>Ga0153916_10002869_pt1 | contig 12661 bp, 10 predicted proteins | sample Opewatmetagenome_FD_109642 | JGI IMG/M metagenome (GOLD analysis project Ga0153916, IMG submission 109642) | Freshwater wetland microbial communities from Ohio, USA - Open water 3 Core 3 Depth 4 metaG | ecosystem: Environmental > Aquatic > Freshwater > Wetlands | place: USA: Ohio, Lake Erie...
AGCGCGCCCCTTCGCTCCCCGTGCCCCAAGTCCAAAGCTTTTTCCCCGGGACGAGTGTGTGGTCGCCCACAAAAATAACGCCGGCGCTTTTGCCGTGGTCGTAACCGGCGAAGAAATCCTCTTCGGACCCAAAGGCAAAAAAGGAGGTTGGCGAAGGATGGTTTTTCCACCAGGAGACATCCACCCCTTGGCTATAATCGACGCCGTTGTAGACCTCACGCGAGATGGGCCAATGAGAAAATTGGTTCTTCCCATGAAATGTGGCCAAGCCTGTGCCCGGCGGGAAGATGATCTGGTAATTTTCGTTAGCGTGGATAGCCGCGTTGGCCCAGCAGAGGACCGAATGGGCGAAAGGCGTTCGGTTGATGATCCTGTAGGTGACTTCGAGGACGGAACTTCCCGGGCGGAGGGTCAACCCGACCAGCCAGCGCATCCGATGGCGGAGCTCCAGCTCACCCACCCAAACGGTCTTGCTCCCGTCGTCCGCCTCAGTCACTGACCAGTCCACCGGCAGGAAGGTCGTAGCCCGGTGATGATGGGGGATGTTCCACTCCACTCCCCCCGATATCCAGGCGCCGAGCATTCCGATGAGGGCCGGCTTGATGACGTGCTGTCGATAGAAGAAATCGACGCCGTTCGTTTTGTCAACCGCCTCGAAGATCCGGCCTCCGAGTTCGGGCAGGACGCAGTACCGGGTGTATTCGTTTTCCAGAATGAGGGCCAGGTACGGCCTGTCCACTCGCTCGTCGGTCAGTACGTCGAGGAAGGGGTAGGGATAGACCGGACCTTTAGCGCCCTGATAGGCTCTCCCAAAATAAAACATCGGGTTGCGCTCGGGGGGGCCGGGAAGGTAGGTCGGGATGACCAGTTTCTCCCGCCGGACGGAAACAGCCGAGTCGCCGGGCCATGAACTCGGTGGGTTTATGACGGCCGCCAGGAAGACGATGATGGGCAGCAGTATGGACCGATGATGGAAATCCCTGTCTCTCATCTTTTTCTCCTTCCGCTCAGGAGCGCCAGGAGCGCGGGAAAAAGAGCTTCTCGAAAAGGGCCAGGGCGTAGAGGTCGGTCATTCCGGCGATGAAGTCGGCCGCGCGTCTCTCCACTGAATCTCCCTTAGGGAAGGGCTTGATGTACTCGCCGGGGCTGGCCAACACATAACGATAGAGGTCGGTCAGGATCTTTTTGGCTTTTTCCACCTCTTCTTTGGCAAACGCGCTGTTATAGACCCTCTGGTAAAGGAATTCCCGGAGGTCGACCAAAGACGCAAGGATCTCCCCGCTCAAGGCGATTTTTTTTAGCTCGGCCTTTAGACTCGACTTGATCACGTCCTCGACCAGACGGTCGATGCGGGAGGCATGCCATCGGCCCAGGCTCTTGACGAGGGCAGACGGGATATCCTCGTCCCCGATGACCCCGGCACGGATGGCATCATCGACGTCATGGTTGACATAAGCGATGACATCGGAGACCCGGACGATCTGTCCCTCCAAAGTTTTGGCCATCCCGCGGGGATCGTCCTCCAGGATCTCTCCCCTGCCCTTGGAGTGCCTGGCGATGCCGTCCCGGACCTCGGCCGTGAGGTTCAAACCCTTGCCCTCGTATTCCAGCTTCTCGACGACGCGCAGGCTCTGTTCGTAATGGCTGAAGCCTTCCGGGAGGAGTGCGTCCAGAGTGTCTTCACCGGCGTGGCCGAACGGGGTATGGCCAAGGTCGTGGCCGAGGGCGATGGCTTCGGTCAGGTCCTCATTGAGCCGCAGGGCCTTGGCGATCGTCCGGGCGATCTGAGAGACCTCCAGAGTATGGGTCAGCCGGGTCCGGTAATGGTCGCCGAACGGGGCCAGGAAAACCTGAGTTTTATGCTTGAGCCTGCGGAATGATTTGGAATGGATGATCCTGTCCCTATCGCGCTGGAAGGCCGTCCGGAACGAGTGCGGGCTCTCCGCCCGGACTCTCCCCTTTGAATCGGCGCTCAGCGTGGCCTTCGGGGAAAGTGTCGCTCGTTCGACCTCTTCCAGTTTTTCCCGAATAGTCATGGTCACAGGGGCCAGGGCTCGTTCGTCTGAGCCTTCTGAACAAGAATGCGGGGAATGGGGAAGCTGATTTCCTGGCGGTGTGAAAGTTCCATTTTTTCGGTCACCAGCTCGAGCGAGGCTCTGATGCCGATCTGGTTCATCAGCGCAAACGGCCCCTCCGGCCAGAGGAAGGCGGTCTGACAGAGCGTGTCGACGGACGCAGGCGCGATCAAACCCGCCTCGACGACTTCAGCAGCTGTCATAAACGCCACGGCCAGGAACCTCCGCCTCAGCGACTCGATGACCTGGGCATTGTCGGGCCGGGCGGTCCTGACCGGGGTCAGCAGCTGCACGATCGAGATCAGCTGGCCCGACTCCCTGGCCTCGTTAAACTTCTGCTTCAGCCCGGCCGGAGGTGAAAAGAAATTATCATAGGCGCAGGCGAGAGGATGCTCGGGAGCCGAAGGATCAGAAAAGGATTCGAGGCAGGAGACGGCCAGGTCGAACCCGACGCTCTGCAGGAGCCGCACAAACCCGACCGGCATCCCGAAAGCGGCGGTGCCGGCGCCTTCAACACCAGCGCTCCCGAAGCCTTCGTCCAACATCCTCACTGCCTCGAGGAGAAGGCCGACAAAGATAATGTTGGCGACACCGCCCTTGCGGTAACGAAGAAGACGGACGGATGTTCTTCGGACCCGGGCCAGGTAGCTCGCTGCTCCGGCCAGGCTGTTCTCCGAGGTCTGGGACAAACCCGAATATTCCGCGGCCCGGTTCTTGTGGGCCGGGAAAAAGAAATGAGTCCAGAGGACCCGGTCCGGCCTCCGGGTCTCCGCGGCCAGCGCCTCCGCATCCAAACAGGACGTGTTGCTGGCCAGGAGAATTTCCGGGCCGCAGAACTCGTCCAGCCAGTTGAACAGCCCTTTTTTGAGAGCGATGTTTTCGCTGACCGACTCGATGACCAGCCGGAGCCCTTTACCCCGGCAGGCCTCCCCGAGGTTCATGCCGGAGCGGATGCGCCGGCGGATCTCTTCCGTTTGGGGCCGGGAAAAGATCCCCTTGCCGACCGCTTCTTCGAGCTCAAAACCGATGTATGCCAGAGCCCGGTCAAGGCTCTCCTGGCGGCGGCCGATAAGCCCCACGCCGACGCCGTTTTGGGCGAACAACTGGGCCAGGCTGGCACCCATGAGGCCGGTGCCGACAACGAGAACTTCGACCTCATCCGGTCCGATCACGAGATCCTTCCATCCCTTCGAAATCGCTGCCGCAATTATATCACATGTTTGTCCTCACCTAAACTTCCTTGAATTGCTTCTCGGTTTAGAGTAATCATTACCTCGTGATCCGGGAAAACGTCAAAGCCATCCTCCAGGGACTCCCCCCGCACGTCCAGCTTGTAGCCGCTGCCAAGTCGAGGACTCCGGAAGAAGTCCGCGAAGCCGTCAAGGCGGGGGTGAAGGCCATCGGCGAGAACTACGTCCAGGAGGCGGCCGCGGCCCAGGCTGTGGTCGGGCGCGGAGTGAAGTGGCATTTTATCGGCCATCTTCAGACAAACAAGGCCAGGAGAGCAGTGGAGATTTTCGACCTCATCGAGACGGTCGATTCCCTGAAACTCGGTCGGGAGATCGACAGGCGCAGCCGCGAGCTCGGGCGGGTCATGCCCGTGTTCATCGAAATCAACAGCGGCCGCGAGCCCCAAAAGTTCGGGGTCGGGCCCGAAGATGCCGAGAGTCTAATCCGGGAACTCGCCTTCCTGCCCAACGTCCGGGTTGAGGGGTTGATGACCATGGGACCTGAGACCGGGAACCCGGAGGATTCCCGTCCTTACTTCCGGCTCACCAAAGATGTTTTTGATCGCCTCAAGAGTCTGTCCATTCCGGGTGCAGCGATGATTTCGCTGTCCATGGGGATGTCCCATTCCTTTCGGGTGGCCGTCGAGGAGGGGGCGAACATGGTCCGACTGGGGACAGTCATCTTCGGGCCAAGGCCGGGCCGGTTCGTGCCGCACGAGAAAGCGGGAGCTGAAAAATAGGGAGTTCGGCAGTCGCTATGCGCGGAATGGAAAGCCCTCCCGGAGCCGAAACCGTCCTCGACGGCCGGCGCTACCTTTACTTCGGGGGGACTGGATATTTCGGGTTGCACGGCCATCCCTCCGTTATCCGGGCCGGAGTCCGGGCGTTCTATAAGTACGGGACGCACAGCGCCACGTCCCGCGCCGGTTTCGGGAGCAACCCGGCACTGCTCGAAGTGGAGGCCCGACTCCGGGAATTCTTCCGGGAAGACGAGGCCGCTTACTTCGGCTCCGGGTATCTGGGGAGCCTTGTGCTGGCGCAGGCGCTGGCCGACCGGTACGACGCTGTCTTCGTGGACGAGCAGGCCCACTATTGCATCAGGGATTCCGCCTCTTCACCAGGCAAGCCCGTCTTCCGGTTCCGCCACCGAGACCCGAACGACTTGGCGAAGCAGCTAGAGAAACGGCTGACCGCTCGCCGGAGACCCTTCCTTCTGACCGATGGAGTATTCCCCATCTTCGGCCGGATCGCCCCGGTCCCGGAATACGCAGAGGTTTTGGCGGCATACGACGGCCTCATCGGCCTCGATGACGCCCACGGAGTGGGTGTGCTCGGAGTCAATGGGCGCGGGACCTACGAACATTTTGGCCTGAAATCCCCGGATTTCTATTTCAGCGGAACGCTCAGCAAGGCGTTCGGCGGGCACGGCGGTTTTGCCGTCGGAAAAAAGAGGTTCATCGGCCGCATCCGGACCTCTGTCGGCGCCTACGTCGGTTCGACCCCGACGCCCTCTCCGATAGCCGCTGCTACGGCCAAGGGCATTGAGATCCTGCTCCGGCATCCCGAGATGAGAGACCGGCTGAGGCGGAACACGGCCGGACTGAAAAAGGGCCTGAGAGGCATCGGGATCGAGGCCTACGATACTCCGGTCCCGATTGTCGCTTGGACTATGCGAACAGAGAAAGAGATGCTCGGGATCCAAAAAGAACTGATGCGGCGCGGGATTGCGGTCGCCTATCTCAAGTACGTCGGCGCCCCGGCGGCCGGCGTCCTTCGCCTGACCGTCTTTTCCACTCACACCGCCTCCCAGATCCGGCGACTACTGGAAGAGCTGGCAAAAATACTCTAGACCCCCAGCGCACCCTTCAGAGGTCCTCCCCTCCACCGGACGATCCTTCCCCCCTCTCTTCTCCCGAATCCGCTTCTTCCATCGCCTCGTCGATCGATTGGTCGAAGTCCTCACCCGCGTCTTCTCCCATTTCCTTTCCCATCTTCTTCATCCAGCGGGCGACGCTCTGAGGGTCGTTCTCGTCGAGGCCGGAGAGCTTGGCCGGGTCGGCCAGACTTTCCAGGCGGCTCTCCTCGGAACGGGAGACTGCCACCCGGCTGACGAGCTTCTCTAAGTTTAGGCTCCCGCATTTTTTACACTTCGGTTCCAGCACCGACCTGACCGAGAGGGTGATAAACACAGACTTGCGTCGGCAGTCCCGGCAGCGATACTCATAAATCGGCAACCCCGTGCCTCCTATTTTTCAATCTGGGCTTTCTGCTGGTTGACTCGGTTGAAGAAAGCGGGATCGAATTTCGGCTTGCGATCGAAGGTATATAACCCGTTCACTTCCTGCTCGATATCGTAGAGCTGGGTGTAGCAGAACCCGGCCACCTTCGGGTTGAAGAGCAGGGCCTCGGTCAATTTCTTGTAGCGGTCGAGAAACTCCTCTCCGCTGCGCGGCCGGGCACCGTATCCCCAGGCCATATCGTCTTTTTGGCCAGGATTCCACCAGATGCCGCCGTACTCGCTGACGAAATAGGGCTGGCCCCGATAGGGAGTGTGTTTTTCCTTTTCGCCGTTCACGAAAACATCCGGCGGCGAAAGGGACAGTCCGTCAAAGGCTGCCTTGAACTTGGGGACATCCTGGTCGTAATTATGGGAATCGTAGACATCGGGCGAGGCCGAGTGATAGCCCCCTGAACCGTCGATGACCAGCCGGGTCGGGTCAAGTTTCTTGGTCAGGTCGAAGATCCCCTCGATTGTCCCGGGGTAGTTCTCCCCCCATCGTTCGTTGAACGGGCACCAGCCGATGAGGGCCGGATGCATTAGGTCCCGCTCCACCGACTCGCCCCATTCCCGGCTGAAGATGAGGAAGGCTTCCGGTCGGGAGAGGTCGAGCCCCCAGTCGGCGAACTCGCCCCAGACGATGTAACCCAGTCTGTCGGCCCAGTAAAGAAAGCGGCGCTCGAAGACCCGTTGATGGAGGCGCGCGCCGTCGAACCCCAGGCCCAGGGATATCTCGATGTCTTGCTTCAAAGCTTCATCTGATGGCGCCGTGTAGATGCCGTCCGGATAAAAGCCCTGGTCGAGGACGGTGCGCAGAAAAAGCGGCTTGTTGTTGAAATAGATCTTATCGCCGCGGATTTCGACCTTGCGCAGGCCGAAGTAGCCGCCGATCTTGTCCTCGACCCGGCCCTGGCGGGAGTAGGCGATCTCGAGGCCGTAAAGATAGGGCGCCCGCACGCCCCAGGCCTTTGGGTTCTTCAGTTTGACTGTGAAAGTGATCAGCTTGTCCGCTGGTTTGGCCGCCTTGAACTCCGGCTTGCCCTGATCGTCAGTAGCCTGGAGGATGATTTCTCCGCCCTCCGGCGCCTGGTTGAGATAAACGCCTACCAAAGCCTCGCCGCTGTCCAGGTTGGGGACGACCGTATATTTTTCGATGTGTATTCGAGCGACAGGCTCGAGCCAGACCGTCTGCCAGAGGCCGGTTGTCCTTCGGTAGAGGCAACTGTAGGAATTCAGCCGCTGGGACTGTTTCCCGACCGGCTGGAGGCCGCTCCGCGTATCGTCGCGGGCTCTGACGACCAGGAGGTTCTCCCCGGACGCCAAGAACCCGGTCAGGTCGAAGCTCGACGGAGTGTAACCGCCGACGTGCTCTCCGACCTTGCGGCCGTTGAGCCAGACCGTCGTCCTGTAGTCGCAGGCCTCGAAGTGGATGAGGGCCTCCCTGCCCGCCCAACTATCCGGAAGCGTGAAGGTCCGTTTGTACCAAACTGCAGCCATGAAATCCAGGTTGCCAACCCCGGAAAGCGGGCTCTCCGGAGCGAACGGCACCAGTATCTTTTTGTCGAACCCCTTCCCCTGGACGAACTCCCGTTCCTCTCCGCTGTCCGTGAGGTCGAAAGCGAAATCCCACCAGCCGTTGAGGTTCAACCAGTCCGCCCGCACCATCTCCGGCCGCGGGTATTCGGGGCGCGGGATATCGGCAGCAGACATCCGGACCTGATTCGCGAGGAGTGCGCTGCCCATGATGATGGATACAGAGAGGACTTTCAGCGATGAAGGTCTCATTCTAGCTGCTCCTTTAGCGTTTTGGCGGCCATCGACGCGCCCGGAGGCCGCCGTGTATATATTTCCCCAGGAAGCGGAGCGCCTCATCAGAGCGCCGGAAGACGGGAATACGCTCACTCTCAAGCATCTTAGCCAGGGGGTCATAAAGAGGGCCGGCATCAAGGTTGACGACCACCGGCTTGGACGTCCGGCAAATGATGTCGACCAGACGGCGTCCGATGCTCTGCGGGCCGTAGATGTTTTCTGCGTGCGTCTCTGCTGGCGCTAGCGTTTGCATCGCCGCGGTCATTGGAACGGGCGAGAGGACTGCGCCATCGACATTAGGATCGGCCAACAAGGCCTCGACGCAGCCGGCGAACGCAGCATCGTCCGCCACTGGTGTCAGGTCGAGCGGGTTGCGGATGTCCTGAAGCCGGTCGATGCCGAGCGGCTTGAGGATTTGAGCGATCCGGGCTTTGGTCGGTTCCGCGATCGCCGCGAGTTCCAGTTCAAACCCATTCTTCAGGCTGTCGGCTAGGATGACACACTCGAAGCCGGCGTTGCTGATCAGGCCGATGCGTCTCCCGCGGACGGTCTTTCCGGCGAGTGCCGGGATCACCTTGATGGCGCTTTCGAACTCGGCCAGCGTCCCGGCGACGAACACACCGGCGCTTTCCATGATGGCTCGGCAGACCGCATAATCCCCAGCCACCGAAGCCGTATGGCTCGAGGTCGCCTTCCGGCCCTCGGGCGAGCGGCCGCTCTTGTAGATGAGGACACTCTTGCCCTTGCGGACAATCTCCGCGGCCGCCCTAGCTAGGGCCAATCCGTCCCCGGGTCGGAACCCTTCGATGTAGAGAGCGAAGAGAGTGGCTGAACCGTGGGCTCGGAAATGGTCCAAATAGTCTGAGGCCGCCAGGTCGATCTGATTTCCTAGAGAGATAGCATAAAGGGGCTCAGCCTCGGGGATCTTGCTCATCCGGGAGGCCATGAAGGCCCCGCTCTGGCTGATGTAAACAAGCTGGGGATTCTGTTTCCCTGGGCTCGCCAACTTATGGACGGGAATAAAGGTAGTGTCATAATGCCCCGGCCCGGAATAGATGCCCATGCAGTTTCCGCCGTTGACGACGGGCGTGAGTTTCTTCTGCCGCCGGCTCTTTTGCAGCAGCTTCTTGATCTCCTCTTCGATGCCCTCCATGCCCTGCTTTTCACCCATCCCGCCCGCGATGATAATAACCGAACGGACCTTCTCTGCGGCTACCAGCTCGGCCATGACTCCGGCGCTCTGGCCGGCGGCCAGAGTCAGGACGAAAAGGTCCACTGTCTCCGGAAGGTCCGCGACCGCCGGGACACAGCGGCACCCTTCGATCTCGGCGAGCCCGGGCTTGACAACATAGGTTCTCTCTTTCGGGAATCCTTCGCGGAGGATGTTGTTGAGGATGAAATGCCCGAGGTTCATCCGCTCGGAGACGCCGATGATGCCGATCGAGTGCGGGTGAAGGAGGAATCCCAGGTTTTCTGACAGGCGCGGCCGGGCCGCCGCATGAGACCGTGAGAACCGGCACATCCCGTCGAGGGGGATTAGAGCGCCGTTGCGGACGACGAATGGATTGACTTCGGCCTCCTCGATGACGAAGGCCGATTTCCGCGAATAGGGTGAAAAATGGGCCGCCAGCCGCCGGAAGCGGTCGAAGGCCTCGATGAGAATGTCCCGAGAGAGCGGCGCCGGATTCCCCCGAAAGCCATTGACCAGCTTGTCGAAAAAGGCCAAAGGCTCGAGCAGCCCTTCAACCTGGTCCCGGCGCAAGAGATGGGCTGAGCCAATGGCCACCGCCATTCTCTCCTTCAGCCTTTCGTTCACATATTCGACATCGAGCCCGCCCAGTCCCATGGTCACCACCGGTCCGAATTCCCGCGAATTCCGGATCCCGAGAAGGAGCTCGGACCCGAACCCGAGGTCGGAGAAGGCCACTTTCTCAAGGACCAGGACGCCTCGGATATCCGGCCCGGCCCCTTCCGTTCCGGTGAACTTCGCGGGCACTGCGGCGAGCATCCGGGTGATCGCCCGGTTGACCGCTGAGGCGGAGTTCTCGACAAAGGCCACTCCGCCGACATCGCTTTTGTGGACGATCTGGGGCGAAACGACCTTGAGGACGACAGAATCGCTCCTCAGGGCAGAGAGCTTCTCCCGGGTTGCTCGCCCCCCTCTCTTGACGAAGAAAAAACGGGGCGCGGCGAAACCCACGGCCCGGAGCAGGGCATAGACCTCATGCTCAAGAAGAAAGCTTCTGGAGTCTTTTTCTGCCCGCTGAAAGATTTCTTCGATCTGTCCGGTTCCCGCTATGGGCTTCTCTCTTCGCTTCATGCTGAACACTTCCAGATATTAGGAGCAGGATCGCGCGGGAAAAATCATTCCCCTCCCCTTCCTCGATTCCCATTGGATGCCGGGACAAAGTCGGCTGCGGCGGCGACGGCTTGGCCCAGCGCGAACGCCTTGAGGTTGGCGGCGACGACCGTCTCTCCATGCCGCTCGAAAAGGGACTTGATGAACTTGGTGAGGTTCTCTTCTTTGACCATGAGATACCGGGCCGTGGCTCCCAGCATGACCATATTCTGAGTCCGGGAGGACCCGGCTTCTTTGGCCAATTTCTCCGAGTCGATGATGAGATGGCGATGGATCTCCCGGATCTTGCTCAGGAGTGTCTCGACTTCGGGGTAGTCCCGGATATTGACGAAAGGCGTCCGGCTGGCGATGACCATCCCGTCGGGCCGCAAATAATCGACATAACGCAGGGTTTCCAGCGGCTCGACGCTCAGGACGAGGTCGGCTTCGCCCCGCGGGATGAGGTCGCTCCAGATGCGCTCCCGCGAGAGCCTGAGATGGGATTGGACCGCCCCGCCGCGCTGGGACATGCCGTGGACCTCGGCCTGTTTGAGTTCGAGTCCTTCCTCCAAAGCGGCACTGGCAATGACATAGGCGATCGAGATGATCCCCTGGCCACCGACTCCCGCCAGGATAATGTCCTGCTTCATCTACCCGCTCCTTCGCTTTTTCTTGGCTTCTTCGAGGCACTCGCGAACGGCGACGATCACCGAGAGTCCGTGGTGATCGATTTCTTCCTTAATGACCTGGGCATTTTTGTCTAAGTTTTTGGGGAGAGGCTCGATGACCCGGATATGGTTTTGGGCCACTCCGAGCCCCTCGATCATCCGCAGGAGGCGCTCTCCCGAGGCGTAGCTCGGCTGGCCGCCCGTCATGGCCACGGTGCAGTTATCGAGGATGAACACCGTCATGTTGGTGTCGGCCGCCGCTGCCTCCAGGAGCGGCGTCAGGCCCGAATGGCCGAAAGTGGAATCGCCGATCACGGCGATGGAAGGATGGATACCGGCCTCAGCTCCGCCCTTGGCCATGCTGACCGACGCGCCCATGCAGACGCACGTCTGGACGGCCTGATAGGGGGGATAGTAACCCAGCGTGTAGCAGCCGATGTCGCTGAAAATATTGCTCTTATCATATTCTCTCAAGGCCTTGCTGAGGGCGTGAAAGGTATCCGCGTGGGGGCATCCGGCACAGAGCTGGGGCGGACGGGCGGCGAGCTTGAACCCGCCGAGGTCGAGCCGGTCCAGAGGTTTCAGCCCCAGAGAGGGACGGACCGCCTCCGGCGACAGTTCGCCCGTCAGCGGGAGGTCACCGCTGAGCTTTCCCCTGATCGTTTTGCCGGCGACTCCGAAAAACCCCCGCAGGGACCTCTCGATCAAAGGATAGCCTTCTTCGACGACCAGCACGGTCTCGACGTGATCGACAAGGCCTCTGATGAGCTTTTCGGGGAGAGGGTACGTGCCGACCTTGAGAAGCGATGGGGGGTTCTCCAAGTCCGACAAATTCTCCTGGACATAGTTGAAAGCGATGCCTGAGGCGAGCACTCCCAGGGATCTATTGTTGGCGCTGAGGCGAAGGGAATTGAACTCGGATTCGTCCGCGAGCCGGACCATGTCCGCTTGACTGTCAAGCAGGGTCTGGAACCGCCGCCGGGCGTTGACCGGCAGGAGCGTCCAGTCCCGGCTGGCGCCGAATCTGAGCTTATTCTGCCCCCGGGGGTCCCGCGGCCGGACGCTCGAACGGCTGTGGGACAGGCGGGTCACCAAGCGGATCATGACCGGCAGGCCGAGCTTCTCGGAAACGTCAAACGCCTGCCGCGTCATATCGTAAGCTTCCTGATGGTTCGAAGGTTCGAAACAAGGTATCCTGGCGAAGTCGGCGTAAAAACGGCTGTCCTGCTCGTTCTGGGAGCTGTGCATTCCGGGGTCATCGGCCGGGACGATAACCAGGCCGCCGTTGGCGCCGGTCAGGGCTGAGCTCATAAAAGGGTCGGCGGCGACATTGAGGCCGACGTGCTTCATCGAGACCAGGGCGCGTTTCCCGGCGAAAGACACGCCCAGAGCCTCCTCGAAGGCGACCTTCTCGTTGACCGACCAGGAGGCTATGAAGGCCTTGGTCTCGGCCGCGACTTTGATCAGGTATTCCATGATCTCGGAAGCGGGAGTCCCGGGGTAGGAGTAGCCGGCGCTCAGACCGGCCTGGATGGCGCCGAGGGCGACGGCTTCATCGCCGAGCAGGATCTCGAGTTTCATGGGTGGTCCTCGCAATTGGAAAAGAGAGATGAGGATACAATCCCCGCCCGAGAGTGTCAAGCCGGAGCGGTACGTTGACCAGGCCGGAGCATATAAAACCTATAATTCTTATCGGTCCTATAAAAATATGTTGATTTCTGGCCGGGTCTTGCCTACAATACCGGATGGAATCATGAACGTTTGCCCATGATAAGGAGGTCGCAGTGATCAGAGTCTCCACCAAGGGGCGATACGGGACCCGCCTCATGCTCAACCTGGCCCGTCATTATAACAGCGGCAACAAGGCGGTCATCCTCAGGAACGTAGCTGAAGAGGAGGAGATCTCCATCCGCTACCTCGAACAGATCATCATCTCTTTGAAGATCTACAAGCTGGTGAAGAGCATCCGCGGCGCCGGGGGCGGCTACACGCTCGCCCGGAAGGCTTCCGAGATCACCATCTGCCAGATCCTGGAGGCCCTGGAGGGCTCCTGCGGCCTGGTCGATTGTGTCGAGGACAAGGACTTCTGCGACCGCCTCCCCACCTGCGCCGCCTACGAGATCTGGAAAGAGGCCAGCCAGATTCTGAAGGGCTATTTCGAGCGGGTCACGCTCCAGCACGTGCTCGAGATCTGCGAGAAGAAGCAGAAGGCCAAGCCCAAAGCCCGCCGTTAGACGGGCCCATCTCCTGCCGTCCTGAGCGCC
>Ga0153916_10002870_pt1 | contig 12660 bp, 11 predicted proteins | sample Opewatmetagenome_FD_109642 | JGI IMG/M metagenome (GOLD analysis project Ga0153916, IMG submission 109642) | Freshwater wetland microbial communities from Ohio, USA - Open water 3 Core 3 Depth 4 metaG | ecosystem: Environmental > Aquatic > Freshwater > Wetlands | place: USA: Ohio, Lake Erie...
CTGCGTCCATTACGTTTTCATATGGGACTGCAAGGAAGACGATTTCGCCCCATTTCGCAGCTTCTGAAACTGGCTCCTTCGGATCTCTGTGACCGTGCCTGATCTCATGTCCTTTGGGGCTCAAACCCTGAGCAATTGCAGTGCCAACCTTTCCCTTTCCAATTATTCCAATCTTCATTTTCAAGTCCTCGTAATTGAAAAAACCTCAAAAAGAATGGTCATTTGTAAACCATTTAAACGTGTGTGACTGCTAGACCACTGCAACAATTAGCTGCCTTTTAGAACGAAAACTAAACGCGAAGGAGTGTGTTCTCAACGTACTTTTTCATTACGTCAGCGAAACCGGCAATTGATTTTTCTGAATAAGGCTGTAAATCTTCGAAACGTTTATCAAGTGTGTCTTTTGGAACAAACCGTTGAAAAGCATACTTGCTAGCACCCTTCACGAGTTCACCCATACAAATGACGTCTTCCGACGTTACAATTTCAGGGACTGTTGTCGTCCTGAACTCATACGGCACCTTCCCAGTTTTCAAAATCTCGATACTCCGCACGAACCCAATAGTGTCTCTAGCACCGAGCAACTTGTACTTATCAGGGCAAGTTTTCACATCCATTGCTATGTAATCCACGCTTGCCAAGCATTCCTCAAGCACGTCTGGATAGAAACCATTAGTATCTAGTTTTACCAAAAAGCCTCGTGCTTTGAGTTTCGCTAGAAACTTGGGCAGTTCCTTATGCATCGTTGGCTCTCCGCCTGTTACGACAACCGCGTCAACGTATTTCTTGCGGCTTTCCAAAATCTCTAATGCTTCAGCCTCATGTAAGAAAGGCGGCTTCGGATCCATGACAATACGCCAGTTATGACAGAAAGGACAACGCAAATTGCATCCGGGCGTAAAAAGAACAGACGCCACTCTCTCTGGATAGTCAATGAGGCTAATTTTTTGTAAGCCGCTAAACTTCATCCGATTCACTTTCACGTAGCAACAGGAATAGGTGCTGCCATCATAGATTTGTCGAAAGTCCGACGGATAGCAAACTCAGCCTGCTTGCCATCGTTCCACTGATCCACAGGTCTCAAGTAACCGACCACACGTGAATAGATTTCGCATGGGGCACCACAAGTTGGACATTTCTTGTGCTCGCCGCTTGTGTATCCATGTGTTGGGCACACGCTGAACGAAGGCGTCAATGTGAAGTATGGCAATCGAGAGTTTCCGCAGACTTTGCGTATGAGTTCAGCAGCAGACCGCCACGAGTGCAGCCGTTCTCCTAGGAAAATGTGAAATACTGTGCCTCCGGTGTAAAGCGTCTGCAAACTTTCCTGATGTTCCAATGCATCAAACAGATCGCCTTCATAATCAACGGGCAGCTGTGATGAGTTGGTATAAAAAGGCTCGGCATGCTGCGCCAATATTTGACGTTGGTTAGCCATAACGATTTCAGGGTAACGGCGTTTGTCAATGCGTGCTAGCCTATAGGATGTACCTTCAGCAGGTGTGGCCTCAAGGTTGTATATGCTGCCCGTCTCCGCTTGGAAATCCGCCAGCATTTCCCGCATGAAGCAGAGCGTCTTTATGGCGAAGTCCTTACCTTCACGCGACGCAATATTCACTCCTAGCAAGTTAACCACCGACTCATTGACACCCACTAAGCCGATTGTTGAGAAGTGATTCTTCCAATATTTCCCGTAGCCATCCTTGACATTTCGCAAGTATCTTCGACTGTAGGGATACAAGCCGTTGTCGGTAAACGTTTCAAGTACCTTGCGCTTTATTTCCAAGCTAGATTTGGCAACTTGCATCACGCTTTCCAAACGTTCGAAGAATTCATCCTCATCTTTACTCAAATAACCAATTCTAGGCATATTCAATGTTACGACACCAATTGAACCCGTGAGCGGGTGGGCTCCAAAGAATCCGCCTCCACGTTTACGCAACTCCCGATTGTCAATTCTCAAGCGACAACACATGCTGCGCACATCTTCAGGCTTCATGTCGCTGTTAACAAAGTTCGAAAAGTAAGGCACGCCATACTTGGCAGTGACCTCGAAAATTGCCTGAGAAACAGATGAATCCCATTGGAAGTCTTTTGTTACATTATAAGTGGGTATTGGAAAAGTGAACACTCTGCCTTTTGAATCTCCCTGAAGCATGACCTCAGAGAATGCAAGATTGAACATTTCCATCTCGCTGGTCATGTCGCCATAGGTGTCTTCTCCTATCTTGCCATTGTAGAGAACAGCCTCATCTTTCATGAAGTCTGGCACTGTTAAGTCCAACGTTAGATTCGTGAACGGTGTCTGAAAGCCCACTCGTGTTGGCACGTTCATGTTGAAGAAGAATTCTTGTAGCGACTGCTCCACTTCTCTTTGGGTTAGGTGGTCGTATCGTATGAAGGGTGCCAGATAAGTGTCAAAGTTGCTGAAGGCTTGTGCTCCAGCAGCTTCACCTTGAAGGGTGTAGAAGAAATTGACGATTTGACCCAGTGCCGTACGAAAATGCTTGGCAGGTTTGCTCTCGATTTTGCCGGAGACTCCTCCGAAACCTGAAAGCAAGAGATCGCTAAGGTCCCAGCCAACGCAATATGGTCCCAAAACGCCTAAGTCGTGGATGTGGATTTCTCCTGAAAAGTGAGATGCAGCAATGCTTTCCGGGTAGATCCGCGTTATCCAGTATTTAGCGATGACTGCTGACGAAAGGTAGTTGTTCAAACCCTGCAAGGAGTAACTCATGTTGCTATTCTCTTTGACCCTCCAATCCTCAATTTCCAAGTACTGGTCAACCATATCCGCTGAGCTCAGCAGAGCAGCCATCTCACGCATGTCCTGGTGCTGCTTCCTGTAGAGAATGTACGCTTTGGCGGTTTGCGCATGACCGTTCTCAATGAGCATTTTTTCAACGACATCTTGGATTTCCTCAACAGTGGGCACGCCATCTTCGCCATAGCGTTTCTTAAGCTCGACCATAACTTGGTCGCTGACCCGTTTGGCTTGTTCACGGTCTTTTCCGCCCACCGCCTTGGCAGCCTTCCATATGGCGCTGGTTATTCGTTCTTGATCGAAGGGTTCTAGTTTGCTATCGCGTTTTAGTACGAATTTCATTTTTTTACCTCTTGCAATAATCGCCTAAAATCTTCAGGCTCCTCGAACTTTCTATACACGGATGCGAAGCGTATGTACGAGATTCTATCCAAGCCTTTCAGGTATTGCATTACTAGATCGCCAATTTCTTGCGAAGTGACTTCATCCTTTCCTTTCAGCATCAAATCCTGTCTGACGTGATTTGCCAACTCGTGTATTTGCTCCATTGTAACAGGACGTTTCTCGCAAGCTTTTTGTAAGCCGCGTATGATTTTGTTTGCGTCAAAGCGCTCCAGTTTACCGTCTTTCTTGCGCACCATGAATTCGATGGTTTCAATATATTCGTAAGTTGTGAAGCGCTTTCCGCATTTGTTGCATTCTTTGCGCCTGCGCGTCGTGTTCTCTGGAGAGTCGCGTGTTTCTAGCGTTTTGAAGTCTTCAGACCCGCAGTAAGGACATTTCATTGGTTTTTCACTTGGTAGAGTGTATAGTGTTAACGTTATGGTGTACACGCTACGCTTAGCGCATATTTAAGCTGTTTCTACAATAATTTTGTAAATGCGCAATAAACACTTTTCGAAACTACCGTTGAATTACACAAATTTACCGTAATGCAAAAACCGCGGGCTAAGCTTTTTTTGGGAAAGCTCTCTATTTCAGGCAGATAGCAAAACTGGTTAAAATTTTCTAGACAATTCCGTGTCTAACACGAGGAAAAATTCTAACTAATTTTTTGGCGTAAATTGTCGATCCGGAGATTAGACTTGCGAAAAATCTGATATTTCTCGGTATCATTGCACTGTTCAGGTTTATCTTTTTTCAAGTTAAGACTGGAGCCACAGGGAATTCAGTGTCGTCCTGCTAAAGTAAGAATACCACAGTCTCCTTAGCCTCTTTGGTTTAGCTTTGCTCTCTTCCTGCATTGTCTGCTGAAATCATCCCAATTTGAATACAAAGTGGTAAGGTAATCCCTTCAGTATAATCTAGATTTTTGTATTTTGGAAGATGCTTGAAGCAGTTAACGGGCTTAAGATGAAACTATAGGTTCTTCTTCCAAAGCAGTAGCTACTGTCAGTGTAACACTGTTTCGTTTGGGCACGGGTTGAGCAAAAGGTTTGCCTTCTTTTTGGTGTCCGATCCAGTAAAAGGCCCAACCCACGATCCACATAAGTAGTATAGCTGGCAGAAGTAAGGCTATTACAGCTCTATTGCGTCTTTGCTTCTGTTTCGTGACTCTCAAGACTGCACCCTAAATATACAATACATTAGGAGACGGAAAAAGCTTTCTCCATCAAGAATTCAGATTCAAGATAAACAAGTCTTGACGGACGATTTTTATACGTGCAACACCTCTACTCGGGGAGACGAGGAGCCTTCACGTGACCATAATCGTTGACGACGCTGGAAGCGGAGACATACTGTTTGGAGTGATAATTGGTGCGTACCGCGTTGAAACTGGGGAGTTCAAGTATGGGCTAATTGACGTCAAGTTCTTCCAGCCTGACATCTATTTCGAAAAAGGATACTTGGCTGAATCAACGAAGATTGTATCGGATTTGCTTGCAGTTTTGAAACTTCAACGAGAAGAGCAAGTGCATCTTTGCCAAGGCTACATTTTTGACGATTCAGCTGCAGAGTTGAAGAAGAACTACGGAGAAGAGCGAATTCAAAGGATACGCGTTACCGGCGAAGCACAACGATTAACAGAGATAGCCTACTTGGATGAGATACGCAACCTAGGCTATGAACCATTAGAAGAAAGAGAGGAAAAGCGGGCTAAAAGCTTCTTTCACATGATGCGTTGGTTGAAGGCAAATCCTGACAAGCTCCAGTATGCTAAGACAGGATGGCCTAGGCTGAAACGCTATCGCTTGTTCAAAACCTTATTCGAAGAAGAAAAACCAAGCCACAAAGTCATATGCAATGAATGCGGAACCGAATGCGAAGTCCCATTCGAACCTGACCCTCAAAGACCGGTCTATTGCCGTTCTTGTTGGGCAAAACGGAGACCTATAACTAAACGTAGAAAAGCTTAACAATAATTCAAGCGATGTATAAGCTCATGCCTCCAAATGAAAGTGCTAGAAAGCTCGGCAAGAACGAGAGCTACAAGTGTCCCCTTCCCCATCCCAGGCCAAGGCATGAGCTGGCGTTTTTCAAGGATTTTGAGGCTCACTTCCGCACTTTCGGAAACAAAGACGACGACCACTTTGCTATTGTTCGACTTCACGAGGAGCTTTTCTGGAAACATAGGTGCTCGGAATCGGAAAAACGAACCCTTTCACAGAACGATTTGCAGGAATTGTCGGTGAAAGCTTGGATTGAAGCAATCAGACAGAGCGCAGGCAAACAATTGCAGATTGTGAAGAGATAGCAAAAGACTCTCGTTTTCTATAAGAAAAACAGAGTCATAAGCGTTTAACTGTTTTCTAAAGCATTGGAACAAACTTTCCGAAAACACTTCGATAGTCTCACAATGCTAGTAAGCCAATGCAAATAGAGTATATGTTTTGGTGGAACGTCATCGTGACTTAGATCGCTTTCCTTTTGCCAGAAGCATGACTGCCAGTACATGGCTGCACTGTTTCTTCGAGAGAAATCCTTGGCAATTGCAGCTCAACTTACCTTTGAAATCCTCCGCCACCGTGTAAGTTCCGTGGTCGCCCACAACATTGTAAACTCCGTTGCCTAGGAATTCAATTCTTCTGCTGTCGACAAGTTTGAGGGCTTTCTCAAACAGAGGGTCACGCCGCCGCGTCTTCTCAGCCGCCAATCTTAATTTGCTACTATTATCTTGTGCTCAGAGATAATTAAATCCGTTTGCTATATTGCAGAAAAAGGGCAGCCCTGCGTGAAATTTGTGGCTCCTGTCTGAATAGAAAGGTTTAAGGAACCTCTTGCGGTAATCATCCTCAAAAAATAGGTGATTCTGATGAATAAGAACACAATGTACATCGTAGTTGCTGTCGTGGTGATAGTCATTATCGCTGCAATAGCCGGAGCTTACGTGCTAATGAACCCAGGCGGAGGCGGCGGTGGCGGAGGCGGAAACGAAACCGTTTACAACATGGGCAATGCGACGAGCTTGCAGTTTAACCTCAATTTGACCGCTGCAGATGGGACATCTGGAACATACAAATTCGCGGGAAGGAACTTGGGAACCGCAACTCTGATGCTACGGGTTGACGTGGAAGGCGGCGGCACAGTCTACAGCTACATCATGTTCGCAGGGAACCAGACAGCCTGGAACAATGCAACCGGCACCTGGGCGCAAAGCGATTTCGCAACCGATTGGCCCACATGGAGCTCGCAGTTTGAGGGTTACGTGACTCACAACAAAGATTGGAAGACCGGCGATGGCGACATAACCTACACTGATAGCGGGAACTCAATAAAGATCACTGGCATCGTTATTAATCCAACGTTGGCTGACTCACTCTTCACACCTTCCTAGCTTAATAGCTGAAGTATGAGGAAGAGAGGCAAGCCAACCTTTTTTCTAATTTTTTTGGCGCGCGTTCCAATTCGTTTTCAGTCTTATCTCCGTAACAAAACAATTTCGGCTAGTATTTCTTGCCTTTAAGGGGTTACCTACTGAAATAATGGACTCGCAGTCCTGTGAGGAAGCTTTTGCGTCTGCTTTGCTACTTGATTTTCACCTTGATTGACCAATCAAGTTTCTTCAATAAACGTTCTGGATCATCTTCCAGATCTCGTTTGTTGACATAGTCAGCGACAATACGTCTCACTTTCAGATGAACGGTGGCAGTAGATAACTCCGTTGCTAGCATTTTTCCAATGCTGTCGCAGAGCTCCACGCTTTGCTTCTCACTCAGCGCCGTTGTCTGCACCCGCCGCACCAGAATATAATTCTAAAATACTCCTTTTAAGCTCTTTTGTCTGTAGTACAACAGCAACAATAAGAGTTAGCTCCTCTTTCTGCCTGCAAAACATCGAGCGGTCGTACTGTTACCGTTTAGCCTAACCCAGTGTTCTTTATAACTACCCAATCCTCTTGCTACTTAGGTCCACATAAATGAGCTTCGAAGTGAGAGAAAAAGACCTTCTTGCGAGAATCGGGAAACTCAAAACCAAAACCGCGACATTGGAGACGCCGCTACTATTCCCCGTAATCAATCCAAGCATCCAGCCCATCGCACCGCAGCGACTCAAAGAAGAGTTTGGCTTTGAAGCTCTCATAACTAACGCGTATATTCTCAAAAAACGTTACGGAAATAAGGTCGCGGATGAAGGCTTGCACAAGTTTCTAAGTTTTGACGGTGCGGTCATGACCGATTCAGGAGCCTACCAAATTTTGGTTTATGGGAGCGTTGAAGTTAGCCAAGCTGAAATCGTTGACTATCAAGAGCGTATAGGAAGTGACATCGCAACCATACTAGATATCCCGACAGGGTGGAACGTAACAAAAGAATACGCTGCCGAAACAGTCCGAGAAACTCTAAAACGAGCCAGAGATTTCTTCAAAATTAAGAAACGCGAAGACGTCCTTTGGGTGGGACCAGTCCAAGGAGGAAGGCACTTAGACCTTGTCGAAAAGTCATCTGTCGAAATGGGAAAACTGCCCTTCCAAATCCATGCACTAGGAAGTCCAACTGAGGTCATGGAAAACTATCGCTATGACACTTTAGCAGAGATGATAGTAACGGCCAAAACTCACCTGCCAGTTGAGAGACCACTGCATCTTTTCGGAGCAGGACACCCAGCAATGTTCGCATTGGCTGTCGCTTTAGGTTGTGATTTCTTCGACTCCGCGGCATACGCTCTATACGCACGAGAAAACCGCTATATGACTGAAAATGGAACTTGGCGAGTGAACGAACTAGATTATTTCCCATGCCAGTGTCCAAAATGTGCCAATGAAACACCGAAGCAAGTCATGGAGAAATCCGCAAAAGAGCGGGAGATCTTTCTTGCAGAACATAATCTAAACGTCTCTCTGGGCGAGTTGCGCAAGATAAAGCAGGCCATAAAGGATGGCAGACTATGGGAACACTTAGAAATGAGGGCACATGCGCATCCTGCACTTCTAACAGCCGTGAAAAAGATAAAGAAATACCAAGAACTCATCGAAAAATACACCCCTACAACAAAACGCAGCGGACTATTCTTCTTCGATAGCCACAGCTTGGCACGACCCGAGATTGTCCACTACAGAAGACGCCTATCTGAGAGATACTGCCCACCTCCAAATGCAAAAATCCTTCTCCTCGCTCCTCAAACACGAAACAAACCGTTTCACAAAGCAAGAGAATTCCACCAGATCAACCAAGCCATAAACCGCTTTGACGAAAAAAATCGTAACGACGTGCATGTTTGCTCTTACGCTGCACCGTTCGGAGTAACGCCCAGCGAGCTAGACGAGGTCTATCCGCTCAGTCAACACGAAGCGGCTCTTCCTCTCGACAAAGAAACAATAGATTACGTAGCAACTCAAACAGCAGATTACATCAAACGATCTCAGTATGAAATAGTCGTCTTGCTTCATGACTATCAGAACTGGAACGACACCGTCAAGAAAGCCTGCAGAACAGCGTGCAAGCAGAAAGGAACAAAGTTTGAAGCCTTAAATTTCATGCCGGACAGGAGCAAAAAGATTTTAACCCGTTTAGAGATGGTTCTGAAGAAAAACCTGAGCGACAAACCGTGATTCACGCCGACCTGCACCTTCACACAACGTATTCTGATGACTCAACAATAACGCCCAAAATTCTTCTCGAAAGACTATTAGCTCACAGTTTTATCAAAGTCGCAGCCGTTACAGACCACGATACTACAAGCGGCATTAGCACAATAATCAAGCTAGCATCCGCTTATCCAGACATCTTGATAATCCCCGGGGTGGAAATCAGCACTCCCCAAGGCGACATTTTAGTTTTAGGCACAAACGAAACTCCACCCAAACCATGGGTCGCAGAGAACATAATTGACTACGTCAAGGGAAATGACTGTGTCTCCATAATAGCTCATCCATACAGGGAATATGGAATGGGCGACTTGGCTAGAAAGTACAAAGTAGATGCGATAGAAACCTTAAACGGAGCTTCACCATCCCTTGCCAACAAAGCCGCTCAAGATCTAGCAAAGCAAATGGGCTTACCAGGTGTAGCTGGAAGTGACGCACACCAACCTTTGGAGCTGTGCACTGTTTACACTGAAATCGACGCTTCAAAGAACGTGGACGAAATTCTTGACGCCATTAAGAAAGGAAAGCTCAAGATTCCACCTTCAGCGAGGTCAATACATTTTTAAAAGAGCTGAATGTTGATGATTATGACTTTAATCAGGAAAAGGATGTCAATCATTGCAGCTTAAGTTTCTAGGCGGAGCACGTGAAGTCGGCAGAATTGGAATCGCCGTCAAATCAGAGAGAAACCAAGTCATCCTCGACTACGGCGTAATGCTAGACCATGAGCCAGGTTTTCCGATGCACGTTCCACCGAAGGAAGTTGACGCCCTAATCCTCACTCATAGCCACCTAGACCATTCAGGTGCGCTGCCAATTTTCTACGTTCAAGGACAAAGACCTCTATATACGAACAAGCTAAACCTCGAGCTAACACAGCTTTTGATTCAGGATTTCATCCATTTGAGCAGCTATTATCTGCCTTTTGAGTATCTTGAACTTAAAACTATGATGAGATGCAATAGGCACTTGGACTTCGGGGTTGAGGAGAAACTAGGTGACATGCGTTTCAAGCTCTATAACGCAGGACACACACCCGGAAGCGCCCAGGTGCTTATCGAAGCGGATGGAAAACGCATACTCTACACAGGCGACTTCAACACCGCCGAAACCAAACTCTTGCCCGGGGCTGCAATGAACTATGGCAATTTGGACGCAGTGATCATGGAAAGCACTTACGCAGATGAAGACCACACTGAACGTCCTGAACTCGAAAAGAGTTTTGTTGAAGCAGTAACTGAAGTGGTCGAGAAAGGCGGAACCGTCCTGGTGCCAGCTTTCGGAGTTGGAAGAAGTCAAGAAATCGCTACTGTCTTGGTTGCGAATCATTTTGAATATCCAATATTTCTCGACGGCATGGCACGTGAAGCCAGCAGAGTCATAATGAATTACAGAGAGTTCCTGAGAGACCCCAAGCTGTTCTTAGATGCTATGCATTCTACGGACTGGGTTGAAGGCTGGCGGGATCGAAGACGAGCACTAAAGAACCCAGGCGTAATCATCTCAACAGCTGGCATGCTAAAAGGGGGACCTGCTGCTTTCTACGTCTCGAAGCTTGGAAAGAAAGCCAATAATGCAATTTTCCTCGTGAGCTACCAAATACCCGGAACTCCTGGCAAAGAGTTACTGGAAAAGGGTATCTGCACTATTGACGGAAAAATACGAAAAATCAAGGCACGGTATCAACATTTTGATTTCTCCTCGCACTGCGGCGCAAGCCAACTAAAAGAGGCTTTGAAGCAACTTGGAGGAAAGCCTAAAGTGTTTGTCGTTCACGGAGCAGAAGGCAACTGTGAACTTTTCGCCCACTGGGCAAAATCAGAATTGGGCCTAGAGGCTTACGCGCCTAAGACTGGGGAAATCCTCGAGGTTTAGGCACTGTGGCATTGGCAATTGCCGTTGTGCCTATCGGACAAATAGATGCGACAATATTGCATCGCATTAGAAACGGCTTGGTGAAAGTGTTTCCCGAATCATCATGCTTCATAGTCAATGAGCAAAATGAAGTGCCAAAAGCGGCCTACGATAGGAGTCGCAAACAACACCGCTCAAATTACATCTTAGGTTTATTGCAGTGCCACGCGCGCGCTGGAATCCAAACAGCAAACCGCAGCCTCGGCATTGTCGATGTCGACATCTTCATTCCTGAATTGAATTTCGTATTCGGAGAAGCTGCAGTCCATGGGAAGGCTGCGTTAGTCTCCTTGTGGCGACTCAAACCTGAATTCTACGGTGCCAAAAGTGATGGAGAACTCTACGCTCAACGTGCGCTTAAAGAAGCGGTTCATGAGGTTGGACACACACTGGGGTTGAGGCATTGTCCTCGTTCTTCTTGCGTGATGCATTTCTCGAATTCAATTCTTGACACGGACAAGAAGCAAAGCTTATTCTGCGACGAATGTTATTTGAAAGCTACATTGGCTATCAGCGGTTTGGAGAACACGTAATGAGTGATGATAAATTCAAGGCTAATCCCGTTTACCTCACGCCAATATTTGCGAGTCTAATGATTGGGTTAGCTTGCGCGTATTTGCTGTTGAGAGTGTCTGCGCCAACTATACCGGTCACGCCTTTTCCTGAAACGCCCTCTGGCTACTTCAGTAACGCCCTCTACTTTGTAGTCATAATCGCTGCCGGCGCTACTATCTTCTATTTTCTGTTGAAGTGGAAAAGCAAGAAAATGATAGTTTTTCTAACAGGTTTTGCTTTGACAGCAGCTTCCGTGCTCTTGTCTACTTATTACTTGTTTTTACTGCTTTCTCCCTATCCAAACTGGGAAATCTATGTAGTAATCATGACAATCTTCATCACCGTGTTTTTCGACCTTGCAATCTTCAAGATAGGTGGCAAAGTAGCCAACATCGCGGTTGTTGTTTTAGGTGGTGCGCTCGGCGTATTCCTTGGCAATTCCATACCTGTCTGGAGCGCCGTGCTGATCCTTGCTTTTTTAGCCGTTTATGACATTGTTGCAGTGTACAAGGGGCCCGTGGGAAAAATCGCGAGTTCGGGGCTTGACGAGCTCAAAGGCTTGAGCTATTCCTTCAAGGATATCCAAATGGGTCTCGGCGATTTGGTTTTCTATTCAATGCTTTGTGCTGTAATGATATTGAATTATGGCTGGGTTTCTTACTTTGCTTCCCTTGCGGGAATATTGGGGGGATCGTTCTTCACATTCTTAGTATTGGAGAGAAAAGGCATTTTCCCAGGCTTACCTATTCCCATCTTTCTGGGATTATCTTTGGGTCTTGTGGGCTCGCTTCTTCCGATTCTCTGAAACTTCTATGTTGCAGGTTGATTCAGCATTTCCCTAAAAACATCAGGGATTTTCTGCGGACCATACAACACATGAACGCCGTCCATGCTTTCCAGCTTTTTAACCTGTTCCACATCCTCTTTTCTGACTCGCAGCTTCATATCTTTGCCATTTGGAAGTTTCGTGTAAACTATGCCCTCCTCATAGTCTGTCGGCACAATGTAAATCGGAACGAATGCTTTGAGACCCATGATTGCTGCATTAGTTATCATTGTGTCGCCTATTCCACTAGCGATTTTCGCAACCGTATTAGACGTAGCCGGCGCGATCAACAGGAAGTCATACTTGCGATTCTGCAACCATGCAGCAAGAAAGGGCGAGTTAGCATTTATCTCAACTTGGACCTTTTCAAAACTCTCCTTCAGCTCTTGTTCGAGTCTATAGAATTTGAGAACAGTCTCTCCAGCCTTCGAGACAAAAACGTGAATATCGACTAAAGATTCATTTTCTTTCTTGACTTGCTTCATGACTTCTGTGAATTCTGCGATTTTGTCACCAGCACCAGTAATCCCCCAAGCGACCTTCCGTTTCTTAGCGATCTCCAGTTCACCAATCATA
>Ga0153916_10002871_pt1 | contig 12656 bp, 8 predicted proteins | sample Opewatmetagenome_FD_109642 | JGI IMG/M metagenome (GOLD analysis project Ga0153916, IMG submission 109642) | Freshwater wetland microbial communities from Ohio, USA - Open water 3 Core 3 Depth 4 metaG | ecosystem: Environmental > Aquatic > Freshwater > Wetlands | place: USA: Ohio, Lake Erie, Old...
CAAGGCGTGGCAGCACTCGATGTGCGTATGCGCCTGGCTTGAGTACATTAGGATCAGGGTTTATCGATTCCTGAACGAAAAATCGTTTGAATGATATCAACCACTGTCGCTAATCCTTGAGCTACTGGTTTTGTATCAATATATTCCCCCGTGGTGTGCGAGCCACCACCACTGGTCAGACCAACGCAGATGGCAGGTAGACCTAAGCTGAGCGGTACATTGGCATCCGTCGAGCCGATGTTCAATTTCGCCTCGATCCCGTTCTTAGCGAGGCCCTCGATGGCTGCTTTAACTAACGGGTGCTTGGCAGGGATTCCCCCAGCGGGTCGGTCCCCGATCACCTCTGCCTTCACTCGCACCGCCTCACCACCTTTTCGGTCTGCCTCTTTCACCAATGATTCAACCTGCTCAGTCAGATTCGTTAACGCCCGGAGGCTTTCCGAACGCAAGTCAAGCTCGAAGCTCGCATCTGCAGCAATCGTATTCACCGATGTACCCCCTGTAATTACTCCCACGTTCATGGATGAGCGTGGCTCAACGGGGATAGGGAAATCCTTGATTTTTACCACTAAATCGGCCATCTCATGGATCGCAGACGGATTGCCATAATCCACCCAAGAATGCCCGCCTTTGGTGTGCACGCGGATGCGATATCGTCGCACTCCTAATCCACGATGGTAGATTTGGCCTAATGCCATCCCTTCGAGGATGATGTAAGCCAGAGCATCTTCCCTGAAGCGGTTTACCACCGCTTTCATCCCTTTTAGGTCACCTAATCCTTCTTCACCCACATTTGCTACCAACCAAAGATCGCCTTCCAAACCAGATTTTGTGCCTAAATCAACACCATTATCATTGAAAACCCAATAAAGCCCAAATAAGCCAGCCAGGCCTAAAGAGTTATCACCAATTCCAGGTCCTGAAATTTTCTCCGGGGTGCGAACGCAGGTTAAATCTGTTCCTTGAGGAAAAACCGTATCTAAATGCGCCGAAACAATCAGTGGCGGCTTGTTGCCCTCCCCTCTGATGTGTGTGTAGACATTTCCAATATCATCAACGGAAACATCTTTCGCCCCCAGGTCACACAGATATTTCTGGACGAATTCAGCTCGTTTTCCTTCCCCGAATGTAGGCGCAGGTATTTGTTGGATTTGCACAGCAAGATCTAGAACACGCGGGGTGATAGATACTTCCATTTCGAAGTTATACCTTACGAACGCCTTCTTTTAATGCATCGAGTCTTGCTTGAGCCAATCCTGATAAAGCATCCAGGGCATAAAATCCACCACTTCCTTCGATGGTTAGCGAGGCCGATATACTTCCATATAATGCAGCTAGGAGGGGCTCGTATGTACGCCTGTATCCAGCTAAAAACCCACCACAGAATGAATCACCAGCCCCGGTCGGATCGACAGCCTTTGCGGGGTAAGCCGGTATTTCCCACCGTGCCCGGGTCGCTCGATCATATAAGTATTGGCCTCGCTCTCCCCGCTTAACCACCACAATTTCACACCCGTAATTCGCAATGGTCTCCATCATCTCCCAAAGATCGGTGCTCCTCCCATGAAACAGGTTTCTCATCCCTTCTTCACAGGGTAGGAAGGCAGTCAGTCCGGTTACCATAGCAGGAATATCATCCCAAAATGTAGGGGACATCGTGCCTGTGGATGGATCTAGGGTAACCGTCGAAAAACCATTCTGACGCAGTACTGCAGGGAGTAAAGTATGAGTCAGGTAATCGATCGGGCACAGATGAGCTGCAGTTGCGTCCAGAAAATCCTCTGGGAGATCAGTTTGGCGCAGCGAAGTGAAGTTCAATCGCGTGCGGCTGTCATAACTATTTCCTATTCGTGTGTAATTGAGCAGCGCTTTGGGAAATGGTTGTTTTATCCGTGTGAAATGTGCAGCAGGGTCTTCGGTTAAGCGTGTGTGCATATCGGTGTAAATATAAAAAGATCGCAAATCTACTGCTTCAGGTAATATACGGATACCTCGAATATCAAACCCTCGCTGATTTATCTCATCTAACCATTCCCTGGGGTAGTCTTCTCCGACGCGTGCCACCAATCCAGCCAATTTTGGAGACTCCCATACCCCAAAACCGGTAGCTGCATAGACAATATTCCCACCAAGTACATCTACCAATGCTTTCCCGCCGGGGATGATAGCAAAATCCCGTTTCAGCTGCCCAGCAATTACGAACCGTAAGGATGAAGTTACCATCGTTTTAATATTCTTATTACATCCGTAATCAACATACTTTGAATAATTGATTAAAAGCTGATATCCCATTACAAGATTCACTTGTCTATAGAGATTTGGCTTGTGGCATCGGCACAAGTACACGCCACAATCGTCTTTCCTCCCTTGGTGAGAGTGCCTTCATATTCCAAAGATCCCTTATGTACCACCCAACCCCCGAGATTAAAAGGTATTATGCTATCCGCAGGTATCCATTCCCCATTGTATTTCCGGGCGATGTGAACGTGTGTTCCTGTCGTCCGCCCGCCTTCACAGGAGGGATGCCCAATTGGATCGCCTGCTTTTAATACTGTACCCACCGCTACTCGATCTTTAGTTTCGATATGGAAGTAAAAGATAACCCACCCAGTTCGTTCATCTCGATCACCATCCAGGTCCAACACAACCGCAGCTGCATCTGAACGTGAAACCACTCCAGATGCGACCGCGGTAGCCCATTCATTGGTGGACACACAACCACTGGTTAGTGCTCCCGGGGCAAAATCGATAGCAGCCAATGGCTCTCCTTCTCCAAAACCGGTGTGTGGGCCTCCTGTGTAAGCCCAGGTTAAGCCGGGTTGGAAGGGCAGGCTAAGATCTGGTTGGGTTAAACTTCCTGGGATATGTGGGAGAACAGACTGCCATGCATCACCGAATAAGTTCCGATATGAAAGTGCAAACCCATCCTGTGCGACCGCGCGCGCATATTGATCCCCATCGATTAACCGTGAGAAGTAATATTGGAGAGCTACAGATGCCGCATTTTGCCATGGATCAGGTCGTTCCTGGGTTCCATCCAGGTGGTCAAATTCGACCAAATCCCCAATTCTCCAACCATAGTACGCATTATTAAGCAAGTTAGCCGCCCATACCAGTTGCATATACAGGCCCTCGTGTTGCCAATCACGAAAACCCAGTGGGTATTGGCGTGACTCTTCCGGCAAGACGGGGAGTGACAAAGCTCCATCTTGATACTCCAATAAGGTAAGCAGCAGGCGAGGGCTGATGCTGAAATTTAATGACACGTAGTCGATAATTTCTGCTCCAGTCCGGTTCCCATCGAATGCATATTCCTTATATCCATTCAGCCATCCAGGATGTTCCGACACAAACGCTGATGTATCAAAGCCGACTTGCGCTGGACCATTGATAAACAAGCTATCCGGTATGATTTGATATTGTGAGCCCCAAAATGGTTGGTAATAGATCGGTATTTTCATTGGCATACCAGGGGGCATCGTCGTGGCATCCGCAGGGATAAAGCTATTTGCAGCTAAAATTTCATCCACGCTGGTATTAAAGTGGCTTGCCAGGCCTGGGAGTGAATCCCCGGTTTGGGCTACATAATCCACTAGTTCACCCGATGAATATAGTGGGCGGGTCGGTAAAGGGGTAGTGGTGACGTCCTGCTGGCTGATTACCAAATTCTGCGTTGGGGTTTGGATCGTTGTCCCTGTGGTTGGAGGGATCGGATTTGCGGAGGATGTCACCCCACACGCACTCAGAACAAGCGAAAATAACGTGACCAAAAGAGTGCATTTATACGACTTATTCATTCTTTATCATATCTTGCGGATTTTGATTTTTATCACCTAGAAGTTTAACGAACTTCTACGGGTTCTCCCTGGTCCTGGTGATAAGCGACTCGCTCGATCCATAAATGCTGGAGGTTACCGTTTGATTCCCTTTGGTCATCGTTCCTTCATACGGGACAGAATCGGCATGAACCGTCCATCCACTCAAAACCATGGGTAGGGGGCCATCGGCTGAAATCCATTCACCATTATATTTTCGGGCTAAGTGCACGTGCGTTCCAGTAGCAATCCCACCTTCACAAGACGGGTGCCCCAAATAATCGCTGGTTTCGACCCAATCACCTACTCCGATCCGCACATCGGTGACATGTAAATACAGGATATCCCAACCGGTTTGCTCGTTCCCGTCACCATCCAGATCTTCGACGATTACACCATGACCCGCTCGGACGATCAACCCCGACGCAGACGCGACCACCCATGCAGTGGATTTTACACAGCCTGACTCTGTGCTACCCGGCGCGAAATCGATAGCTGCTCGCGCCCCATCCCTTTCCCATGCTCCGTGTGGTCCGCCTGTAAAACTCCACATCTGCCCAATTAAGAATGGAAGGATCAAATTGGGTTGGCTCAGGTTCGGAGGGTACAACGGTTCAACCTCCATCGCCCTATTCCAAGGACTACCAAACATTCTATCGTAAAGTGCTGGAAGGCCGGCATTTGTGTCCAGCGCACCTAGCCATCCAGGTGTGTCATAAACCTGAGCAATATAATATTGTAAGGCAACCGTGCCACTATTTAAATCCGGCGCTAATCGCGCTGAAACCCCATCGGAAAATAGGATATCTGTTACCCATCCCTCTCTCCAGCCGTAATATCCCGTGGATAATTGGTTAACCGCCCAGGCAAGCTGTGAATATAATCCCTTTAAAGACAGCTCCACCTTCCCCATAGGATAATCCTCCTGCTTGGGATTGGAGGGTATCCCATAGACCCAGCCACTCTGATATTCCAACAATGCTAAGAGCAACCGAGGGTTGATCGAGTTTTCAATCGCCACTTTCATTACAATCTCTGAGCCCGTGGTCCACTGAGTGGTCCCCAGCCACTCTTTATATCTGCTTAAGTATCCACCTGCCTCGTTGATAAAAGCCTCCACGTCAAAATCAATCGCAGATGGCGAATAAACCAGCTCACTATCCGGTATTATTTTGATCGAGCTGGTGGTGTTTACCAGCATATGAGGAATGATCAATAAAGTATTGGGGGTCAATAACCCATTCGTAGGAAGCGATCCTGCAGGAGAGCTTATCTCATCCGGTTCGACCCCGAACCGGATGGCAACTACGGGTAGTGTATCCCCTGCCTGGGTGTAGTAAAGCAATGGTGCTGAATCAACGGGTACAGACGGGGGTGTCGGAATTTCGGTTGATGATCGAAGAATTTGTTCTGCGGGTGAGCTATTGGTTTTAACCGGCAATGGTCGATCAGTCGGAAAGCTAATCGATGGAGTGGGTGACCATAATCCCACACCGTTGGGTGCGTTGAAGAGAGGATCGTTTTGGTCCAATACCCCGATCGCACAAGAGAGACTGACTAGTGCGACCACCAATCCGCAAATCACTATCCTTTGTGATCTCAAGGCTTTGCTACGGTGTTCGGTGGATTGTATTCTCAGGGTAAAAACCTTCCCAGGCTTCGATTGATTCTCCATCACGTTCTAAAAACCCATCGTATTCAATACCATTACCACTCGAAACCCAGCCATCCAAATTAAATGGTAATCCAAATCCTGTTTGCGCTTGGTCGGCCGGAATCCACTCACCATTATACCGCCTCGCCAAATGGAAATGGGTGCCCGTAGAGTAGCCACCTTCACAAGACGGATGCCCAATTCTCTCACCAGCCTTTACATACGTTCCTGCTTCAACCCGATCGCGACCTTCGATGTGCATATACAAGACGATCCACCCCGTACCTTCATTCCCATCTCCATTCAGGTCTTGGATCACCCTGCCTTGGTCAGCTCGGATGACCAGGCCATCTGCGACTGCCACCACCCACAAATCACTTTGTACGCAGCCTAACCCCTGCGCTCCAGGGGCAAAATCCAAAGCTGCCCATGCTGACCCATCTCCCCAGCCTCCATGTGGCCCGCCAGTAAAAGCCCAATCTACGTCTGTTTCGAATGGCAATTGCATGGCAGGCTGTTCTAAGTTATCCGGTATCAATGGCTCGAATCCATAATCGAACGGGTGCCCGAAGAAGTCACTAAATGTGGTAAATAATCCATCCGGTGAGACGGCATAATCCCAATTTGCTCGGTCATCAAGCAGGGCAAACAGCTGTTGCACACCCGCTGTGCCAGCATTGATCGAAGGATCAACCGGGATGATTTCCCCATTGCTTAACAGCCATCCCCCAATCCCATCCACTCGCCATAAGTAATATCCTCGATTAAGGCTATTCGCTGCCCATGCGAGCTGCATGTATAACCCTTTTCGATAAACGTCTCTGATTCCAATTGGGAAATCTCGCTTATCCTGGTTCGGGTTTGCCTTGCTAACCCAGCCACTTTGATATTCCAAAACCGCAAGCAATAATCTCGGATTGACAGAGTAATCCTGTGCCACCAGCTGCACGATTTCAGCTCCTGAAAGTGTTTGTCCTTCCACTTCTTCACTATACCGGCTCAAATAGCTGTCAAATCGGCTCACAAATTCCTTTACGTCAAAGTTTTGTGCATACGGGCCATAAACCAGTTCCGAGTCTGGAATGATCTTAAATCCAGCTCCTGCTTCGCCCGGCATGGGAGCAGGGATTTCCAATTCCTGCCCTACTTCGAGCAAGTCGGGGTTGGTGATCTTATTCGCTTCGAGAAGCATCTGTACCGTAATATTGTAGCGGGTAGCAATGCTTCCCAATGAATCCCCTACCTGGACGTTATACTGATCGTCTTCAGTGGGTATTCCTGGTAAATCACGCACCACATCGGGGGTTGGAGACTCAATCGTGACGTCATCCGGATTTCTCGCCACAGGTATGTAGACAGCACTGGTGGGTTCGGGTGTTACTAATTGAGTCGCACGTGGTGTAGTGCTGTTGTATACAATCGTGGGGATTGACAGCGGCTGGATGGATTGGCGGCACGACAATGTAATAATTAACACCAATAAGAAAATTGCATACTTTATAAACCGTGTTCGAGGCATGGGATCTTCTCTTTCATTCTACCGTGAACGATAATCCAAGTCAACAAGTCGAGCCAGGCAGTAAAATGGATAAAACCGCTATCCAACTCCCTTCCACAAACACCAAGGGTATAATTACCCAAAACTACCTTATCGAGGTCAGCCATGATAACTCCCATACTAGAATGTATCCCTAATTACTCTGACGCGCGCCGGCCTGATGTCATTGAGGCGATCATGAGCTCGATCACTTCTGTGGAAGGCGTCACTTTGTTGGATCGTCATTCTGACCTGGACCACAATCGGACTGTATTGACGTTCGTTGGTCCACCTGAAGCAGTAGAAGAGGCCGCATTCCGCTCTATTGCTAAGGCTGCTGCGCTGATTGACCTTGACCATCATACTGGTGAACATCCACGTATTGGTGCAACGGATGTGGTTCCTTTTGTGCCAATTTCTGGACTTACGATGCAAGATTCCGTCCAAATTGCACGTCGCCTCGGGCAACGCGTTGGGACAGAATTAAATATACCTGTGTACCTTTACGAAGAAGCAGCTACTCGGCCTGAACGCACGAATCTCGAAAATCTCCGCCGTGGACAATATGAAGCTCTTAAACGTGAGATGGGGACCAAACCTGAGCGTGACCCCGATTTTGGTCCCAATCATGTCGGTCCCGCTGGGGCAACAGTCATCGGTGCCCGCCAACCACTGATTGCTTATAATGTCTACTTGAATACAGACGATAGTTCCATTGCTGAGAAAATTGCCAAAACCATCCGGTTTTCCTCTGGGGGTTTGCGTTTCGTAAAAGCCCTGGGTATGTTGGTCGATGGGCGCGCTCAGATCTCGATGAACCTGACGAATTACAACAAGACCCCCGTGTCTCTGGTGGTAGAAACGATCCGTCGCGAAGCCACCCGGTATGGGGTAATGATTCACCATGCTGAGTTGGTGGGTTTAATTCCTCAGGCTGCTCTGGTGGATGCTGCAGTCTGGTACTTGCAGCTGGATCAATTCAAGCCAGAACAAATCTTGGAGCAAAAGTTATATAAGCTGCTTCAGACACTCCAAAAACCATCTCCTGACCAGCCAGCATACGGGACAGAATTCCTGGATGCCTTAGCGTCAGAAGCACCGACGCCTGGGGGTGGTTCTGCGGCAGCCTATTCTGGTGCTGCGGCAGCCGGGTTGGTATCCATGGTTGCTCGATTAACCGTTGGTAGGAAAAAATTCGCTGAAGTCGAATCCAAGGTCCAAGCCATCCTGACTCAGGCTGAGGCGTTACGCAATGATCTTACTATATCTATCCAGCTTGACTCATCTGCTTTTGAAAGCGTCATGGCAGCCTATAAACTCCCCAAAGATACCCAAGAGCAGGGGGCAATTCGCCAGAAAGCTATCGAACAAGCTACTTTACTGGCGACGCAGGCTCCGCTGGGCGTTGCCCGAAAATCTTTACAGGTGCTTGAATTGGCAGATCAAATCATTAGGTTGGGGAATGTCTCAGCCTTGAGTGATGGGGCGACTGGTGCAGCTCTCGCTGCTACAGCCATCCGCGGGGCTGCGTTTAACATTCGCATCAATGTCAAGCAATTACCTGCAAACCTTGCAAACCCTTTCTTAGCCGAGCTTTCCGGCATTGAGCAACATGCTGCCGAAGTCGAATCTCGCATTCAAACTGCCCTGCATGAGCGAGGGTTATAGTCAATGACCTTCTGGCCTTTAAGGTTTTCACCGAGCTCTTCCCGATCGCAGGGCAGAGTATATAAAAGCATTATTCCTCTCTTGATCATCAGCTTCCTGATTGTAAGCTGCACACAGGGATCCACATCTTCCATTTCGACCACGCCGCAAGCTACAATTCTTATCCCTCCGGTCTCTTCTGCCACCAACACAGCTTTACCAACCACTGCTAGTCAGCTTGAGCCTTCAGCCTCTCCCCTCCAACCCTCTTATCAGGTTTGGCTTGCACCTTACCTGCCAGAAAAGATGCGATCATCCATCTCACTTCAGGATGGGTATACTCTGGCAACCAGTCCCGAAGATGCAGATATTACTTTATCTGTGGGTGATCACAATTTACCTCCCGCGAGCCTGTGGAGTTACGCCTTGATTGTTCCCTTCCCGACGGTTATTGATGGGATCACCACTGAGGAGCTACAGGCTGCTTGGGCTGGCGCGGCGTCCGCTGCGATGAATAGTGCTCCGCTACTCATGGATGATGCTACTTTGGGTGTGCTTACCGCCTATTGGGGACCTCCTGCTCCACAGGCTGCACAGGTACTCCCGGCAAACCAGCTGCTCGATTACGCCTGGTCCAATCGGCCGTCTTGGGCGATTGTTCCCTTTGAAACGCTTGAGCCGCGCTGGAAAGTTTTGACTATAGATGGTCAATCCCCCGTGCGCAAGGATTTTGACCCTACCGGGTATCCACTCAATATTCCATTTGCCTTTTCTGGGGCTGTAAGCGTACCGCCAGGTGCATTGAGCCTGCCCGTCAGCAACCGTGATGCCTCCCGCCTCACTACAGTGGCAATGACCGGCGTAACGGCAATGGTGCGTGCCACTGCCTACGCCATGGAGCAGGAAGGGTTCACCTACCCTGCTGAGGATATCGGCGCTCTCCTGGCACAAGCTGATATCACTCATATTAGCAATGAGATCCCTTTCTCGCCAGATTGTCCCTATCCAACCCAGACTATGACCTCCCTGGTTTTCTGTTCTAACCCAAGGTATATTGACCTGCTCAAAGCTGTCGGTACCGACATTGTCGAATTGACTGGAGATCATTTCATGGATTATGGTGCACAGTCTACTCTATACACCTTAAAAATGTATAAAGACCTTGGTTGGCCTTATTATGGCGGTGGAGCGAATGCTGAAGAGGCCCGCCAACCCGTGAAGCTGGAAAATAACGGGAATCGAATTGCCTTCATGGGCTGTAATGTTGGTTGCCAGGTGAAGAACGAAATCCCATGTGACGCAATTGCAACCGATAGCCATCCAGGTGCAGCGCAATGCGACTTTAATTGGATCGGCACCGAAATCCCCGCCCTCCGTGAAGAAGGCTATCAGGTGATATTCACATTCCAGCATCGTGAATATTACACATATACCACCGAGCCAATCCTGGCTGATGATTTTGGGTTAGTCGCAGCCGCAGGAGCGACGATTGTCAGTGGTAGCCAGGCTCACCAGCCTCATGGGTTTGCATTCGAAAATGGATCATTTCTCCACTATGGGCTGGGGAATCTTTTTTTTGACCAGTATCACTATTGTGAGGATAATGCTTGTGATGATGCCTTCATTGATCGCCACGTTTTTTATGATGGCCGGTATATAAGCACGGAGTTGATCACTATTCGCTTTGTTGATTTTGCCCGCCCTCGCCTTATGACCCCTGATGAACGGCTACACTTCTTGGAAATTATATTTAAAGCCAGCGGTTGGTAAATTTTGATGAGTACCAGATCCAGACAGGTTCCTGCCTGTGTGGATTGGATAACGCATGCAGCGACAATAAATTGATCATTTGACTGGTATGAGGAGTAAAGTATGGGACTGAAACCTGATCATTGGATTCGTAAAATGGCAATAGAAAATGGCATGATAGAGCCATTTGCAGACAGCCAGGTGCGTGATGGGGTCATATCATACGGAGTGTCTTCTTATGGGTATGATATCCGCGTTGCAGATGAGTTTAAGATCTTCACCAATCTTTATTCTGCGGTAGTCGATCCCAAGCACTTTGACACCCGCTCCATGGTCGATTATAAGGGTGATGTTTGCGTCATCCCCCCAAACTCATTCGTATTGGCACGCACGATCGAATATTTCCGCATTCCCCGCCAGGTACTCACCATTTGCCTCGGCAAGTCAACCTATGCCCGTTGTGGCATTATAGTCAATGTGACACCCTTTGAGCCTGAGTGGCAGGGTTATGTTACCCTTGAGATTTCCAATACCACCCCGCTACCGGCCAAAATTTATGCGAATGAAGGTATTGCCCAGGTCTTATTCTTCGTTGCGGATGAAGTGTGTGATACTTCATATGCAGATAAAAAAGGGAAATACCAGGCTCAACAAACTATCGTCCTGCCAAAGCTTTAGAACGCTTCGTGTTCCGTCCGGGCAATGATCTCATTTTGTAGGGTCTCGCTCAAGTCGCAGAAGTAATCACTGTAACCCGCAACACGCACGATTAAGCTGCGATACTGCTCAGGGTGTTGTTGAGCCAGGCGTAAAGTCTTCGCGTCCACGACGTTGAATTGAATGTGATGTCCATCCAAACGGAAATATGTCCGGATGAGCTGCACAAGTTTGTCCAGACCATCTTCGCTATTAAGCACCTGTGGTGTGAATTTCTGGTTAAGTAGCGTGCCACCCGTCCGTACTTGGTCCATTTTGGCTACTGAACGAATGACAGCCGTGGGTCCTTTATGGTCTGCCCCCTGAACTGGAGATACACCCTCTGAGATTGGAGTTCCTGCCATGCGTCCGTCGGGAGTTGCTCCAGTGACGGAACCAAAATAGATATGGACCGTGGTGGGCAGAAGGTTAATATGGTACTCACCGCCTTTGGTATTACGACGTCCATCGACCGCATGGTAATAAATCTCAAATATGCGCTGCATCACTTTATCTGCTTGGTCATCATCATTCCCGTATTTTGGTGTTCGATTCAAAAGTTGTTGCCGTAATTGCTCATTTCCTTCATAGTTTGCATCCAGGTTCGCAATGAAATCGCCCATCGATAAGGTCTGGTGATCAAAAACATGGTAGCTTAAGCTCGTCAACGCATCGGTTATTGTCCCCATACCCACACCCTGGATATAAGTGGTGTTATAGCGTGCCCCTCCATCATGGTAATCCTTACCCTCGCTGATACAGTCATCCACCAATAGGGAAAGCATCGGGCATGGCATATATCGCGCATAGATGCGTTCGATGACATTATTCCCTCGGACTTTAATATCCACAAAATAATTGACCTGTTTTTCGAATGCGTTATACAGCTCTCCCACATCCCGAAAACCACGCGGGTCGCCAGTTGCTATTCCGATTTGTTCACCCGTTCTCGGGTCGATCCCATTATGCAGAGTGATTTCCAATACTTTGGGGAGGTTGAAATAGCCTGTCAGGTTATAATTTTCCTTACCAAAAGCCCCCACCTCTACACAACCGCTCGACCCTCCACAGCGCGCATCCACGATGGATTTGCCCATCCGCATCAATTCTTGTCCGATCAAATCCGCATTGAACACCGATGGTTGGCCAAAACCAGTCCGTATGATCTCAGTAGCACGCTTGATGAATCGGTCAGGATTCTTCTTACTGACCTGTATCGATGTGGAGGGTTGTAAAAGACGCATCTCTTCGACCACATCCAAAATGAGGTAGGTCAGCTCGTTCACACCATCCGTACCATCCGGACGTACACCTCCTAAATTGATTTGAGCAAAATCGGTATACGTTCCACTCTCCTCAGCGGTCACACCTACTTTAGGTGGCGCAGGCTGATTATTGAACTTGATCCACAGACATTGCAGCAACTCCTCGGCGTTTGCGCGATCCAGGCTCCCCTCGCGTAGTCCTTTCTGGTAAAAAGGTAACAGGTGTTGGTCCAGACGCCCTGGTGAATATGCATCCCAGGTGTTCAGCTCTATGGTCACACCCAGGTGAACAA
>Ga0153916_10002872_pt1 | contig 12656 bp, 12 predicted proteins | sample Opewatmetagenome_FD_109642 | JGI IMG/M metagenome (GOLD analysis project Ga0153916, IMG submission 109642) | Freshwater wetland microbial communities from Ohio, USA - Open water 3 Core 3 Depth 4 metaG | ecosystem: Environmental > Aquatic > Freshwater > Wetlands | place: USA: Ohio, Lake Erie...
CTGGCACGCCTATATTATAGGTAGGTATTCATTATGCTCCCGCGAAGCGATAATATATAATTAAATAGATTCAGAATTTGATTGAGCCATTGGCAAATTCGGTTCTCACTAGCTCGAATTAAGTGAGGAGATTGCCACACTCACAAACCCATCCACTAGCAATGAAATAGTTGTATGGAGACCATCCATGACTCTACCTGCCCTACCCAGCATCCCTTGGGAGGAACGCCCAGCTGATTGTTCTACTGTAGTCTGGCGCTACAGTGCCAACCCGATCATCCCACGTGACCTGATCCCTTCCTCCAACAGCATCTTCAACAGTGCGGTAGTTCCTTTTCAGGGTAAATTTGCCGGCGTCTTCCGCTGTGATGACAAACAGCGTGAGATGAATCTCAACCGCGGCTTTTCTCCTGATGGCATCCACTGGCAACTAGATCACGAGCCCATTAATTGGATCTATGACGATCCCGAGCTCAGCCACTTTCAATATCGCTATGACCCGCGGGTGGTATGGATTGACGACCGCTTCTACATCACATGGTGCAACGGCTACCACGGCCCCACTATTGGCATCGGCTACACCTTCGATTTCGAGCAGTTCCACTTCCTAGAGAATGCCCTGTTACCATTCAACCGCAATGGAGTGCTCTTCCCACGCCAGATCAATGGTGAATACATTATGTTCAGCCGCCCATCCGACAACGGGCACACCCCATTCGGCGATATTTATCTAAGCCGCAGTCCTGACCTCATCCATTGGGGTAAGCACCGCTTTGTCATGGGCGTCAGGGGTGGATGGGAGAGCACCAAGGTGGGGGCGGGGCCTGTCCCTATTGAGACCCCTGAAGGCTGGCTCATGTTCTATCACGGCGTACTCACCTCCTGCAATGGATTCGTCTACAGCTTCGGAGCCGCCTTGCTCGACCTCGAACAACCCTGGAAGGTGATTTATCGCGGTACATCCTACCTGCTCTCTCCCCAGACTTACTACGAGTGTGTAGGTGATGTGCCCAATGTCGCTTTTCCCTGCGCCACCCTTTACGACACTCCCTCAGGCCGTATCAGCATTTACTATGGCTGTGCCGATACGGTCACATCCCTGGCCTTCTGCCGCATGGATGAGGTGATGGCGTTCCTAAAGGAAAATAAATGAACCGCTCCGCCATGAGATAGATTACCCCCGTCCAGAAGAGGTCGTATCCATTCTCTCGTGAGGATGAGTAACTTATCATTTTAAGGAATTGTCATAATCCTGAAAACTCTGGTATAATTATTACCTACGGACTCCAGATTTGCGCTCGGTTTTATGTGCCGCCATTCTGCATCGAATGGCGGCTTCCTTTTTCGAACCTGATCCTGGATGATCTATTAACGACTGCCTGGATGCCAGGATGCCTGAGGTTAGTTGCCCACAAACAAAAAGGAAAAGGAAATGGATACAAAATTATATGTTGGAAATCTGTCCTACGACACCACTGAGGACGGACTGCGTGCAAAATTCGCTGAAGCTGGGACTGTGGTCTCAGTGGAAATGATCAAAGACCGGGATACCGGACGGATGAAGGGTTTTGCCTTCGTCACAATGACCAATCAAGAAGAGGCAGAAAATGCCATCAAGATGCTCAATGGGAAAACCCTGGATAGCCGGGAAATAAAGGTAAACATAGCTCGACCCCGCGAAGAACGCCCACGCAGACCCTTCAATAACAAACGCTGGTAAATTGCTCACAACTCTCCGGCTCAGATATTTCTCGATCCGATCCGGAGAGTCTTTCAATACAAAAGAGGTGTGAAATGGCGTTTCATGTTGGTGATAAAGTTATTCATTGCATATTCGGCCCAGGCGAGATCACGCAGATCGAGGAAAAATTCATCAATGGCCAGAAGACGAACTGCTATGTTGTGCAAATCACGGACATGATGATCTGGGTCCCAATCGATGACCAACAACAGAACAGCTTGCGTTTGCCCACGACACCCGACGAGTTTAACAAGGTATTGCCCATTCTTTCCAGCCCGAACGAAATACTGGAGGCAGACCGGGTGCTGCGCAAACAACAGCTCATGGATAAGATGAGAGATGGCCAGCTTGCCTCAATCTGCAGGGTGGTGCGCGACCTGACATATTTTGGACGCAATTCCAAGCTGAATGACCAAGAAAAAGCCATTCTTGAAAAGGCCACGCGGTCATTGCTGGCTGAATGGACTATCTCGCTTGGAACTCCCACCAACCTCGCCCATAAAACAATGGAAAGCATGTTGCAGAGTTAAACAAGACACAAATTCCATAAACTCTGATGGTGATTCGTTCAACCCTCAGAGTTTTTTTTATCCAAGTAATATGAAGCAGGCAGCTGCATTCATGCTCATTATTTTGCAGTGAATTTACTTCTCGTAGTACTAAATAGTTATAACCGTCGCCATGCCAAACCACCTGCTGTATGAGACTTCCCCCTACCTGCTCCAGCATGCCCTAAACCCGGTGGATTGGTACCCGTGGAGTCCTGAAGCACTGGAGAAAGCTCGCTCAGAAGACAAACCAATATTCCTCAGCATCGGGTATGCGGCCTGCCACTGGTGCCATGTGATGGCGCACGAATCCTTTGAAGATCCTGCTACAGCCGAGCTGATGAACGCCCATTTCGTCAGCATAAAGGTGGACCGAGAGGAGCGCCCCGACCTGGATAGCATCTACATGAGCTTCGTCGTCGCCCTTACCGGACAGGGTGGCTGGCCAACGAGCGTATTCCTCACCCCCGAGGGTATCCCATTCTTTGGAGGCACATATTTTCCACCCGAGAGGCGCCATAACCTGCCTGCTTTCCGTGAAGTTTTGGATGCCATCGCCCGCCTATGGAAGGGAGATCGATCTCAGCTGTTATCAGGCAGCCTGGATCTGGTCACCAGATTGCAGGATCAAGCACAGGCACATGCACACGGGCAAAGCCTTAATCATGAGGTGCTCGAGCACGCGGCTAAGCTCATTGCTGAAAATTATGATTGGGAAAATGGTGGCTGGGGCGGCGCACCTAAATTTCCTCAGCCGATGCTGATCGAATTCCTTTTACGCCATGCGGCAGCTGGTGATCACACCAGCCTCGAACCCGCCTTGCATGCTCTCAGAGCCATGGCAAAAGGGGGTATGTATGACCTGATCGGAGGCGGGTTCGCCCGATATAGCGTTGATGCCACCTGGCGCGTCCCACATTTCGAGAAGATGCTTTACGACAATGCGCAGCTTGCACGCGTTTATTTACACGCCTACCAGCTCACCCATGACGATAATTTTCGCACAGTCTGCGAAGCGACATTGGAATTCGTCCTGCGCGAGCTAACTCACCCGCAGGGAGGCTTCTTCAGCAGTCTGGATGCAGATTCGGAAGGCGAAGAGGGGAAGTATTACTTATGGACAAAAGAGGAGATTCTGTCAACTTTTACAGATCCACTGGAATCAGCTTTGGTCCTCTCAGCTTTCAACATCACAGAGCAGGGAAATTTTGGAGGTAAGAATATCCTCCAGCGCAGCTTATCCGCTGCTGACCTGCCAGGTCGATTTAATCTATCGACCGAAGAGCTGAACAAGAAACTCATCCATTTGCAGAGGCGTCTGCTGGAAATCCGCTCTCAGCGGGTACGCCCAACCACTGACGATAAGGTACTGGTTTCGTGGAACGCTCTGATGATGACAGCTTTTGCTGAAGCCGGACGGTCGCTCGGCAGACAAGATTACCTCGAGGCTGCTATCAGGAATGCCAATTTCTTGCTCGATCATTTGATGGTTGATGGAAGGCTGCTCCGCTCATGGAGGGAGGGGGTCCCCAGGCACAATGCCTATTTAGAGGATTACGCAGGATTGGCACTCGCCCTGCTAGTTCTGTACCAGAACGATCCACTTCCTCGCTGGTACCAAGCTGCCATCGGGCTGATCCAAGATATGCTGCCAGGCTTCACAGATCCATCTGGAGGTTTTTTCGACACGCGTGCTGATCATGAAAAACTGCTCTACCGGCCCAAAGAGATACAGGATAATGCCACTCCATCCGGGAGCGCTTTAGCCGCCACAGTCTTGTTAGAATTAGCAGCCTATGAAGGCCGGGAGGATTGGCGCGACCTGGCCCAGAAGCTGATTTCATCCAACCTGGGGGTGATCAGCCGCTACCCAACTGCGTTTGCGCAATGGCTGTGCGCGGCTGATTTTGCACTTAACCCTGTGCGCCAGGTAGCTATCGTCGGCGAACTTTCCGATCCTGCTACCCAGGCTCTTTTACAGGCACTCCGGCGAGGTTTTTTCCCCAACCTGGTGCTGGCTGCCTCTTCATACCCTCCCCCAGATGGCTCTCCTGCTCTACTCAATGATCGTCCCTTGCTGGATAGCAAGCCCACCGCCTACGTTTGTCAGGGTTTCGTCTGCCTGCTGCCGGTGAATGACCCAGAGCAGATGCTGGCGCAGCTGTCATTACAATCTTAGCTGGATTGTCACCTGGGTTGTGTAGGTGTTATTCCAAATTATCTGTGAAGAACTGGACCACTTTCCGGGTGTATTCGTCTGGATGGAAGTAGTAGCCAACCGCATGGCCGTTAAACGCGTCTGGGACGATCGGCTCAGGCAACACACTTTGATCGCACTCTGGGATAATCCAGGTTTGAGCGTTTGGTACTACTGCCAGAAGCCTATCCAGGTGAGAAATGGGGATGAGATTATCCTCCTGGCAGTGGGCCATAAATATTGGCCGTGGGGCAATTTTACCAATCTCGTCAATGGGACGGGCGGCAGCGATGTCGTATCCATAAAGCAATCGGACCATCCATTCGGTAGGATATGCAAAGAGCTGAGGCGCACCGGTTAATTTCGTCCAGCTGCCCATAAGCACGGGCCTGATATCGGCATAGGCACTATCCAGCCAGACGGCGCCAATATCTTGCTCTTCTGAGGCAGCCCCGATGACAGACCCAGCACCCAGAGAATATCCTAGAACCCCTATCTTCCCAGGCTGGAATCCTTGCTGCTCCAACCAATCCACCGCGCCTAAAACATCGCGCCGCTCCTTTATTCCAAAAGAGTAGCGCGAATCTGCGCTTTGGCCATGGCCGCGCAAATCAATCATCATCACTGAAAAACCAGCCTTATGCAGCTTCGCGGCGAAGGGCACAAACAAATCGATAAAACCATTGGTGCGGCTATTATCTCTACCATGCACCAGGATGATCACGCGTCGATTCTCATCGGAGGGGATATACCAGGCGGCAATCTCCAGCTTATCCGTCCGCGCGGGAATTCTCAGCTCCTGGTATTCCAAGCCATATTTCCCTGGATTCAGCTCCGGGTTAAAGTTACGCACAGGCAGCGTTAATACACTGGCCGCGTATACCCCAATTCCAAGGTAGGCAAGAAACAGCACACCTATAAGTGCAAGAATGATCCAGCCGGTCATTTTCAAGTCAATCGAGAAGAGCTAACTGGACGCGGGCGACCTGAATATTGGCCCATTTTCCCCTCGCATGATAATCGATGTGTCTTTTTTATAACCGATGATGATAACTTATTGTACTATGAATAAATCTTGATAGGAGAGAAATCCCTGATCAAGCTGAAATACTTCATCACGGCTGTGTGTGCACATCTTCCTTGCACATGGATGGATATATAATTAATCATCGGAATCGATTCATCTTATTCTACACAGCGGTGAAAAGAATTATATAAATAAACTTTCCCATCTTGGGATGGGACCTTATCTCTAAAAAGCTTCCACCATAGTTAAATATGACCTCTTCCGCGCTTGTGACGACTCCACTCGTCTTAACCTGTACAGCCCTGCTGATGGTGATGGATTTCATCCTCGTCTTGATAGCGCGCCGTATCATCCTCCGCGATCAATTCCTTCAATTGCGCGGAGAGCTAGTGGTCTTTTCAGGTGTCTTCTTCCTACTGGTGTGGATTTTCGCCATGCTATTGGCCTGGGATTGGTTCTACAGCTATATCTTTCCACCCTGGGCGCGTTACCTGCTGCCACCCATATTCGGTATCAGTTACACATTTCTAGCGATCGGGATGGCATGGCTTTCCGTAAAACTGCCGGGTTCTCCTGCTTCCAGCTGGTGCCTGCTGGGTGGATTAGAAGGCTTGCTCAGTCACCTCTTTGCCATCTATGTTCTGGGTGCAGCTTCAAAACCGCCCATCATGCAGGGTGCGGATCAATTATCTGTGCTGATTTTCGCGATCTTTGAAAAGTGTTTTTACTGGAGCCTTATCCTGCTTGCTGTAAGGTTGCCGAGGCGAGGGGGAAAAAGGGTGCGGGGTAAAAGCGATCCCGCAGAGCTCGAGGTAAATAGCTAAGAATTATCTGCCTGATACTCCCAAATCTCATAACGTCTCTCGGTCGTGAAACCCAGCTTACGCGCTACACGAACGGAGGCATGGTTATCAATATCGCAGCTCCAATAACCAGAATAACCCCTGTGCTCCAGCATTTCAATCAGGTATGCAACTGCAATGGGTGCTAATCCCCTGCCGCGAAAGGGCTCTTGCGTGACAGCACCGATCTCAGCATACCTATCACCCAGTGCTGATGCATAAGCCTCCACCAAAATCTCTTCTCCGCGCATCAGGCATAATCCTAGCCCGTTGCACAAAAAATTTTCCAGACTGCCACAATAAAAGGTCATATCGTCGCGCCACTCACAGCGTTGAAGCAAATTCAGGTCGATTGGTTGCAGATAATGCCCTGCCGGTAGGCTAGAACGCATTTTTTCTCTGATGGATGAAGATGAATCATAACCATAAAATTCCAACCGATGTGAAGCCCTGTATCCATCTGGTGCAGGGGGATCTGTGGGAGAGCGCACCAACCAGATAGGTCCTATATGCTTGAACCTCTTAATCCCATCCCATAAGAATTCCCTGCTGATCTTCCGACTGGCATATGTTAATGCGGCATCAGTCCGAACCAAACATTGGCAATTCTCCTCTAGCCCATCGACGAAAGCCCGTCCAGAATGCCTGCCCTGAAACACCGCCCATAAAGCAGGATTATTAGGTATGTGTGGGTCGAATAATCCGGGTAATACCGGGTGAGAAACGGGACACTCTTCCATGGCGAACTAATGCCTCCATTTTTTGGCTTCGATTTCCTCTGATGATGGATGCGGATATTAAAACACAAAAGGAATGAAACGTTTAGTGAGGCGCATGTACTGGTTGTACACATCCCCAAAAAGAGATAAATTTTCTCTTTCTTCGAAGAATGCCGTAATGTACAAAGCCAGGCTGATTAACACCAGTAACAAAGCGGATGATAAGCTGATCTGCTTAAGAAATACTCCCCAGGCAAACAGGAGAAGTGAAGCGTACATAGGATGGCGGATATATTTATATGGACCTTCAGTGACGAGGCGAGTAGTCTTTTCAAAGGATAGACGACGGGAATCCTGTACGGACTGATCAGGCTTACCATATTTTCGTAAAGCCCAGATCGCATGGATAGCCAGAAGCACTGCACCAAGCAGTAATGCCCAGGAGAGGATCTGGGCAGGTGAAAACGGGTGCACGAACCAGACGGGCGCATTTAGGACTACCAATCCTAAGATTGCCTCAAATGCAAAGAAACGCGGGAAACCATGAGATACGGGATGACTTATCGACCGGAATGAAAGGATCAGAAAACCAAACGAGCCGAGTAGAAAGACGATTAATTGCAACACGTTTGAACGAAGAACCGGTTAACGAACACTCTCTTTTTCGAGGCGCTCTGCCAGGCCAAAATACTTATCATGCAAGTCTTCCCCCATCTCGAGATGCTCCAGGCTTTGGAAGGATTGGGTAATACTTTCCAGCTCATCTATCGGGATAACTTTATCAACCAATGGGACAATGATATGTTCCTCTTTGTAGATATGGAGACGGAGCAGCTTAATGTACAGGGCGGCGCTTTTTATAACTCCATCCTTCTTGCGCGCATCCCCGGCTTGGAACTGACCTATAGCTTTAGCCAGCATCTGCGCAAGGTATCGACCTTGCTCATGCTCAGCCAGCATCACTGCCACCGCACCTGACTCCCCGGATATCCCATGCTCCACCAAGGCCGGGTAAAGGTATTGTTCCTCCTTGAATTGGTGGCAAGCATCCACAAATCCTTTGAAAAATGCATTGCAGCCGGAGAAAAATCGTAGATATACTTCATCTCCATAGCTCAGGCGGTTAGAGGCACGCTCGAGGGAGGATAGCACCCGTTCGATCGCCCTGTGTTCATCGATCAAGATATCCGTTACCCGCATCGGAGCTTCTCCTTTACCAAGGTTTATGGCATTGAAGATGGCTGGAGGATAGCTAGATTGGTAATTCACAAATAATATTATAAATAAAATGTGTTATCGTTTTTGTTGGGAAATGATAATTTAGCTTACATTTTTGTCGGTTGTCTTAATCACACATCTGCGGAAAAATTTCATCCATCGATTAACTTGTACATCAAAAGCTGGTCGTAATATTGACCGTCCACTAAGAGGGTTCTTGGCTCAATGCCATATTCTCGAAAGCCACAACGGGTATAGCAGCGTATAGCTGGTATCTCGGATAATGTGACGCTCAAGTAAACCACCGAGAGGTGATTTTGCTTCGCCCAATCAATACATCCCTTGATCATACTCTCGCCGATACGACAACCCCGCCAATCCTGCCGGACGTATACTCCCCACAATCCGCCACCATGGCCCATTTTTGGCCAATGACCGCACGCAATCCCCGTCATGCCGATCAACTCTGCTGTTGCCAGGGCGATGATAATCGTGCCAGCGTGGGTCTGTTTATACTCAGTAATACGGTCGACAAAAGCTTTAACGCCATCTGAGGTAGTTTGAGCCACATCGGCGGCAAACGATTTCGGGTGATTCATAAGCGATTCGAGGCGTAGTGCGAGTAGCTGGCCGGCGTCTTCGGGGGTAGCCTCGCGGATCGTAATTTGGCCTTTAGGAGTAGATATCTGGAATAGCATCGCTCATATCCTAATTCCGGAAATCAGGAGTTATATATCTCGGTATCTATTGTATCCGTTTAATTCACGATGGATTGTTGAAATCCCTTACGCAAATTCTCGATGACAGGCGTGATAATATATTGAATCACAGCGTCCAGGATATCGGGTGATTCGGAAAACTTATCGAGTGGCACTTGAAAGGCGAAGAAATCAGCCGGATATTTTGATTTGATATGACCCCAAAGAATGCCATCTGTATTCCCCAGGAATTCTACCTTTTGGTTCCTGACCACATTTAACGCAAACTCATCCAGCCAGCTATTTTTATTGGCCTGGGTGTGTACCACGCCGATGATCGAAGGTTCGTGGATAAAGTATCCACTCCTCGAAATGAGTCCTGCATCAACGATGGTCAATAATTGCAGACTGTGGTTCAAACCTTCTACCAGCAGGGCGTAATAAGGGGGTATTGATGGTACGTTTTTTTGGCGTGGAAAATAATAATTATCACCTGTAATGGCGGATACCGATGGAAAGTACTCAGATGGTAGCTGGTTCACGATCATCTCGTATAGTGCTCGGATACCATCAAAGAATTGGTTGAACCATATGAGATTAGCTCGGAATCGCGTACGGTCCTGTTCTTTCATCACTGGTACGACCTTTCTACGCCCACCTGAATAATTTACTTGCCAATAATTATTTTATTCGAATTAGGATTCTAATTATCAACTCGGGGATTAAAAACTCATTAAGACCTGCCATGGTTAAAAATACAGGTGTCGATTTACCAGGTAAATTTTCGACCCAGCAAAGGGTTACTTCGGAGGTGGACCCAATTTGGAGTAATCCACGGTCAGCCATCGTTCGGGGTGGATACGCATCAGGATATCATCCTTCCAACTCCCGGCACGGCGAATCTCAGCAAAGTAACGCTCTCCATTGATTGGGCCATAGTATCTCACAGCCATGGGGTGTATATCGCGCTCCAGGTCGACCGGGTGGACGGTGAAAGGTCCTTCAACTGAAACGTATTTGTAGTTTGGGGGTGTAGGGTCTTGAACACAAAAACTAATACGCCCTGCTTTGTGCAGCAGCTTGGCCTTGCGGGTGTTTTTTCCGGTCCAGACGCATAAATCGCCACCTGGATCGTAGTTATACCACACAGGCACCGTCAGCGGGCCACGCCCTTCCTCAGGAATGCTGATGATGCCGACGCGTGTCTCTGCCAAAAAAGCCTGGCGTTCTTCGATTGACATTCTTGTATCCACGAGCCCACCTCCTGAATAATCTATAAATTATAAGGGCAAAGAGAAATTATTGCTCAAAAGGTGCCCGAGCAGGTTTTTGATGACATTAAAGACTCATCAAATCCATATCTACACCAAGCTGCTGTGTGGTATCTTAGCCATAGGGTGTTAGATAAACGAAAATTTGGTAGCTTAACCAAGATATGCCGGGATAATTCTTAACCGAATCAAGGAACAAGCATGTCAGGTTTAATAGGTATTCACAAGAGCTAGCTGATGGAATTCCCACCCTTATTGTGATTATTAACCAGCACATGGAGGATAAACCATGAAAGAAACGACGCCTCATCACCAGCATGAACACCAACATGAATTGCACGAGGGGAATAAACCTCTTCCAGAAGGAGATTCATCATCCTCTCATGACATGGGCAGTACCGGAGAGCCCACAGGCCACGTACATGAGGTAAATAATATGGGGATAGATACGCACCAAGGACAGGTTCCTCATGAGGGTCACACAACACGTGCTTCTTTGGATGCTCATGCTGAACATACAGCAACGAGCGCACACGTAGACCACACAGGTCACGAAAGGATGTTCCAGCGTAAGTTCTGGATCTCGCTTTTCCTGTCCATCCCGGTGTTGGTCTTGAGCCCCTCGATCCAAGGCTGGCTGGGATACACTATCCCGGCGTTTACGGGCAGCAATTGGATCACTCCGATATTCTCAGTGGTCATCTTTCTGTACGGGGGTATCCCTTTCATCCAGATGGCGATGCCGGAGCTACGCAACCGCCAGCCGGGAATGATGACCCTGATTTCACTTGCCATCAGCGTGGCGTTTGTGTATAGCCTGGCAGTTCTATTTATGCCCAATGGTATGACCTTCTTCTGGGAGCTGGTCACACTGATCGATATCATGCTACTCGGTCACTGGATCGAGATGCGCAGCGTACGCCAGGCTTCGGGTGCCTTGCAGGAGCTGGCGAAATTAATGCCTGATACAGCAGAACGGATCAGCCCGGATGGCAGCACTGAAATTGTGCGCCTGACCCAGCTGCGGGAAAATGACCTGGTGCTGGTGCGGCCCGGAACGAGTATTCCTGCGGATGGAGAAGTGCTGGAAGGTGAATCAGATGTCAATGAAGCCATGATCACCGTGGAATCAATACCGGTGAAAAAGCGAGGTGGCGCCAAGGTAATCGCGGGCACAATCAATGGAGAAGGCAGCTTGCGGATGAAGGTGACTGCGATTGGGGATAAAACTGCCCTGGCAGGCATCATGCGGCTGGTGGAGCAGGCGCAGCAAAGTAAATCCAGCACCCAAATACTGGCGGATAGAGCAGCCGGCTGGTTGTTCTACGTGGCTTTAAGCGTGGCTGCGATCACAGCGATAGCCTGGATCCTGGCTGAAGGTCTCAATGCCGAGGTAATTGCCAGGGTTGCTACGGTATTAGTCATTGCGTGCCCGCACGCTTTGGGGCTGGCGGTACCGTTAGTGGTTGCAATCACAACCTCCATTGGGGCACGAAACGGCATCCTGGTTCGGGATCGCCTGGCGCTCGAGAGCGCACGGCTAATCGACCTGGTGGTGTTCGATAAGACCGGAACGCTGACAAAGGGTGAATTCGGCGTTGTAGGCTCAAAGGCCATTAGCAGCATGAGCCAAGAGGAAGCCCTGGCATTGGCGGCTGCAGTGGAGGGAGATTCTGAGCATACTATCGCCCGGGGTGTACGTCAATCGGCTCTGGAGCGGCAGCTCAACCTGCCTAAAGCAGCAGAATTCGAAGCCATTAAAGGTAAAGGCGTCAAGGCACGTATAAATGGGGAGTTAGTGTATGTGGGAGGTCCGCGCCTGCTCGAGATGCTGAACATTGGATTACCAGATGAGCTGAACCGATTTTCAGAGCAAGCCAGCCAAAAAGGTCAGAGCGTGGTCCACCTGGTGGAGGATGGGCAGGCAGTCGCTTCCTTCGCCCTGGCAGATGTGATCCGGCCGGAGAGCAAACCGGCCATTGATGGGCTGCACCAGAGGGGAGTGGAAGTTGCCATGCTGACAGGTGACAGCGAGGCGGTGGCGAAGGCGGTAGCAGATGAGCTCGGTATCCACACCTATTTCGCCGAGGTGCTACCTGAGCATAAGGACATGAAAGTTGCAGAGCTACAGAAGCTAGGGAAACGGGTCGCCATGGTGGGAGATGGAGTAAATGATGCCCCTGCTCTGACCAGGGCTGACGTGGGGATCGCCATTGGCAGTGGCACGGATGTGGCCATTGAATCAGCCGGGATCATCCTGGTGAAGAGTAACCCGCTAGATGTGGTCAAGATACTCGATTTGAGCCGGTCAAGCTACCGCAAGATGGTCGAGAACCTGATCTGGGCGGCAGGGTATAACCTGGTGGCCCTGCCCCTGGCAGCAGGCGTGCTTGCC
>Ga0153916_10002873_pt1 | contig 12655 bp, 10 predicted proteins | sample Opewatmetagenome_FD_109642 | JGI IMG/M metagenome (GOLD analysis project Ga0153916, IMG submission 109642) | Freshwater wetland microbial communities from Ohio, USA - Open water 3 Core 3 Depth 4 metaG | ecosystem: Environmental > Aquatic > Freshwater > Wetlands | place: USA: Ohio, Lake Erie...
CCGCATATTTATCGTGCCCCTCGTTGCGTTAGCTGGTGCCTTAATTTTTTCCTATCCTCAAACTTTTGATTTCGCGCAGAACTTTCTTGCCAGTGCAAGGGCGGGCGAGGGGGTTTATAACAGTATCCTGACAACTTCCCGCGAGTTGTTTCTTGGTCTGATCATTCCGCCCGGCGAATGGATTGCTTATAACTACGGAGCCCAATTACAGGTCACCACCTACCTGTCGATGTCAGTGATACTGGCTGTATTGTCGGGGGCATGGCTTATCCGAAAAAAAATAGCATGGAAACAGACAACTTTGTTTTTTTGCGGGATTCTGCCTACGGTAATAGCAATTATTTTGTATATGAACTCTGGACTTAGATTTGCGATCCCTTTTGTAAAGTCGGTCGATATCACTCGCGTATTTTGGTTCTCAATCCCTTTCTGCTATGTTTATGTTGGTTACTTTATTGCGTACGCGCGACTTGGGCGGTTACCCCGTATCGTAGCGGTATTTCTGCTGGTTGCTTCCTTAGCAACGTTAGCAGTCATTCGAACTTTGCCGGAGACCTCTGAGGTAAGCGCGCTACACAGTATTATTCTCCTGTTGGTTGTGGTTGGCGCGTTCACGTTATTACTCACATGGCGAAGCGGACAGCCGACCGGATCTCGCGCAAGTCTGGGGCCACGCATTGGCAGTGCATTGTTGATAGGTGGTTTAATTCTTACACCGATTCCCGTCATAGTAAGAGTTCTTGGACTAAACACCGGATCTTGCGCAGGAACACAATACTCGGACAGTCTCGCGGCCTCCAAATTTACGCCCTATTCGCTACTCAGCCTCATGGAGAAAGGTAACCGTCTCGCGACGGAAATACATACTCATAAGGGGCATGATCTGCGAGTGGCTGCACAAGAAATTCTGGGTAGCGATGCACGGGGGATCGTTGTAGATAAGCAGTTTGGCAAGTTCCTCGAAGACAAGCGGTTGGTCACCGTAGACCAAGTTCCTTATGGATATTATTTCTCGCGGCCTTGGCAAACTGACGAGCTCAGTCGGCTTGGAATTCGGTATCTGCTGGTCGGTCGATCCCCTGATCTTGAGTTGGAGGTGAAGGGCTGGAAGCGTCTTGGTGAGGCGGAGGGTCTGAGTCTTTACGAAAATCCAACCAAGCCGACACCCCTTTATCTGCTTGAAGATCATACAAGCGATCCGGTTTTTCTCCATGATTATGGTTTCTTCGCTAACCACATTCGGGTTAACTTACCGGAACTAAATTCTGCATCTACATTTGTCGTGACCATCCTTAACAGGCATGGATTCGAGGCAGAAATAGACGGAAGGAAGGCGGAAATTGTGAGCCAAGGGAATGGCTTCATCGGCCTTCACGTGCAGCCTGGGGATAAGATGATTGAAATCAGGCATCATCCCTATTCTTGGTATCATGTTGCTGCCGGAATGAGCATAGCGATGCTGATGTGTGTGTTGTACGGCGGATTTTTATTCCGCCGTCGCGCAGTAAAAGTGTATCTATAAGGTGCACACTGAGATAGGAGAATACAGTGCAATTAAGTGAATATGAACTGGTCCGCCAGGTTCAGAGCCGCCACTGGTGGTGGCTCGGCCGCGAAAAAATCATTGAGACACTGATTGAGGTGTACCTCGATACGTCCGTCAAATTGGAAATCGCGGATGTCGGTTGTGGTTTTGGCGCCAACATATCTATGCTGCGGCAGTTCGGCGATGTAACCGGTCTTGAATTAAATAATGAAGCTATCGACACCGTAAAATTACGATGGGGCGACTCGGTTCAGGCGGTCAACTGGCAGTCGCCGAATCCCCTGCCGATGCACTTCAACTTCATGCTACTCGCCGATGTACTGGAACACATACCGGATGATAAAGGCGCGATAGATTGGATCAATGAGCACCTTGTGGATGGCGGCCATGCAATGATTACAGTGCCGGCACACGGATTTTTTTGGACTCAAATGGATGAGGTGCTTGATCATCACCGGCGTTATTCGCGAAAATCGCTGTTGGAATTATTTGATAATCGATTCGAAATAGTGTTTTGCAGCTACTACAATATGTTTCTTTTTCCAGTCAAAGTGTGTTTTGTCCTCTTTGACCGATTGAAACAGAAGCTGTTTCCTTTCGCCGTCAAGCGTTCCTACAATGATGTTCCGCCATCCCTGGTCAATAGTCTTTTCAAGCACATCCTCATGCTTGAATCTTCATTTCTTCGCAGAGGCACCCTTCCGTTTGGCGTCAGCCTCGTATGTCTTGTCAGGAAAAGGGTAAGCAATCCGCCAGCCAATTAAGTGACCACTGGCAAAGCCGTGGGTTTATTGGGTGAAACCAACGAAAATATTAATGGCCTGGTTAGATGGTATTTGCCAAAGGGAACAGATTTCAGTAAGATCTCATGTAGGCAAATAGCTCGGATCGAATCTTTGATTAATAATCGCCCAAGAAAGTGCTTGGGTTTTAAAACACCAATTGAAGTCGCTTCTTCTTTTGTTGCACTTCAAGATTGAATGTAGGAGTAGCTGGTTGATCGGAAAATTCATGCCGTCCAAACTGATCGGAAACCTGACTGGGTGGTGCTACAACGCCATGATAGTAGTTTTGATATGCCTAAGTTTTTCGCCATATCTCTTCTTTGATTTTGCGTTTCACAACGATTTCGAGATTTGGGCTTACAACAATAAGATTTGCTGCAGCGGGTTTCCAGAGACACAACACCTGATTCGAATTGGTCGTTTCCTTCAGGCATTCCTACAGAACGTTTATCTTTCGTTTTTCACTGACCTCAGAAGCCTGGTTTTCGGAAGAGTACTCGGTATTGCGTTTGCGTGTATCGGCGCAATCATGCTCTCGTCCGCTGCAAGAAAAAACGGCATGAATAAGCTGTCCAGCGCAGCCTTTGGCGCAGCGGTATTCCTGTTACCACCTGCTCAAGTCAATCTCGGTTGGGTAACTAATTTTGTGCCGGGCCTATTCAACGCAGTTCTTGTGCTGTATACGGCATCCATTTTCCCAGAGTGGCAGTCCATAATGAACCGGGAGAAGGCGGCGCGGATCAGATTGGGAGTGTGCCTATTCCTCTTGCTCGCGGCGCTTTTTATTTATCCTCCGACCATAGGCTTTTTCCTGCTTCCGGGAATGGTCAGGATCATGTACTCCGGGTTCGCAAAGCGGGAAGATAGATCGCAAGCCGCGTACGCCCTCATTTTCTTTGCGCTGGTCTGTCTGGTCTACTTTTTCATCCACAGGGTTGTGTACATGAATCTCTTAGCCATTACCTTCCCGGAATCTTCATTTTATCGTTTTGACATTGCTCATGATCTATTGGGAAATATCAGGATGTTTTTTATTGGTATCTTGCCAGTAATGCTGAATCTCTGGAATCCCGCACCCTCTCCGGCTATCGCACTATCAGTTTTATTACTGATCATTGCTCCGGCCGCGTTCTTGGTCTATCAAAACTGCCGGGTCTCTACCCCAAGTGAAGCACTTACCAACTCCGCAATCATTACAGGTTTTTGGCTTGTCCTATTCTTTGCTATAAATGCATCGGGCCTTTTGGCGATTGGGCGGCCTCCGGCCTTCTATAGAGCATGGCATCCAGGCACAGCTGCCGTGCTGCTTCTGCTATTTCACAGTATCGAATTTTTTCGTCTGGAGGTTATCAAGAAAGGCATCATCCTTGCGTTCCTGTTGGTCGGATGCTTCTTTTCTTTCAACTCCAGCATGCACTTGGCAACAACTCTCTCCAAGCAGTTTAAGTACGCCGTTTCACAAATTAGCGCGCAGTTCTCCCTCGATGGCGAACGTCGTTATATCATAGTTGAAAAGCGTCCCGAGTCTTTGTTATTCGGACGTCACAGATGGGGAGAGTTGGGATTCATACATATCCTGTCGAGAGGGCATGGTATTTATATTCTTGATAAGTATTTTGATTATCATGTTCATCCAATTATCGAAAGCATCGTCGCGAGACAAGATGAAAACCATTTGTTGTTAGAATCAGAATTGCTTGAAAAAACAAGTTCTCTTTTCCCGACAAACCCTGCTGAACCTCTCAATAAACCTTTCGCCAAGGCCTTTGATTTACGTGTGGATACATTCTATGAAAAGTCCGGCCCCATGCCAACGACAGTTGATATTATGGGGACAAGATCAGCGAGCATTGCGTGTTACAAGATCCATGCGGGGATTGATGAGTCGCCCTCGCGTGCGCCGCGCTCTTGGCGTTTCAGCGGTTCAAATGACGAGCATACATGGGCTGTTCTTGATAGCCAATCAAATCAAACCGCTTGGCGTGAAGGTGAAAGCCGATTATTTACTCCCAAACAAATGGGGGACTACAAGCACTATCGCATCGAAGTAAATTCAGCGAATCAGGATGATACCGTTCGAATTTCCGAGATACAGCTGTTTACCCGGGCAAGCGCATGTCAAGAACCTAATGTGTCCCAAGAGCGCATGGTAGATTCGAACCTTTTAAAATCAATAAAATCGATGCCTGATGCTATGTCCGTTAGTCTGGCGGGAACAGCGACGGCATCGGGGCTGTCCGACCCCCCGTTCAGACTTCAGCGAGCACTCGACAATATTTATTATACGTTTTGGGAGACCCGCGGACCTTTTCCAATTAATGTGGAGTTTCGTTTTTTTGAAAGCAAACAGATCAAATGCTATTCATTTCAAGCTGGCGATGATCGAGCTAGCGCGCGTATGCCACGATCTTGGAGATTTCTGGGCTCGAATGACGGTCTTATATGGAATCTCCTGGATTCGCGTAACGATGAACCGGCATGGCCTGACGAAGAGAAGTTGGGTGATACGTCTAGTAACACTCGTCGTAGTTATTTAGTATCGTCCCCAAGTAAGTATCTATTGTATAAGATAGAATTCCTTTCGGTGTACAACAATGAGGGCATTCTCAGGTTATATGATATGGCTTTGTCAGAAGATCGCGAGTGTATTCATACAATCCCCTGAGTCACTATCTAAGAGATATACTATTGCGATTGACCCACTAAGAAAATAGCATGCAACGCTATGGGAGTGTGTATAATTCTCGAGTGGTTGCAGCTATTACGAGGATGATTGTAGTGCACCGAGAGCCATAATTCAAGGGCAAAACGGCTCAGCAGTCCACGAACTTAGCCTCGGAGATTTTTAGAGTGATGAAGGCATCAAAATTAAAATTTAGGGTTTTGGGTGGCAGGGCCAGTTTTAAGATAGCGTCATGAATGAGCCTATGAAAAATCTGTTCAAAGCAATCTCTATTTATAAACGGCTCATTTACGGCTTGTTATTAGTTATTGCTGTGGCAATGGTGATTTACTTAAATTATCAAGGCGTGCTCTCTCCTAAAATGATCTTTCTCTATTTACAAGAGCATGGAAGAACCGCCCCCTTATTTTTTATTTCAATATATGTGCTAATGGTGATTTGTATGTTGCCAACATTGCCTCTCAATCTTGGTGCTGGGTTCTTGTGGGGAACGTGGTGGGGAATGGGTTATTCGGTCGCTGGAGCATCAGCAGGTGCATTAATGGGTTTCTTGATCTCCCGTTATCTGCTGCGTGATTTTTTTAATAGCAAGTTTAAACATTCAGCTTGGACCTGGATGCAAAAAGAAGCAGCGCAAAGGGATTGGAAACTTGTAGCATTTACCCGTATTAATCCAGTTTTTCCTTTTGGTCCTACAAATTATTTTTACGGGATTACGAGGATCCCGCTTAATAGATACCTTTTTGGAACAATTTTATTTATTATCCCGCCATCTTTGATTGTCGCCGCCATTGGGGCATCAGTAAATGACTTTATGATGGATGCACAGTCTAAAATATTTTCTGAGAATATCTTGTTGATTGGAATTGGCGTAACTTTTTTGGTTATACTTAAAATGCTTGTTGCAAAAAAGTCTAAAATATCTTAGAGTAATCTCGTCCGGCAAGAAGCGATTGAGGACATCACAGAATACATAGAAATCTTCTATAACCGGCAGAGGAGACAGGCACGGCTGGGGTATCTATCACCCACCGTTTATGAAAAACAGTTTTATGAAAAAAGGATTGCGGTATGAAACAATTGGTGTCCACTATTGACATCAGATCTCAAGCCCTTTCATTCCCTCGATCAGGTCTTCGGTTGGCGGGTTTGTGTTAACTGGAGAGTGGATATACCATGCTGATCGACTCGGCCATTGGCCACCCACTACCTAATTAAGAAAAAAACAATGCAATTCCCCAGGACTGATCTAAAAATAACTCTTCTGATAATGACCCTGAATGAGATTGATGGTATGAAAGCTATCATGCCGCTTGTGAATAGTGAGTGGTGTGATCAGATCATCGTAGTCGACGGCGGATCAACGGATGGGACCATCGAATGGGCGCGGGATCAGGGGTACGAAGTTTATGTACAGAAACAACACGGCTTTAGGCATGCCTATACGGAAGTAATGCCTTTGGTATCAGGGGACGTTATCATTACGTTTAGCCCAGACGGTAATTCCATTCCTGAACTGATTCCAGACTTGATTGCGAAGATGTCCGAAGGTTATGACATGGTCATTGTATCTCGATATTTGGAATCTGCGAAAAGCGAGGACGACGATGTGGTTACGGGATTCGGAAACTGGCTTTTCACAAGAACAGTGAATGTTCTGCATGGGGGAAATTACACGGATGCAATGGTGATCTACCGCGCCTATAGGAGGCAGATCGTATTTGATCTTGAGTTGGAAAAGGAAGAGGGCTACAGGCTAGCCGAGAAGCTGTTTCATACGCACATTAGTTGGGAGCCTTTGTTGTCGGTTCGTGCCGCAAAGAGAAAGCTTAAAGTTGCCGAGATACCTGGTGATGAACCCCCGAGGATAGGAGGTAAAAAGAAACTCAAAATACTGAAATGGGGGGCTGCATATTATTTTCAGTTTATCAGAGAAATATTCTTTTGGCGCTAATTGTTTAATAACAATGATTAAAAAACAACGAATAATAACATTTATCATCGGAACAAGTATAAGCATTTTATTAATCTGGTTAGCTTTTAAAGGAACTAATTGGAGTGAAGTCACAAAAGCAATTCTGAGCACCAATTATTTTGTTCTTATTGCAGCGATGGCTCTACTGGTATTCAGTGTCTGGATTCGAGCTATTAGATGGCAAATTTTAATCAGCAGGGTAGGGAGTGCTTCTACTAAAGACCTGTACAAGGTTACCATGGTAGGATATATGGGAAACAACATCTTACCCCTCAGAATGGGGGAACTGCTTCGGGCGTATGGGATTTCAAGAAAACAGAATATTATTTTTTCCGGTGCGGTTTCTTCTCTGGTAGTCGAGCGAATAGTGGATTTGATTACTTTTATATTAATCACAACCGCAGTTTTCTCAATATTCCCAATGACAGTTTTGACGCAAAAAATATCAATTGCAGGATTTTTAATTGTGATTGGTTTTTTAGCATTTTCTTCCATATTATTTAAATATAATAATAAATTTGAAACTTGGTATCTTAAGAAACAGAGGCAGCTTATTTCAAGAAATAAAAAAACTATTGCAAACCACTTTGTAGGTTTTTGCAGAGGGATATCATCTCTGTGGCAAAATCCGAGACCTCTGCAGACCCTCTTCTTATCTTTTATATTGTGGGGCATGTACTTTACATTTACTCTTTTATCTATCCATGCCTTCAATTTTAATTTGAACATTTTAGATACCATGAAAATGGGGATATTGGTTCTTGCTTTTGTTACATTTGCAATGGTCATCCCCTCGGCTCCTGGCGCCATAGGAACCTATCATGCCGCTGCCATAGCAGCACTGCAGATCGTTAATATTCATGTAGATGAAGCGCGCGCATTTGCAATAATGTATCATCTGACACAGTACATCCCATTGACTTTTGTCGGCTTATATTATTTTTTTAAATTAAACCTCCATACTGCCGATTTGGATAAAGTATAATGCAAATGATATAAAGCGTCATTGCTGTCCAAATTAAGTAAAAATATTGGGAATTTGGGGGGTGAAGTTTTGCTTTTTGACATTATAATTTTTTTATGTTTGATGGGGTAATTGGAGTGCCACGAACGGCAAGATTGCTTCCTCCCAAGGGCTGCCTCCACGTAATGTGCAGAGGTAATAACCGACAGGCTACTTTTCTATCGGATCAGGATTTTCGTTTTTATTACAATCTGCTCCTAAAGGTTGATGGTTGGTCAAAAAACACCCTTCGCCTCCAGAGAAAAGGCTATAATATGAGGTAGTCTTTCAGAACTTGCGCGATTGTCATAATAGTGGCATTTATACCACTGTTAATATAGTTATTGGTGTGCCAGGCGAAACGAAAATAATGTTACAGAAGCAATCGAAAATATGGTGCACTGTAAAGACTACATCGATTGCGTGGAATCTTTTAATACCTTAATTCTGACAGGTGGCAGCGAGTACTACAAGAACCCTGAACAGTACAAGGTTCGTTTCCGCGGAGACAGAGATGAAATATATAAAAATCATCATTATTTTATTCCTGCAGGGCTATGGTATAGTAAAGATTCTTACATTGACCAAGACGTAAGAATGAGACGCCTTGACAGAATTACTATTGAGCTTTATAAACAAGGAGTTAAGATAGGGGCCTTCGCAAAACGGGTAATAGAAAACCTTAAGAAAGGTGAAAGTTATCCTATGCATGAAGAAGCCTAATAATAGTTTCCAAAATAACATAGACTAAAGTTTTTGAAAGTATATTAACGAAGATATGCAAGAAAAATATTTTTTAATAACGCTCAAGGAAATAATCATGCGACCATTTTATAAAAGAAAATATCAGCAGTTACCTATCCTTATAGAAGCAGGCTATAAGAATTATAATATACTTCGTATAGGCAATATGTATTACGCCATTGCCCAAAGCGAAGGAGAATTTAAAATCAAAAAGTGCAAGCGTGGAAAATACAAAAAGTGCTTTGAGGCTAAGTCTTTTAAGGAAGTAAAGCATCTTATAGATCAAGCACCAGTCGAATCGGTGCCCATCCTCATAGAAGATTGTATGGGATTTAACATCGTGTGCTATGCAGATAAATATTATGGCATTACTCAGTCCCTCGGGTCTGTTGATCTGACTATGGTTGAAAAGAACACGTTGGAAGAGTACTGTCAAATCGGCCATTGTGTTATCGGAGATTCACTCGATGAGGTAAAAACAACCATCGGGTACATCTTCACTGCGGAGTCCGTTAATGCTCATCAGACTAAGCATAAGGAGAATAGATCCTTCATTAAAAAGAAAATTTATTGACTATGGACTAAGTCATAAAGAAATAATTAAAAGAATACCACTTTTAGGTTCTGCTTCAAAAAAAATATATAATTATCTGAAAGAATGACTTTAATATTGGAGGTTATCTTCATTGGAGGTCTTATATAAAAACAACACCATAGATTCTCCGAGGGTCAGTATTATCCTTCTTGACTGGTCCTGTCGCGAGAGTTTTCACTCTCTTGATTATCTCAGCAATCAGACAGTCCCAAGGGATCAGTATGAGGTAATATGGATTGAGTATTATAGCAGGCGTTCTCATGAGATTGAGAAAAGGCTAAAGGAATGCGAGAGATCGGGTAACCCATTTATTGTTGATAAATGGATAGTGATGGGGATGTCCGATGATATCTATTACCACAAACACCTGATGTATAACATGGGAATCATATCAAGCCATGGGGAGATCATCACTTTCTGCGACTCAGACGCTATGTTCAAGCCGACCTTTGTGAAAAGCATTATAAAGACATTCGATAAGGACAGAAACATTGTCCTTCACATGGACGAGGTGCGAAATGTAAACAGAAAATATTACCCTTTTAATTACCCTTCACTGGAGGAGGTCTCAAGCACAGAGTGTATAAACTGGAAGGATGGGAAGACCACTGGATTGCTCGATAAAGAGGACCCCCTTCACTCATTGAACTACGGGGCATGTATGTGTGCCTTAAGAGAAGACCTTATAAATATAGGCGGTGCAGATGAACATATTGATTATCTGGGTCATATCTGCGGGCCTTATGATATGACATTTAGGCTGGTCAATACAGGCAAGAAAGAGGTTTGGCATGAGGAGGAATTCCTTTATCATACATGGCATCCCGGTACAGACGGAAAAGGCAACTATCTAGGACCTCATGATGGCATGAATATGTCCACAACAGCGCTTTCTGTCAAAAGAACAGGACGGGTGAAGCCCCTTGTAGAAAACCCTGCTATAGAACTTCTTAGGTTAGGGCAAGACAACATCCTTTATGAGCCGTTACTTTCACAGGCCATTCCCGAAAGAGATTTGGAAGGCTGGACGATTAAAGAACTGGATAAAAAGTCGGAGTCTATGTATAGATATTTTATAAGGCATCCGTCAGCCAACTTTAAGCTTATGTTAACATTCCTTAAAATTCTTATAAAACACTTAAATATGAAAGCAACAAAGTTTACAAGACAACCTAAATCCGCAAAAGACCTGATCAAAAAGGTGTTTAAAGTTTATAGCTTTTTGAAAAATACAATGGAGTATTATAGATCAACCTTGGAAAAATGTGATAAATGCCTTAAAGAACTTACCTCCAACAAAATCAGAGAGTTTGCCGTTTATGGGACAGGTGATACTGCTGAAGTTTTATATAAAAAGACCCTTTTTTCTCCAATAAAGATAAGCGCTGTTTATGGTCCGGTATCAGGCGGAAGTTTCTTTGGCCACAAAGTGATGCCTGTAGAGGCTATGACGGGGTATAATGGTATTATAATTATAGCAGATTCAGTGGGCGACGAAGATAAGGCAGATATCTTGAAAGACTTAGGCTTGGGGGATAGAATCAGGCTTTTATGACAAATTTTTCCATTCTCCTTCCAACAAGAGGTAGACCTTCACTATTAGAGAGACTCTTTGAGAGTATATTAAGGACTGCACACGACCCGAGCAGTATCGAAATAATTCTTTACATTGATGCCGACGATCTCCTTAGCCACGATATAGAGGTTCAAGATCTGAGGGTCATCAAACTTATAAAACCTCCGGGTAGGTCCATGGGCCAAATCTTTAAAGAGTGTTATGAGGCAAGCACCGGGCGCTACATCATGCTCATGAACGACGACGCCGTCTTCCAGACAAAAGATTGGGACCTTAAAGTCATTGACGTTTTCTCCAAGTTTCAGGACTACGTCGCCTTTGCTTACTGCAACGACCTTGACCAAGGAGAAAAAGTGCCTACTTTTCCAATTCTCTCCCGCAGGGTATGCGAGCTCATGGGCGGGGTGTGTCCTACAGGATACCTGAACCTCCATATAGAGTCTCATATTATTGATATCTTTAACCAGCTAAAAAAATACGGTCACGACAGGATTGTTTATCTCAGTGATGTAATAATCGAACACTTACATTATGCCATTGGGAAGTCTGGACATGATGAGACATATGTAAAGAAAGACCCTGTTCATGATGACCAGCTCTTTATATCACTTGATGAGGATAGGAAACATATAGCTTCAAAGATAGCACAGTATATTGAGAAATACGGCATTAAGCCGACGGTGTCAATAATTGTTTTCGGCAGGAGCAATAATATATACAGATGTGTCAATACAATCGCCAAGAGCAAAGAGCAAACACCTTTTGAGATTATAGTGTCAGGCCACACCGGTATTCAGGGAGTCAAATGGTTCAGCGGAAAAATCAAGGTTATATACATGGAGAAAGAAACTACTAAATTTGCTCGGTCTTGCAATCAGGCTGCAAAAGAAGCAGAAGGGGAGTTCTTGTTATTTATAAATAGCGAAAGCTTTCCTGTCTCCGGATGGGTTGATGCATTAGTGAGGGAGGCTGAAACAGATAAAGACATTGCCGTAGTCGGTTGTAAGCATATCAACCCGCGAAATAGAAGAATTCACCACGCTGGTATTTGCTTTTATAAAGATGAAGGGGAGACCAAGATGACCTATATCTATAAGGGGGTTAAAGACAATAGCCCTAATGTTAATAGAGTGAGGGAGTTTCAGGCAGTAAGCAGTAATTGTATGCTCGTAAGGAAAGAAGCATTCATATCTACAGGTTGTTTTGATGAAACGCTGGGTTCTTTGGAAGACATAGATCTTTGTTTTAGATTGCGCCAGAATGGCTTGAAAATTGTATATACACCGAGAGCGATCGTTTACCTTAGCGGAGGCAAGACTATTCAGGGTCTACTGCCGTCATTCTTATGGAAAGGTAAAGTGGAATGGGACCTCGACAGACTCCTTGAAGAGGATGGTTTCACCCGGTACAGGGAAGGCAATACATACTATGTAAAAAGACTAAATGAAGACCCCACTAGCCTATTATTGGTTTGCGACAGTTTATAATAATTTTTTTATTTATATTTTCCCCTTAATCAGGTAAATTCCTTACAGGAAATTTAAAAACATAAGAAGTAGAGAGGTTAGGATGAAGAAGGCGTTGATCACAGGCATTACAGGTCAGGACGGAGCGTACCTTTCAAAACTCTTACTCGAAAAGGGGTATGAAGTCTATGGTGCATTCAGGAGGACATCTGACCTGCATCTGAATAAGCTGAAGTTTCTGAAAATTGATGACAAGATTAACTATGTCCCTTTAGAGCTCCA
>Ga0153916_10002874_pt1 | contig 12654 bp, 11 predicted proteins | sample Opewatmetagenome_FD_109642 | JGI IMG/M metagenome (GOLD analysis project Ga0153916, IMG submission 109642) | Freshwater wetland microbial communities from Ohio, USA - Open water 3 Core 3 Depth 4 metaG | ecosystem: Environmental > Aquatic > Freshwater > Wetlands | place: USA: Ohio, Lake Erie...
ATCGCTGACGACTCGAAACTCGTGGATGTGCTCGGCAAGTTCCCGCTGCCGATCGAAGTGATCCCGATGGCGCGCAGCCTGGTGGCGCGCAAGCTCGTGCAACTCGGCGGCCAGCCGGTGCTGCGCGAGGGCTTCAAGACCGACAACGGCAACCTCATCCTCGACGTGCACAACCTGAGCATCATGAATCCGGTGGAGCTGGAGGAAAAACTCGATCACCTCGCCGGCGTGGTCACCAACGGCCTGTTCGCGATCCGGCCGGCGGACGTGCTGCTGCTCGGCGGCGATCAGGGTGTAAGAACTCTCACGTAGGTTGGGGTAAGGTGCGTAGCGCCGAACCCCAACAAGCTGGATGTTGGGCTTGCGGAGTCCATCCCTGGACTCCGCCCTGCGGACCAGCCTTCGGCTGTCCAAGGTTCGCGCCCGGGGTGCAACGGAATTCGTTGCACCCGTTCGGCGTCGCGAACAGACGTTAAGTCTGTTCGCGACGACCCCGTTTCACCCCGGCGATTTTGTCGCTACGCTCACCCCAACCTACATTCGCCAGGGCCGCATTCAGCGATACAACCAGCCGCGGCGCACCATCCATTTCTCGATCTCGACGGCGAAGAATACCGACGCTGACAGCAAGAGACAGATCCCCAGTTCGACCGCCGTCAGTGGCTGAGTGTGGAAGATCGGATTGAGCGCCGGGACATAGATGGTGGCGAGCTGCAAGACGAAGGTCAGCAGCACCGCGCCCAGCAACGGCAGGTTGGTGGTGAACCCGCGCGTGAATAGTGACTCGGTCTCGGAGCGGATCGCCAGCACGTGCGTCATCTGCGACAACGTCAGCACCGTGAACACCATGGTCTGCCAGTGGGCGTCGCCCACGCGCATCGCCCACGCCTGCGTGACGAGGCACAGCGCCGTGATCATCCCGCCGACCCACAGGATATGCTGCCAGATGCCGTGCGCGAACAGGCTCTCCCGCGGCGAGCGCGGCGGGCGCCGCATGATACCTTGCTCCTGCGGCTCGGCGGCGAGCGCCAGCCCCGGCAAGCCGTCGGTCACCAGGTTCACCCAAAGAATGTGTATCGGCAGCAGCGGAATCGGCAGGCCCAGAAACGGCGCCAGGAACAGCGTGCCGATCTCGCCGGAGTTGCCGGTCATGACGAAGCGCACGAACTTGCGGATGTTGTCGAAGATGCGCCGGCCCTCGCGCACCGCCGCGACGATGCTGGCGAAGTTGTCGTCGAGCAGGATCATGTGCCCGGCCTCCTTGGCGACGTCGGTGCCGGTAATCCCCATGGCGATGCCGATGTCGGCACGCTTCAGCGCCGGGGCGTCGTTCACACCGTCGCCGGTCATGGCCACGTACTCGCCCTTGTCCTGCAGCGCCTTGACGATCTTGATCTTCTGCTCCGGGGCCACGCGCGCGTACACGCGCACGCGTTCGACATGTTCCTCGAAATGCACCATGTCCATGCGTGCGAGGTCACGGCCCGTGAGCACCTCGCCGTCGTCAGCGATGATGCCGAGACGCGCGGCGATGGCGCGCGCCGTAGCCGGATGGTCGCCGGTGATCATGACCGGCGTGATGCCGGCGGTCCGGCACAGCTGCACCGCCTCGCGCGCCTCGGCGCGCGGCGGGTCCAGCAGGCCGACCAGCCCGACGAAGGTGAGCCGGGTCTCGACGTTTTCCGCCTCTAACGGTTCCGGCAGCGCGGGCCAGTGGCGCATGGCCACCGCCAGGACCCGCAGGCCGTCGGCAGCCATGCGCTCGACGACTTCCTCGACCGCGGCGCGATCCAGCGGCACAGCGCCCCCGGCTTCGATACCATCGTGGCACAGCGGCAGCACATGTTCCGGCGCGCCTTTCGTAAAGGAGATGTAGTCCAACTTCCCCTCCCCCTTGAGGGGGGAGGGCAAAGGCTGGGGGTGATTCCTCCCACCCCATCCCTCCCCCGCGGAGGGGGGAGGGAGAGTTTGTGATGCGGCGCCCTTATGAATTGTGGTCATGCGCGCACGCTCGGAATCGAACGCAATCTCGGCAAGTCGCGGCTGCGCCGGTGCCAGCGATGCCTTGTCGAAACCGGCGGCACGCGCCGCCTGATACAACGCCACCTCGGTGGGATCGCCAATGATGCCGTCACCGATCGTGGCGCGCGCGTCGTTACTCAGTGCCAGCGCCGTCAACAGCGTGCGCCACGGTTCCCGCGTCGCGGTATCGGTCGGCAATGACCGCAACACCTGGGCATCCGCGTAAACTTCCTCCACCCGCATGCGGTTTTCGGTGAGCGTGCCGGTCTTGTCGGAACAGATGAAAGTCACGGATCCGAGCGTTTCGACCGCCGGCAGTTTCCGGATGAGCGCGTTCAGGCTCACCAGCTTGCGCGCGCCGAGCGCGAGCGACACCGTAACCACCGCCGGCAGCGCCTCGGGGATCGCCGCCACCGCGAGGCTGATGGCGGTCAGCAGCATCAGCAGCAGCGGCTCGCCGCGCAGCAGGCCGGCCGCAAACATGATGGCGCAGATCGCGAGCACCGCGATCGCGAGTACTCGCCCGAACCGGGCCAGGCGCTTCTGCAGCGGCGTCTTGACCTCGCCTTCGGCGCGCAACAGCGCCGCAATGCGACCGAGTTCGGTCTCCATGGCCGTCGCCACCACCAAACCGCGACCGCGGCCGTAGGTCACGAGCGTGCCCTTGTAAGCCATGTTGCGCCGGTCGCCGAGCGCCAGCTCCGGCTCATGGATGGCGCGCGCGATCTTTTCCACCGGCTGGGATTCGCCGGTGAGCGCCGCCTCCTCGATCTTGAGCTGCACCACCTCGATCAGCCGCAGATCGGCCGGCACGGCGTTGCCGGCCTCGATGCGCACCACGTCGCCAGGCACGAGTTCCATGGCCGGAATCAGCGTGGTTTGGCCGCCGCGCACGACCTGCGCCTGCAATGCCGCCATCTGCTTGAGCGCGGCGATGGCGCGTTCGGCGCGATATTCCTGCACGAAGCCGATGACGGCGTTCAGCACCACGATGGCCACGAGCACCAGCGTGTCCACCCGATCGCCGATCAGTCCCGACACGATCGCGGCGGCAATCAGCACCAGGATCATGAAGTCGGTGAACTGCCCGAGGAACATGGCGAGCGGCCCGCATCGCCGGCCTTCGCGGATTTCGTTGGCGCCGTAGCGCCGTCGCCGTTCCTCGGCCTGCTCCGGCGTCAGGCCGTTGCGCTCATCCGACGCCAGACGCTGCACCGCCTCCTCGACGGAAAGCAAATACCAGGCGGGCTGCTCGCCGGTGTTCGTCGCGTCGCTCATTGGCCGTACAGATACAGGATGAAAGCATTGAGCAGATAAAGCGAAAGCAGGGACAGGCTGGCCCAGCCGACAGTCCGGAACAGACGCGTCTGCGGCCGGTACAGCAGGCCCACGATCACCACGCCGCTCATCATCACGGCCGACAGCGACGACACCACGTGCAGCGTCGACACGTGCGACAGCAACGGTCCCTTCAGGAAAAACACGTCGTCGATCGCGATGATGAAGACATTGAACAGGTTGCTGCCGAGCAGGTTGCTGATGGCCATGTCGAGCGCGCCGAGGCGCAGCGCGGTGATCGTGACCACCATCTCCGGCAGCGTCGTGGCGAAGGCGATGAACAGCGTGCCGACGAAGGTCTCGTGCCAGCCCATGGCGGACGCCAGATCGTGCCCGATATAAGGCAGCCACAGGGCGGCGGCGACCACCACCAGCGCCGCCAGGCTGTAGCGCGTGACCGCCTGCCGCAGGCTCAGGTGCGGATAACGCTCGACGCGCTCCTCCACGAACTCCTTGAGCTGCCGGCGCTCGTAGAAAAACACGGTGCGCACCGCCACGGCGTAGATCACCGCGAGGATCGGGCTGTACAGGCCGACATGACCGAGAGAGAGATCGCCGCCGCGACTGGAATACAGCAGGCTGAAGCCGACGAAACCGGTCATGATGATTCCGAAACCGGCCGACAGGATATGTCCCTGGCTGGCGCGCGTGTAGACCGATTCGCCCCGGTGCAGCAGGTCCAGGAACACGATCATGGCCAGGTTCATCACGCACGCCCCGAGCACGTTGCCGACGGCGATATCCGGCGCATCGGCCAGCGTCACCGAACTGATGCCGGTCACCAGCTCCGGCAATGAGGTGACCACGGCCATCAGCGCCAGCCCGACCCAGGCGCCGCCCAAGCCGGTCTTGTCCGCGATCACGTCACCGTAACGTGACAGCTTGCTGCCCGCGTAGCCGATCAGCACGGCGCAAACCACGAATTGCAGCCAGGCGATTGTCGCGGGGGTAAGCACGGGCTCCTCCTTGATCTGCGGCCACCATGATGCAGCCGTCGCGCAGTCACGGCAACCGAGGAAGACGGTCAGGAATGCGCGACGGTCAGTTGATCACGCGATTGATCTGGATGCTGAGCTTCTTGATGCGGTGCCACAGGCTGCGCTCGGAGATGCCGAGTTTTCTGGCGGCGTGCGCCTGCACGCCGTTGCACTGATTGAGCGCGTCGAGAATCGCGCGGCGCTCGACTTCCTCGAGCCAACCGTCGAGATTCTTCTGGCCAAGCTTGTCGATTGAAAATGCGTCGGCACCGGCCGGCCCGTTGCTTTCGACCACGGCGTCGGGCAGATCCTTCACTTCGATTATCTGGCCGCTGCAGGACAACAGCGAGCGTTCGACCGTGTTGCGCAGCTCGCGGATGTTGCCGGGCCATGCGTAGCGCTCCAGGGCCTCGAGCGCCGCGGGCGCGAAGCCGGTGATCTTTTTGTCGGTCTCAGCGGCGAGCTGTTGCAGGAAAATTTTCGCCAGCAGCGGTATGTCCTCGCGCCGGCTCCGCAACGGCGGTACCTCGATGCTGTAGACGTCGAGGCGGTAGAGCAGGTCTTCGCGAAACTTGCCTTCGCGCACCAGCTGCTTGGGGTCGCGGTTGGTGGCGGCGAGGAAACGCACATCCACCGAGCGCACCTGGTCCGAGCCGACCGGCGAGAACTCGCGTTCCTGCAACACGCGCAGCAGCTTCGCCTGCAGCGCCAGGTCGAGATCGCCGATCTCATCCAGAAAGAGAGTGCCGCCCTGCGCCTGCTCGAGCCGGCCGAGGCGGTTCTGGGTCGCGCCGGTGAACGCGCCCTTGACGTAACCGAACAGCTCGGACTCGATGAGGTCACGCGGAATGGCGGAACAGTTGATGGCGACCCACGCGTGGTCGCGGCGCGGCGACAGTTCGTGGATGGTGCGCGCCACCAGCTCCTTGCCGGTGCCGGACTCGCCGGTGATGAGTACGCTGGTCTTGTACGGCGCCACGCGCCGGATCTCCTCGAGCAGCTGCTGCGCCGCGCGCGATTCGCCGACCATGCGCTTGGCGCTGCGCGAATCGCTGACGGCGGCCTTGAGGCTTTCGTTTTCGCGCAGGATGTCGCGCAGCTTGATCGCGTTGTGCACCGCGATTTCAAGCTGCTCCGGCTCGAACGGCTTGGTGAGATAATCGGCCGCGCCGTCGTGGATGCTCTTCACTGCCGAGCGAATGGTGCCGTGCGCGGTCACCACGATGACAGGCACGTCCGGCCGTTCCTTGCGGATGCGGATCACGAACTCCTCTCCGCCCATGCCGGGCATCCTGAGATCGCTCAACACCACGTCCAGGTTCGGATTCCCCGCGTGGGTCAACGCCGCCTCGCCGCTGTCCGCGACGATGACCCGGTAGCCGACGCCTTCCAGGATCATGCGTATGACCGTCTGCATGTTGCTCTCGTCGTCCACGACCAGGACCGTGCGTTTCATGTTTTCGCCTCGCCTTCCGCCGGGAATCGCATGACGAACCTCGCGCCCCTGCCCTCCGGCGCGGCCGCCTCGAGGCGGCCGCCGTTCGCCTCCGCCAGCGTGTACGCGATGGTGAGCCCGAGACCCGTGCCCTGTTCCTTGGTGGTGAAGAACGGTTCGAACAGGCGCGGCATGATTTCCGCCGGCAACCCCGGCCCGTTGTCCTCGACCGAAACCAGAATCTCGCCGTTCTCGAGACCGGCCCGAAGCTTGAGCTCGCCGCCGTGGCCGTCCATCGCCTGCATCGCGTTGGTCAGGATATTGCCCCAGGCCTGCTGCAGCAGTCCGGCGTCGGCGTTGATCTTCACGCCGTCATGGTCGAACTGCTTGTGCACGCTGACCGGTTTTCCGCCCGCCAGAGCGATTTCGAGGGCGCGCTCCAGCGGTTGCACCGGGTCGATGCGCGCGAACTGCGGCTGACGATGGCGCGACAACTGCAGGAAGTCCTGCACCAGGTTGGAAACGCGCAGGCTTTCCTCGCGGATCATGCGCGTCAGTTCCGTTTTTTTCTCGGGCGCGTAGTCCGGCTTGTCGAGCAACGCGGCGGAGGTGTTGATGACGCCGATGGGATTGCGGATCTCGTGCGCGAGCGCCGCCGACAGCTCTCCCATGGCCGCGAGCTTGTCCTTGCGGAAGCGCTGCGCCTGTTCGTCGCGCGCCTCGTGCAGCCGCGCGGCCATGGCGTTGAAGGCCTTGGCCAGATCGCCCAGCTCGTCATCCGAGTGGATCGGCACGTTGGCGTTGAAATTCTGCCCGGCGAGCTGCATCACGCCGTTGCGCAAGTACTGCAGCGGCCGCAGCACCAGGCGCGACAGCAGCAGGCCGGTCAAGATCCCGATGACGATGCCGAGCAGCGAGATCAGCAGGAACAACGCAACCTGATTGGTCAGCACCTCCTGCACCCCGCGCCGCTCGAGGCCCGAGAACATGATCGCCTCGACCCGCCCGGTCGGATCGACGATGGGCGTGTACAAGCCGCGGTACTTGCCGCCTTCCGCCTCCAGACTGTAATAGGACTTCTCTTTCTTCTCCAGGAGATTGAGCGCCGGCGCCGGCAGACCCTTGAGCGCGACGACCTTGCCCGGCGCGGCGAAGAGATCGTAATAATTTTTGCCTTCGCGGTAATACAGCCGCGCGTCCATGCCGGTCAGCTGCGCCAGCTCGTCGGTGAAATCCTGCCCGAGCAGACTGCCGAGCACGATGTAGTAGTGCGGCGTGCCGTGACGGGGAATCGGCGTGATGCCGACCGCGGCGAGCATGGTCTTGTTCTTGCGCTTCACCTTGAGCACCGCCTCGGTCTGGCCGCGCACCCATTGGGCGTCGACGTCCACCGGAATCGAGGAATAAAGCAGCTTCTTGTCCGGGCTGTAAAGCTGGATCAGGTTGATCCCGAGTTCCTGCGAGATCCGCCGCATTTGCGGCGACATTGCATCCTCGGGACTGCGGTCGACGCTGGCGAGGTATGTCGGGTCGTCCGCCAGCACGCGGCCCAGCATTACCGCGTCGTTCTGGTACGCCTGCAGCCAGTTCTGGTTGGCGCGCGCGGCATCCACGATCCATTGCTGCAGGCTCCTCTCGAAGGCGATCGACACCCATTCCGCCGCCAGTCAGCCGGCCACCAGCATCGGCACGATCACGATGACCGAAATCACCAGCAGCACCTTGCGCTGGAGGCGACCGAGCTTCAAAAATCGATGTGGCATATTCCCCCTTGGAATGCAGCAAGCTACAAATTTTGAAGCTTGCTACAAGATTCAAGCATAACCCAGTTTACAAAATTTTTATAAGTATTTGATTTAAAATTAATTAATAAATAGCCGAGTTGGCACATCGATTGCTCTAGGGAATCGCAATGATGGAGCGCATGGAGACATGCTCAAACCATCAGACATTCAAAACGAAGTTTTATCCTTAAGGAGCTTTTGTATGAAAAAGTCACTGACCTCCCTGTTTGCCCTGGCCTTCGCCCTGATGTTTGGCGCCGTGCACTTTGCCAACGCGGCAGAGCCGGCTGCCAATGGCGCTGCGCCCGAGGCCAAGAAGGAAGAGAAAGTCGAGAAAAAGACGATGAAGAAGAAAGCCACGAAGAAGCACGTGAAGAAAGAGAAGAAGGAAGAGAAGAAGGAAGAGATGAAAGAAGGCGCCCCTGCCAAGTAATCTCCCGCTTCTTGCTGTAACCCAAAGCGCCCCGTTCGGGGCGCTTTGTTTTTGTTCGCTCCGTCCCTGGAGCTCACCCTCGCCGTAAAACGGCTCGGGCCCGCCTTCGGCGGTCCAAATTCGCTCCCGGCGAATTTGTGTCATCCTACGCGTGGCGTTGCAACCAGGCCGACAACTGCGCCGGCGGCAACGCGCCGGCGACCCGATCCGTTTCCCGGCCATTGCGGAACACGACCAGCGTCGGAATGCTGCGTATGTCGTGGCGCGTGGCCTGCGCCGGCGCTTCTTCGGTGTTCAGCTTGGCCAGACGCAAACGCGCATCAAATTGCGCCGCCGCCTGCGCGAAGACCGGCGCCATCATTTTGCACGGTCCGCACCAGGGAGCCCAGAAATCCACCACCACAGGCAGATCGCTCTTTTCAATGTGCCGCTGGAAGTTGCTTTCGTTCAAAACAATCGGCCTGGCGTCAAACAACGGTCGATGGCAGCTGCCGCACTTCGGCCGATCGCCGAGCCGTTCCTGCGGAACGCGGTTGATGCCGTTGCAATGCGGACAGACGACGTGGGTGACAGCGGACATTAAACCTCCCGAAAATTTTCGGGAGGTTTAATGGGGATGGGCCGGAGGGATTTCCAGCCGGCGGTTATTTTTTCTTCGGCGCGGCTTTCTTTCTGGCCGGTTTGGCGGCGGCCTTCTTCGCGGATTTTTTCGCGGCGCCCTTCTTGCCGGCGGCTTTCTTGGCCGGCGCGGCGGCCGGCTTGGCGGAACGGACGCGTTCGATCGACCCGCGCAAATGATTCATGCGCGCCTGCAGGCGCTCGACGGCGGTTTTGGCGGCATCGCCGCCACTCTCGCCCTGCTTGAGCTGGCGATAGGCGGTTTCGACGGGATCCTCATCAAAATGAGCAAAGCGGCCCGCCTCCGGCCCGGCCAGGCGGCAGGCTTCCTCGACCATCTGCTTGGCCCGCAGATTGATGTCGAGCAGTTGCTTGGCGCGTTCCGCTCCGATCCAGCTCACGATCGTCCATTGATCCCCCGGGGCGCCGGGCTTGGCGAGATAACCCTGCCATACCTGGATGGCCGCCTGGCATTCCTTGATGACGCCCTCGAGCCGGGCCACGATTTCGGCGCGGTCTTTCTGCCGATCCGCTTTCCAGTGCAACACCAGCTCCACCGCTTTGTCCAGGCTGTTCATGCTGATCTCCATTTTCATTATTCATGAGTCGTCGCGGTTTCCCGCGGAGTCCGTTTATTTATTTTGGGACATGGTCGGGAGACTGACAAGGTTGGCGCAAACAAATAGTCGGCGGGTCATCCAAGATTTACACTCCTTCCGGAACCTCAGCGGCGGCTGGACACTTCGGCCAGAGGAGCGGCGCGGCGGCCGGCGATGCGGATGGTCAGGATGCCCGCCAGGCACACCAGTACCGTGCCGGCGAAAGACAGCAGGTCCGGCACTTCGCCCCAGAACAGCCAGCCGACACCGGCGGCGAAAACCACGGTGGAATAGCTGAACGGGCCGACGTGCGCGGCCGGCGCGTAGGAGTAGGCGCGCGTGAGCAGCGATTGCGCCAGACTCCCGACAAACCCCATGCCGACGAGCAGCAGCCACAGGCCCGGTTCGGGGGCCTGCCAGCGCCAGACCAGCGGCACCGCGGAGACCGCCGTACCCACGGCGCTGAAGTAAAAGACGATGCGCAGCGTCGGTTCGCTGCGCGTAAGCCGGCGGATGCTCGTCATCGCGAGCGCCGCGAGGATGCCGGCGGAAACGCCGATCAGCGAAACCGGCGTGAACAGCTCCAGGCCCGGTTTCAGGATCAGCACGATGCCGAAAAACCCGAGGCCGATCGCCGCCCACAGCCGATGGGAGATTTTTTCGCCGAGCCACAGCATCGCAATGAACGGCACGAACAACGGCGTCGAGTAATTGAGCAGCGTGGCTTCCGCCAGCGGCATGTGGGCGATGGCGTAAAAATAACAGTACATCGCCGCCAGTCCCGCGAGCCCGCGCAGCAGATGCCCGCGCAGCTGGTGCGTCTTGAGATGGCCGAAGCCGCGACGCCACACCCACGGCAGCAGCGCCGCCAATCCCATGGCGCTGCGGAAGAACACCACCATCTCATTCGGCAGGTGCGTCGAGAGGTATTTGACCATCGCACCCATCACCGAGAACAACAGCCCGGAGGCGATCATCAGCACCGCGCCGCGCCGGAGATTTTCCGAGTGCACGGGTCCGCTCAGAAACCGCCGCGCAACAACAGTTCCCGCGGATCGGGATAAAGATACGTCTGATGCGCGACATACGGATGAGGAAACGACCGAAAGTGGTGCCGCAGCAGGGTGAGCGGCGCCGCGAGCGGCGCCTCGCCGGTACGGAAGCCATGGATCAGCTCCAGCAACTCGGCCTTGTCAGCAGCGTCCAGCTCCCGCTTCAGATAACCCATCAGATGCATCATCACGTTGGCCTGACGCGCCGGCGTCGCCGGGTGCGCCAGGGCGTCCATGAACCGCCGGATATATCCATCGGCCAAAGCCTTCAGGCCCTTTCTCCCGGCCTGCGCCACGAGACGCCCGAGCTGGCGATAGGTTTCGGTGCCGTGCGCCAGCAGCGCGAGTTTATGTCGCGTGTGAAACTCCACCAGCCGCGCCGGGGTCAGCCCCGAAGCCTCCAGGGCCTGCCAACGCCGGTAGCTGAATACACGTTCGATGAAATTTTCGCGCAACCGCGTATCGTTCAACCGGCCCTCCTCTTCCGCCGGCAACCCCGGCCGCGCCGCCAGGAAGGCGGCGGCGTAGACACCGCGTCCGCGTTTGGAGGGCATTCCACCGCGCTGATACACCTTCACCCGCTCCATGCCGCAGCTCGGGGATCTGCTTTTGAAAATATATCCGCTGACGTCGTCCAGCTCGCGCGCCATGCGGCGGCCGCAGGCATCAAGTTTATCCGTCACATCCAGCGCCGAGTCGTCAATACCGACGGCACGTGGCGCGGCGGCCGGACCGACCAGGCGGATCGGCGCGCGCGGCACCCCGAGCCCGATCGCCACCTCCGGGCAAACCGGGACGAATTCGAAAAACCGGCCCAAGGTGTCGGTGATGAAACGATCGTGCTTGTGATTGCCGTCGTAACGCACACGCTGGCCCAGCAGGCAACTGCTGATGCCGAGGCGGATCCGGGGAGGGGATGCGGCGTCAGGTTTGACGGCTGGTAGTCGGCTCATGCGGTCCTCGCCGATATTCTAATTCAGATGGCACGGACGCACGCAGAAAAAAAGCGCGCCGGCGATACCGCCGGCGCGCCTGTTAAATCGAAATGTCCCGCTTCAGAAACGGAAATACAGGCCGACCGACAATACCGGATACCACTTGAAGTTGCCGAGATCAGATTCGGCGCTCTTGCGCTCCTGTTCCAGATCGGACGCCAGCGCCGGGTCGCTCAGCGCGCCGGTGGCGCTCAGTGCCAGGCTCGGCGAACCCTGGTAAAGCACGCCGATGTCCGCGGTCAGCCCGAGCTTGCTGCCCGGGCGATTGCCCCAGCCGATGCCGAGATACGGCGCGGTCTTGTTGAACGTGAGCGTGCCGGTGAGCGTGCCGACCTGGGAGGCGGTGTAGGTGACGCCGTTGATGTTATAGATCGATCCGGCGGTCGGCTTGCCGTCCAGTTTCAATTCATTGTTGTTGTAAAGCGCACCGCCGGTGAGACGGAACACACCGCCGAACGGATGATAGCTCGCCAGCAAGGAAACCGATTGCAGCTCGAACTTCATATCGTAGTCAATGTTGCTTTCGGTCTTGGCGGTTTTGTAGTTGTAGCTGTTGACGCCAAGACCGATACTGAATTTGACGCCGAGGGGTTTGGACAGCTCGGCGCCGGCGCCGAGCGATCCGGCCTTGACGCTGACCCCGAAGTCGCCGGTCTCGGCGAAAATCGGCGTGGCACAAAAAATCATCACCGGCGCAGCGCAGCCGGCGAGCAGACATTTTCTCATGGTATCTCCCTGGATTGAAACAGATTTGATTCCGCGATGACGCTCGCGGCAATCTGTCTGTAACTTAGTCCATGGCACCATCAGCGCAAGCTCGCGGTGAGGGTGGTGGTCAGGTAAAAACGATTTTCAGAACAAAGGCAGCTGGGGACCGACGATGGGCGGGCGAAACCGGCTGTGGTCCAGAAAACCTTCTTCCCGGTTGAAGCCCAGGCGCCGGCAGGCGATCGCGAACCGGTCCTCGATCAGATCCGCCAGCCGGCCTTCGCCGCGCATGCGCACACCGAAGCGCGGGTCGTTGTCCCGTCCGCCGCGTGTCTCGCGCACGAGCTTCATGACATGGCCGGCCTTGAGCGGCGCATGGGTCGCGAGCCACTGCCGGAACAGGTCCTTCAGCTCATGCGGCAGGCGCAGCAGCACATAACCCGCCCAGCGCGCGCCGGCGGCGCGCGCTGCTTCCAGGACTTTTTCCACGTCGTTGTCGGTCAGCGCCGGAATCACCGGCGCGACCAGCACTCCGGTAGGGATGCCGGCCGCGGCCAGCCGGCGCACCGTTTCCAGCCGCCGCGGCGGGGCGCTGGCGCGCGGCCCCCAGATCGAATTCGTCATCGAGTTGGAGGAGAGATGAAGACGAAATTCAGAATTCAGAATTGTGAATTCAGAATTGAGGGGCGGAGA
>Ga0153916_10002875_pt1 | contig 12649 bp, 10 predicted proteins | sample Opewatmetagenome_FD_109642 | JGI IMG/M metagenome (GOLD analysis project Ga0153916, IMG submission 109642) | Freshwater wetland microbial communities from Ohio, USA - Open water 3 Core 3 Depth 4 metaG | ecosystem: Environmental > Aquatic > Freshwater > Wetlands | place: USA: Ohio, Lake Erie...
GTCCGCTACAAGGACCTCAGGCTCTTCGCCGACCGGGTCGAGATCGATCCCAAGACCAAGGACTGCGTCGCCACGGGCAACGTCACCGTCCAGCTCCCCGGCGAGTCGGTGAGCGCCGAGAAAGTTTTCGTCAACCTCGAGACCAAGCAAGGGCGGATGGAGAAGGCCGACGGCATGGTCCAGCCCACAATCTTCTTCCACGCCGCTTCCCTCGACAAGAAGGCGGAGAACCTCTATGAGCTCCTCGGGGCCCGGGTCACGTCATGCAGCCAGCCGGTGCCGCGCTGGAAGTTCTCCACCAGCCGGGCGAACTTTAAAAAGGACGACTATATCGAGATGTGGAACGCCGTCTTCAGCATCAAAAAGGTGCCCGTCTTCTACTGGCCCTACATGCGGTACCCCGTCGGCCGGGACCGGGCGACCGGCTTTCTCATGCCGCAGATCGGCTGGTCGGGGGCCAAGGGATTCACCTACCAGCAGAGCTTCTACTGGGCCATCGCCCGCAACATGGATGTGACCCTGCACGCGGACCACTTTTCGGCCCGGGGCGAGGGGGGGGCCCTCCAATTCCGGTATCTGTTCAGCAAGGGAATGGGCGGCGAACTGAACCTCTATGGTTTCACGTTCAAGCGTGATGCGAGCGGAAACAAGAACGACGACGCCTACATCGTCCGCCTGAACCACAGCCAGCCGCTGCCGTTAGGTTTCAGCCTGGTGGCGGACGTCGACGTGCAGTCGAGCTTTGATTTCCTGCGCGAGTTCGATAATAATTTTAAGCGGGCCATCGTTTCGAACCGGAGATCGCAGGTCTATCTGCAGAGGTCCTGGTCGTATTTCAGCCTGAGCGCGCGTGCCTCAAAGTTCGAAACGTTCTTCGGCCAGGCCGAGGTCAAAAAGTCGATCGTCACCAAGAACACGCCGGAGATCAGCTTCAGCATGTTCAAGACTAAGCTCTTTTCTCCCCTTTACGTGTCGTTCGCGTCGGCCTATAACAAGACGGAGTACGGCTGGGCGACGGATTACGAGGCCGGGACGCAGAGGAAGACGGGCGGCCTGGAGTTCAGCCCGACGCTTTCCGCGCCGTTCACGGCCATCCCCTGGCTGACGATGGACACGTCGGTCACGGGAAACTTCAACTACTACCCGCAGAGCTATGAGCCGGGGACAAAGACCCAAGGAAACGACCCGATGTTCACGATGAGCGCGACATTCGCGGCGGGAGTGGTCGGGCCGGTGTTCTCGAAGGTTTACCGGAACAAGCAGGGCGACCCGGTGTTCAAGCACGTTATCGAGCCGACCGTGAGCTATAGATACGACAGCCCGATCAGCGAGGCAAACCGGATCATCAGGGCGTCGTTCTTTTACTTCCGCTACCACCAGGTGGAGTACGGGATCACGAACCGGTTCTACATCAAGGAAAAGGACCAGCCGCGCGAGGTCGTGCAGCTGGGGGTGTCGCAGAAGTATTACCTGGACCCGGAAGACGGGCCGCTGGGCCGGTTCCGGGTGAACGGGAAGGTGCCGGAGTTCTCGGTAGTCGACGCGACGATCCGCTGCTACCCGTCGGCGAAGTACAGCCTGGACGTGTCGCTCGGCTACAACCCGTATTACAAGAAGCTGTCGAACTTGCGGCTGAGCGCGGATCTTGGGTCTCGCAGGGACGGCCGGTTCCTATCGGTGAGCTGGTTCAAGAGTTCGAAAACTTGGTACACCGACGAGATCAGCCTGCTGTTCTCTAACCGGCACCAGATCAGCACGGCGGCGGGGCTGAAGATCCCGAAGTGGCCGATCGAGCTGTTCGGCAGCGTCGACTACAATTTGATGGAGAAAAAGCTGCTGTACACGGCCGTGTCGGCGGTCTATCATTACCAGTGCCTTGATTTTACCTTCGAAGCTAAAGTATTTTATTACCGGGTCAAACCCGATACCCAGTTAAAGTTCTCGTTGGGGTTGGGGAACATCGGCAAGACGACGGATTTTCTGGGAGGGTTTTGATACAGACGGAGGTTTTAGCTTGCGTCTTGAGCATAGGAGCGAACATGAAAGGGTTGATCCTCAGCGGCGGGAAGGGAACGAGGCTCCGGCCCCTGACCTTCACCCAGGCCAAACAGCTCGTCCCGGTCGCCAATAAGCCGGTTCTGTTCTACGGGATCGAAGCCCTGCGCGACGCAGGGATTACCGAGATTGGGATCATCGTCGGCGACACGAAGGACGAAATCCGGGAGGCGTGCGGGGACGGCGGCCGATGGGGCGTGCGTATCACGTACATCGAACAGCCGGAGCCGCTCGGGCTGGCCCACGCCGTCCTCACGGCGAAGGCTTTTCTGGGGCGAGACACGTTCGTCATGTATCTCGGCGACAACATCCTCAAGAGCGGCATCTCATCGCTCGTCGAGAAGTTCAAAACGGACAAGCCGAACTCGCTCATCCTGCTGACTCCCGTGCCCGATCCGAAGATGTTCGGGGTGGCCGAGCTGCGGGAGGACGGGAGGGTGGCGCGACTCGTCGAGAAGCCGAAGGAACCGAAGAGCAACCTCGCACTGGTCGGGGTTTACATGTTCGACGAGCACATCTTCGAAGCGGCCGGGGCAATCAAGCCCTCGGGGAGAGGGGAACTCGAAATCACTGACGCCATCCAATACCTCGTCGACCACGGATTCGAGGTCCAGCCGCACCTCGTCTCGGGCTGGTGGAAGGACATGGGTAAGATCGACGACATTCTGGACGCGAATCGCCTCATCCTCGAGGGGATGGCGGGGAGGATCGATGGGGTGGTCGACGCGGCATCGAAAACGAACGGGAACGTGGTCGTCGAAGCCGGAGCTTTCGTGCGGAACAGCATCATCCGGGGACCGGCGATCGTGGGCGAGGGGACAGAGATCGTAGACTCGTACGTCGGGCCGTTCACGTCGATCCAGCCGCGGTGCCGGATCGTGCGGACGGAGATCGAGCACAGCATCGTCCTCGAGGGGAGCGAGATTGTGGACGTCGGGGCTCGGATCGACGGGAGCCTGATCGGGCGCGAGGTGCGGATCTACAAATGCCCGCCCAAGCCATCGGCATACAGGTTCATGGTGGGCGACAAGAGCGAAATCGGAATCAAGTAGGGCAAGGAGACAACGATGATCGACGGCGTGAAGCTCAAGCCACTCAAGGTCATCCCCGATGAGCGGGGGCGGTTGACCGAGATCCTGCGCAAGGATGACGAGCTCTTCGAGGCATTTGGCCAGGTCTATGTGAGCGCGACCTACCCGGGCGTCGTCAAGGCCTGGCACAGGCACGAGCGGCAGGCGGATAACATCGCCTGCGTCGCGGGCATGATCAAGGTAGCCCTTTACGACGCGCGTGAGGGTTCGCCGACGCACGGAGAGGTCAACCAGTTCTACCTGGGCGTCCATAAGCCGGCCCTCCTCCACGTCCCGGCCGGCATCCATCACGGCTGGATGTGCGTCAGTCAGGAGGAGGCGGTCGTCGTCAACGTCCCGACGGAGCCTTACGATTACGAGCATCCCGACGAGCAGCGCCTCGACCCGTACGACAACGCGATCCCATATGATTGGAGACGCAAGGATTGGTGAGGCCGCGCGGGATCAGACGCGTTGGGGCGTAAGCTCAGGCTTCAGCCTGAAACCGCAAAGCGGAGACGCGCGCTGAAAGCCGCGATCATTGGAGACGAGATGACGGAACGAAACCTTGACGACAAGACAATCCTGGTGACGGGGGGGGCGGGCTTCATCGGGAGTAACTTTATCCGCTTCCTGCTCAAGCGGCACCCGGCGGTCCGCGTCATCAACCTCGACAAGCTCACCTACGCCGGCAACCTCGACAACCTCCGCGACGTCGAGGGCGACCCGCGCTACGAGTTCGTCCTGGGTGACATCCGCGACCGCGAGCTCGTCCGCACGCTCTTCCCGCGGGTCCAGGGTGTCGTCCACTTCGCGGCCGAGACGCACGTTGATCGGTCGATCGTTGACGCCGGCGAGTTCGTCCTGACCGACGTCTACGGCGGCTTCATCCTGTTCGAGGCGCTCAAGGAGGCGCCACACATCAAGTTCTTCGTCCACATCTCGACCGACGAGGTCTACGGCAGCCGGGACGAGGGCTTCTTCCTGGAGATGGACCCGGTCGCTCCGTCGTCGCCATACGCGGCAAGCAAGGCCGGAGCCGACCGCCTGGCCCACGCCTATCACGTGACGTACGATCTGCCGATCGTCATTTTGCGGCCGACGAACAACTTCGGGCCTTACCAGTACCCGGAGAAGTTCATCCCGCTCTTCGTGACCAACGCCCTCGAGGGGAAGACGCTCCCGCTCTACGGGCAGGGAACGAACGTGCGCGATTGGCTATACGTCGAAGACAATTGCCGGGCGATCGAGCTGGCGGCGCGGCGGGGGGCGCTCGGCGAGGCGTACAACGTCGGGGCAGGGAACGAGATCCCGAATATTGAGGTCGCCGGGCGGATCTGCGATCTGCTGGGGAAGGGGCGCCACCTCATCAAGCTCGTGCCGGACCGGCTGGGACACGACCGGCGGTACGCAGTCGATTGGAGTAAGATGCGAAGGCTGGGCTGGGCGCCGGAGACCAAGTTCAGCCAGGCGCTCGAGGCCACCGTGCGGTGGTATGAGGCGAACGGCGATTGGTGGCGTGCAATCAAGGAACGCAGCCGCGAGTTCAAGACTTTTTACGAGCATTACTACAAAGATCGGAAGTAGCCTCTCCCCCGACCGGCCTCCGGACAACGCCTAATCGCATAAAAAGAGAGGCTTACCTGATCAATCATTCGCTTGATTATCGCTTCCCTATTTTGTTAACATAAGCGGTACCTTTTGGAGTTCGCCGCAGGAACGCTTGAACGAGGAGGCATGATGAGAGTTCTGATCACGGGCATCACGGGATTCGCCGGCAGCCACTTGGCCGAATACATTCTGTCCAACCATTCCCGCGTCGAGGTCTTCGGGATCGTCCGCTGGCGCAGTCGCATGGACAACATCCTCCAGATCCAGGACAAGATCGAGCTTAGGGAGGCCGACCTCAAGGACATGGTCTCCCTGAGGGCCGTCCTGGCCGACGTCAAGCCCGACCGCATCTTCCACCTCGCGGCCCAGAGCTTTGTCCCGACGTCCTGGAAATGCCCGGCCGAGACGTTTGCCATCAACACCATCGGCGAGATCAACCTCTTCGAGGCCATCCTCGCCCTGAATCAGACGCCGAAGATCCAGATTGCCGGCTCGAGCGAAGAATACGGCCAGGTCTTCTCGGACGAGATCCCTATGAAGGAGACGAACCCGCTCAGGCCGCTGAGCCCTTACGCCGTCAGCAAGGTTGCGCAGGACCTGCTGGCCTTCCAATATCATAAGAGCTACGCGGTTCGGGCTATCCGGACGCGCGGATTCAACCATACCGGCCCGAGGCGCGGCGACGTGTTCGTCACGTCCTCGTTCGCCAAGCAGATCGCCGAGATCGAGCAGAAGAAGCGGCCGCCCGTGATCCACGTCGGCAACCTTGAGGCAAAGCGCGACTTTACCGACGTGCGCGACATGGTCCGTGCTTACTGGCTCAGTTTGGAGAAGGGCGTCGAGGGCGAGGTCTACAACATCGGGTCGGGCCAAGCCTATTCCATGCAGGAGGTCTTGGACCTGCTGATGTCGCTCAGCCGGTCCCAGATGGAAATCAAAGTCGACCCGGCGAGGTTGCGGCCGTCGGACGTCCCCGTCCTGCTGTCGGACAGCTCGAAGTTCCGGGCCCTGACGGGCTGGCATCCCATGATCCCGTTCAAGCAGACGATCCTGGACCTGCTGAATTATTGGCGGGAGCGCGTTTGAATGCGGCTTGAAGCCTCAGGCTAAAGCCTGCGACGACAGACCGTGGCTGCGCCCTGCGACTACGCTTTGTGGCTGCAACAAAGAAGACAAAGATGAAGATCTTAATCACCGGCGCCACCGGCTTTGTCGGCCGGCATCTCCTCCGCGTCCTGGGCGAGGAGGCGCGCGCGGGGACGGAAACCGGCGGGTTCGAGGTCTTCGGCACGAGCTATCCTCAACCTCCCCGGCCCTCCGACCGAGACATCGTTTTCCTCGACCTCCGCACGGAAAGCGAATTGTTCAAGCTCGTCCGCGATGTCCGTCCCGACTGGATTTTCCATCTGGCCGCCGTCTCCAACGTGCGCAGCTCTTGGCAGTTGCGCCGAGAGACTCTCGAAACGAACGTCATCGGGACCCAAAATCTCCTGGAAGCCGTCCGGCTGACGGCGCCGGGTGCGCGAGTCCTCTTCATCAGCTCGTCGGACGTCTACGGCATCGTCGGCTCCACGGAAAAACGGCTCATTGAGGAAGATCCCATCCAGGTCATCAACCCCTACGCGTATTCCAAAGCGGCCGGCGAAATGATGTGCGAGTTCTATAACAAGGTCGAGAACCTGGACATCGTCATCGCCCGTCAGTTCCCGCACACCGGGCCGGGCCAGACCGCGGATTTTGTTTGTCCGGACTGGGCACGGCAGGTCGTTCAGATTGAAAGGGGAGAGTCCGAGCCCGTCATCCTCGTCGGAAACCTCGATGTGAAACGCGATTTCAGCGACGTCCGGGACGTTGTTAGAGCCTACATCATGCTCATGCGGAAGGGCCGGAGGGGCAAGGTCTACAACGTCTGCTCAGGGAAGGCGCTCCCTCTCCGCGAGATCCTGGATTTCCTAATCGGCGAGGCAGAGACGGGACCGTCCCATTCAGCGGAGCGCCCCGGGATGAAGGCCCGTCGCCGTCAGACGATTAAGGTCCAGGTCCACCCCGGCAAGCTCAGAAAGACCGACGTTCCGCTCCTTCTCGGCAGCAACAGCAAATTGGTCGCCGAAACCGGCTGGTCCCCCCGCATCCCCATCGAGCAAACCCTCCGCGACCTGCTCGCTTATTGGCGGGAGCAGTAGGGATCACGTCGCGACATCGGACAAGTTTGTCCGATGTCGTGACCTAACCCTACTCAGCCCAGCCGAGTTTTTCCTTGACCAGGTCGAAATAATTACGCTTCGGCGAGGTCACAAGCTTGAGCTCGAGCGGGGATGTCCGGACCTCGACCTCGTCGTTCTTTTCAAGATGTCCCCCCCTCTGACCGTCGAGCGTCAGATAGACCTCCTCGCCGTCCGTGATGAGCTTCAGCCCGATCGTTGAATCCGCCGAGATGACCATCGGCCGGAAGGTCAGCGTGTGCGGACAGATGGGCGACAGGACGATGGCCGGCACCCTCGGCTGGACGATCGGCCCGCCCGCCGCCAGCGAATAAGCCGTCGACCCGGTGGGTGTGGAGACGATGACCCCGTCGGCCTTGAGCACGGCGATCTCCTTGCCGTCGATACGAACAGCGATCTGGACCATTCGCGACAGGGCGGCCTTGTTGATGACGACGTCGTTCAGGCACAAATGGACCTTTCGCCGGCAGCGGGCCTCGATGAGCCGCCTCGGACTGATGACGCTCTCCGCCTCGCCCGTCAGCATCGAATCCAGGGCCAGGCGTGCCTCGCCGACCGGGATCTCGGTCAGGAAGCCAAGCCGCCCCAGGTTGACACCCATGACCGGGACGCCCGCTCGCGCCGCCTTGTGCGCAACGCTGAGCAATGTCCCGTCGCCGCCGAGGACAACGACAAGGTCGACTTTCTCCGGCAGCGCCTCCCGCGCGACACCCCGCGCCCGCCCGAGCTTCCGCGCCGCCGCGTCCTCGAGGACGCTCGAGACACCCTTCTCCCCGAGATAATCCACAAGCCCCCGGAGCACAGCCTCGACTCCCGGAGCGTGCGGCTTGATAACGAACCCGACCCGGCCGATCTTACTCATCGCCGATGACCTCCTTGATACGGACGCTCGCCACCGCGTTCCTGTCCCCGCTCAATGAAAAATGCGCGAAGAACTCGCTGTTCCCCGTCCGGCCGCGGGTCGCGCATCGCAGGAGTCCTTGCACCCTGAACCCGGCTTCCTCGGCCCCGATAACGATCCTCTCCAGGACTTCCGAGTGGACGGCTGGATCACGCACGACTCCGCCCTTCCCCACCTGTCTTCGGTCCGCTTCGAACTGCGGCTTGATGAGGGCCAGAAGCAGGCCATCGCTTTGACGTTCGCCCGCGTTCTCTCTTCCGCGCCCGCCCCTTCCAGCCCTCGGGCGATCACCCGCTCCCTCTCCGCGGCTCCCGCCCGCTCGCGCTCCTGCGCCCGTCAAGACGTTTTTCAGCGCCGGCAAGACCTTGAGGATGGAAATGAAAGAGACGTCCAGCGTGATGATGTCCGGCCGCTCCTTTAAGTCACCCGGAACGAGGTTGCGGGCGTTCTTCTCGATGAGCACGACCCGCTCGTCGCGCCTCAGCCGCCAGTCGAGCTGTTTCGTGTTCACGTCGACGGCGTAGACCTTCCTCGCACCGTGCCTGAGCAGGCAGTCCGTGAAACCGCCCGTCGACGCCCCGACGTCGGCCGCGACCTTCCCGGCCGGGTCGACCCCGAACGCGTCCAACGCCTGGGCGAGCTTCGCGCCGGCCCGGCTGACGTAAAGCAACGTTTCCTTGACGCCGAGCGCCGCCCCCGCGTCCAGTATCGTGCCAGCCCCTTCAACCCGCTGTCCGCGGCTCGAGACGAGCCCCGCCATGATCATCGCCCGCGCTTTTTCGAGGCTCGCGGCGAGCCCGCGGGAAACCAAGAGTTGGTCAGCCCTTTGTTTCGACATCATAAATGGCTAGACAAGGTTTTCATCGAATGCCCGAATGATCCCTTGTCTTTGGCAAGATCTCATGATCTGTATAGAATTTTCTCAGCCGTTTGACGAGCCCGGCTGCGTCGAGGTCATACATCCGCTTGATCTGATTGACCTTGCCGCACGGGTAGATCTCGACGGGCAGGCCGATCGAGAGGAAGCGGATGTCGGAACAGCCGTTCGCGTCCAAAAGTTCGCGCACCGCGCTCCCAAAGCCACCCGCCAGGACACCCTCTTCCGCCGTGATCACGACGCGCGCCGCCTTGCCCTCCCCCCCGCGCGCGAACCGCAAAATCATCTCTTCGTCCAGCGGCTTGGCGAACCGGGCGTTGACGACGGCCAGCGAGATCCCCTCTTTCTCCAGTTCCTCGGCCGCTTCGAGGGCCGGCGCAACCATGCTCCCGAGGGCCACAAACAGGTCCCGGCCGTCCTTAAGAAGTTCACTCTTCCCGAGCGGGACCTCCCGTACGACCCGATCCATCGCGACCCCCAGCCCGTGCCCCTTCGGGAACCGAACCGCCGCCGGGTGCCCGTACCCGAGCGCCGCATGGACCATGTGCCGGAGCTCGTTCTCGTCCTTCGGCGCCATGACGATGATGTTCGGCATGTGCCGCAGATACGCGATGTCGTTGACGCCCTGGTGCGTCGGTCCGTCGTCGGGTACGATGCCCGCCCTGTCGAGCGCAAAGACGACCGGTAGGTCCTGGAGGCAGACGTCGTGGTAGACCTGGTCATAGGCTCTCTGGAGGAACGTCGAGTAGATGGCCACGACCGGCTTGAAGCCGCCGATCGCCAGCCCGGCCGCAAAGATGACCGCATGCTGTTCAGCGATCCCCACGTCGAAAAAGCGCTCCGGGTATTTCTCGGCGAACTCATGAAGTCCGGTCCCCTCCGTCATGGCCGCCGTGATGGCCAGGACTTTCGCGTCCTTCTTTCCGGCCTCTAGGACCGCCTCCCCGAAGACCGACGAGAACGACGCCACCGTCTCGTGGTTCAGCGGTTCGCCCGTGGCGATGTCGAACGGCCCGGCGCCGTGGAACAGCTCCGGATTGCTCTGGGCGGGCGCGTAGCCCCGCCCCTTCTGGGTGACGCAGTGGACCATGATCGGACCGTCATATTTTTTGGCCAGCTCGAAGATCTCGATGAGCGACCCCAGGCTGTGTCCATGGACGGGCCCGATGTACCGGATACCCAATTCTTCGAAGAAAAGGCCCGGGAAGAAGGTCTTCTTGATAAGCTCCTCGACTCCCCGGCCGGCCTTGATCAGGGGCCAGCCGATCTTGGGCAGACCCTTGAGTAAGGACTTCGCCTGATCCTTGATCTTCAGGTAGTGCTGGCCCGAGACGAGGTAGGACAGATACTTGGAGATGGCCCCCACGCTGGGGGAGATCGACATCTCATTGAAGTTGAGGACGATGATGAGCCTCTCCCGGAGGTGACCGATCTGGTTGAGGGCCTCCAGGGCCACCCCGCCCGTCAGTCCCCCGTCGCCGACGACGGCCACGACGTTGAAGTCCTCGTTCTTCTTCTCTCTGGCCACCGCCATTCCCAGCGCCGCCGACAGCGCCGTCGAAGCGTGCCCCGTGTTATAGACGTCGTGCTCGCTCTCCTCCCGGCTCGGGAAGCCGAGGATCCCTTCGAACCGCCGGAGCCCGCAGAACGCTTCCTTCCGTCCCGTGAGGATCTTGTGCGTGTAGCACTGGTGCCCGACGTCCCAGATGAACTTGTCGCGGGGCGAATCGAAGACATAGTGAAGAGCCAGCGTCAGCTCGACAACCCCGAGGTTCGACGCCAGATGGCCGCCGTTCTTCGAGACCGTGTCGAGAATCTCGGCCCGGATTTCGGTGGCCAGGTGGTAAAGCTCCTTGATGGGGAGCTTCCGGATGTCCTCCGGCAGACGGATGGTGTCAAGGAGTCTACCCATGGCCGCCGCCTTCGTCGAGAACGAGGAGCCTCTCGAGTTCCCGGTCGACAGCCGCCTTCTTCTCCCGCAAGGAATCCGCCGCGCGACTATCTTTCATGGTGGTTAAAAGAGCTTCCCCCCCTTGTTGGACTCGTCCTCATCGACGGCGCCGGCGCCGTCCCCTCTCTTGTCTTCGTCCTCATCGACCGGTCCGGTCTTGCCCTTAGCCGCGGTCCTTTTCTTTTCTCTGCCTTCATCGTCCTCGAGTTCGAAGTCTTCGGCCTTGACCCCGCCTTTCCCGTCCTTGAGGAGGATCTCGACCTTCCTTTCGGCTTTGTCGAGCTCGCCGCGCAGGAACCGGGCCAGCTTCACGCCCTTTTCGAAAAGGGCCAAAGACTCGGTAAGAGGGATTCCACCCTTCTCAAGCTTGGCCACGGCCTGTTCCAGATCGGCCAGCGCCTTTTCGAAACTGATGGTCGTCATGAGTTCTCCTTTGCCAGCCTGGATTCGAGGGTCCTCGTCTCGTCGACCTCCCGGACCCGACAGGCGAGCTCGCCCTCGGCGAAGGAAACGATGACATCGTCCCCCCCGGCGACCTCGCCCGGCTTCCGGATAAGGCGGAAGCCCTTTTCTTTCCAGCAAAGCGTATAGCCCTTCTTCAATATATTCAGCGGGCTGAGGGCGTGCAAGCCTGCGGACAAAGTCTCCCAACGTCCCCCGAGCGCCTTGAGCTTCTCGCCGATCCTGTTCCGGAGCCGCTCGGTCGCCAGCAGGACAACAGCCTGTTTCTCGGCAATCATCTGCTTCTCGGCCCGGATGACCTTCCAGGCACGCGTCTCGAGCTCGTCCACGCGCTGTTCGAGGTTGAGGACCTTGACCTTGAAGCCCTGGAAGATGCGGTGGTGGGTAAGGGCGACGATTGTGTTCCGCCGCTCCTGGAGGGAGTATTTCGCCGATCGGGCGGCCCGCTCGGCCAGGCCCGTGATCCTTTCCTCGAAGGCCTGCTCCTTCTCGATGACCATCTCGGCTGCCGCCGACGGCGTCGAGGCGCGGATGTCCGCCACGAAGTCGGCGATGGTGAAATCGACCTCGTGGCCGACGGCCGAGATGATGGGCACCGGAGAGCGGTGGATGGCCCGGGCAACCGGCTCCTCGTTGAACGCCCAGAGGTCCTCGATCGAACCGCCACCGCGGCCGACGATGATGACGTCGATCCCCGGGAGCGCACCCAGGTAATCGATCCCCTCGACGATCTCCGCCGCCGCCCCTTCCCCCTGGACCTTGGCCGGGTAGATGAGGATGTGGAGCCTGGCGTAGCGTCGCTCCAGGGTCCTCAGGATATCGGCGATGGCCGCCCCGCGCGGCGAGGTGACGATGCCGATCGTCCGGGGCCGGAGGGGGAGCGTCTTCTTGCGCCCGGGATCGAAGAGGCCTTCGGCCTGGAGCTTTTCCTTGAGCTGTTCGAAGGCCAGTTGGAGGGCACCCTTGCCCTTGGGCTCGATGACGTCGGCCACGATCTGGTATTCGCCCCGCGGTTCGTAGACGTTGATCTTCCCCCGGCAGAGGACCATCAAGCCATCCTTGAGATCGAAGGCGACCTTGCGCGCCTCGAAGCGGAACATGACCCCCTTAAGCTGGCTCTTGGCGTCCTTGAGCGTGAAATAAAGGTGTCCGGAGGAGTGGCGGTGGAAGTTCGAGATCTCGCCCTCCACCCAGAGGACGGGGAAGACGGTCTCCAGCGTGAGCTTGATGATCTCGGTCACCGCCGAAACCGAATAGATCTTATCCGGCTTTACCAAATCACTGTTCGTCAACGTTCTCCTCGACCAAAGTGCCTCTCTTGATGGATAGGGCCCGTCCGGACTTGGTGTCGACCTCGATGAACACCCAGGACAGGGCCAGCCCTTCCTTGGACGGCTCGAACCGCTGGGGCCGGCCGGTGAGGAACTTCTGCACGGCCTGCTCCTTCCGGATGCCGATCACCGAATGGTAGCCGCCGCACATGCCGGCGTCCGTGATGTA
>Ga0153916_10002876_pt1 | contig 12648 bp, 8 predicted proteins | sample Opewatmetagenome_FD_109642 | JGI IMG/M metagenome (GOLD analysis project Ga0153916, IMG submission 109642) | Freshwater wetland microbial communities from Ohio, USA - Open water 3 Core 3 Depth 4 metaG | ecosystem: Environmental > Aquatic > Freshwater > Wetlands | place: USA: Ohio, Lake Erie, Old...
CTGCGCTCCGGGCGAGCTCGGACGCGCCGTGGTCACCGGGCTCACCAACCGGGCGATGCCGCTGATCCGCTACCCGAACGGCGACCAGGTGGCCTGGGCGCCGGCGCAGGAGTGCGACTGCGGCTGCTCGTTCCCGATTCTGGAACGCATCGAAGGTCGCAGCGATGATATGCTGCAATTGCCAAACGGCCGGCGGATCGGGCGCCTGGATCCGGTTTTCAAGGGCGGTTTCCCGATCCGCGAAGCGCAGATCGCGCAGATAAAAAACGAGATCATCGAGGTGCGTCTGGTGCCGGAACCCCGGAGCGACGGCAGCGGGAGTCGCTGGAACGCGGATTTCGATGCGCAGCTGATGACCGAGCTGCGCGCCCGGATCGGGCCGGACGTTCCGATCCGTATCCGGATAGTCGACAGCATACCGCGGGGCCGTAACAACAAATTCAAGGCCGTCGTGCGAGAATATTAAGCTGTTCAGTTTCCGTCGGGTACAGACTTTTCTGCGATGTGGTGGTTGGTTTTCTTGTTAAGATAGGAATATGTATCTAACTTAAAACGAAACCAATGGAGCTATCCGATACTATTTAAGGAGATCGTTCTCCAAGGTGGTAGCACAACGATTTTTATTCAGATTTTATACGCCATCGATCAGTGATTCAGCGGGACAACATGTATCTGTCGCTCGCTGCCCCGGCGAATGGGCGAAAATATTTCAGAGCGAACAGCGGTGGGGAATTTATGAATCACGAGGTATCAAATTAAAAATGATAAACTTCGGTTCTAAGACAGTAATTGACGGCCGTGACTAGGAGATTATACAAATGAAAGTCACTGAAAAATTTCTGCTATCGCTTTCGAGAGAATACGTTCAGCCGTCCTCTGCCATCGAGGAATTCAAACCGGAAGTGTCCCTTCGATTGTTACTCCGTGTCTATCCCGACTTCATAAGCATGATCGCGCAGAAGACGGTGCTGGATTTCGGCTGTGGTACCGGTAGACAATCCGTTGCTTGTCGCATGAACGGAGCCCGGTATGTCGTGGGGCTGGACACGAACGAACGGCATCTGCACAAGGCGAGAGAACTAGCAAAAAGATATTGTCCAGACAATGGCGTGGAGTTTGTCAATTCGATAGAAGACCGGTTCCTCAGAAAATTCGATATTGTGATATCGCAGAACAGCATGGAGCATTTCGACGATCCGACGGCAAGAGTGAAGGACATGAAATCCTTGCTGAACAAGGACGGCGTAATTCTCATTACTTTTGCTGATCCGTGGTTTTCCCCATACGGCAGCCACATGCAATTTTTCACGAAAATACCCTGGGTCAACATCCTCTTTGCAGAAAAGACCGTCATGAATGTGCGGGCACATTTCCGTAGCGATGGCGCCAAGCGATATGAGGAGGTCGAATCGGGTCTTAATCGGATGAGTGTCGCAAAATTTGAAAGAATAATAGCGGATTGTGGCATGCGGATCCGGTTCAAGAGATACGAGTGCGTGAAGGGAATTAACTCCCTTGCCACAATCCCGGTTGTACGGGAATTTTTTATCAACCGGATTAGCTGTATACTTGGCCAAGCATAGGATTGGCGCGGCGCAAGAGAAAAACACTATAACTTTTGCGCTAGCGGAAAGAGGTCGTGTTCGCAGATGGCCGAACGTCATGCTGTGGCATTGTTATTAGAACTCGAACGAAAGAACGTTACATGAAACTGAGCGCCACAGAAAAACAGACCGGGTTTGTTGCATCTATCATATGCATGATTGTCTTTTTTTTCCCCGCAGTCGCCTGCGCAGCGCCAAGAATTTTCTACACCGATATCGATTCCGGCCCCAACACCGGCGGCGAGAACAACGATGGTGTTTACCTGTCGATCTTCGGCCAGGGCTTTGGCGCCGATCTCAGCCAGGTCAAGGTGCACGTTGGCGACGGCGAGGTGGCACGGTACATGTACCTCGGTCCCTCAATGGGTCGCCCGGACGTGCAGCAACTCTCGGTCCAGATCGGACCTGCAACCACCACCGGGCCGGTCAGGTTGACGGTCAACGGCGTCTCCTCCAATACCGATCACAAGTTCACCGTGCGGCCGGGTAACTTCTATTTCATTTCCCCGATCGGCAAGGACAGTCGGGGGTCGGTCAATAGAATCGACAAGCCTTATCGCCACCCGAACTACATCAAGGACCTAAGCCGTTTCCGGCCGGGCGATTTCATTATCGCGCTGCCAGGCACGTATCGGCTGGCCGAGGAGAACTACGGATCAAACTCGTGGTTGCGCGCCGACAAGAGCGGAACTGCCGACGCCCCGCTAACTTTTCTGGGCTACCCGCCGTCTCCGGGAAAGACTGTGGACGTCCGGTTCAGCAACAACAACGCGATCATCTCGAATTACGTGAGCATCGCGCACTGGGTTGTGGGGGGCTTCAAGGTAAGTTTGACCGATTGCATCGGAGCCGGAGAAATCGTCGCGTTGGGATCACCGACCACGCCGACAATTTGCAAGGACACGACGGGTACCCGGCAGGGAAAGGCCAGTTTCATCAAGATCGTGAACATCGAATCGGACGGACATGATACCGGCGGCTTCTGCTCAGGCGGCGACGGTTGGATCGAGGTCAACTACACGAACGACGTCAGGCTGCTTGGGGTGTCGCTGCACAACACCAGCCCGGCCCAGGGCGACAATGAAAGCGCGCACGCCATCTACCTCAGCGCCAAGCAGCAGAACACCGAAGTCGGCTGGAGCGCCCTCTATAACATCCCGGCCACGCGCGCGGTGATCCAAGTGCACCAGGACGCATTTGACGGGGTGTGTTGGAGCGGCAAACAAATCACCGATATCAAAATCCACGACAATCTGCTGCACGACCTTACCGGCCAGGCGATTCTGCTCGATGGCGGCACGGGCGATATTCAGGTCTACAACAACCTAATCTACAATCACAAGGACCATCGCTATGGCGATGTTATCGGGTTGCGTGCCGGCGGACGAAAGTTAAATGTCGCATTTTATAATAATACGGTCTACGCCAACGCCCGCGCGACCCGGCAAGGCACGTTGCTCGACATCGGTTACAACTCTGGCATGCCGGCACACGTAGCGCTGTACAACAATATCTTCTACACCCCCGATGCGCAGGATCTGTATTACGACACCGAAGTCAACGGCGGCATGGCTGCCTTCAATGCCTGGGTGGCGGCGGGTAATCTGACGTCGGACAACAACCTGTGGCATGGCTCGAGCAGCGGCAAACCGCCGTTTGCCGGGCCGCATGAACTGTACGTCGACCCGAAGTTCGTCAATCCCGGAAAAGAAGACTTCCGTCTTCAGCGCGCAAGCCCGGCGATCGGGAAAGGAAGTGCGCGGGTGAGCCCCACGGTTTCTTACGACTACGATATGAATCCGAGGGGCGATGGCCATGGATACGACATCGGGGCGTATCAGTATCAATCGACGCACGATTAGTTGGCATCGGCTTCCGGGATGTCTTCGTCGGGTCGTGAACATGGCGAAAATGAAAACGCAGCCTATTCGGCCGATTAAAGTTCTGCATGTCGTTCACTGGCCAGTAAGCGGGATAACGTCGCTGCTCAAAAGCCTGATTCCATTGATCGCGGCGGAAGGTGTGCACAACCATATCGTCTTCTTCTATGATGATGCGGACACGGCCGCCGATTTTTCACGTCTTTGCGAGTCCGCGCAGTGCATCCATCTGTCGAAGTCTTATCTGCGTGGAATTCTCCGGTACCGGCGGTTCATAAAATCGATCGCCCCCGATATCCTGCACACCCACTCGTTTCAACCGCTAGTGTGGGGCAGCTTGTTGGCGCGCGGTCGCACCCGGCACATCACCACCGTGCACAGTAATTACCCCTATTTTACTGGGCGGTCGCTGAAAGCCCGGGCGAAAAAAACGATCGAAAAATTGTTCCTCATGCGCGGCTGCATGCGCACTGTCGCCGTGGGCAAGGGAGTGCAGGCCTTGCTTGCTGGTCTCGGCGTGTCGCAGCGTAACCTGTTCCTGATAGAGAACGGGGTCGATATCGCCGGTTATGGCCGTGACGCCGGCGCTCGTGCCGAGGTCCGGTGCGAGCTCGGTATCACTGACGATCAATTCGCCTTTGTAACCCTGGGTCGTCTGGACAATGCCACGAAGGCTTATGACATTCTGCTGCGCTCCTTCGCGCCGGTTTGCCGTCAACATGGCGAGCGGGCATTGCTCGTGTTCATCGGCGATGGGCCGGACCGGAATAAACTCATTGAAATGGCGGAGCAACTCGGGATAAACGGGCAGATAAAATTTATCGGATACCGGAAGAATCCCGCGCACTACCTCGGCGCCGGCGACGCTTATGTATGCAGTTCGGTCATCGAGGGTTTCGGCCTGGCGACGGCCGAGGCAATGCTGTGCGGATTGCCGGTTGTTGCAACCCGCGTCGGGGCGAATCCGGAGATGATTACCAACGGTGTCTCCGGTATTCTCATCGAACCGGGCGACCCGGCGGCAATTTCGGGCGCCATGGAGGATTTCCTGTCAGGCAAATATCCGCTGGATGAAATGGCAAGGCTCGGAACGCTGCAGGTCGCGGGCAAATACGACATCAAAAAAACCGCGGCGGCTTATGTGAGCCTGTACCGGTCGGTAATGGGGAACAGTACCTGAATTCGCACATGGCATACCGGTCAATTTTGATCGACAGGCGGGGTCGTGCTGACCGCCGTCTGAATAAACCGCTTGAACGCATTTTGATATCGATGCATTGGAATACCAAATCATGAAAATCGCCCTGATATGGAAGAACGACTATCCATGGGATGTCAGGATCGAGAAAATCGCCAGCGCTTTGCATGAAGCGGGACACGACGTGTACCTGCTGTGCGCGAACACCAGACGGCTCAAGCGTGAGGAAACCATCAATGGGGTGAAGGTGATTCGACTGCCTTTTACCCGCAGCAATCTGGTGAACTCCCTGATTTCCCTGCCATTTCACTTCAATCCATTCTGGATGTGGATGGCGGCGAAAGTAGTCAAGCGCCATGGGGTGAATCTGGTAATCGTCAGAGACCTTCCGCTCATCACAATCGGTTTCTTTCTGAAGAAGAGGTTCCGCGTTTCGTTGATATTGGACATGGCGGAAAACTACCCGGCGATGTACTGGGACAGGATCGGCAAAGGCGGGTGGGTCGCGTTCAAGAGCTGGTTCGTGAAGAATCCGCGCCTGATGGAATACATGGAAAAACGCGCGACCGAGAAATGTGATCACATTTTTGTCGTGGTGGAGGAATCCGCGCAGCGGCTGATTGCCAACGGAGCAGACGGTGCGAAAATCTCGATCGTGAGCAATACACCGGACATGAAAATATTCCAGTCCGAAACGCCGGGCGAGACACACGATTACGTGCAGCTGGTGTACGCCGGCTTCATCCAGGCGCGGGGTCTGGACATCATCGTCGAGTCGCTCGGCAAGGTTCAGGACATTGGCGTTCCGGTCAAGTTCATGGTGATCGGAGACGGACATTATCTGGAGCAGCTGAAGCAGATCACCCGGCGCCTCCGGCTCGAGGCCATGGTGGAATTCAAGGGGTGGGTGCAGAACACGCAGATTCCGTCGTACATCCGCGCGAGTGATGTCGGTGTGATACCGCACAACAAGAATCCGCACAGCGATACCACGATACCCAATAAACTGTTCGATTACATGGCGTGTGCCAAACCGGTAATCGTATCCAACGCCGGTCCATTGCAACGCATTGTCGAGGAAGAGCAATGCGGCCTGGTTTTTTCCGCTGGAAGCGTGGAAAGTTTCACTGAGGCGCTCAAGCGGATGCTGTTGAACCCGGCGGCAGCGGCCGAGATGGGGCGGAAAGGAGCGGCTGCCGTCAGGCGCCGATACAACTGGGGTTACGATTCAGCGCTGCTGAAACGCGTGGTAGCGTCGTTTGCGAGCGGAGGAGATGCCGGTATTAACTGATCAATTCCGGCAATCAGACATGATTGCCGGAATTGACGCTCAGATACTGAAATGTTGGACAACGACCGCGGCGTAATCGTGGCGCTACTGAACCACGACCGAGACCGTTTGCGAGATGGGAGATTCGACCCCGTTGGTACCGAGGCTGCTTACCGCCATGTACAGGGTGGTGCCAGCCGCGATCTTGTACTGTCCGGGACTGAAGTCAACCGAAGTCACCGTTGTATCGACCGTTCCGAGAGGGGATTGGCTCGTCAATGGCGCGGTCCCGTAATAGACCCGATAACCGGTGACGGTGGTTGCGGTGCCCGTCACGGCATCCCACGAGAGGGTGTAGGTAGACGTTGCAGGCGTACCGCCGCCTCCACCGCCACCGCTTCCAGTGCCGCCGGATGTGGTGCTGCTGGGTGACGTACTGCTCGAGCCGCCACCCCCGCCACCCCCGCCGCAAGCGGTCAGGCTCAAAGCGGCGACCAGCATCAGGATTTCCATTCCGCGGAAAATGTTGGTTTTCTGCATACGCAATCTGCCTCGATAGTCAGTTTCGGTTTTCGTTATGCCGGATGAGCTATTTCTTCTGCAGCGTCACGTTTTGCGGCGCGGGCAGCGTGGCGCCGGATGCTTCGTACGCGCCGATATCCGGTGCACTGCCCTGCGGCCGCGCGTTACCGTCAAGATCGAGCGTCACGACCGTATTGGTCAGGGACGTGCCGCGATCGATCGCCGGACTCGTGGGGCTGGTAAGACGGAGATTCCCGACGCTGGTGTCGACGAACAGCGGGTCCACGTTCAGCTCGGTCGACCCGGCGAACGACGGTTTCCCACTGCTTGCGCCGTACCAAAGGTTATTGGCTGACGTGAGGTTGCCGGCGTTAATCCAGGACTGAGGATTCGTCCAGTCGCCCCCGTACCACGCATCTTGCGGATCAGTCAGATAGAAGATGTTGTTGTACAGGGTGATATGCTTGGGCATGCCACCGGTGTCGCCTCCGATTCCAATAAGAAACCCTTGGCCCGAGGTATCGGCATTGGCGTAAACCGTGTTGTTGTAAAGGCTTGCATTTAACTGACCGCCATCGCCGCGCAGCGAGATGACGTCGCTATAGCGATGGTCTACGTTGTTGTAAATGAGGTTGTTGTAGACCTGAATATCGCCTGTGCCGCCATCGAGTAGAATCGCCTGACCAGCCAGATCGTGCAGCACGTTGTCATGAATTTTAATGTTGGTCAGCTGCTTGGTGCCCCAGCAGGTCCCGCCGAAGGAGTCCTGATGTACCTGCAGGACCGCGCGCGTGGCCGGGATGTTATAGAGGGCGCTCCAGCCGACTTCGGTGTTCTGCTGCGTGGTGCTGAGATAGATGGCATGCGCGCTTTCATTGTCGCCTTGGGCCGGGCTGGTGTTGTGCAGCGACACCCCAAGCAGCCTGACGTCGTTCGTGTAGTTGACCTCGATCCAACCGTCGCCGCCTGAGCAGAAGCCGGCTGTGTCATTGCCGTTGGATTCGATGTTGACCACCTTGGTGAAGCTCACCTTGCCGCTCAGCGTACCGCCGGGGCCTGCCTGGCAGATCGCGGGGCTGGTCGGAGGTCCGAGCATCATGACTTCCCCGGCGTGATTGCTGCTGCAATCGGTAAGCGTGATAGGGAAGTCGCCTACTACCCAGTATGCGACGCTCACGTAGTTGGAAAAGATGTAAATGCCGTTGCTGTGCTGCACCTTCGCCTGGTGGCCGGGGTAGCCCAAGAAGGCCATGGGGGCGGCGGCGGTCCCGCTCTTGTCGGCACGCAGCCACGAGTCGGAATTCGAAGACGCGTCGGTATTGGCGAGCACGTAGGTTCCCGGCAGGGCGATAATGAAATCGCCGGCCTGGAAGCTGCTCAGATTCAGCACGGTATTTGCAGAACGATAGGGATGGGTGATGTCGTTCTTGACGCCCGTGCTGTCATTGCCGGTCGGCGAGATAAAGTAGAAATTGCCGGGCCGGACGGTGAAACTGTGATCGGTGTTGGAGGCCACGCCGTTGACCGTGACCTTGATGGCGCCGGTGGAAGTATTAGGGCCCAGCTGGACGCCAATTTCCTGCACGTCTGAGCGGCCGAGCGAGGGACCGAGATATATGTAGCGCGCCACCTCACCGTTGCCGACGTAGACCTTGACACTCGTGCCCAGGCCCGAGCTGCCGAAGCCTTTGCCGAAGATCGAAAGGTAGGCGCCGTTGTTATTCTCTCCGCCGGTATTGGGACCGGATTCGATATCGGTATAGAGAACGGAAGGTGCGGCAAGAACGGCTAATGGAAAACTAATGGTGACTAAGGCTACGACACGGAGGATCAGCTTACGGCAGGATTGCTTAATTCCGTTTGCACGAATATTCATATGATAAAACTCCCTTGATCCCTGAATCGGCTTAACGACATTGGTCCACGCCTGAAAATTTACTACAGAAGCATATGATCTCTATGGGAATTCCGTCGTAAGCCATAAAGCAGCCGATCAACGGCTTGGAGGATCAGCGCCGCGGCGAAGTCAGTGTGGGCCTCATTCATCGCGAGGACGAACGAGCGAAGAAGCAGGAATGTTCGAATGTCGGTCGGTTAGGGCCGCCGGTCCGGGGGCAGATCTCAGGGAGAAGCGTCTGGAGCAGAGAGGTTTGAGTTCGGGGTTTCTGCCGCGGCCTTTGAAATCAGGATCGCCCTGTCGACCAGCCCCCAGAAAACAAACAGGTAGCCGCCGAGCACAAAATATGACCAGCGATCGCCGAATATATTCGCTACGCTGCACGCTACGATGCAGCCGAGGAAACCCAGCCCCAGTCCTTTGTAAAACGGCGTTGGCGCCATGCGGTACAGTTGCCAGCCGCTGCGGAACGCGCGCAGGAGCAGCATCACGAACAACGTGATACCGATCAGACCTTGCTCGGACAACATCTTCATATAGAAGTTGTGCGTGTCGGTGAGCGTCTCGTCCGGCGGAACCGAAAGACCGAAACCGCCGAAGCCGACCCCGAAAATCGGGTTCTCCTGGAACATGGCTTTGGCGTCCTCCCAAAGCTCGATGCGGTGCGCCGCCGAGGCTTCCAGGCGGCCGCCCGGACTTTCGGTCATGGCGATGCGCTCGGCCACGGTAACAGGCAATATCGTTTGCCAGGAGATGAATAGCACCGCCGCGAGCGCCAGCAATTTCCTGCTCTTGACGATTCCGAAGAAAACCATCGCCGCCACGGCGGCGATGTAGGCGCCGCGTGAATAGGAGAAAAACAGCGGATGGATGCTGAACAGGACGGTGGCGAGGTATAACCAGCGGCGTTTTTTATCGTCGTCACACAAAAACAGTCCTAGTAGCAGCGCGCCATACTCCGCGACAAACGCCCCCAGGTGGTTGGCGCCCAGGACAACAACCCAGAATGGTCCTTCGGAGCGCCTGTCGTAGGAAAATGCCGCGCCTTCGGTGAAGTTCCGGTATTCCCGAACGACGATGAGAAGAATAACCGTCGTCGCGATCAACAGCACGGTTTTGAGTTCCTTGTCTTCCCTGACCGTGCTTAAAACCAGGAAATATAGAAAGATCATTTCCGCGTAGTTCTTCCAGTCGGCCAGCAGTGTATTCTCTGTCGTAACCGGCGCCGGTAGATAAAACCTGAGGCTGCTGTTCCAGAGGGCGACATAATTCACCAGAATAAAAAATAGCAGGAACGCCGTATTCTGGCTTTTGGCCAAGCCATCCTTATTGACGAAGATTCCGATGAGAGTGCCAAAAAAAAGAAAATCGATCAGGTCCTTGCCCAGCGGATAAGGATGAAGCATGTACCACAGGTTGGGTAGCGGGATCAGCGCCACCAGAACAAAAAGACTCCAATTCGCGTTTTTGAAGATGGAAGAGACAACAGTCATGAAGGCGCTGACGTATACCAGCGGCAATGCGATGGGAGAAAGGATGGCGAGGACGAACCCTTTGAGCCAGGAGATCATAAGTCAGCAATAAATATACGAGACACCAGCTGGATTCGCTTGATCTTGACCGCGCGATGAATCCTGAATCTGCCTATTTTAGTGAATTGGGTCCCGATGCAGTAGCGAAGTTTATGGCGACGATACCGGCTCATTTATCGGCCGTTTCGATCATGCGCGGGGTTCTCCTTCCGGTTGCAAAGCGTCCGGTGGCTTGCCCGGGTCCGGGTCGTGAAATAACGAAACCGTTAGCATGAGTCTAGCAATTGGCGTGTTGCCGCGGGTCAGCCGGAAATCGACATCGAACATGCCGCTCGATCGTTCGTGTTGATCGCCGCCGTGACCCGTGCGGATCAACGGTTCCATCGGCCTTGCGCGACCGGTAGCTGGCTAAGCATGGAAAACGCAAATCCGCGACGATTAAATCAATAAATCCATCAAGGGACGTGTTTTATGAAGACGTCAAATCAACGGGTTACGATTGCATGTAGCGGGCCTTGACAATGTTTTCATGGTCCAAACCGGATAATCAGACTGATTCCATTCCCTTAAAGAATATCTTAATATGCTCACGGGGTACCTTAAAATATGCTCAGTGTAACGGGCAATAAATAATTCGGGAATAATTCCAATTAAAGGGTACGCACGGACGCAATCTGACGTCATCGGGGTCGTCAGTAGCAGGCGTCTCACCAAAAAATACTGGTCTGATCGCACTACGCGACTCCTTGGCGGCAGCGGCACCCGTCTTTGTACGGGTTACGGCAACAAGAATTCGTAGAAAGCATTGCTAGCTAGGAGATCGCGTCATGCGTACGTCCTCGAGACTGTGGGCAGTCATCACAGTTTGTCTGTTTGCGTTGTTCTGCGCGCGCGAAGCCAGCGCGCGCATCCTCGTAATCGCCCCCCATCCTGATGACGACATCATCACCTCCGCCGGCGTGATCTACAGCGCCGTGAAACGCGGCGAACCCGTTAAAGTCGTCTACATGACCAATGGCGACCTCTACGGCACCGCCATTGGCTACCAGCGCGAAGGCGAGGCGGTCAATGCGCAGGTCAACAACCTCGGTCCGACCGAAGACGATCTCATGTTCCTCGGTTATCCCGACGGACATCTGCAGGACATTTACGAATCGTACGTAAACAGCAGCGACCGGTTCACTACCTCGTTCGGCCAGTCCACGACGTACGGCAACCGCGGACTCGGGCGCAGCGACTACCATTACTACAAGTTCGGATCGCACGCGCTTTACAACCGATACAACATCGTCCAGGACCTCCAGACGATCCTTCAGACGTTCAAGCCTGATCACATCTACACCACGTCCGAGTTCGATCACCATTCCGATCATGCGACCACGTACCTATTGTTGAGAATGGCGATTGACGCCGTCGCGAGCAGCGATCCAACCTACAAGCCGGTGATACACAAGACTATCGTATGGTCCGGCCACGAGGACATTTGGCCGACGCCGACCAATCCGACGACCTATCACGCCGAGATTCCGGACCTTTCGCTCACATCGCTGGTCTGGGCGAACCGGGAAAGCCTGGACGTTCCCTGGCCGATGCAGTCCACCTACCTGTACGGCAATCCGAAATACAACGCCGTCGAGGCGCATGTCAGTCAGGCGGGGCCCTACGGTTCGGACAGTTTCATCGCGCATTTCGTGCACAAGGATGAAATTTTCTGGGCGGAAAATCCGCTCGGTACGAATCAGCCGCCGATCGTCAACGCCGGAAGCGACGCCACGGTCAACGAAGGCGTAACGGTCCAGCTCAACGGTTCGGCCAGCACCGACCCGAACAACAGCCCGCTGACTTATCAGTGGAGCCAGCTCGCGGGCCCGACGGTGACGCTCACCAACGCCACCACGGCCTATCCTTCGTTCGTCGCGCCCATGGGGTTGACTCACGACCAGGCATTGACATTCCAGCTGGTCGTAAACGACGGGACGTTCAGCAGCTCCGCCGATCTGGTCAACATTATGGTGCATGCCGCCAACCCCAGCCCCAACGTTGCCCCAAGCGCCACCGTCACGGCCTCGTCGCAAAACACCGCCAACGGCCAGCTGGCGGTGAAGGCAGTCGATGGCGTGATCGACGGTTACCCCGGCGACTACACGCGCGAGTGGGCCACGACTGGTCAAGGCGCCGGCGCCTGGATTCAGTTGACGTGGGCTTATCCCTATGTCGTCGACCGCGTCATGCTGTACGACCGGCCGAATGGCAGCGATTAGATCCTGAGCGGCACCTTGACCTTCAGCGACGGTTCCAGTGTCGCCATCGGTCCGCTCGATAACAGCGGCAAAGGCGTGGAGTTCACCTTCGCGCCGCGTGCCACCACCAGCGTCAAGCTGACGGTCAACAGCGTGAGCGCCAGCACCGGCAACGTCGGTCTGGCGGAGTTCCGGGTGTTCGGAACGCCGGGAGCGAATTTCCCGCCGGTGGCGAACGCCGGGCCTGACCAGACCGTACAAGAAGGTGCCTTTGTCCAGCTCAATGGTTCAGGCAGTAACGATGCGAATAATGATCCGCTTACCTATCAATGGACTCAGACCGCGGGTCCGGCGGTAACGCTCACCAACGCCACCACCGCTTATCCTTCGTTTATTGCACCCTCGGCGCTGACCCATGATGTGACACTCTCTTTCGGCCTGGTGGTGAATGATGGCAGCCTGAACAGCCCGACCGACTCCGTGAATATAACCGTGCAGGCTGCCA
>Ga0153916_10002877_pt1 | contig 12647 bp, 12 predicted proteins | sample Opewatmetagenome_FD_109642 | JGI IMG/M metagenome (GOLD analysis project Ga0153916, IMG submission 109642) | Freshwater wetland microbial communities from Ohio, USA - Open water 3 Core 3 Depth 4 metaG | ecosystem: Environmental > Aquatic > Freshwater > Wetlands | place: USA: Ohio, Lake Erie...
CGGCAGGCGTGCAGCTCCATCGCCGAGTCGGCGATCATGAATTGAATCGCCTGGCGGTCGGCGAGCGGCCGGCCGAAGGTCGTGCGGACTTTAGAATACTCGATCATCATATCGAGAGCGCGTGACGCGATCCCCACCGGGCGCGCTCCGTGGCCGCGAATGCGCCCCTCCTCGATCCACTTCTGCGCAATCGCGAACCCCTGTCCTTCGCCGCCGATCATGTCGGCGGCGGCAACCCGTACATTGTCAAAAAGAATCTGCCCGGGAGTATCGCCCATCATCGTCGGCCACAACCGCTCCAGCGTCACGCCCGGCGCCTTCATGTCGACGACGAAGCAGCTGACCCCGCCGCGCGCGCCTTTCTCAGGATCGGTGACGGCGATCACCTGCGCGTAATCGGACCCCTTTGCGCCAGTGATAAAACGCTTGGTGCCGTTGATGATGTAGTGATCGCCGTCTTTGACGGCGCGGGTTTTCATTGCCGCCGGGTCGCTGCCGGCATCCGGCTCCGTCTGGGCGAAACAGATCCGCTTCTCGCCGCGGATCACCGGGAAAAGAAAACGCTGCTTCTGTTCTTCATTGCAGTGAAACAGCACCGGGCGCACTTCGGGACCGAAGATCGGCGCGTAGCGAAAGGGGATCGCCACCGTCCGCGCCACCTCTTCCATGATGATGCAGCGGCTCATGAGGTCGAGCCCCGCGCCACCGTACTCCTGCGGCACGTCGAGCAGCCAGAGACCGATCGCCTTGGCCTTTTCCTGGAGCGGCTTGATGAACTGCTCCGGCATCTCCTCGCCTTCCGGCCGGCACTCGCGCTCGATCGGGATCAGTTCCCGGTCGACGAATTTGCGGACGGTTTCTTTGAGCAGTTGCAGCTCTTCGGGTAAATTGAAATCCATTACAGCTCCGCTGACGGCTAATAGCTTATGGCTGATCGCTAATGGTCAATGGCCCTTTGCCATACGCCATATGCTATTCGCCACATGCTATTTGCCAATTCCCCCTCTACTTCGCGCCCCGCTTATACTCGCCCAGCCCCGGCCGGTAGATCTTTTCGTCCAAGAACTGTTTCATGCCGGTCTCGCGGCCTCTTTCCGGATCGGTAAAGCGCAGCGCCGTGCCCTTGGCGCCCATATAGTCCTCGGCCTGTCCGTAATCCATGTTGCGGCAATACTTGTAGACTTCCTTTGCGGCGCGCAGCACGGCCGGGTTCTTTTTCATCAGCTTCTGCGCCAGGCTGACGGTCTCCGCGCGCAGCTTTTCCTTCGGCACGGCGTAATTGATCAGCTTGATCTCGGCCGCCTTTTTGCCGTCGAAGGGATCGCCGGTCATGATGTACCACATGGCGTCGCGGTAACACATGGCGTCGGCCAACACGCGGCTCACCAATCCGCCGGGGAAAATGCCCCAGTTGACTTCGCTCAAGCCGAAAGTCGCGTCCTCTGCGGCGATGGCGAAGTCGCAGGCGATCAGCGGCGTGAACGCGCCGCCGAAGCAGAAGCCGTTGACCATGGCGATGGTCGGCTTGGGAAAATAAAACAGCCGGCGCCAGCGCCATTCTTGCGACGCCCAGCTCGCCTTGCGCCGTTCCAACGCGTTGTCATCGGTGCCGCGGAAATACTCGCGCAGGTCCTGCCCCGCGCACCAGCTCGGCCCGGCGCCGGTGATCACCAGCACTTTGGTGTCCTTGTCGACCTCCAACTCGGTGATCGCATCGAGCATGTCGTAGTGCATCTGGGGATTCATCGCATTGCGCTTCTCCGGGCGGTTCAGGATACACCAGGTGATCCCGTCTTCTTTCTCGACCTTGACGGTCTTATAGTCCTTCCATAATGTTGCTGCCACGGTTCGATACCTCCTTGGTAGTTTTGATTCCTACTTATTCGAGCGGTGATCGATCTGTCAAGGGAATAAAGACGAGCGTTTTAAGCGGGCACGAACGCTTGGCCGTTATTTGCTGTAGAGAGCTTTGACGAACCCGCTTTGATCGATCTCTTTCAGCAGGCTCTCGTCGACGAAGCCCTTCGGATCGGCGCTCTTAGCCTTGGGACTTTCTTTCTCGACGAAACCGAGCACGGTCTCGACGCCGCGCAGCGACGGATAGGGCAGCGCTTCGTAATACTTCGCGGCCAGCAGATCGACGGAGCGCTCCAGATTGCGTTCCTGTTCGGCGCCGATGCGGAGTTTTTTCTTGACGATCTCGATGCTTTCTTTCCGATTCTGCTTGACGTAAGCGATGCCCTCCAGGAAGCCCCGTAAAAATCGGGAAACTTTATCGCGGTGGTTTTTGATGTAAGCGCGGGTCGTGCCGATCATGGTGTGCAGATAGTAGATGTCGGTGTCGGCCATGTCGATCAGCACCCGATAGCCGCGGTCCTCGGCGACAAACATCGAGGGAACCGTCAGCACCGCCGCCTCGATGCCCTTTTTGTCCAGGCTTACGAGCATGTTGGGCGACGAGCCGACCTGGATGACCTGAACGTCATTGAGGCTCATCTTCCAGCGCTGCAGCATCATTTGCAGGACCACATGGGAAACCGCGCCGATGCGCGTCACGCCGACCCGCTTGCCCCTCAAGTCGGCCGGCGTCTTGATGTCCGGCGCCGTCAAAATCCGCTGCAAGCCTTTGTTGACCACGCCGGCGGCCATCACCGTGTCGCCGCCGCGCAGCGCCGCCGCCACCAAGAGATCGCCCGCCCCGCTCGCGATTTGAATATCGTTGGCGAGCAGGGCGCTGATGCCGGCGGTGCCGCCTTGGCCGGTGACGATGACCTCAACATCAATGCCATGCTTGCGAAACAAACCTTTTTGCTCCGCCACCCACATGGCACTGTGCAGCGCGCTGACGGAGCTGAGCCCTACTCTCATCTTGTCCTGGGCGACGGCGCGCGGCGCCGCCATCATCATGCCCAACAAAAGAATCGACCCTGCCAACCGTTTCATGATGATTAACACCTGACTCCTCCAGCCTGCACTTTTTACCGATCTCCGCCAGCGCCGCCTTTTTTTCACACTATCGGCTTGATCACGCAGAGCGTATTGCGCCCCGTCCACATCGGCAGGAACACCGAATGGCGATGCTTGCCGCCGAGCACCACGACCATGATGTCTTCAGGCTTAGTGGATAGATGAACCACGCTGTCCGGCGTCACATTCGGCGACTCGCGCAGCAAGTCTTCGTCGCTTTTATGACCTTTGCGCCGGGCCGGAATTTCGGCAAACTTCAGCGAGGCGTATTGCCAGAGATAATCTTTGACCTGTTTTTTGGTGATGCCGTCCCGCGCCATGATCTCGGCGTCTTCGACGCCGAGGGCGATGAGCGGCGTGCCGCCGCCGAAGCTGCCGACGTCGAGGTGGCTCACGCCGTGATGCATGCGGATCACCTCGGCCAAAGAAGCGAGCGCCTGCTCACCGCGGTTGCCGGCGGTGTGAATCGGCAGAAAACCGTTGATGCCGAACACCGTCACCGCGCTCTCTTCCGGCTTAAAACCGAACTCGAGGTGATAGGGCTCCCAGGGACTTTTCTCCTGGTTCTCGCCGAAGCACATGGTGTATTTTCCCGGCCAGCCGAAAGTCGAGCGGTCGGTTTCGCCGGGATAGCCGCCGCCGACGGTGATGAGAAGCAAACGAATCGCCCGGCCGATGGTCGCGTTGGCGCGAAAGCCGGGACCGAAAACGCCGGCGTCGCAATTGATATGAAGCACCGTTCGGATCGGGCCGTTGAGCAGCAGCGCCGGGCCGACGTAACCGGTGGTCGCCTGCACGCCGTAAAGATTGAAACGCGGCTCGCAGATCGCTTCGACGGCGGCGATAAGGACGGGCAAATATTCCGGCAGGCAGCCGGCCATGACCGCGTTGATGGCGATCTTCTCGATCGAACATAGCGCCCACTTAGGCGGAATGATGCCGATAACTTCCTGCGCGTCGCGCTGAGCCGCGTCGAGCATCCGCGCCACCCGCTCGGCCGTCGGCGGCACGATGGGCAGCCCGTCGCTGAGCTTTTCTTTCAAGAACCAATCGTTCGCCGCCTCCCAACTGTCTTCGACTTCGATGAGAGGCGATGTCAAGTCGGCAACATTCATCGGCAATCTCCCTGGCGCGCCTCACCCCATTCGCGCTTGCGGCGACGCCGCCGCAGCGGCCAACGTCAGCCTCTCAGCAACAAGATCTACCGCCCCCTCCGCATCGGCGCGATGCTCGCCGGGACGGGCGCCGCCGCTCGGATGATGGGGAATGGCAACCAGCGGCAGATGGGCCACGCCGAAAAACTTCGCCTCCGTGCGCGCCAGCTCCAGGAAAATCGACTGGCATAGCGTCACCGTCGGCTTGCCTTGTTTTTGCAGTTCGATGGCGTCGTGGACACTCCACGACGTGCAGGACCCTCAAGCGCCTAAACCGGTGATCATGGCATCGCACCGGTTGACGAGATCCTCCATCAGGGCTTTCGGCGCGCCCTGCATATGCGTCGGCTTGGTTCTGAAAACCACTTCCCTGGCGTTGAACTTCTCTTGGATGAGCTTGGCCAGCTCTTGAAACATGGTCGTCGAATTCGCCTGGCCGTTATCGATGATGCCGATGACCTTTCCCTCCAGCGAATCCAGCCCCGGCACCGCCGGGCGCTCTTGCGGATTCACCGTCGCCCGCGGATCGAGAAATTTAAGCGTTGCCATTCGGTCAGTTCCTCCTAAGAGAATAAAGACGAGATTTCCGCTATCTATATATGCGAATTCGCCGCCCCGCTACAACTGTCGCATCGGATAATATTGAAAGCGCAGCCGCACTTTTCGGAGCATGTTCTAAGGACAGGCCTTACTCTGCGAACTCCGTGCCTCCGCGGTGACTATGCCTTCACAAAAAACCCAAAGAGCCTGCAAACATATCAAATAAGTTTACCCGGCAGCCCGACCCCATCCATGTGCGTCAAACTTTTTCCACCACGCCTTGCACAAGTTCGGCCTGCCAGCGCAGCAGCCTGCCGCTTTCCATGATCTCATCGACGGTCCGAGGCTGGCTTCGGGCAATCGCCTCGATCGCGGCTTTCGGCGCCAAAGTCGAAGCGGAGATCCCCAGCTCTGTGGCGATGCGCGCGCATTCACCACGCAGCGCGTCGATCCGTTCCACGCACTCGGCGTTTGGAGCCTCGCCATGTTCGCGTCGTATCAGCTCCGGCCACTGTGTCTGAGACATCCCAGCCGCTCGCGTGATCGCCTCATCGAGGGTCGTCAGCAATGAGCCGCGAATATTTCGCGGCAATTTAGGTCCTTGTTGCAGCGGCACGCCGGGGTGAGACTCCGCCCATGCGATGAGTTCCAATATTTGTTGATTGCCAAAGATCATGAAAGGCGGCCGGTTCGCGCGCCTGGCGTGGTCATCGCGCCAACGCCAGAGTTCCCGCAGATAGGTCAGTTGGCGGCGGGTCAGCCGCCCGGTCCCTTTGATGCGCCAAGCATCCTCGGGATCGCGCGACTTATCACGGCCGCTCGACTGCACCATCGCTCGGCAACTTTCCACATGCCACTCGAGTCGGCCCCGTTCGCTCAGCTCGCGAGCCAGACATTCGGCGAGCGGCTCGAGATAACGCGTGTCGTTGACCGCGTAGCTGAGTTGCTTCTCGCTCAGCGGCCGGCGCGACCAGTCGGACTTCTGCCCCGCTTTTTCAATCGGAACTCCAAAGAATCGCTCGATAAGCGCCGCCAACCCGATCTGCTCGATGCCGAGCAATTGCGCCGCAATCATGGTGTCGAAAACTTCGCCGCGCGTTCGGAAACCCAGAGACGCCCGCATCATGCGCAGATCGTAGTCACCGCCGTGGAGAATCAACGGCTTCTCAGCTAACACCGCCAAAAATCCGCCCAGCTCCAGCCCGGCAAGAGGATCGACGATGTAGTGCTCGTCTCCCAGCGAGAGTTGGATCAAACAAACCTTTTCGAAATAGTTGTGCAGACTGTCGGCCTCGGTGTCCAGCGCGACCCTTTCAGCCGCGCCGATGCGTTCGATCAGCGCTTCCATCGCAGCGCGTTCACGCACGTAGACATAATTCTCGGATTCCGATGTATTCAACGAAATGATTTCCTTCATTAAGCGCAAGCCCCGTGATTTGCCAACTGAATTACCAGGGCTACGACCTAATCATTTATCGAATCGGATGGGAAGACGGGATTGAAAGAATGTGGGCATGAAGATTTCTCAAAAAACTATCGAAACGATTCCGATTATTGCTGCACAACCTTCGTCACCGAGCGCGTCGAGCCGCCCTCCGGCGTGCTCTGCCCCCAGACATGGATGTATTGCGATTGCGAGCCGTCGCCGCCCGCCACGACGACAAGAATGTCTTCCGGCTCGTCGGTCACCGGGATCACGCTGTCGCGCGTCAACTTTAAATCGCTGCGGCGCTTGACCCGCTGGTGGAAGGTCTCGTCGGGCAAATCCTTCATGCGATAGGCGGCCCGTTCCCAAACGAACTTTTTCACGTCCAACTTGCCGAAGCCGTCGCCGGCGATGATCCTGGCATGCTCCGGACAGATGACCATGATCGCTTCCGGCCCCGACGGCCCTTCCATGCGCTGGGCGAAGTTGGTCAGCACGCCGACCGCCTTGGTGCTGTCGAGATCGGAGGCGCGCACCGAACCGTCGGCGCTGATCGCCGTCACCGTGCTCTGATCGGCGGCGAAGCCGCGCTCGACGTGGAGCGGCTCCCAGGGACTCGCCTCTTCGTTTTCGGCGATGCAGAGACTGTATTTTCCCGGCCAGCCCAAGGTCGCCTTGCAAGTCGTGCCCGGATAGGAGCCGCCGATGTTGCGCTGAACGAGACGAACGCAGCGCCCGATGGTGGCGTTGGCGCGCCAGCCTTCTCCCAGCACGTTGGAACCGCCGTTGATGTTGAGTTGTTTTCTGATCGGGCCGTTGACGATCAACAGGATCGCCGGGCCGCCGGTGGTTGCCTGGAGCGAATAGAGATTGAGCTTGGGATCGGTCAGCGCTTCGACGGCGGCGACGAGCAACGGCATGTACTCCGGCTGGCAGCCCGCCATTACGGCGTTGATGGCGATTTTCTCGACCGTCGCCGCCGCCCAGCGGGGCGGCACGGCGCCGATGACATCCTGCGGGGCGCGCTTGACCGCGGCGAGCATCCGCGCGACACGGGCTTCGGTCGGCGGGATAATCGGCAGCCCGTCGCTCCACCCTTTCTCCTCGAAGAAAGCTTGCGCCGCCCAAAGATCGTCGTCGATTTCAATCCGTTCAGCCTGGAGTGCACTTGAATCCATTTCGCGGTTCCTCGATTTGGCCCTAAAAGTTTCTAGTTCCTCGTTTCTTGTTTCTAGTTTTCGACCAGGAACTTGAAACCAGAAACTAGAAACTGGCAAGTGTTGTGGTCAGCCGACTGCAACTTGCTTTTGCTGCGGCTCGACCAGCATCTCGATCAGCTTGCCGAAGGCGGCGTCGGCACGCTTGTTGACCTCTTCCGCCTTCACCGTGCCGATGGGATGCTGCACGACCAGCACCGGATGATCCGGCGCGCCGAACGCCGCGCGCTCGGACGCTGCCAACGCCTCGAAGGCCTGGGTGATGACGGTAACCGCCAGGCGGCCGCGTTTTTGAATTTCGATGGAGTCGTGGATACTCCACGACGTGCACGAACCTCAATCGCCAAGGCCGCTGAGGACGAAATCCGCCTGGGCCGCCAGCTCGTCGAGATATTCCTTCGGCGCTCCTTGTTGGGCGGTGAGCTTGCGCCGCTTGATGACACCGGCCACCCCGAACTCTTGCCTGAGCAGCTGCTCGAAGCGCTCTTCGAGTTTATCGGCGTTCGGCTTGCTGTTGTCGAGCAGCCCGACTACCTTTCCGCGTAAATCCGGGAAGCGCGGCGCCCGCGCGACCCAGGCCGCTGCGGTCGGCGCCTTTCCCTCCGGACTAAGCACGATCATTTTCAACTCCTCCCGTCCCGCGCCGGTCGCGCGCCGTTTTCGCCCTCGAATATAGTCGAGCGGGTTCGATGCTGTCAAAGGCATGGCGGACGGCGGTTCAACTTTACTTGCCCCGTCCTATACACTAAACTCCGGCGCAGTAACCAGGAGAAGCATTTGGAATCCGACGACCAGCTTGCCCTACTCACCGATCTCTACCAGTTGACGATGGCGCAGGCCTATTTTCAGAACGCGCGGATGGAGCCAGCGACCTTCAGCCTCTTTATCCGGGCCTATCCGCCCAATCGTGGCTATTTTGTCAGCGCGGGACTCAAGGATGTCGTCGAATTCCTCGAAGGGTTCTCCTTCGATTCGATCTCCCTCGATTATCTTCATTCGCTCGGCCTCTTCGCCGACGACTTCTTGGATTTCCTCAAAAACCTGCGGTTTAGCGGGGAGGTCTGGGCGCTGCCCGAGGGGCGGCTCTTTTTCAAGGACGAACCGGTCATCGAGGTCACCGCGCCGATCGTCGAAGCGCAGATCGTCGAAACCTTCATTATCAATCAGATCAACCTCCAATCGCTGATCGCCACCAAAGCGTCGCGCTGCATTCACGCCGCGCCGGGCCGCGCGGTGGTGGACTTTTCCTTGCGGCGCACTCACGGCATCGACGCCGGCATGAAGGTAGCGCGCTCGAGTTATCTCGCCGGCTTCGCCGGCACCAGCAACGTGCGGGCGGGACTTCGCTATGGCATTCCGGTCGTCGGCACCATGGCCCACTCCTTCGTTTCCAGCCACGAGAGCGAAATCGACGCCTTTCGCAGTTTCGTCAAGAGTTTTCCCAACAACTCGATCCTGCTGATCGACACCTACGACACCATCGCCGGCGCGCGCAACGCGGTTCAAGTCGGCCAAGAGATGGCTGCCCGCGGGCAGCGTCTTCAGGGCGTGCGGATTGACAGCGGCGACCTTGCCGACCTGGCGCGGCGGGTGCGCAAGATATTCGACGCCGCCGACATGAAAGATGTAAAAATTGTCGGCAGCGGCGGCCTGGACGAATTCGATCTCGCGGAGTTTTCCGCTGCCCATGTCCCCTACGACAGCTACGGCGTCGGGACCAAGATGGGCGTTTCGGCCGATGCCCCCTGGTTCGACATCGCCTACAAGCTCGTCGAATACGACGGGCGGCCGGTGTTGAAGCTCAGCACCGGCAAGGTTTCATGGCCCGGCAAGAAGCAGGTCTATCGTCTGCGCGACGGCGAAGGACGGCTAACAAGCGACTGCGTGACACGGCGCGAGGAAAATATTCCCGGCGCCGAGCCCCTGCTCAAGAAAGTCATGGCGCAGGGGAAAACCGCCGCGCCGCCGCCCTCCCTGGAAGAAAGCCGAAAATTGTTCCAAGAAGAGTTCAGCCGGCTGCCGGAAGCGGTAAAGTCGATCCGCGATCCCGCACCCTACAAGGTCGAATTCAGCGCGGCGTTAAAAAAACTGCGCGAGCAAGTCGCGCGTCAGGCCGGCGGCGCGGCATAGGCGGAACTCTTCGGCGGGACGTGGTTTGTGATCAGGGTTCGCGCTTATCCGAGCACGGCTCACGAGCACGATGGCCGCGAGGCGGTTGAGCGAACAGAGCAGAGACTGAGGCTTTTCGGAGCGGCTAGAACCTGATCACCGCGGCGCCCCAGGCGAAACCGGCGCCGAAGGCATTGAGCAACACCACGTCGCCGGGCTTGATTCTCCCTTCGCGCTTCGCCTCGTCGAGGGCGACCGGCACGGAAGCCGCCGAGGTGTTGCCGTATTTGTCGACGTTGACGACGACCCTGTCCAGCGGCACGCCAAGCCGCTCGGTCAGCGCGACGATGATTCTCCGATTCGCCTGGTGCGGGATGACCAGCGATACCTCTTTGATGCCGACCCCCGCCTCTTCCAGCGCTTGGCGGCTGATTTCCTCCATGGATCGCACCGCCACTTTGAACACCTCTTTGCCGTTCATCAGGATCGTGTGCTCGTTGTTCTGCACCGTTTCCGGATTGGCCGGTTTGCGCGAGCCGCCCGCCGGCACATAGAGCGTTTTTGCATAGGAACCGTCGGTGCGCAGGCGCGCACTCAGGATGCCGCGGTCGCCGCTCTCCGAGGCTCCCAGCACCACCGCGCCGGCGCCGTCGCCGAACAGAATGCAAGTGGAGCGGTCTTCCCAATTCAGCAAGCGGCTGAGCGCGTCCGATCCCACCACCAGCGCCGTGCGCACCCGTCCCGTGCGAATAAACGAATCGGCCACCGCCAGAGCGTTGATAAAGCCGGCGCAGGCGGCGTTGACGTCAAAGGAAAACGCCTTGCGCGCGCCGAGCATGTCCTCGAGCACGCAGGCGGAACTGGGGAAAAGATAATCCGCCGTCACGGTGCCCATGATGATGGCGTCTAAGTCGTTCGCCTCCATCGCCGCGTCCGCCAGGGCGCGCACCGCAGCGTGGTAAGCCATGTCGGCGTTGCCCTTCCCCTCTTCCAGGACTCGCCGCTGCTTGATGCCGGTGCGCACGGTGATCCATTCGTCGCTGGTCTCCACCATTTTTTCCAAGTCCTGATTGGTAATGACCTTGGTGGGAAGCTCCGACCCGGTGCCCAGGATGACGCTTCGCCGATGCGCTCCGCTCATTCGGCCCTCCTGAAAACCACGCAGGCGTTGGTTCCGCCGAATCCAAATGAATTAGAAAGCGCCACGCGCACATCGGCTTGGCGAGCTTGATTCGGCACATAATCGAGGTCGCAAGCCGGATCGGGATTTTCGTAGTTGATGGTCGGCGGAATGATCCCTCGGCGCACCGTCAAAGCGGAAAACACACCCTCCACCGCTCCGGCGGCGCCGAGCAGATGGCCGGTCATCGATTTCGTCGAGCTAACCGCCAGCTTGTGCGCGTGCGCGCCGAAAACTTTTTTGATCGCCAGGGTTTCGTTGGCGTCATTGTACTCCGTCGAAGTGCCATGGGCGTTGATGTAGTCCACTTCGCCGGGGGCGATGCCGGCGTCTTTCAGCGCCAAGTTCATGCAGCGCGCGGCGCCTTCTCCTTCCGGCGCCGGCGCGGTTATATGGTAGGCGTCGCCATTGGCGCCATAGCCGATCACTTCCGCGTAGATTTTCGCGCCCCGCTTGAGCGCCCGCTCCCGCTCTTCAAGGATCATCACGCCCGAGCCTTCGCCGATGACGAAGCCGTCGCGATCCCTGTCGAAAGGCCGGCTGGCGCGCTCCGGTTCGTCGTTGCGGGTCGAAAGAGCCTTCATGGCGGCAAAGCCGCCGACGCCGAGCGGCGTGATGGCGGACTCCGATCCGCCGGCAATCATCGCCTCTTGGATCCCCCGCCGAATCATCTGGGACGCCTCGCCGATGGCATGAGTGCCCGAGGCGCAAGCCGAGGTCGGGGTCCAGTTCACTCCTTTGGCCCCATGCCGAATCGCAATATGGCCGGGGGCGAGATTGGAAATCACTTTGGGGATGAAAAAGGGTGAAATCTTGCGCGGGCCGCCGTTGAGCAGGGCTTCTTTGGTCGTCTCGATGGTCTCGATGCCGCAAAAACCGACGCCGATGATCACCCCGACCTGCTCGGCGCAATCCGGCTCGATTTTAAACCCGCCGTCCTCCGCCGCCATGGCCGCCGCCGCCACGGCGTATTGAATGAAGAGATCCATCTTCTTGATCTCTTTGATTTCGATGAAGTCCTCGGCGCGAAAATCGGGAACCTCGCCGGCGATCCGGGAGGCATAGGGCTCGACATTGGGAAAGCGGGTTATCTTTCGAATACCCGATCGGCCGGCAATCAAGGCGTCCCAGTTTTTCTCCAGCCCTGTACCAAGGGGAGTGACAAGCCCAAGCCCAGTTATTACCACTCTGCGTTGTTCAGTAATATTCACAATCCTCAACCAAACTGTAGTAAAATTGAAGTCTAAAGATAGACGAGTCGTGCGAGAGGGTCAATAGTGTCTTAAATTATGATACTTCTCATGCACTTGCCGGATTCGGCTAATCAGCGGTTGGAGGCTTTTGCCGGCCGCTTTATTTAATTCATCCGCTAAGTCCGATCGATCCCGCATGGCGTTCAGCACCGCTGCGACCGAACTCTGCAGCGCCGCCAGATCATATCCGCCTTCGAGCAAAAACGCTATCCGTGCGGCGGCAAATCGGTCGGCCAGTTTTAATAATATCCGGGCCATCGCGCCAAAGCCTTCTTCCGTCACTCCCATGCCACCGAGGGGATCACGCCGGTGCGGGTCGAAACCGGCGGACACCAATATCCATTCCGGCGCGAAGCCGGCCGCCGCCGGCGCCACGAGATCATTGAAGACCCTGAGATAGTCCGCATCCACGCAGCCGGCGGGCAGCGGGATGTTGACCGTGTAGCCCTCGCCGGCGCCTGCCCCCACTTCATCAACCGCTCCGGAGCCGGGATAATAGGGAAACTGATGCGTCGAAATAAACAGCACGGACGGATCTTCGTAGAAGGCATCCTGAGTGCCGTTGCCATGATGGACGTCCCAGTCCATGATCAGGATCCGCTTCGCGCTGTAAGTCCGCTTTAAATACTCCGCGCCGATGGCGATGGTATTGAACAGACAAAATCCCATCGCTCGGTCGCGCAGCGCGTGATGGCCCGGCGGCCGGACCAGGGCGAAACCGTTTGGGCTCTCCCCCGCGGCGATGGCATCGAGCAGCCGCAAAAAACCGCCCACCGCCAATAAGCCGACGCCGAAAGAATC
>Ga0153916_10002878_pt1 | contig 12646 bp, 13 predicted proteins | sample Opewatmetagenome_FD_109642 | JGI IMG/M metagenome (GOLD analysis project Ga0153916, IMG submission 109642) | Freshwater wetland microbial communities from Ohio, USA - Open water 3 Core 3 Depth 4 metaG | ecosystem: Environmental > Aquatic > Freshwater > Wetlands | place: USA: Ohio, Lake Erie...
TAACGAGCTTGTCTCACATCCGGGGTCAACCCCAGGTGATTGAGCAACTCAAGCTCCACGTGTCCGCCCACTTCAACATAGCCTCGACTGCCAAGAGCCCGCCGCCCTTCGGACCGGTCATTCTCTGTGGTCCGCCCGGCACTGGCAAGACAATGGTATCGCAGGCAATTCACGCAGAACTCGGAAATCTGAATTTCGTCGAGACCAGTGGCGTGACGCTGAACAAGAAGCCGGAACTATATTCAGTTTTGCTCAAAGCCGATGCCGCGACCACTATCCTCATTGATGAAGCCCAGGGCCTGAACCCTGAGGCCCAGTACGTACTCTTAACGGCCCTCTCGGAGAAGGTCGTGCGCGTGCCGGTCGCATCGCCGTTGATGTGCTCGTACGCCGTCCGGCTACCCAATTTCGTGATGATACTCGCCACGACCCACGAGTATCTGCTCCAGGAGGCACTGCGAGACCGGATGCGAATTCACTGCCGATTCGACTACTACTCGGTGGAGGACCTTGTCGAGATTGTACGTCAGCGTGCGAATGCACTCGGATGGCAGTACGAGTCAGATGAGGTTTTGCACATGATCGCGCAGAGGGCAAAAGCGACTCCGCGTCAGGCCCTTCACAAGAACCTGCAAACCTGCTGGGAGGTTGCCAAGAGCCACGACCGCAACGTTATCACGCTGGATGATGTGCGCGAGGCCTTCCACCACCTGCAGGTTGATGAACTCGGGTTGGATGGGATCGACCGCCGCTATCTCGGTGTGCTGGCACAGTGCGGCTATGCATCTCTGGGGGCTTTGAGCGCTAAACTCGGACTCCCACCCCTCACTGTCCAAAGGGTGATCGAGCCCTATCTTATCAGGGAAGATCTGGTTACCAAAGGCAAATCGTCGGCACGAATCATAACGGAAAGGGGACGAAGACACATCGAGGCCACTGCCTGGCCCGTCAAATGACGGAGGAAAGAACATGGATACATCGGCGAATCACGACCTTGTGGCCATATGCTCGGTGACAGAGATGGCACGTAAGCTCGGCCTGTCCCGTGCAAGGCTTTACCAACTCGTGGAAACGGGCGTGTTCCCACCACCCGCCCACTTTGGGACCCAACGGCCTTTCTACCCTTGTGATCTGCAGCAAAAATGCCTCGAGATTCGCAAAACAGGGGTGCGCTTTAATGGTCTACCTGTGCTTTTCAATAAGCGCCGCAAGAGCAGCAAATCTCGGAGTATGCAAGCAGGCCAATACGATGGGCTCGTGGCGGCTCTGAAGAACATCAGACTCAAGGTGAATGCCAACGCCGTAAAACGCGCTGTCAGTGTGCTGTACCCAGCGGGTTGGAAAAGGGCCAAGACCAAAACGAAGTCTTGCGATGCCTGTTCCAACACTTCCATCCGTAGTGTCAAAATGGTGTCTAATTCTTGTAAACATTTTGTCGTATTATGCAAAATGCCCCCGAAACGAGCGATTGAAATGGTAAGGAATCATCGCCCGCTCAGGCCCGATGGCACAGATGAAACGAATCCTAATAAATCTCTTCGCGGCCGGCTCGATGATATTTTAGGTGGGTCGCTGAACTAACGGTAGAGACAGCCAGCAGTCCACGAAAGTGAATCCAAGAGAATCAGACAATCTGGATTTCAAGAAAGCCGGCAGCGAAGGCTGCTCGGTGTGCAAAGACCTTCTCGCCAATATGAGTAGGTTCTTTGATATGTTCGAGGCTGCCCGGAGGTCGCAGCAATCAGATTGGCTAACTGTAGAGGAAATCGCAAAAGAATTGGAAGTGTCAAAATCCATCGTGTATCGTCTCATCCGCAAAGGTGAAATCAAAGCCGTCGATATAGTTGACAGTGACGGCGAAGTTCCGAAGAAAGGTCATTACCGCATAAGAAGAGAAAGCCTGAACAGGTATCTTGAATCCAAAGAAGTAAGACCTTTTCCGGATCGCTTCATTCGTCCGTCCCGCTCGAGGCATCTGCCGAAGGTGAAAAACCATCTTGGATAATAAATTTCCTGCTATTATTAATTACTCGATCAGTCTGCTCTGAGATATTCTGGACGTACGTGCTTGCCATCTTCACATCAGCATGGCCAAGCAATTTCTGGACCGCAAAGGGGTCACCTGAATTTGCCGCTAGCGTTGCCGCAGTTCTCCTCAGAGTGTAAAAACCGACACCCTTTGGGACTTGAATTCCTGCCCTTTTGATAGTCTTTGAAAACTCTTTACCAACGGTATCGACTCTCTTATATTTCTCTTCTCCGTCTTTGCCCACATTCTCTTCGGCTCTCACCCATGTATTCCCTCCCCGCGTATAGAACAGCAGCTCACCCGATCTTGGTACTTCTCTTATCGCATGTACCGTCTCGGGCCATAAGGGAAGATTTCTGTCTATCCCAGTCTTTCCTCTCGGAAGCGAAACCCTCCCCCCTTCCAGGTCGACGTTTTTCCATCGCAGCTCAGCACAGTCTGTGCAACCAAACCCACAGTTCAAGCCAAGCCATATCATCACTTTCATCTGGGGATGTGCATTTTCCAGTAACGCTCGAACCTGCGCAACAGTAAAAGTCGGCCTATCCCGCTTCGCCGGTTTTATCTTCTTCACCGCCTTCAGTCTTGGCGAACTTTCGATTATTTCATTGTCCAAGGCCCAGCTATACATAGCCTTGACGGCTGCAATGCGATTATTAATGGTGTTCGGTGACTTGCCAGCCTTGATTAGCTTCCTGCGGTAATTCTGCAAGTCCACCGTTAAGATATCTTCGACCGATCGTTGCGGGCCAACGAATCTTACGAAGCTCTTCAAAAGAGAAATTTGGTCATGAACATGACGTAGCTTTATTTCTCCAACCACCGCCCTGGACTCCTGATGGTCTAAGTACAAATTACAGAACGTTTTGATGGACAATCCAGCCGCGGCAGATTTAGGCTTGGGTAGCTTGCCAGCGTGCAAACAGGCAGCTTGCTCCAGATACCGGTCCAAAGCCAACTTCCTGTCAGTCCCGAAGTAGTAGAGCTTGCCCCTAATCTTCTTGCAATACTGGCCGGTAGGATGTAAAGTTAGTGGAAATTTACCAGAACGAATTTTTCTTTTGGACTTAACTGTTGGCATGATAAACATCCTTAAATTACAACCAGTTAGTCAACAAAACGTTTTAGAGCAGTGTAAACTGTTACCTGGTTGTAGTCAAGGTTGTATTTTCCAAGCAACCTGTTTTTTAGCCGATTTCTAAATCTATGCTATTTCAACACTTGGAGCAGTGGCCGAGTGGCTTAAGGCGACGGTCTTGAAAACCGTTTCATCCTTTCGGGTGACGGGGGTTCGAATCCCTCCTGCTCCGGTTCGTTTGTTGCGTAATAACGCGCACATGGTATTGAAATGTGTTTGCACCTGTGCAGCGGAGTTGAACTCCTTCGCAATCGCTTACTACCAGCCGGACCGCTAAAGCAAGGGGGCCTATTCCGGCACACCGGAATAGGCCCCGAAATCGTGCTACTATTTAGCCCCGCAGTTCATCGCCGGGATGGCTTACGCCAGTGCGGGGTCCGACGCCGTACCGGCGTCGCCTAAACATTCGCACACACTGTGGTTACGGCCACAAAATCTCCTCAAGCCAAGAATCCGCCAGTACAGCAAAATCCTTGAAGTTAATCACATTGTCTTGATGCAAATCAGCCGGTATCGAGAACACCGAAGTGTAGCCGGCAAGCCAGGCAATCTGAGCGTCAGACAACGCCCGATTGTAGATGTACACTTCGTCGACACGACCGGGGAAGTAATTCGTGTTGTCAGCACGCTTGCCCATTTGAATGTTGTCATTGGTGTTTAACACCCGATCCTCGCTGCCGACAAATCGACCATCGCCGTACCATCTGATTGTGGTCCCATTATAAGTGGCGGCTAAATGGTGCCACTCCAGATCCAGACCAACAATGTTCCGCTCCCAGCCGTAAACGTGGATACAATACTGCATCTGGCCGCCCCTACGCTGCATGTCAAAGCTCATGTCGGTCCGAGGATCAACCGCAGGACCAACAAAGCCAAACGCATTCGTCCAGTCCGGTATGGCCGCGGTGGCACTGGCCTTCGCCCAGCCTGCTATCGTCCGCGCAGCAGCACCGCTGATCCCTACTGGACCGACATTAACCACGTCATCGACACCATCCAACAGAATCGCCTGGCCTACCTTACCTGTCGTATAGGCCGGCAAACCGCTGGTAGTGCCATTGTGGCCGCCAACCGAGTCGTTGGCATTGCCATTGAACGGATACTTCGCTACCAAGCCGGTAGTGCCAGGATCAACCGGCGTAACCTGGAAACCACTGTCGAGCCACAGATTGGCCAATACATCCACGTCAGCCTGGTCAACAATACAGTTGCCGCTCAAATCAGCAACGGGCTTGCCGATCGAGGGAACGCATCGGGGCCTATACAACCGGATGTCGTCAATGAATATCGTGCCTGTACCGCCGACTTTTGGGCTTGTCCGGCTGCCCAGGCCGATATACATCTTCTTGATCGCAGATAGATTCACGCCGGCACCGCTGAATTGTGCCAGGTCAATGTTCCACTCCTGCCAGGCGCCTCCTTGGGCTGCCTCCGGATCAGCATAATTGACGACCTTAACGTGGGCGGCGTTGTCTTCCAATGCCACATACAGCCCCTCAGGGGCATTGGCAGGAGCGCCGTAGAAATACAACGTCAAGGCCTTAACACCTCTTCTGGTCAAATCCTGCGGCACAGCCCACTCCCGCACGGTCTCTGAGTAACGGGCCTTGCCGGTCGTTCCGCTGTTATCATAAGCCAACGGCATCGACTGGCTACCGCCGTGAACGGTGCCCAGCTCCGCAAAGGGAGGTTGAGTGTAACCCACGGCCGAGCCGGTGCCGTTACCAGGATAGCCGGGCGCCGGTTCAGTGAATCCCCATCCATCCTTCCAGGTCTGGAATACCCTGCTGCCAACATCGTCGGTGTAGTCTTCAAAATCATCCACAATGAGATAGTCTGCCACCGTGAACCGCCATACTTTGCCTGTGCTGACAGTTCCGTCGGTCTTGTACTCGTCAATCCGCCAGTAGTAAGGCCCGCCGCCCCACTGGAGAGCTTCGGCAGGAGTATAGCTGGCAGCAAGTTGCCTGCCCCGATATATGCCTGTTGAAGCCGTAGTAGCATTTGCCACAGCGGCCTGGTCAGTGCCGAAGTACACATCATGCTGGGCCGCCTTATCCCCCGGCGTCCAGCCAAGGGGAGTGGCCTTTTCTATATCGGGCGTTGACTTATTGGCGGGCTTGGGCCGCCAAGCAAGCAGCGGGTCGCCTCTGATAAGCTCAGCAATCTGCGTCTGCCTCAATGGGATCTTGTAGATGCGGACATCGTCCACCATGCCGACATAAAAGTCGCTTGGGGTACTGTCATCCCATTCCTGGCCTATTGACCACCGTGTTACCGTGGATAAATCGAAAGCGGCTGTATACGTGCCTTGCTGAACTCCGTCGACGTATATAAATCCTGTTGACCCGTTCCTGACATACGTCAACATGTGCCACTGGCCGTCATTGACAGCAGGAGGGTACTGTACGCCGGAGCTACCATCATATACATAGGGGTTCCCACCAGCAACGCCCAACGAGAGGGGGTGAGCGCTGGCACTATCATTACAAGAAAGCACGTACCCCACCCCACCCTGCGTGGTTTTGACCCATACACTGAGCGTAATGTTCGTGCCTATTATGTCATCGACTACCCCGTCAATTGCAACATAATCATAGGTCAAATCCAGCGCGCCGCCCGCGATTCCTTCTGCCCACTGCGGGTCACGATTAAGTGTTCCATTATTAGCGTGACCAGACCAGTCATAGGCGGTGTTGCCATAACCTTCGTCAAACCTCCACCAGCCGATAAGATTAGGGTCGGAAATCGTTATATCAGGCAGGGTTTTGAAACTCCAGACCTGGCCTGTATATTTGGTAGTCTTATCGGCCTCAACCTCATCGATCCGCCAGTAGTAAGTGGCGTCCTTCAGAAGCGTTCCAGGACTGAAGGTTTTAAGTGCCTGGTTGCCCTTGGATGTACCACCGGTGCCATTAGTCACATCGTTTTTATTGGTGCCGAAGTACACATCGTGCGTAATCGCGGTGGCACCCGGGGACCAGGCCAGGACGACATCGGTAGTCACACATTTGACACCGTCAGGCGGGTCGGGATCATAGGCCTTTAGCGGCGCAGCCGTAAAGCTCCAGACATCACCCGTGTGTATGGTCGTGCCATCGGCCTCGACCTCATCGATCCGCCAGTAGTAGGTGGTCTTGGGAATGAGACCGGGAGTATGGAAATATGTCGCGTATGTCTGACGACCTCTGAACTCAGCGGGACCTGGGGTCGGATTCGTACCGAAATAGACATCATGGAAACTCGCGGTGTCTCCAGCCGTCCACTGAAATACTGGCGTTGTCACAGTTGGAGCGCCATCAGGCGGGTTGGGTTGTGTAGCAACCAGACTGACGATTTCTACATGCAGCAGCGGCGCGGCCGCAGCCTCCCCCTCGAAAGATTCAGCCTCTCGAAGCCCCCTGGAGGGATTATCCTTGTCGTCTCTGAAAATCAGTACCACGGCATTGCCTTGTGTCCAGCCGACCTGCTTGACTATCTCCTGGATGATAGCAGAGATGTCCGGCGTCCGCCACTTGGCGTTCACGGCAGTCCAGGCGGGTATAGACCATTTCACCTTCGCTGTTGTCCGCGAGGTTCTGTCCGTAATGTTATTGGCGGCGTCCAGAAACGGCGCAGCATTTGGAGTCAGCTCACCCTCGATGATAAGATTAACCGGGTATGCACTGGCGGCTTTGCTGACGGAATCCACCTCGAACTCAACATACGCGCTGGTGACCTGGGTGCCGTTGCGAATAGGGATGTTCACAAAGCGCAGCCCGATTACTTGCTCATCCGTGGCGGGATCACTATCGTCTTCATAGGCCAACTCCAGGTCGGTGCTGCCTCCATCCATGTCGCCGTTACTGAGGTGCTGTTCAAAATCGTCCATGTCGGTGGCGATTCTGATGTCGAAAGTGAGGCCGAAGGCCACATTTCCAGCGAGTAGGCCCAACACTAAAACAACAGAAATTAAACAGATCATTTTTCTACACATAGCAATCCTCCTTCAAAAAAGTTACTATGCCTCTGTTTCGACCACACACCAAAACACCAGTTCTGCTAAACACATACCTGAGAATTTCTTACCGGTCAACTATTCCTGGGTCAGATGAGTCCTACGGTTTTGACGATAGTACTCCTCCTCTCGGTGAAAAGCGTAATGCTCCAGCATGCAGAATCACAGAATCCAAACACCGCACCAATCGTATTTTTATCAAATTACCCACCTTAAAGTCAAGAAAAAACTCTCGACAGATATGCAAAGGACTGACCTATCTGGCGCGCCGGGACGGACAAATACAAAATCTCAAAACCGCTTTGCCAAGCTGTTTTTGCCTGCTAAAGCTTCACGGGCGGCTGTTACCCCCCTCTTCTTATAGGATTTGCCGGATAGCCGCCTTTACCCGTAGGTCCTGCCAGCCTCATCTACATAAATAGTCCCTTTTGCCTGCTTTATGACTTTGACCGCCTTCGGCACTTCTTCCAGCTTCGGCACCTTAAATAGCCGGCCACAAATGCGACACCTCACTCTTTTGTCCGCCGCACTCCCATCTAAGACCCACTTGTTACTGCACTTAGGGCATTGGGCAATAATACGCATTGGTGCACCCCTTGCTACAACCGATATACCGACACCTCAAGCTAAATGCGGCTCAGAAACTGCCCAGACATTGTACCCATAGAGCCAGAAAAAGTATCCAACAAAGTCCGCCGTTGTCCTATAACATCACTCTGGCGGATCTTCTGGCGCTATAGGCAAAATAGCCGTTCCGCCGGCAAGAGAAAATGACGCAATTTCACTTGATCTGGCCGTGCTAATCTGCTACTATGATGCTAATCGGGGGTGTGGCAGATGATAAAGCTAATTTTATGCCCGGTCGTTGACCCGTTCCGCGTAATCGAAGCCACCAAGCCGTTGGACGGTGACAATCAATGTGTTGATCACCGGTGCAGAAGTGACGATGTTGTGGCCGTAGATGTTCGGGTCAGACGCGGCTGTAATGCAGCCGACGATGCGAACCAGCGGTACACACCAATATTACCTATCAGAGAGTGCCTGGCAGGGCAAATCCTTGACTATTATGCCTGAAGATGCCCGATGCTGGATTGTCGCCGAGAATCCGAGCATGGAGTGTGCCACACTGCGAACGAAAAACGGCGAGGTATGAGTACCTGTGGGGGGTGCCAAGTGTACACATCTCCTCGCCGCGTCCATAAAACTCCCGACTTGTCGGGATATTCTGACCATCCTGGTGGGCCTTGTCTATTGGGCCCCGGCACAGGGTCCAGGGGTTAATCATGCCCGGAAGTCTTTATACCCCGAATCTTACGATGTTTTCTGCGGCGGCTCGGACGTTTTCCGGACTTTCGAGTTGACCGGACCGTAATAGTTCGCTGGCGTGCTGGACGACCTCGGCGTCGGTTCGCTGGGTTAGCATCGCCTTGTCGACCAATGAGGCATAATCAATCTGCAGCGATATATCGACGCCACCATCTGCAAGAGCCTTGGCAGAGGTCGCTTGTTGCGATGCCGATCTTGCCAAAACATCTTGAATTTGATGTGCATCTATCTTATTTATCATTATGTACTTTCCTCCTGAGTTTCCAACCTACAATTGTTTTCGCACGTTTTGCGAAAAACTTAATGACTTTTATCGAATTCTCGTTATCTTGCAGATGGCAAAGTCTCGGCCACCTCATAAGCTACGAATCCGACAAACTTGAGCGAACTGACGGTAACCAACCGTTCGCGCAAAGCAGCAGAACCTGATCGCATTTGGCGCTCAAAATACTTTTCTATTCGGCCTTCAGTTGCCTTGTCGGAAGCGTCCCAAACCTGTTCAAGGGCCCATAACAGTTCCCCACTGTTTACGTCTATCAGCTTCATCCGAAGGCCAACGGTAAGATGAGGGTAAGGCCGATATTCGGTGATAGTCCCTACCAATATAGCATTGCACTTTAACGTCCGGCGGATTGCCGATAGCTGGTCAAGGGTGTAGGCTGAGTCCAGGTCCAACTGCAGACTATGCCACGCCGCGTCTTGTCGGTGTACGACAGCTAAGCCGAGAATCTGCTTCTTCTGCAGTGCCAGGAAAAGAGCCTCGGTTACGTCGGCGGAAATTTCCGGATAGCTCGAATCGTTGTCTAATTCAACAATGGCCGCCCTACCGATGGTAGACAAATCCCGGTCTGGATTTAGATAGAAGCCGTCAGCTTTTCCTCTGCACCCAGTATCACGCTGGCAGCCGACCAGCCCCAGAAAACAGAGGACAGAGAACAGAAGACAGACCTTCTGACCTCTGACGTCTGACCTCTGTCCTCTGACTATCGACGAACAACGAGCAATCAACACACTTACTGAATTATCCATCGTTCTCTCCTGGAGTCGGAGCTTTCTGGACTTTGGCCCCGCCGCCCCCGCTCGCGTCGGGAGACCCGGGGGCGAGCTGGCCCGGCTGGCGTGGCGATGCGCCGGTCGCAGTTGTATCCTCGGTATCCTGGCCTTTTACTGACTGGCCCGCGATCAACTCGGGGGTGACCTCTGCGCCCAAGACCTTAAGAATCTTAAGCAAGGATTCCAGTTGCGCCATTTCAGCTTGCCGCATCTCATCTCGAAAGCCCAAGATATTGGTCTTCCAGTTGTTCAACTCTATACGCATTTCGACAAGAAGGTCATTTGCCTCAGTCAATTCCTTCTGCGCCTGCTTCAATTCGCTTTCCAGCGAGGTAACCTGTGCTTTGAGCCGGTTATTTTCGGCAGTAAGGCCCTGATTTGTTTTCTCCAGCTCGGCGGCTTGTTTAGAAAGCTCGGTGTGTTTTTCTATTAATTCCATGGCAGACTCCACGGCAGTCCGGCTTTGTGGGGCAGCATCTTGAAACCTCTTCACAATAGAACTGCCCTGCGGATCAACAGACCCACTTGAGCTGCCGTGGAGTAAACTGTCTTGCTGAATAGCGCCCGCCTGCTGCTGCGGAGTCGAACAGCCTGATAGCAACAACAGTGACACAGTTAAAAACAAGCCCATTTTTCTACCAACTTGCATTGCATTTTCTCCTTTTGTTCTCTGGGTAAACGTGGCCCTACATAGGGCCGCGATTCGTGGAACACAGTCAAGTTTGTACACTCGATCATACGCTTAGTTGCCCGCTCACTTGCCCGCTGGTGCTCTATCCTGCGCCGCCAGCGTATTGACACTTCAGATACGTCTTTGCGCCGCAGCAGCAGACCACTTCAATGACCGCGAATTCAGGATTGCTCTCGACGATCCGCACCCCTGCCTGCGCCCCGATCGAGTCGTGGTCCCCGCGAAACCGCGGATCGAGCCTGATTTGGCCTTCGAGCTTAACCTCACTACTTTTCAGAATACGCCCTGCTGCCTTTTGCATCTCTGCCTTTTGTCCTTTTGGTGTTGCTCTCAAAACAACAATGTCGAGTCATGCACAATAGTCTATGGGATGGTGGCCGGTGTCCACATCGGTATATTCCTCACCGCGTTTCTGCTGGTCCACCAAATCGTTAGGTTGTTGTTTGGCATTTTCCTCTTGTTTGCCGTGCGAATTTTGCCGGCGTTTTCTTTGCTCGCGTTGTTTCGCCGGAGTCAAGCCTGGGATATTGTGCAGGCCGTCCACCGGCTTTATTATGTTGTAGTCATTATCTGCCATCTTTCCACTCCCTTAATTCCACAGATAATTGGAACAGTGCGCTGGCGTGCAACTGACTGACCCTCGATTCGGTAATCTTAAGGAGAATGCCTATTTGCTTCATCGTCAGGTGCTGCTGGTAGTAGAGCAAGATAACTTGCCGCCGCTTCTGGTCGAGCTTCTGTATGGCCTCGGTCAGCTTATCTATAAGCTCAGCCCGTTCGAGCTGCTGGTCAGGAGTAGCTGTATGGGCTTCAGTCAAAAATTCGCATAACGCAGGCTGCTCGTCGCCAGAGCCGTCTATTGAGACAAAATGCCGGGCACGGGCGTTTTCAAACAGCTCGTACACCTCGCCGGTGCTCATTCCGAGTTTCTCGGCCAGCTCGTCGTCAGTGGGTGCAGTACCTGTCTGCTCGGTGATTTTCCGGCTGAGTTCCAGCGCGTTTCGAATCTGCTTACCGAGATTAGCAGGCAGCAGAGACGCGTTTCTTAGCTCGTCAAGGATGGCCCCTTTTACCCTGATATAGGCATAGGTTGTGAACGTCGCCTGGGCAGAGGAATCGAAATCGCGCGCGGCTTTGACTAATCCGACAGTCCCTGCCGAGACCAGGTCCTCAAACGATAATGGCGGCCTAAGGTATGTCACCGCCCGATAAGCAATCTTGTGAACCATAGGCAGAAACTGTTCGATCCGCTCATCGTCGAGCAAGCGAGATTTCTGTCCGGAGTATGTACGCAGAGCAAGGGCTTTTAGGTGTTCCGGGTTGTCCTGGACAAGCTGCTGCCCGTTATCTATCGCCTGACCAGAGCGACAAACTGGTTCAGTCTTTACTGTCACCGCGTTTTCCCTTTTGTTCGGAGCCCACTTCAGGTGAACCGTAATTCTTCTGGCTTGCAATCATCGCGCTAATCAAAATGGCGTTAATTGCTTTCACGACTAAGCCGGCAGCCACATACGCAACTACCGCTCCAATCACAGCCCGCTTACAACAGATAAATGGTGAAAGACCGGTAATCCAACTAATAAAGCTCAGGCAGAAAAAGCATGTCACCGCAACAGTGACTCCTATGTATCGCGCGTTTAAGGGCATAATTTATCTTCCCGCACCTGCCAGAGCAGGAGTAAGCTGCGGGTTCCACGCCGAGCGAATTCCTTGTAGCTGCTCTTGCGGCACGGCGGATTCGGCCTGCTGAACGGCTATGGTCTCTATCGGCTCTATGTCAGTGCCGAGCACGATCTCATCGTAAGCCAAAACCGGCAGCGGCGGCACAGTCCGCGACAGTATTGCCGCCAACGGCGGACGCAGCCTGGAATCGCACAGCAGAACCACCTTGTCCTTGCCTTTATCCATCGCCGCTTTCCAGGCCTGGGCGATTTTTCTACTGGTCTCGATCACCACCTCAGTGGGCAAGGCCAATGTTATCTCTGCTCCTTCCTGCCGCAAAGTGGATACCATCTGATGCTCGAAAGCAGGCTCCAGCGCTATGGCCGAAATCTTGCCGGCCTCGTCTTTGTACTGCTCGGTGATTGTTCTGCTCAATGATTTGCGAACCAATTCCGTCAGGGCAGTGGCACTTTTTGTCTTTGAAGCATTTTCGCTCAGTGACTCCAGTATGGTTGTTAACTCGCGAATAGGTATTCCGTCTTTGAGCAGATTCCTGAGCACGCGATGAAGCAATCCAATAGATACCTGTCCATCGGCACCGACAATCTCACCCACCAGAGCAGGCTGATTTTTGCGAAGTCGGTCGATAAGAAGCTGCACATCCTCGCGAGTCAGCAACTCATCCGCATGCCTCTTGAGAGTCTCGGACAAATGCGTGATAAAGACCGACTCAGGGTCGATCACGGTGTA
>Ga0153916_10002879_pt1 | contig 12646 bp, 14 predicted proteins | sample Opewatmetagenome_FD_109642 | JGI IMG/M metagenome (GOLD analysis project Ga0153916, IMG submission 109642) | Freshwater wetland microbial communities from Ohio, USA - Open water 3 Core 3 Depth 4 metaG | ecosystem: Environmental > Aquatic > Freshwater > Wetlands | place: USA: Ohio, Lake Erie...
ATACGTGTCTCCTTTCCTTTTTATGCACGAATTGAATCATCGAATCCGATCAATATCGGTCTAAAGCTGGAATAGAAAATAGGCGCCGACCAGGATAATGATGACTCCGGCGATTTTCTGGAGAGCCCAGTTCGTCTTGCGCAATCCTTTTGACTCGATCAATTTTTTCGCGGCGCCCATGGAGGTGCCGGCAAGCAGAATCAGAGCCGAATGACCCAGCGCATAGATAAGAAGCAGGAATCCTCCATAGATGACATTCCCTTGGCTGCCGACATAGGCCAAGAGCACGGCGAGAATAGGCACGGCGCAGGGAGTGGAGACAACACCGAACAAAAGGCCCAAAAAGAACGCCCCTGCCGGGCCACCCCTTCTGACGTTCATGGGTTGGGGAAGGTTGATATTGAATTTAAAGAAGCCCAGTAGGTGAAGGCCCATGATCAGGCATACTCCCGCCACGAGATATTTCCAGAACGCTCCGACGTCTCCCAGCATCCGGCCCATCAGTCCGGAAATCAACCCCAGGATGCTGAAAGTTACCGAAAGCCCGAGGACGAAAAGCGCGGAGAAGCCGAGCGACTTCTTGAGGCTCGTGGTTTCAGTGCCGGCCACAACGCTCATGAGCAGCGGAATCATAGCCAGGACGCAGGGGTTTGAGGCGGTCGTCATGCCGCCGACGAAAACAGCTAAGACCGCCAGCCACGGATTGTGCTGAATGAGCTGTGTGACATCGCCGAAAAGGTTTTGCATTATTGAAGTCGCTTAAAGAATTTCCTTGTCCTTGAGCATGCTCAGGATTTCCTCTTTGGGGAAAAGGCCCACATGCCGGAAAATCTCTTTGCCGCTTTGATCGATGAAAACCTGGGTCGGGATGAGCTGGATCCCGTATTTGCGGGCTGGCTCGGGATCCTTCCAGACATCGTAGAAAACGACCTGGATGGTTCCTGCATATTCTTTGGCGATCTCCTTCATGATCGGCTGCATGGCTTTACAGGGAATGCACCGGTCAGCACCGAGTTCGATGAAAGTCGCTTTGTGCTTGGAGAAATCCAAGTCTAAGCGGGTTGTGGCCAGGACGGTTCCCCTCGCCTCTTCCTGTTGAGCGCCAGTATGTCCGGAAGAACACGTCAGGAGGGCAAACCCAAAAAGTCCGATCTTCAAGACAAAGAGTGCCTGATGAATCCATCTAAGTTCTTTCATGGCCCTTTCTCCCCTGGAGCTTGACGGCCAGGATCACGCAGGCTTCGTCCACATGTTCGAGCCGGCAATCTTCGCATTTCTGGACGGCGGCCGCCGACACGGAACCGGGCGGCATCCAGATTGTGGGAATGCTCAGCCGGTGAGCCTCCTCGATGATCGTTTCGGTGACGTCGGGCGGGACAACAGTGACCACCACATCCGGCTTTTCCGGGAGCTCGGCACGCGAAGGGTAGCACGGATATTCTTCGATGGAATTATAATTGGGATTGACCGCATAGATCTTATAGCCGTAATCTGTCAGGACCCGGAAGATCTCGAAGCCGTACTTGGTTCTGTTCCGCGTCGCGCCGATGACAGCAAAGATTTTACTATTTCTTAAGACTTCATCGGGTTTTGAAATCACCGCATCCTCATTTCCAGTTCTGGAATTCAATTCCTGCTGAAACCAAATCGCAAATCCCAGGCAAGGCTAGAGCTCTTCCTGGATCCAGTGCTTGATTTCCTCCAGGGAAGGGATTCGGCCTGAGGACTTCACTTTCCCGCTAATGACGAGGCCCGGGGTGGAGAAGATTTTATACTCTGCGATCTTTTTGATATCCGTCACCTTCTGGACATCAGCCCCGATATTCAGTTCCGCCAGGGCGTTGATGGTTCTTTTCTCGACTTCGCCGCAACGCGGGCAACCCGGCCCTAAAATCCTGATCTCCATTATAACCTCCTTTGAGTCTGTTCAATCCGACGCAAAAACGCTCGGGGCGTTATACCCCGAAGCCGTCAGGAGCCGAAAAAGCTCCTTTCTTTTTTCTGCAAAATGTGAGAAAAAAATATCCTGGCATATCATGACCGTCACCCGTTCCTCGGCCAGTTCCACGGCAAAAGCCAGACACGTCAACAGGCCGCACTTCCGGCAGTTCGTGCCCGGGAGCAGTTTGAATATATCCAGGGCCGTCAGCCTCTGCCTTCGCTCATAGCTCGGCTCAATGGAATCCCTGTTGGCCTGGCAATAATTGATCTTTTCTTTGATCCATTCAATCACGCCGAGCGCGTCGTGTTCATCGATGATCTTCCCGGCGGCGATCATCCGGGGATGGAGCGATATCAGCCGCCCCTCCATTTTCAGCGTCAGGGTGAGACCGGCATGGTTATAAATGGCGCCCTTCAAAATGGCATTCAGATAAGGGAACGTGGAAGAAACGTCTTTTTCGATATGAGCAATAAACCTGATCTTCTCCGGGTCAGCCAGGCAAGGCATGATTTCGGCGATTTTTATCTCGGAGACAAACGGTCGATGATTCATCTTAGAAGAAAGCTCCAAAAATGATCCCGGTGATCGTGGCCATGACAATTACAAGTGAGATATAAACCAACGCTTTTCGTGTGCCCATCAAACGGCGAATGACTATCATACTGGGCAGGGAGAGCGCGGGTCCGGCCAGGAGAAGGGCCAGGGCCGGCCCCTGTCCCATTCCCGATCCAAGAAGCCCCTGCAGGATAGGGATTTCCGTCAGCGTCGCAAAATACATGAACGCTCCGGCAACCGAGGCGAAAAGGTTAGCCCATAGACTGTTTCCTCCCACCAGTCGCGCCACCCAGGAGCCCGGAATTATGCCCTCATGTCCGGGTCTTCCCAGCACGAATCCTGCAACCATGACGCCTCCTAGCAGAAGAGGGAAAATCTGTTTGGCGAAGACCCAGGTGGAAAACGTCCATTCCTTCAGCTCATCCCTCTTGAACCAGCGCACGAGCATTCCGGCAAGGATCGCAAGTAGCGCTGCCCCGAGATACCACTTGATCCGGTAGATGAAATACCAGGCTTTGATCGAAGGGTCGACCTTGGCCCAGTTGACAAAGACCAGGATCCCGATCATCGTCGCCATATAAAGGGCTGTTTTCCGGAGCGGCCGGGCGTCTAAAGAGCTTTCCGAGGAAACGAAGTCATCCTGATTCCGGCTCTTCTCATCTTCCCGGCCGAAAAAGAGCTGCATCAGAAGCCCGATGATCACGGAAAAAGCGATGGCGCCGAGCGCCCTGGCCAACCCGATCTTAGCCCCAAGGACTTTGGCCGTCAGGATGATGGCCAGGATGTTGATCGCCGGACCCGAATAAAGGAAGGCGGTGGCCGGCCCGATTCCGGCCCCGCGGGTGTAGATCCCCGAAAAAAGCGGAAGCACCGTGCAGGAGCAAACGGCCAGTATTGTGCCGGAAACGGAAGCGATGCTGTAGGCCAGAAATTTATTGGCTTTGGGCCCGAGCAGCTTGATGACAGATTCTTTTTTAATGAAAACCGAAATTGCTCCGGCGATGAAAAAGGCGGGTATCAAACACAAGATGACGTGCTGACGGGCGTATTCCTGGACCATGAAAAATGCTTCCAGCAGCGCGTTCTGGATGGTCAGCCTGGAAAAGGGGATGAAGTAAGCGGCCAGAAAAACGGCCAGCAAAACAAGAAGCGTTTTCTTTTCTTTCATATCAGCCCGGCCTTTAGCTGAGGCAACGTTTCTTCCGGATCTCTTCCTTCAAGCAAAGAGCAATCCGCCGTTTGTCCTGAGCGGCCTCGCGGATGTCTTCCGGTCCGGCCTTGAGGACCTCCTCGAACATTTGCCGGAGGCTTTCCCGGACTCTGGGCGGAACTCGGTAAGTGATCCATTTGCCTTCCCGGAGATCCTCCGCCAGGTCGGCATCCCGCAAGATGCGCAGTTGATGGGAGACCCGGGATTGCTCCATCCGGAGGATGAACATGAGCTCGCAGACGCAGAGTTCCCTCTGGAGCAGGAGACGAAGAATCCGGAGCCGGGTCGGGTCGGCAAGAGCCTTGAGTGTCTTGACAGCGTTTCTCATTTCAAATCATTATATGAACATATATTCATATATTATACAATAATTTCTGCACCGTCAACCGTTTCTTTTTATTAGGCTCATCCGGCATTCTTGTGGGTATCCATGAAGATAGAGTTAAGTTCCCCCCTTTGCGAAAGGGGGGATGAAGGGGGAATCGATTTCTAGGATTCTATTCTCCCCTGACCCCTCCTTTTAAAAGGAGGGGAACGGCATAAGATTACCCACAAGAAATCCGGATGAGCCTTTTATTATTGTTATGACTGGCTCTGTGTTAGGAAGGCTTCGACCTGGCTCCGTATTTCATCTCTGACCCGGCGGAAGACGGCCAGTCTTTCCACTTCTGTGCCCTCCGCCCTGGCCGGATCGTCGAATCCGAGATGAGCCCGGCGCACTCCGCCGAAAAACAGAGGACAGGTCTCGTTAGCAGAGTCGCAAAGAGTGATTACAAAATCGAACGCTTGGCCGGCGAATTCGTCCATGCTCTTGCTTCGAGCCGAGCTATGGTCGATGCCGATCTCGGCGAGGACACGGATGGCCAGAGGATGGGGCGGATTTGGATCGGTCCCGGCCGAATACGCCTCGAACCGGTCGCCCAGGTCATGGTTCACCAGGGCCTCGGCCATTTGCGACCGGCAGCTGTTGGACGTGCAAATAAACAGGACTCGCTTTTTCATCTCCCACCTCACTTGAACTCGGGCCGGCCAGGCCTCCCTCGAGGCCTAGAATCGAATGATGATTTCCGTCCCTGGGCCTCTCCGAATCTCGATCGATCCGTCGAGCTGCTTGACCAAATCGTTGACGATTTGGAAACCGAGTGTCCCTTTCTTGGCCGGGTCAAAATCCTCCGGCAGCCCCGCCCCGTTGTCCTTTACGGTCAGCTCGTACTTGTCGCCGTCCGACGGCCGCATCCGGACGAGGATCTCTCCCTCTCTGTCTTCGGGGAAGGCGTGCTTCAGGACGTTGGTGATGAGCTCGTTGATGATCAGCCCGCAGGGGATGGCCCGGTTGATGTCGAGCTGGATGCCTTTGGCCTCTACCCTGTGTCGGATGCGGCTGAATTCAATCTTATAGATGGCGAAGAGATGGGTGATCATCTTGGCGATATAATCAGAAAAATCGATCCGCGAAAGGTCCTGGGACTGGTACAGTTTCTCATGAATGAGGGCCATGGATCGGATTCGGTTCTGGCTTTCGTCCAGGAGCTCCAGGGCTTTTTCGTCCCTGATGTACCGCGACTGGAGCCGGAGCAGGCTGGAGATAATCTGGATATTGTTCTTCACCCGGTGGTGGATTTCCCGGAGCATCACCTCCCGCTCGCCGAGAGCGGCCCTGAGTTTCTCCTCGTCCTTCACGCGCTCGGTCACATCCCGGAAACTCCACACCCTGCCCACCGGTGTGTCTCCTAAAAGCTGCGGCCGGGAAGAGCGCTCGAAAACTCGGCCGTCTTTGAACTCGAGGACATCGTAGCTTTCGGCCAGAACCTCGCCATACAGCTGCCGCACCTTGCTCAGGAATTTCTCCGGATCCTTCAGCTGATCCAGGACGAAGCCCAGGGCGCGGTCGTCTTCCCCTGTCTCCAGGATGGCGGGAGGAATCCGCCACATCATCCTGAAGTTCTCGTTAAAGCGTTGGATCTTTCCTCCCAGATCGACCACCAGGATTCCGTCGGCGGTGGAATTCAGCGTCGCTTCGAGCAAGGAGATCGTGCGCGACAGCGCCTCCGCGGCGCGCTTGCGCTCGGTGATGTCCTGGACGATCCCGGTCAGGACCGCGGGATGGCCCACATCGTCCAGGGTCAGCTCACCCGCTTCGGCCCATACCGTGCGTATTGTTCCGTCCGGCCAGACGACGCGGTATTCCAGCGGGATCGGCTTTTTGTCCTGGATGACCGAAAAGTTTACCCGCTCGACTTCAGCCCGGTCATCGGGGTGGATGGCACAAGAAATCACGTCGGCCAGATCGCCGGTGAAACTGTCCCTATCGATGCCGTAAATCTGATACATCTCATCGGACCACTCGAGACGATTGGACTGGATGTGCCACGCCCAGCTTCCCACATGTGAGACCTGCTGGGCCGTTCTGAGGGCCGCCTCGGACCGCCGGAGCCTTTCCTCGGCCTCTTTGCGCTCGGTGATATCCAGGGCGGTAAAGGTGACGCCTCGTGAAAGATCCGAAGTGTCCAAGGGAGTGCTGCTCAGCCACACCTCGATGACCCGGCCGTCTTTGCGCCGAAAGCGTGTTTCTACGGCTCCGGTCTCTCGATCGGCAATCTGACGGTATTTCTCTCGTCCGACAAATTGATAATCCTCATCGCTCGGATAGACCACCCTGGCGGACTTGTTGATAAGTTCCTCGCGGGTGTAGCCGGTCAGGTCGCAGAACCGCTGGTTCACGTCTATGAAAACACGGTCGACGACCACTCCGATGCCTACGGGAGCGGCGCGGAATATGCTGCGCATCTTTTCTTCGCTCTCGCGGAGCGCCTTCTGGGCGAGGCTCCTCTCCCCGGACCAAATGCCGGAGCCTTTGGCCTGGCTGGGAGAGCTGGGGCTAGCAGTGCTGGGCCTGGGTGGGCGGATACGTTTGGCTCGCCCCGCCGGCGAGGGTTTTGCTTTTCTGTCGATCTTCATCTCAAACCTCCCTCTTGGGAGCTGTCACCTCCGCCGCGGCGTCGTCATGATCTATTTTCGGCGGGGTGCGACCCCTTGAGGACGACGCGAAACGGGCCTGGGCCCGCCGCTCTTTAATCTCCCATTCCGCCGCAATCTCCCCTGCTTTTCCTAGGATTAATCATAGACGCTTGGCTGGAAAATTGTCAAGAAGAGCGCGGCCAAAATATCGGAACCCCAAAGGTCCAGGCAAAGCCTTGGGTCGGATGGTTTATGATTTTGACGATTTGGCCTCCGCCAGCGCCCGGGCGAAGGCCGGCCAGAAGGGGTCGACGCGGGGGTGTTCGAGCGGCCCTTCCTTCCCTTCCTCCACCAGGATTATTCCCCTGCTCTCCGGGATGACCTCTCCGACCACTGAGGCGGGGATATTCTTCCCAGCCAGCTTTTTAAGCAGCAAGTCCACTTTGTTTTTATTGCAGGTGATGATCAGGGTGCCTTCCGAGATCGACGAATAAGGGTCCATCCCGAACTGGGCGCAGATTTTTTCGACCTCGTCGAGAACGATGATCTTCTCCTTGTCGATCCTCATCCCGACGCGCGACGCTTTGGCCACTTCATAGAGTCCTCCCCAGATTCCGCACTCGGTGGCGTCATGCATGGCCGTCACCCCGCGCTCCCGCGTTCCGACCGAGGCGGCCGTAAGCGCGTCCTCGACCACCGACATCTGATAAAATATGGCCTCGGCCCGCCGGCTGAACTCTTCGCCAAAATGCTCCCTGACCCTATCCTTAAAGGCGAGGGCGAAAATGCCCGTCGCCTCGATCGCCGCCCCCTTGGTGATAACGACCATGTCCCCGCGCTGGGCCATCTGCGGAGTGACGTAGCGCGATTTCTCGCCGATGCTGATCACGGTGGCGCCACCGACCATCGGGTAATGGCAGCCGTCGTAACGGGCAGTGTGGCCGCAGACGATGGCCAGGCCCATCTTCTTGCACTCGGCGTCGATCGTCTCCCAGACCGTCTGGAGCTCCGCCCGGGTTATGCTCAACGGCAGGTTGAGGTCGATGGAGAGATAGGTCGGCTGCAGGGCTGAAGTGACGGCATCCGAGCAGAGGATGTGGATGGCGAACCAGGCCGCCCGCTCAAACCCGTACTCGGGGACGATGAACACAGGGTCAGTTGTGAGGGCCATGACCTTGCCTCCGCCGATATCGACGACCCCGATGTCCACCCCATGTTTCGGCCCGACCAGGACCGACCGGCGCCGCCGGCCGAGGCGGGGGTAGATCAATTCGTCAAAGACTTCGGCTGAGATCTTGCCCATCTCCGGAAGCTCGCTCGGCATTTTCGCCTCCTTCATATATAATGATTATAGACCATTGAGTAGGGAGAAAAAAACCGTGATCATCGCCGAGCTGGCCATTTTCCCGACGAGCGAGGGCTCTTCGGTCAGCCGCTTCGTCAAAGAGGCCATCCGGGTCATCGAGGCCTCGGGCCTGCGCACAGAAACGGGCGGCATGTCCACGACCATCGAGTCGCCGGACCTGAAGACGCTGTTCCAGGTGATCCAGGACGCCCACGCGGCTATCCTGAAGATGGGCGCCCAGCGCATCCATATCGACCTCCGGGTGGACCACCGGCTGGACAAGGAAGCGACCATCGCCTCGAAAAAAAGCGCTGTCGGGAAAAGTAGCCGGAAAATGGGGGACGGTTCTATTTTTTTCTCACACTCGAATACAGAGCCCCAAAAATAGAACCGTCCCCATTTTCTCCGCCTCATTACTTAAAGAGGCATTTGGGAATGGAAGAGTGACCCCATTGATAGGGGGACGCTGTTCGTATATACTATGGGTAGTTATTTGAGTGAATTTATAAACCCGATAAATTGAATAGGAGCGGAACGATGGCGGAGTATAAACCCTTCACCGAAAATGCCCTCAAGATCCTCCGGGCGCGATACCTCATGCGCAGCGAACAGGGGGAATTCCTGGACAAGGAGCCGGCCGGTCTCTTCCGCCGGGTCGCCCGCTACATCGCCTCCGCTGAGAAAACGAAAAAGGGCCAGGAGCAGTGGTCCGAGAAATTCTTCGACGCCATGATGGCCCGCGATTTCCTGCCCAACAGCCCCACCCTGACCGGCGCCGGCCGGGATATGTGCCTGAGCGCCTGCTTCGTCCTGCCGATCGAAGATTCCCTCGACTCGATCTTCGAGACGGTCAAGAACGCGGCGCTCGTCCACAAGGAAGGCGGGGGCACCGGGTTCGACTTCAGCCGCCTCCGGCCCAAGGGGAGCTTCGTCAAGCGGACCCAGGGCATCGCCTCGGGTCCGGTCTCGTTCCTCCGGGTCATCGACTCCGCCACCGAGGCGGTCAAGCAGGGCGGGACGCGCCGCGGCGCCAACATGGGGATCCTGCGCGTCGACCATCCCGATATAGAAGAGTTCATCCGGATGAAGATCGACGGAAAAAGCGTCAACAACTTCAACATCTCCGTGGCAGCAACCGATGTCTTCATGGAAGCAGTCAGGGGCGACGGCTCCTATGACATCACCGACCCTTACCATAAGAAAGTCGTCGCGAAAAAGAAGGCCCGGCCGGTCTTCGACCTGATCGTCGAGGCGGCCTGGGCGGTGGGCGACCCTGGCCTGATTTTCATCGACCGCATCAACGCTCACAACCCGACCCGCGGCCTCGGCCCGATCCGGGCCACCAACCCCTGCGGCGAACAGCCGCTCCACGAGTACGAGTCCTGCAACTTGGGTTCGATCAACCTGGGCCATTTTTTCAGCCCCCGGGCGAAGGACCTCTTCGACTGGGAGCGTTTCGGTCGGACGATCGCCCTGGCCGTGCGCTTCCTCGATGACGTCATCGATGTCAACAAGTACCCCCTCCCCCAGATCGAGCAGATGACCAAGGCCAACCGCCGGATCGGGCTCGGTATCATGGGCTGGGCGGACCTGCTGCTCAGGATGCGGGTCCGCTATGACAGCGCGGCGGCGAATAAGCTGGCCGAAAAAATCATGGCCTTCATGCACAGGGAGTCCGTGGCGGCATCAGCCGAACTGGCCGGGGAACGCGGCAGTTTCCCCAACATCGCCAAGTCGGTCTACAGGGGAAAAAAGATGCGGAACGCGACCACCCTGACCATCGCCCCGACGGGCACGATCTCGCGCATCGCCGGCTGCTCCTCCTCCATCGAGCCCGTCTTCGCCTTTGAGTTCACCTCCAAGATCATCGACGGCGAGATCAAGGACATCCATCCCATCTACGAAGAATGGAAGAACGCCCACCCGAAGGACACCCTCCCCGACTATTTCCGCACCGCGCACGAAATCTCTCCCGAATGGCACGTCCGGACGCAGGCCGCCTTCCAGAAGCACGTGGACAATTCGGTCTCGAAGACGATCAACTTTCCCAACAAGGCCGAGGTCAAGGACGTGGAAAAGGCCTACTTGCTCGCCTACGAGCTCGACACCAAGGGCATCACCATCTACCGCGACGGGAGCCGGGCCGAGCAGGTCCTCTACAAAGCGTCCCCCGAGGCCAAGCTCCATCCCAAGGACCGGCCGATTACACTTCCCTCGGTGACGGACAAGATCAAAACCGGGTTTGGCAACCTCTATGTGACGATCTCCTTCTACAACCAGAAGCCGTTCGAGGTATTTACCTCCATCGGCAAGAGCGGCTACACGACCATGGCCGACGCCGAGGCGCTTGGCCGGCTGATCTCGCTGGCGCTCCGGAGCGACGTGGACGTGAAGGAGGTCATCAGCCAGCTCAAGGGGATAGGCGGTTCGGAGCCGATATTCACCGAGGGTGGGCTGGTCCAGTCTATTCCGGACGCCATCGCCAAGATTCTGGAGCGGCATCTCGGGTCGGTCCAGGGGAATTCCAAGGATATCTACCAGACGATCTGCAAGATCTGCGGGGCGACGCTCCCCGACGAGAAGTGCCCGGTCTGTCCGAACTGCGGCTGGAACCGCTGCTCGTAGGCGGAAGTTCGGCACCCCGGTCGGCCCGACACTCACTCCTTTTTAGAGGCGGCCAGGATCTCCCACATGCTGACCTGCTGGATGATCGCCCCGATAGGCTGCTCTTTAGGAGGCTGGCCACCGATGCCCATCTCCATGACGCAAGGAAGAGGGCCCCATAACTCCATGCCGACGAGGCGGCCGTCGATAACCGAGGCGGCGATCTCACCGCGAAAGTACTCGGTGCTTTTCATGTTCAGGGCGAGCTGCGGCGTGTCCATTTTCTGGGTGACCCTGTTCCCCTCCATCGAGACCCAGATGAGGACGCAGGGCTCGCCTTGAAAACGGGTCAGGCCGATGATGCTGACCTGCATCTCACCGACATGATATTGGCCGACAGTCCCCTCTCCACCAACCCGCGAGATATCCCAAGGCTGCCAATCGACCTGGCGCGAGATGTCACCGATGCGCACTTTGCCGCCGAACTCTTCGCGGAGGGATAAAAGGATAGCGTCCCATCCAGTGGCATCCATGGTGAGGACCTTGAGCAGATAGCCGAAGACCTCATTTCCGAGGCTTTCAAATTCTGCGGGAGGATTGATGTAGTCGAAAGTGCGGGGGTTGAACTCGAAAGAGATCGTCTTGCCGTGCATCTGTTCTTGAGGAACGGGATAATCGTTCGGACCCATCCCCTGGGCCGCCGCATACTTCTCCCACATGCATTTTTCCACCCAGATTCCGGGCCCGGCCTCACGGAGGAGCGTACGCAAGAGCCGGCCCTCGGCGACCATGCGGTTGAGGATTTTGCCCTCACGATCCACCGTGAGGTTGATCCGCTTGATCTGGTAGCGATGCGTATCGCCGGCCCTTCCCTTGCGGGCGAGGTCGATGGGCTGGTTGAGGACGTTCGCCCAGGCCAAGTCCTTAACGTTCTGGTCGTCCCAGGGGACCACCGGCCACCGTCCCCAAATTTTTGACTCAGCTTTTAACGGCTGGGGCGCAGCCGGCTCGTTTTGAACCGCGGTCGGAGCCGCCACGGCAGCCAGCACAAGCAGCAGGCTGCAGATACCCAACGTCTTTCGGAGCGCGACTTTTAGCATCTTAAACCTCCTTTTATTTCGATCCCTTTTTCAGCGCGACGGACGCGAATTCCGGGAGCCACGGTCCGCCCGCTTGATCTCTGCTGCGGCCCACTGGGTCCATTTCAGCTCGCTTTCAAGGCTGCGGATCCCCTGAAAGAGAGCGAGGGTGCCGCACAAATTCTCGGGGGATGTCGTCTCTTGGGTGTAACCGTAGAGCTCCTCGAGGTAATCCGCTAACGTCTTTTGGTAGGACCCGAGATAGTTCAGTATCTCTTCTCTGGTGAGCCGGCCACCCGCCAGGGAGAAGCGGAGTATGGGAGCGCCCGCTCCCCGGATGAGTTCCTCCCGGGTCACCAGCTGATGCAGCCAGACTTCCAGTGCCTCATCTCCGGCGCTCGTCAGGGAATACACGCGGCGGGGACGCGTCTCCCTAGCGGTATCCAGACGAGCCTCAAGAAGGCCGATACGGGCCAGGCGACGGAGGGCCGGGTAGATGGCCCCCGGGCTGGAGCTGAAATGGGCCAAGGGTGTGGTAGCGAAAACCTTATGGACATCGTAGCCCGTCATCGGAGAAATCCCGACCAGTCCGAGCAGGGCGTATTCAAGCGTGGTCAGTTTTTTTTGAGACACTCATCCTCAAGTATTATTGCGTAATATTAATATTCGTAATATTAATATAAGACTATTCGGCCATTTTGTCAAGTGGATTGGCGGTTTTTCGCCCTTTCTAGGCTTGTTTTCCAGAAATCCGCCGGCAGCTTGTCCGACGACGCAACCTTCTTAAGTGAAAAAAATCGGCGGCTCCCGATTTTTAAAAGCCGGCGGCCTTTCCCTCACCCCTCGGATCGGTGCCTCCATAAAAACGAATGGGTTTCCCTTTCTTATCATACTCGAGGGCGATTCCGTGTGCGTTAGTCAGGCCGTCGACGGCCCGGACCTGGTGCCCCATC
>Ga0153916_10002881_pt1 | contig 12641 bp, 12 predicted proteins | sample Opewatmetagenome_FD_109642 | JGI IMG/M metagenome (GOLD analysis project Ga0153916, IMG submission 109642) | Freshwater wetland microbial communities from Ohio, USA - Open water 3 Core 3 Depth 4 metaG | ecosystem: Environmental > Aquatic > Freshwater > Wetlands | place: USA: Ohio, Lake Erie...
AATTTTCCGGTTGATTCAACCATTCTTCGATTAATATCATCCTTATGATCTGGATCAAGTTTTACAACAACATCAGCATTTATTCCTCCGGTATTAATGGTGTAATGATCTTCAGGATTGCCAAATTTGTCTGGTTTTTTTTGAATTTTATAAATAGCATCCTCAATGCCAGAATTAGCAGCATAAAATGCAGTGGATGAAGCATTTACACCTCTGCCCATCAGTGATCCGACAAACCCGGTTTGCACCAGCGAAACCCCGATCAGCAGGGAGACCATTCCTAAGACAAACACGATTAAAATCGCCGCATAACCCTTTTGTTTTTCCCCGAATGAATTTTTCATAAGCTTTTTCTTGGAATAACCGTGGTTTGGAAAGTAAGCGGATGTTCTCCCAGATTATTTTTTGCCACTGCTTCAATACTGATGTTTACCAGCGAAGGCTTATCTTCTACTTCTACCGGAGACAGTTCAAACTTTTGGATGCTTATATTGTCTTGGCTTAGAGAAACAAATCCAGCGGTAGGGGGCTCACATCCGGAGGAATCATCGATGGCTTGTTCGATTATGCCCAAAGTAATATTCAAGCGGATGGTTCTGCAAGGCGAGCCTGTGATCTTCAAAGTTGAAGCATCCGGAATTTTAACAACTGTTGCTGATTGGATAGCTTCTGTGATGACTGAAGTGACTAAGCGTAATTGATCTGAAGCTTCTTCTATTGAATAGGACTTCGAGCGGGCGGAAACCGTATCCCAGAGAAGTTGGACTCCCACAACCGAAATTGCCCCTAAAATCGCTGTTGCAACTAAGAGCTCAATCAGAGAAAAGCCAAACTGGTTTTTTTTAATATTTTGTAACATAAGCATTGAGACTCACTTGTTGCGGTTGGCCTTGTTCCGGCCAGCTGACATATACAGTTATTTTTCTTGAGTCAGGATCTAAATCACAAAATTCACAACCAGTGTCACAAATAGAATCTGAGCAGCGTATAACCTCGGTTATCTCAACCTTCCGCGTATAAATATCTTTGGTAATATCTGGAGGAATAGTAGAATTTTTTTTACTACCCAGTTGCCAAACATCCCCGCTTTTTGTGGGCTGATAATACTCACCTAAAGCAGGGTTTGTGTTTAAAGAGTGATCTTCATCTTTCCAAACACTGTCAACCCATTGGCTTTTAAGATAAAAAATTGCTTCCATGCCTTCCTGGGCTATAGCATATGCTTGGGAAAATTTTTCTCCCTGGGAAGAGGATTTTATTCCCAGGGAAAAAACCATGGCTACCGCCGGCAAAAAAATTGCTGCTAAACCAATTGCCACCATTATTTCAATCAGAGAAAATCCCTTAATTTTCATATTTTCCCAAGATTAATAACCCCGCTTTCGGTAATAACTGCTTGCCGTTTTTCTTTTTCATCCTGAGTCTGGATAGTGAAAGAATCTGTTGTTGAGCTTTCATCAATTTGACTGGTCAGCCTTGAGAATAAGACAAAACAATCAGCAGAACATTCATCAGCTAAAATTTCGATTCTCTCATCAACCGGAAAAGTTTGAAGCTCATCTTGTACTGGATCAGTTGCACCGTCCAATTGATACTCTCTGATTAAAAGATAATTGCTACCACTAATCTTGACACCATATTTTGGAAAACCATCAGTACCATCAGTTTCAAATTTCTCAGGCAACTCTCCAGCTAAAAGCTCGCTAGTCCGGCTCTTGTTTTGGGCCAGCTTGAGAATTGAGACAAATTCATTGGCAGCGGAATCCAAAGCCGCTGTTTTTTGAAAGCTGGTTATGCTTTCAACTCCAAAAAGAGCCATAATGGAAATGATTCCCACTACCACAACGGTTTCAATTAATGTAAATCCTTTCATACTACTTAATCCTTGAGGTTAACTGATAGATAGGTGCAATCACTGAAATCGCAATCGCCCCGACAATAATCCCAAGTACAATCACCAAAGCCGGCTCGATAAGATCGGTAATCCGCTTTAGATCTCGATCAACCTCAGCTTCGAAAAATCCAGATAACCGCAGCATAGCTTCATGGAGGGTACCGGTCTTCTCAGCTCCCTTGACAGTTCGGATGAGAATCTTCGGAAATAGTAGTCCTTCGTCGGAAAAAGATTGTGCCAGGCTGACACCTTTAGAAACGCGGTCCTCAATGCGTAAGAAAGCTTCCTTATAGAGCCGGTTATTCACCACATCTGAAACGACCGTAAACGACTCTGTGAGCGGAACGCCATGCCAAAGACAACCACCCAGTGTTCGCAAGAACCTGGCATAAATGAATTTACGAAGAAGCTTTCCTATAAGGGGAATCCGCAGTAAATATGGACCGAGATATTCTCGAATTTTCCGCTGCCGAAGGGCAAACACCAAGACGATAAGAGAAAAGAAGACTAATCCGATGATCAGTGGGCCAAAAACCGTCAAGAAGGATGCGACCTTGGAAACAATCTTGGTGACAATAGGGAGATCGCCCCCGAAGCTTTGTGTGAGCAGCGTGATCCTAGGAATGACAAACAGCACCAGCATGATAATAACGATCATGGCAACAAATAGAACAAGCAAAGGATAAAGCATGGCGGATTTGATACGCTCGTAGAACTCATGTTCCCGCCGAAGATCATTGCCCAAAGCCTCAAGGGTCTCATCGAGACTTCCCGTGAGTTCCCCAGCCTTGATTAAGGCAAGATAGAGTGGCGGAAAGGAGGAGGGGTAGATGGACATCGCCTCTGACAGTTTCTTGCCCTGCTGGATATCCTTGAGCAGACTCTCAATGATGCGAAAACTCCGGGTGCCTTCTTCTTGGTAGGTTTCCAAGGCTTCCACTAGGGGAGTGCCAGATTTGATCATAGCGGCGAGGTGGTCAGTGAAAACAATCCGTTCGAAGGCAGACAGTGACGGCTTCCGTTTGATAAAAGGGAATGCACGTCTCCATGCTCCAGTTTCTTCGAGACGAACAATAAACCACCCATCCTGTTTTATCTGGTTCGCCGCCTCTTCGACGGTCTCGACCTCCAAGACTCCAGTCTGTTCGCGTCCCAGTTTGTCACTGATGATATAAGAGAACATAGCCATAAAAGTGCTTTAAGAGATCACCCGCAAAACCTCCTCTACCGTGGTAATCCGTTTTACAACCTTAACCAGTCCGTCTTCCAGCATCGTCTTTGAACCTTTGTTTCTGGCAGACTTCCAAATTACACCACTTGCCGCCTTCGAGACAATAAGATCTTGGATATCTTCATCAACCAGGAGCAGCTCAAAAATACCGGTTCTTCCCCGAAACCCGGTAAAACTGCAATGTGGACATCCGGGAGCTTGGTAGTTACTTTTCAGCCTCCGCCGGATGCTGCGGGACACGATCCTATCTGCTTCGTCAAGTTTTCGCTGAACCAGGGGGCTGAGAGGGATTTCTTGTACACACTCGGGACAAATTATCCTGACAAGGCGTTGTGCCACAACCATATTCAGCGTCGAAGCCAGGAGAAATGGCTCAGTTCCCAAATCGAGGAGTCGCGGGATGGCACCAGCTGAGGTATTCGCATGGACAGTGGAAAAAACTAAATGGCCGGTCATTGCGGAATTCACCGCAATCACCGCAGTCTCCGCATCACGAATTTCCCCCACCATGATAATATCTGGATCTTGGCGAAGAATTGACCGAAGTCCTGAAGCAAACGTGAGATTAACGGCAGGGTTGACTTGGATTTGATTGACGCGCCGGACCCGATTTTCAACTGGATCTTCGATCGTAATGATATTAACACCTGGCTTATTGAGCATGCCTAGCAACGTATACAGTGTGGTAGTTTTCCCGGAGCCGGTCGGACCAGTGATTAAAAACATCCCGTGTGTCCGGTCAACGATGCGTCGGATGATTTCTTGGTCTTCTGGGAGAAGGCCCAGTTCCTCAAGGGTAAATTTAGTAAGTGTATCCTCCAAGATTCGCAGAACTACCTTTTCACCATAGACGGTCGGGATCACGGAAACCCGGAGTGAGACTCTATCTCCTCGTTTGGTTTGGAACGGAAAACGGCCATCTTGAGGAAGGCGGTGTTCATCAAGCTTGAGTTCCGAGAGGATTTTAATCCGGGCAACCAGTGGAGCATGCATGTCTTTTGGAAGGGTTAAACGATCGTGGAGAACTCCATCGATCCGAAAGCGCACCAAAACCTGAGTAGAAAGAGGCTCGATATGAACATCTGATGATTCATCTCTGATTGCATCCTCTAAAAATTGCTCAATGGTTCGCACCGGAGAGCTGAGTTTCTGTGGAGAAACCACGGTTTCCTCTTCGCCTGAATCCCGCTCCCGTTCTTTGTAGAGTTTGAGGGATTCCTTAATACCTCGACTTAAGGCAACCTGAGGGATGAGTCGTATTCCAGATCCAATGGTCTTGCGGGCAATCTCGAGTGCATCAAGATTTCTGGGATCCTCCATTGCCAATAACACTCGATTGCCTTTCCGTGAAAAGGCGATAACACCATGAGAAGCGGCCAGTTGCTCAGGAAGGAGGTTTAAAATTTTTGAGGGTATCTTGAGACTGAGAAGATCGACAAATTTTACCCGATAGTACTTTGCCAGGATGTTACCGAGATCTTGTTCAGTGATCAAATCTCGACCAAGCAGTACATCGGTAATAGAACACCCTAGATGCCTGGCTGTGGTTAATGCCAGTAATAGATCGGCCTTTGAGACGAGCCCGCTCTTTTCGATAAGATTCTTTAGTGTTGTCTGTGCAATCGGCATATCTTCCCTGCCAGATTATTTGTATACAATACACCCTCATGATAAAAAAACCAGGAAAAATCCTGAGGGTAATTTAATAAATAGTATAGATAAGTAGCAGCAAACGCCAAAAAAAAGAGCAGTTCAGGCGCTGAGGCTTTACCAGAAATCTGACAAGAGATCGAACCTCCTAAAATAATGGCCGGCGTAAGCTGCTACGGTCTATCATACTTCTCAAAAGCAGCCGTTATTACACAAGGATTATACCAGAATCAGGCAAGTTTTAGCTAAAAATAGAACTAATTGATGCGGTACTTAATTTGCTAATTTACCAGATATTTGATATAATAACGAACACCAATTATCCTCATAAAGGAAACTATATCAAAACTCAATCTGATGGGATGCGTCTCATCAGATTTTTTATAGTAACAATAAGAAAAGCAGAGAGGTATAATACAACTCTGATAGATTAACCTGTCTGCCTTTGAGGATAGACATCTAATTATTAAGGCAGATTGAAGACAACCAGAAAGGATGACATAATAGAGAGGAAAACATGCCAGTCATCAAAACGGTGGGGGAGTTCCTTTCCCACGCCTTCCTGCCACGAAAGAGCAACAATCAGCGCCCTCGAATCTTGCACCCTGCCGGGCTCTCAGTTCTGGTCGCTATCTTCTTGGTAACCAACTCCCTCCGCTATTTCCTTGGCTACTTGCCTGGATTTGTCCTTGGTTTTGCATCTTCAATCACCATCGACGAGGTAATCGACCAGACAAATGCAGAACGTTCCAAGGCGGGGTTACCACCCCTCACCCAAAATCCCCAATTAACCCAGGCAGCCTTTGCCAAAGCTTCCGACATGTTGGCTCAAAACTACTGGGCTCATGTGTCTCCATCTGGGACCCAGCCATGGTCTTTCATTAAAAATGCCGGATATCGTTATCGCTATGCTGGAGAAAATCTGGCACGAGATTTTTCAGATACAGGCACCCTCATGCAAGCCTGGCTAACCTCCCCCACCCACAAGGAAAACATTTTAAGCGGTAACTACCATGATATCGGTGTCGCAGTAGTAGACGGTACCCTCTTAGGATTAGAAACTCGACTGGTGGTACAGATGTTCGGTTCACCAGTTGCCTCACCAATCGCTCAAGTGAGGGGAATACCACAAGAAGTTCCGCTATCTACCTTACCGGCGGAAAAGACGGAAAGCCTTGCTCAAGAAACACCGGTCACCGAGACGAAGCCTATCCTTGAGGAAATTCACTACTTTCGCAACACAGCCCCTCAACCATTGTCGCCCCAGTTCGCCGGGACCTCGATTTTTGAAGGTCTGGCTCGACCGGAGCGAACGGAGCTAATGATTTCTCCCACAAAGATAACGCAAGCTTTTGGGCTGATGCTGGTGGCTCTGATCCTCGGTACCCTCGTTGTTGATTGGGTGATTGCCCACCGGCGGAGGACAGTCCGGCTGGTTGGGAAGAACTGGGCACACCTAATGTTTCTCGGAGCGGCGGGCTTAATGATATTACAGTTTGCAGGAGGGAAAATCTTATGATCCCAGACAGTAAACATCTCCCTCATTTCAGCCACTACGTGGCGCTGGTTTCAATCATTGGAGCCGGCTTTTCTTTGTTCCTCTATTATCGGTTCAACCAAATCGCTCAGGCTTATGTTATCTTTCTCACGGCAGTAGCCTATTCCATTTGGGGGATCATCCACCACAAACTGGCTCACTACTTGACGATCGAGATCATCTTCGAATACCTCTTGGTTGCAGCCATCGGCTCTTTGGTAATCATCAGCCTGATAGGATATTGAAGCGAAGCGGAAATCCGCCGTAGTTGCCGACTGCGCCTTGTCCGCCTTTTTTGGCGGAAAAACGGCCGAATAGGCAGTCTGTGCAAAATCGAGAAACGAAGGCGGACTAATAAGAAGCAGGAAGTAAGGAGTCCTTCGACTTCGCTCAGGACAAGTTATCTCAGGATGAATATGGAGTAAGAAGTAAGGAGTAGGGACAATTTCTAATTGACCTAATTGACCTAATTTCTAAATAAATCCTAAGAAGCTACAAGCTAATAAGCTATCCCTATTCCCCCTAGTCTCCCTTCACCACCATTAGCGGCTCGAGCCGTGCAATTCTTCTGGTGACACCCGCTTCCTCAAGCGTCCGGATCACTAAATCCAAATCCTTGTAGGCCGCCGGGGCTTCATCGGAAATGACGCGGAAAGGTTTGTTATAAATAACCTCACCCATCTCTTTTTCGAATTCCTGCTGCGAAATAGTCTTTTTTGCTTCCGTCCGGCTCATCGCCCGGCCGGCTCCGTGGTTAACGGAGTAGTAGGTTTTCACTGCGTCAGGCGTTCCGACTAAAACATAGGAACCCGTTGCCATGTTTCCGGGCACAAAAGCGGGATGCCCAGTTTTGGCGTAACGTCGAGGATTGTCCGCATGCCCGGCGGGAAGCGCACGTGTCGCGCCCTTGCGATGGACCAGAACCCGTTTCCCTCGATGTATCTCCCACTTAGCGCTGTTGTGGGCCACGTCGTACACCAGCCTAACATCTGCTGCAATACCCTTTGCTTTCATCAAGGTTGTAAAGACCGAGCGAAATTTATCAGTCATCATCTGCCGATTAGCAAAGGCAAAATTTATCGCCCCATTCATCGCAGAAAGATATTGACTACCCTCATCAGATTCAACGGGAAGAGAAGCCAACTCTCTGTTGGGAACCTCGATTCCAAACTCCTTTTCTTTTCGGAAAAATCGGCCTACATAATCAAGACATGTCTGGTGCCCCAAAGCCCGACTTCCGGAATGGATCATAAAGCAGAGCTGATTTTGGATAAGTCCAAAGGTTTCGGCAATTTCCGGCTCGAAGATTTGGGTAACCCGCTCAAGCTCCATGAAATGGTTGCCGCTTCCCAAGGTTCCCAACTCCCGCCGCGCCCGCTGTAAGGCTCGATCGGAAAGAGCGGAAACGGACGCGCCTTGAATACACCCTTCCTCTTCCGTATGCTCGATGTCACAATCGGTGGCATATCCGGAAACCGCCAGCTGCTTGGAACCTTCAAGGACGACCTTTCCCAAAGACAGTTTAGGATGCTCGGTTTTATATTCGCCGCCCAATCCGATAGGAATTGCCCGCTCCAGAAGCCGGATAAGGTCAAATAGCAAAGCACGCGTAAAGATCTTAGGATTATATTCAACTCCAGTGGTTAACAGTCGCACCCCACAGTTAATGTCCATCCCTACACACCCCGCGCTCACCAGCCCATCGCCAACCATGATTCCCCCAACCGGGATACCATATCCCTCATGCATATCTGGCATGGCAACCACAGGTGAGACAAGCCGAGGCAGCATCGCGGTTTGCGCAAGCTGGGAAAGGGAGCGATCTTTCGTTACCTGCGGCAACATCTCTTCCTTCACGTAGAACACCGCATCCGCCTTCATCCCAGAAATGTGGGCAAGTTGATAGGCATTGACGTCAATCCGCTCGAAGGAAATTTCACTCATACTATTATTATAGAGGAGTAGGGAATAATGAGTAATGAGTAGGGAATAATGAATAATGAGTAATGAGTAAGGAATAAGGAATAAGTGATGAGTCTTCAATCTTAAGTCTTAATTCATAAATCTTAAATCATAAATCTTAAATCTTTTCTTTATACTCTAGACGCTGTCTTCCCTCCCTGCTATGATGAAAAGCATAATGACTGTTTGGATAAAACGCTTCGTAATAGTCAGCCTTTTCCTGGTATTACTGGGTGTGATAGCCGCGGGTGCCTTTGGTGCGGGTATGGTTACCGGTTTTTTCGGCAGAGTGCAAGAAACAGGCCTTTCCGAAGAGGTCATCGCTGGCGAAGGGGAGATGGCAAAAATCGGGATCATCCGCTTTGACGGGCTCATCTTGACCTCCGGCGCGGGAGATATCTTTTCCACCGATACACTGATCTCACCCCAACAGGTAAAACACTGGTTTCGAGAAATAATGGCCGATAAAGAGGTCAAAGCCTTGGTCATCGAACTCAATTCCCCGGGAGGATCACCGGTTGCAGCAGATGAGATATACAAAGCCATTCAAGCCTTCCGCAAGAGTGGTAGGAGTGTAGTGGTTGTCATGGAGGATACCGCAACCTCTGGTGCCTACTTCATCGCCGTGGCTGCGGATAAAATTATCGCCAGTCCTGCCACCCTCACCGGTTCAATCGGGGTCATCACGGAAATCACCAATATTGAGGAATTATTAAACAAAATTGGGGTTAACCTTGAGGTCTATAAAGCTGGGAAGTATAAGGATTTTACTTCTTTTGCCAGGGGCAGGACAGAGGAAGAGAAGAAGCTTATTCAAGAGTTCGTGGATACTGCCTACGACCTATTTATTTCCCGCGTTGCTGAAGGCAGAGGACTCGAGAAGAACGTAGTCAAGGAGCTGGCACAAGGGCAAGTCTACTCCGGAAGTAAGGCTTTGGAGCTGAGATTAATTGACGGGCTTGGTTCGGTGGAGGATGGTGTCGAGGAAGCCCAGAAACTTCAGAATCTACCTCATGCTAAGATTGTTCGCTATCGCACGGAATCCGCACTGGACCTTCTCCTGGGAAGAATCGAAACGATGGTCAACCCACTTCCTGCCCTGATGAACCGCTTCACCCCGGGATTCCGAGCCGCCTATCTCCCCTCGTTTTAGGAGAGAATCAAGAATAAAGAATCAAGAATTATGAATTAGGGCTCCTACATTACTCATTCATTACTCATTACTCATTACTTTCTACTCCCTACTCCTTACTCCGATTTGACCTGACAAGAGCACTCCTGATAGACTCAAAGTAATGTCCAAAAGAATTGTGTTTGTTTTGTTTATCGTCATTGTGCTTTTGGCCGTCTGTATTCCGCTCAGAGCCCAGGAGAATACTTCACCAACGCAGACAGAGGAAGAACGTGCCAACCAGGACTACCTGTTTCAATTCTCAAGCTATACCGAGGCACATCAAGCCTACATCACTGCCAAAGAGGCATATCAAAAATTCGGGACGATTACTTCCCAACAGGAAGCAGTACAAAAGACAAAGATCGTACTTATCCTCAGAGCTGAGGTAATCCGTACCTACCTTCAACGTTTAAAACTTCGACTGATTGCCCAACGCGAACTTGATTCCATACAGAGAGAATCTCAGGTAGGAAAGCTTGAAGCCACCCAAGCATTTCTTGAGACCCACAAACAAAATATTGACAAAATCAAAAACCTTGCCGAGGTGAATACTGAGTCAAGTAGATTCGAAAGGGAAATGCCTGCCACAAACGAGCTTTCGTATGAAACCTTATCCTTTATATTAATCGGTGAAGCCCAAGGATTAGAGGTTAGCACCAGAAACCTTCTTGAAGAAACCATCCAAAGTTTAGGAAATCCCAGCAGCCGGGCGTTTGAAGAGGGTGTGAGCGAAATAAGAAGAAAGCTTACAGCTGTTCGGGTCAATGCTGACCGAGCCAGCCAAATTATCCAGGAATATCAAACTGCTAAGATAAAAAAAGGATTAACGGCAATAGGAACCTATCAGTTAGTTCAGAAGGAGATGAAAAGTGCAAAACTAAGCCTTCAGGAAGCAGCCCAATTGATTATAGAGTTAGAAAATCTTAAAGGTTAGAAACAGAAAATGGAACAGCCATTTCCACAAAATCCAGAGGAAAATACCGCGGTGAGTCTAAAAAAGCCATCGGTTAAGAAAGGTGGAGTTCAAGAGATCATCACCATACTCAAAACAATTGCCGGAAAATCACCGAAAGCAAAACTGATTTTAGTTTTAGGAGCATTTACCATCTCTATTGTAATTTTTCTCTCCATAGCCTCATTATTTACACGAAAAACTCCGGGCGGGACACCCACTCCAACAATACCAACTCCGGTTCAGTCAGCGCCAACCATCTCTCCGAAACCAACTCTAGAAGAGCAAAAGTCTGATCAACTCCTTGAAGATATTGAGGCCTTTGATCCGACAAAGAAAGACCTTGGCCTGCCTTCGGTTGACCTTAAGATCAGTCTCTAGCAGACTATAGTAAGTTACAAGTTAAAAGCTACAAGCTACAAGCTAATAAGCTTTCACCTCAAACGGCTTTTCCCCATAAAATCCGATAAACGGCGGACATTCCTTGGCTTTTTCTTCTGAAAGACGAAACGTCAATGGCGTCTGGCTGATCCGCACGGCGTACCCCATTTCGATGCAATCTTTATACCCATGCATTGAGACTAAAGCAATGAAAAATGGACTTGTCGCAAGAATGGTTGTGGCTACAAGAAAACCGCAAAGGGTATATACTAAAACCTTTGATTTAGTCTTCACAAAGACGGAATGGAAGAGCGATCCAAGAGAAACTCCAACAAACGGGATAGTGTGATAAAGCATGTAATCGTGATACCAGGTAATGTTACGAAATACCAAGATATGCATTAGTGAAAGACCAAGAATAGCAGAGAGAAAAACAGCAAGCTTCTGGTTGCTACGTAAAGCGATGAGAAATCCCAAACCCACAGCCACGATGATTGGCAGCCCCCAAAATGCACGAGATCGAGTCAAAAGAAGCCTAACCCACGCCAAAGTTGTGTAGGGCTGTTGTGATATTCCCAGTCGATAGGAAAAAACACTCTTTAGAGCCTCTACTGCACTACCACTGGCCAGAAATTGATGGGCTAAAATCAACAAGAACGCAAGTAGCAAGCTTCCTATCAGAAAGCCAATGAAGCGCCTTCTTTTTAAACTTAAAAATTCATAGATAGCCAGAAAAATCGCAAGCCAAAATCCTGGCCAATCGATAAGCATTGCCAAAAAGGAAATACTAATAACAGACCAAGGAAGCTTGATCCTCCGCGTAGTCCAGTATTTCCACAGGCCAGCGGTAACGACAGGAAAAAGCAGCGGTTCAAATACTGGTAACGATCCGTAGTAGAGAAAAAGCGGAGTAAAGATGACTGCAACAACTGCAAGCCAAGAGACACTATCCTTGTAGAGAGCAGTGATAAATTTCCCCAAAAAAACAATCCCCAGAACCGAAGCAACAATAGAAACAAGCCTGGCAGTTGATTCTGATGCAGCGAAAATCCGAAAAGCGGCAGCCAACAACAAAGGGTATGTTGCCGGGTGGTTGACATGGTAATTGAACTCAGAAGCTGGAACCGGATAAAGATTATTTACCTGTCCGCCCTTGGTTGCCCAAAGCCCGTAGCGGAGATAATTCTTAGCAATCATTCCGTAGTACACTCCGTTAAACTCATGGTGTCCCCAAAACGGTTGGTTGATTTTATAAGACAGAAGCAGGAAAACTAGGATTGATACCAAGAGAATCTGAAGTTTTGTCATCATTTAGAATATAGACGATCAGCCAACAGAAAACCATTTTATGGGTTTTGCTCTTGATATTCGGGTTTATTTCGATGTATGCTAGGCTGGAAATCACAAATAATGTACAGGACACCTAACACAGTGGCACACCGCTAACCAAATAAAAATATGAATAACTCCTCCGAGTTAGACAGATCAATGCAACAACCACTTGCGGATCGCATTAGACCCCAGAGACTTAAAGATCTTATCGGCCAGAAGCATCTCGTCGGTGCAGGAAAACCTCTAAAACTTGCCATCAAAAAAGGTCAAATTCACTCGATGATTTTTTGGGGTCCTCCGGGTTGCGGAAAAACAACCCTGGCCCGCATCATCGCCAACGAAATAAAGGCGAACTTCTTTCACCTCTCTGCAGTTTCAGCAGGAAAAGACGACGTCCGAAAAATTGTCAGGGAAGCGAAAAGCAAGAAAGATCAACAATTGAAGCTGGTAGAGAAAGACAGTAGAACAATAGAGCAATATAACCATCCAACCATTATCTTTCTCGACGAGATCCACCGTTTCAACAAA
>Ga0153916_10002882_pt1 | contig 12639 bp, 9 predicted proteins | sample Opewatmetagenome_FD_109642 | JGI IMG/M metagenome (GOLD analysis project Ga0153916, IMG submission 109642) | Freshwater wetland microbial communities from Ohio, USA - Open water 3 Core 3 Depth 4 metaG | ecosystem: Environmental > Aquatic > Freshwater > Wetlands | place: USA: Ohio, Lake Erie, Old...
CACCACTCACCCAGACGACACCACCGTTGTATTCAATTTCATGAAGCCCTACACAAGTTTTCCAGCGTCACTATGCAGGTTTGCCGTGCTTAACTGGCATCTTCTAGAACAACACCTGACGGAAGGCAGTCAGGGTCATGACTGGTTAAATGTTAACGATGCAGGCTCTGGGCCTTATACGATCACAGAGATTCGACCACGCGAAGACCTCGTGTTGACAATGTTCAAAGATTACTGGAGAGGATGGGGATCCGGAAGGCGCATCACTGAGGCCCACTTCAAACCAGTAATAGAAACCTCCACAATGAAGCAACTGCTCATTTCAGGCACAGCTGACATCGACGATGGATGGATGGGCGCTGACACATACAGGTCACTCGCGAACAATACGAATTTGATCATAGAAAGATTCCCGTGGGTTCAGGAAAGAGTGCTGTCGATGAACAACCAGAAATTCCCATTTGATGATGTCCATGTGAGGAAAGCAGTCTCATGGGCTTTCGACTATGACGCATACAACACTATACAGGAATGGGATGCACCTCAGGCACAGGGACCAGTTCCAAAGGGTCTATACGGTCACGACAACAGCCTGTTCGTTTACCATCGAAATCTTACCGCGGCAATGGAAGAATTGGCTAGATCGAAGTACACGCCCGAGCAACTTGCCCAACCAATCGTAGTTCAAGTGTTCAATGACAAGACGCAAAGTGTAGTACTGTTTGCCGCGGAAAGTCTTGCAGCCATAAATATGACAATCCAGGTTGAAATGACAACATATACGAAAATCCTTGAATCCTTTGGACAAGGTGCTGACAAAGCACCTGCAATGATATGGTGGGGCAATACGGAGAAATATCCAAGTCCGGACGCCTATCTCTACAGTGTTTTCCATAACAGTTCATGGGGCACTTGGCAAGGTCAGGCCTGGTACAACAATACCGAAGTGAACGATCTACTGGTCCAGACTCTGCGGACGGATGATCAAACCCAATTACTCCAACTCTACTCTACGATACAACAGAAAATAGTTGACGACGCCGCAATGATTTGGCTTGCTAATCCTAAATGCTCAATAGTACATCAGACTTGGGTAAAAGGCTTCACATGGAGAAGTGCGTTGGGAGAATACTTGTATCTGCCCAACTTCACGATAGACGAACATTGAAGGCAAGAAATGTCGCTTAAGGCCTACGTGGTCAAGAAAGGGCTTTACGTCGCCCTTACCCTCTTTTTTGTCATAATGATAATCTTTTTTCTAGTAAGATTGGTTCCAGGTGACATAGCCTACGTCGCTTTGGGTCAAGATGCGTCGCGGGCTGCCATTGAGAGGTTCAGAAGTGAAATGGGCTTAGACAGGTCACTACCTGAGCAGTTCCTGATATTGCTCTCAAACCTCGCTCACGGGAAACTGGGCATCTCTGGCATCACGTCTACTGATGCGATGCCCGCAATACTTTACTATTTGCCAGCAACGATTGAACTCGCTACTTTGGCTATGACAGTTGCGATAGTTCTAGGCATTCTGCTCGGCGTGACGACAGGTTATACTGAAAGCAGGAAAATTGATAATCTTGTAAGTTTTTTCGCAATTAGTGGTCTATCAACTCCAGTTTTCCTGACAGCAATCTTCTTGCAAGTAATTGTTGCTGATCTGATACCTTCCTTTCCTTTGATTGGCAGAATAGAACCTGGCTTCTCGATTCATCGGGTTACTGGCCTGATGCTTGTAGATACTTTGCTTGCCGGAAACTTCGGTGCCTTCGTTAGCGCGTTGAAATGTTTGGCCTTGCCAACTTTCACACTGGCGTTGGGACCGACTGCCGCCATCATGCGGTTAGTACGGGCGAATACGATGCGGGAAAAAAGAAAGAGCTACATCACTACTTTCAAAGCCAATGGACTGCCTAATAGCCTCCTAAGATGGCGCTATCTATTGCCTAACGCAATTAGCCCTGCCCTGACTATGGCTGGTCTCCAGTTCGCAAATGCTTTGGGAGGATCGTTTGTCATCGAAACAATTTTCGGTTTTCCAGGCATCGGCTGGATAGGAGTTGAAGCTATGATTGACAAAGACATCAACATCATTCAAGGAGTTACTCTCTTTGCTGCGATATTCTTCCTCATATCCAACTTTGTGGTCGATTTCTTGCACTCTTACATAGATCCAAGGATCAGGTTGAAGGAAAAAGCAGACTAGGTCGAGGCAGCGGCATTTTGGATAAGAAAACGCGGAGGCGAATCGCGGGCGGAAGTCTGGTTGACGAGTTGCGACATTCGTTATACTTGTTCGGGAGAAACAAGCTTGCCCTTATTGGTCTCGTCATCCTGATCGCCATGGCTATTGCAACGATCTTCGCCTACCAGTTGGCCCCCTACCCCAGCGCTGCTACCCAAACAAATTTCGCAGATCGGTTTAGACCACCTAGTTCCGAGCATCTCATGGGAACAGATGAAGCTGGACGAGACGTCTTGAGCAGGATCATAATAGGCGCGCGAGTGTCATTGCCATATGCATTCGTGATTATGCTTACTTCAATGGCGTTCGGCATGCCTTTGGGTTTGATAGCAGGCATGTTTGGAGGCAAACTTGACAATCTGATAATGCGGCTGGCTGACATTTGGATAGCGATTCCTCAGATTGTTTTCGCTTTAGCGGTAGCTGCATTTCTTGGACCATCGTTAATAAACAGTGTGATAGCCATAGCCTCCTGCTTCTGGCCATGGCATGCACGGTTTATCAGAGCAGAAGTATTACACATTAAAGAAGAAACCTATGTTGAGGTCGCACAGTCGATCGGAGCAGGTAGGCTTTACGTTGCAGTCAAAGAGGTCCTGCCAAACGCCATCATACCTTACATAGTTAAGATAACCACGGACTTAGGTTACGCTATTCTCTTGCTGGCAACCTTGGGGTTCCTGGGACTCGGTGCACAACCTCCGACACCTGAATGGGGTACGATAGCCGGACAAGGACGAACGTTCCTGCCCGAGATCTGGTGGATTTCCCTTCTTCCAGGGATCGCGATTTTTCTAACTGTTCTTGCATTCAATGCTGTGGGTGATGGGTTAAGAAACATCTTGGGCGTCGAGGAGATGTAGACTTATACGCGGGGGCGACTCGTTGAGCGAAACGATCTTGCAGGTTAGGGATCTTCATATAACTTTTCAGTTATTCGAAGGTTTAGCCAAGGTCATCGACGGGGTGACTTTTGAACTTAAGAAGAAAGAAGTCATCGCATTGGTCGGCGAAACAGGATGCGGAAAAAGTCTTACCGCAAAATCTATATTGGGGGTTTTGCCGCCAGAAGCAAAGATCTCGGACGGAGTAATAAACTACAAGAATCAAAATCTTCTGAAACTAGACGAAAAAGGATGGCGAAGACTAAGAGGGAAAGAAATTGCAATGGTTCCGCAGAACCCGATGATTTCCCTTGATCCTCTCCTAACCATCGGGGATCAGCTGCTCGACTTGATAAACCTGCAGGACCAGCCAGATATCAGTCTCTTCTCTTATTACACAAGGAGGTCCCAAATAACGAAAGAGCGCGACACCCGAGCGAAGGCTGCGAAGATGCTGGAGGATGTTGCGTTGAAGCCTGCAGACAGGGTTATGAACAGCTATCCTTTTCAAATCAGTGGAGGTATGGCCCAACGAGTGTGTATAGCAATGGCCCTGTCAGGAAACCCGTCTCTTTTGATAGCAGATGAACCGGGCACGAGTTTGGATGTGACTAGCCAAAAGGTAATCCTTGACTTGTTGAACGAGAAGATTCGGGAACGCGGCCTAAGCGTAATATTCATCACTCACAATTTGGGTGTGGCTCGGCAAATCGCGAATAGAATATTGATCATGTATGCTGGAAGCGTAGCTGAGGCTTGGGAGGCCGACAAGATCTTTAGGGAACCATTGCATCCGTATTCAATAGGTTTGAAAAAAGCAATTCCGACTCTCTTGTTGACAAAGATGATTGGTATTGCCGGTAGAGTCCCAAGCTATATTGATCCTCCAACCGGATGTCGGTTCAATACAAGGTGTGAATATGCTATGGACATGTGCAGAAAAGTGAAGCCCGAGCTGGTAACGGTCGGCGACGGTCACAGCGTAGCATGCTATCTCTACAAGGGTCAAAGAGGATAAATAATTGCCTGAAACCGTGCTCGAACTGAAAAGTCTGAAGAAATACTTCTACCTGAAGAGAGGAGCGCTCAGAAGAGAGGCCGGGGTAGTCAAGGCAATCGATGGAATCAGCTTCAGCGTTGAAAAGGGAAGAAATTTCGCTCTGGTAGGCGAGTCTGGGTCCGGGAAAACGACAGTTGGAAGAAACCTAATGCGGCTTTACAAGCCTACAGAAGGCGAAATCTGGTTCAAAGGTGAGGAGATTTCGAGGGCGCAAGGGCACAAGCTTAAGGAGATTAGGCGCAAAATGCAAATGGTCTTCCAAGATCCCGCGTCTTCCCTGAATCCAAGAAGGAATGTGCGGTCGATAATCAGCACACCACTCGACATTCACGGCATTGGCACTCGGGCAGATCGTCTCAAGAGAGTGGAGGAACTGTTGGATAATGTTGAACTCTCTGAAGATTACATGTATCGAAGGCCAACGGTTCTCAGCGGGGGAGAAAAGCAGAGGGTGGCCTTGGCTCGCGCTCTCGCATCAAACCCTGTTCTGATTATTCTAGATGAACCAACATCATCTCTTGACGTTTCTGTACAAGCAAAGATACTCACTTTACTTGAAGAATTGCAGAAGAAGCTAGATCTCACCTATCTGTTGATAACACATGAATTATCTGTGGTGCGCAACTTCACGCAAGATACGGCTGTGATGTACCTTGGAAAAATCCTGGAGCGTTCCACCACGGATGAAATGTTCAACAACCCTTTACATCCCTACACAAAAACGTTGCTATCATCATTACCTGTCGTTTTTGACGAAGAACTTGCTCTTCTTCCGAAGACAACTCCTCTGCCTGACGCAAGTACTCGACAACTGTTCAGTGCAGCAGGCTGCAGATTCTATACTAGGTGCCCCGAGTGTCTCGGTGAAAAATGTGCAACCGAAGAGCCTCCGCTGACCGAAGTTACGAAAGGACATTTCGTGGCATGTCACAAATGTTTATGAGGGAGCATGTCGAACGAGATGGAGACTATTGGTTTGGAGTGGACTATAGTTGTCAAAGAGTGCTAAATACAAAGTTGTGAACCTGATTCCCAGAGAAGAACTGGGGATTGAACACGAAATCTTGGAGAAAATTGGTTGTGAAGTGATTCAGGGTTCGGGAAAAACAAGTGAAGATATAATCCGAACTGCTGGAGAGGCTGATGCGATAATTGGATCTGGACAACCGATCACAAGAGAAGTTTTTGAATCTCTCAAGAAACTTCGGATGATTGCTCTGATAGGCGTAGGGTTCGACACCGTTGACGTCAAAGCTGCAACCGACAATGGCGTGTTAATAACTCACGTTCCAGACATACTCACAGATCCAGTGGCAGACCACACCGTCGCTTTGATTTTGTCACTCATTAGACGAATTCCTCAGGCTGACAAAATGGTGAAGAAGGGAATGTGGGAAAGTGTCATGCCAAAATGGGCAGGATACGTTCCAAGGCTTCGCGGGCTAACAGCAGGAATAATCGGATTCGGACGAACCGGCAGAGCCGTTGCAACAAGGCTGATTGCCTTCGGGTTGAACGTGATTGCATATGATCCGTACATCAAGCCAGAAGAGAGGCAAGGCGCGAAATTTGTGGAAACTCTTGAAGAGCTTTTGAAGCAATCGGACATTGTGAGTCTGCATGTTTTTCTATCCCAAGGCACGAAACATTTGTTTAACGAAGAAGCGTTTCGAAAAATGAAGAAAACTGCATTCTTGGTAAACACGTCGAGAGGTGCCGTGATTGACGAAAAGGCACTTTATCAAGCTTTGGCTGAGCGATGGATTGCAGGAGCAGCGCTAGATGTTATGGAAGACGAGCCGCCAAAACGCGATAACCCTCTGCTCGGACTTGAAAACTTGATTCTAACACCGCATGTCGCATACTACACGTATGAGTCTGTTTTGGAACAAAGGAAACGAACCGCGGAAGAAGTCACTCGAGCTTTGCAAGGATTGCATCCACTACATCCAGTTAATCCCGAAGTTCTGCAATCACCTTCTCGCAGAAGTACTAAACACTGACAGACTCTTCGTGCTCGCGTGTTATAGTATCAGGAAGAGGTCATATCACTCCAAGATATGAAAACATCACACACAATCTTCTAGCGCGCGCGTGAATGATTTCAAGTTTGGAATCGTGTTCTTCTCATTAGTAGACTTCAGGAATTCCGAAGATTTTTTCGGCTTTGGCTGGTGCGACCTTCCGGATTACTCCATAAGGAGCATACGCTCTTTTCTCAGAAACAACGTCGACGATTGCTGGTTTGCCCGCCTCAAAAGCATTTTTCACTGCATCAGCTATATCTTCCGGGCTTTCAACTCTCGCACCGTAGCATCCAAAGACCTCTGCAATCTTCGCGTAGTTTAGGGGCGCAAAGTCGCTGCAACCCATCCATGGCGCTTCTTTTTTCGACCAATCTTCAGTCGATGCTCTGACCATGCAAAGGCCTGAGTTGTTGTTTACGAGGACAACGAGCGGTACGAGTTCGTCCTTATATCTCTTGGCTGTCTCCAACTCTGCTAGGTTGTAACCCATTCCTCCATCTCCTATGAAGTTTAGAACCCGTTGGTCTTTTTGCGCAGCAAGGGCAACTCCGATAGACGTGGCAAAGCTAGAACCCAATGTCCCCCCACAAGGGACATAGTTCATGCCACTCCCTTGCAGCTTCAGGAGACGGGCAGTCCAGCATAGCGCTTGACCAGTATCACTGACCACTATGTCTCGAGGCTCAAGAACTTTCATAATTTCCTTTATTACCCGCTGAGGTCTGATAGGCATGGCGCCGGAAGTCATGTGAGGCTTGATTATTTTCTCATATTCCTTGAGCGCTTTGGCGACTTCTTTTAGTCGTCTTTGCCTGGGGGCGGGCCTTGCGATCATGTTCTTCAGTGAAGTCAATACATCCTTCAGAATCGCTTTTGCGTCCCCTACGAGGGCAACGTCTGCCTTGTAGTTACGACCTATGCAAATTGGGTCTATGTCCAAATGGACAATTTTCGATGTGCCTGGCTCAGGCGCTGTAAATTCTTCTGTCATGTGACTATCTGCTCTGGTCGCAACGAAGAAGACAACGTCTGCATTGCGTACAACTTCGTTGGCTACTGTACTACCATACGTTCCCATTACACCGACTGATAACGGATGTTCTTCAGGGAAACAACCCTTGCCTTTTGGGTTCGTGACGACAGGAATTGTTAGCAATTCTGCAAGTTGTCTGACTTCATCATATGATCTGGAAAAATGTATCCCAGAACCGCAGACCATCACCGGTCTTTCCGCCGCGGCAAGAATCTTCGCGGCCTCAGCAACTCTCTCTCTTTCAGCCCGAGGTCTGAAGGGGGGAATTTTGAAAAATGTGGGATCCCCGTAGATTTCCGGCATTTCTGCGGTCTCCAGGAACATATCAAGGTGCATATTGACATGCGTCGGGCCTGGGCATCCACTTGTGGCTACTTGTGCGGCGGTGCGAACGTACTCCGCAAGTCTGCTAACGTCTGTCACGTCTACGTTGAACTTACATGTGGCATCAAAGTATGGCATCTCATAACATTCTTGGAATCGCCACTGATCCTTCTGCGTTGTTGGTATCGAACCAGTCAAAGCCACTACAGGACTGTGAGCGTACATAGGTTCGTACAGCATTGAGGCAAGAATGGCAGCTGCCGCCCCATGTTGCGAGTAGCAGACAGTAGGCTTTTTTGAAATGCGTGCAAAGCCATCTGACATATTGGTTGCTGCCTTCTCATTCCTGCAAAGATAAGGTTTCACACCTTCGTTTTGAAGGGACTCATAAAAAAGTAAAAACCCAAGGTTGTCACCGCCAGATACATAGAAGAATCCTTCAACTCCGCAGGCTTTCATGGCTTTTGGTACAGCCCTAGCTCCATTTATCTTGAACTTTCTTGCCAACTCGGTTGTCTCCTTCTGTTCCTTCGTTTCGCATCGCGTGTATTTAAGAATGTTCCGAGGTTTTCATGCTGTGCCCTATTTTCCTAGAATCATATAGACGATGTGAGGCAGTTTGTAAGAAAAAAATAGGTCTCAAGAGTTGCAGGTCACTAGCGAATTGAGAAAATCTTTATAGAGCACTCGATGGTGGGTTATTTGACAATCATGTTGAAAATACTGGTACTGAATACAATAAGCACAGATCGTTACAATGAAAAAAGAAAAGGAATACTAGAGAAATATGCGAGATCGGACGTTAAAATCACCGTGGCCAGTCTTCAAGATGTCCCAGAACAAGTTGGCGTCTACTCCACCAGAGAAATGGTCGCAGTGCCCAAAATTGTTGAAAAGGTCAATGACGCAGAGATTAATGGTTTCAGCGGAGTGCTCATAAATTGCTTTGGTGATCCTGGGTTGAATGAATCAAGAGAATCAGTGAAAATACCGGTGGTAGGCTCTGGGGAAGCATCAATGCACGTGGCAGCGATGATTGGATCGAAATTCTCGATACTTGCACCGGAAAGAAAGTCCATCCCCGCAATTGAAAGGAATGTCATGCTTTACGGTTTGACTTCAAAACTAGCTTCTATTTTGCCGTTGAATATACCAGTTCCCGACATAACGAGCGGGTTGCTCGGAGAAAATTTGGATTTGATCGTGAAAAAGATAAACTTTGCCATCGAGAATAACGGGGCAGAAGTCATTATAATAGCTTGTACCGGTTCGATAGGATTGGCAAAGACCCTTCAGGAAAGCGTTCGAATTCCAGTTGTTGATCCTTGTATCGTTCCGTATAAATTGACTGAGATGTTCGCTGATCTCTTTTCACAAACTAAATTGAGCCATAGCAAGATCGGCAAGTATCTCCCTCCTGCTAATTGCTGACGATTCTACCAGCTTTGCTGCTGTACTCTTGTCTTTTCGCAAGCTAGGATTTTTTTGAAGGAAATCCTTTTAAACAATATTCGTCAAAAATTACGCGCGGTGAATTAATGTCGTTACTCATGAACAAAGATCGAATATTCAAGTCGATGAAAGAAAAGGGTTTTGATGCGATTGTTGCGTCAACTCCTGAAGACATACTCTACCTGAGCGACTCACCTCTCTCAGGCTATGTCGTTTTACCACTGGAAAAAAACATTGATCCATTCATTGTAACATGGGTCGCCTACGCAGACAAGGTTGTCGATTCGAAAACTTGGATCAAAGACCGCAAGTACTCCGGCACCTTCTTCTTCGAATACTTTCCCGAGAACAAACTGATAGAACTTGAGAGAAAGATGAAGGCGGAGGTAGAACCGATAAAAAAGAATGTCGAGAATTGGTGGAAACTGCAGCGTGGCGGAGTCGAAGGCGTTCCCGGGCTAGTCGACGAGTTGGTAAAAGGGCTTCAGGAGCGAGGAATAGACAAGGGCACAATAGGCATAGAGGAAGCCGGAACCACTGTAACGGGGTTTGAGTCCCTCAAGAAGAGACTACCCAGCGCCACGGTGAAATTCTGCGATGACGTTCTTAGATATGCAAGGATGGTCAAGACGCCCTATGAACTTCAACTCTTTGAAGAAGGCACGGCGATTGTTGAAAGAGGAATCGAGGCTGCTTGTAAGGTAGCCAAAGTAGGAGTTACTGAACAGGAAATCTTGGACGAATACAAGAGGGCTGTGGTTTCAAGAGGAGCTGGAGTGACCTTCAGCCTGATTCTAGAAGTTGGACACAGGAGCATCATGCCTACTTGCGGTGCAGGGCTTGATCGGTCAATGAAGCTTCAGAAAGGCGACATGATACGCTTCAACCCTATGATCACGTACAAGAATCACCCATTCCACATGGGAAGAACCGTGGTTCTAGATGAACCCAAGGACGCTAAACTTAAGACGTACTATAAGGCGATATTGGCTGGTGAAGATGCACAGTTGAAGGCGCTTAAGCCAGGAGCTAAAGCCTCTGAGATATACGATGTGTGTGAAAAGACTGTCAAAGCGACTGGTATACCACACTACAGGAGACATCATGTGGGTCATGCAACTGGTCTCGGCCCGGGCTATGATCAGCCGATATTCGCTTTCAACGACACTACTGTACTTGAGGAGAACATGGTGTTCAACTTGGAACCCAATTACTTCGAATTCGGTCTGGGTGGCCTGCAACTTGAGGACACACTTGTCATAACAAAGAAAGGGTGCAAGTTGTTTACCGACACAAGCAGAGAGCTCTGGGTACTGTAGACGACAAGACAGTTGTTGAGAAGAACGGAAGATGAAAGACATGAAACCGAGCAAAGAACCTTGGATTCACAAGATGTGGAGCGTAAGTCCCTACAACTTCTCCAAAAAAGAATCGGCTAAAATGCCAAGAAAAGTGGAAATCCATGAGACAACACTTCGAGACGGAATAAGCGACCCCGCCAGAGGAATAATAGTAAGCACCGACCAAAAAGTGAAAATAGCTCAGATCCTAGACGATTACGGCGTTCAACGAATAGAAGGCGGCACAACTAACCCAGATTCCAACTTTGAAGATCTCAAGGCCCTCGCACACGCAGGATTGAAGGCACCGATATATGCAATGACGCCTACGGTATCCTTCACATGGAAGGAATGGGAAGCAGTTGATCTGGCTTTGAAAGCAGACATTTCGGGAATTGTCCTCAACTTTCCTGCTTCCGAGCACTTGATCAAGCACTACTATCCGGGCTGGACAGAGGAGAAGGTGCTCGAGAAATCGATCTCAATGGCCTGCTATGCAAAGAAACACGGACTTCTCGTCAGCTTCTTTGAATACGACACTACAAGGGCGGAACCTGCTTTTCTAAAGAAACTCGTAAAAGCAGCCGTAGAAGAGGCAAAAGTGGATTCAGTTAGCATCGTTGACACACTCGGTGTAGGCTCTCCTGTTGCTGTGAAGCATTTAGTCGGATTAATAAAAACCTGGGTTGACGTTCCCATTGAGTTACATATGCACGACGACTTCGGTTTGGCATACGCAAATACGCTGGCCGGTATCGAAGCCGGTGGTCAAGTCGTGCACACCACGATCAATGGCATTGGAAAGATGCCTGCAACGGAAGACGCTGTGACTAGTCTAAGAATACTCTACGGGCTTGACGCAGGTGTGAAATACAGCAAAACCTATGAAGTTTGCAGATCGATAAGAGAAATTGGAAACTGGTCGATTGGTCCTTTCAGACCGATCACCGGGGAACTGGCTTTTGGCTACGACTCCGATGCAAGAATTGATGAAAATCGAAGTCAAAAAGCTCCTTTCCTACCGGAGTTCATTGGTCACCACTATGACATCGTGATCACCGGACGAACAGGATTGAAGGGCATTGACTTGCGTCTTAATAAAACTGGAAAGAAGGCAACTGAAGAACAGGCAAACCAGATGCTACAGATGGTCAAAGCCCAGTGGGTGAAGAATAGGCGGGCTTTGACAGAACAAGAATTCGAAGCGATAGTCAACAAAGTAATACTATGATGCTCGCTTCAAATTATGGCTTTACATCCGCTCCATCTGTGTGAGATACGAGGTCACCGTTTCGGTTGCCACGACTATCCTATGTTAGTTTTGCATCAAATATCAGGCGCACGGCGAAATTGCACAAAAAGCTTTTATCTCAGCTCTTGAAGCTGGATGAAGAGTTGGATCCACAATGATCAGAGTGATACAGCATGGGTTGGGCATTCAAGGCAGACAAGCGCTCAAAATAATGCTTAAAAAAAGAGATTTGAAGGTCGTTGCAACGGTAGATGTTGATCCAAGCCTTCTCGGAAAAGATGCAGGCGAGGTGGTAGGTTCTGAGAAAACTGGAATCATAGTCCAGCATCCAAGCGAAATATTAAACCAAATTAAAGAGGGCAAACTCAGAGCAGATGTTCTAACAAACACGACTGTTACCTCACTGCAGAAAGTGTTCGAGCAGGTCAGACCTTTTATCGAGATGAACATCAACGTCGTAACGACATCTGCTGAGGCGAACTATCCATGGAATGATTACCCACAACTTGCATTAGAAATTGACAGCTTGGCCAAGAAGCACGGAGTCAGGTTTATGCAGGCAGGGATAAACCCTGAACTCTTGTCGGCAACGTTGCCGCTCATTTTGAGTGGCGCTTGTCGAATTGCCAGAAAAGTTGTTGTGAGAAGAGTCGTCGATTATCGTGAGTATGATCTTTTCAGTGCGGGTCAATTGAAGTTGGATGAAAAAATCCGCCCACTGGGAATAACACCTGAAAAATTTGCGGACGGGGTCAAGGATGGTCATTGGAAGCTGGGATGGTCTTATCCTTTCCCAGCAATTACGCAGAAACTTCATATAGTGGCTTTCTACCTCGGATGGAAGCTAGATAGCGTCGATGTGAAGTTTGAACCCATTATATCTAAGACGCGAAAACAGACTCCTTGGGGATTTGTGATAGAACCTGGTACCACTACTGGTTGGAAACAGATAGGTAGCGGCTTTATGGGAGAAGAAGAGAAAGTAAGGATAGAAGCATTAGGGATCTACAAATTGTCTCCGGAAGATG
>Ga0153916_10002883_pt1 | contig 12637 bp, 12 predicted proteins | sample Opewatmetagenome_FD_109642 | JGI IMG/M metagenome (GOLD analysis project Ga0153916, IMG submission 109642) | Freshwater wetland microbial communities from Ohio, USA - Open water 3 Core 3 Depth 4 metaG | ecosystem: Environmental > Aquatic > Freshwater > Wetlands | place: USA: Ohio, Lake Erie...
GCGGAGGCGAGGAGTGCGATAGAATCAGGTCCGTGCTTGTCCCGAATCCTCATGAGCTCTCCGACAATCTCGTCCAGAGCTTGGTCCCAGGTGGCTTTCCTCAGCTGTCCATCTTCCCTGATCATGGGATTCTTAAGCCGGTCAACGTGCTGAACGAATGCGTGGGCGTTGTAGCCTTTGATGCAAAGCCGCCCCAGACTGATCTCATCGGTCTTGCAAGGCACGACACCGGCAAGGCGTCCGTCTACGACCTGAAGATAGAAGTTGCAGCCGGTGCCGCAGTACGGGCAAGTGGTCAGCACATGCCTAACTCTCATCGCACTCATCCTCCAGCTGCTCCCCTTCGAGGGTCGTGTTCAATGGACTGACTGTCTTCTCGTCACCTGGTGTGAATCCGAAAACCGCTTTCATGTCCTTCGCCAGCAGCTTCCTCATCGTGAGAATAGGTATCTCGGCAGGACAAGCCCGCTCGCACTCCCCGCATTCGATGCACTTGTCGGCCATGTGAAAGGACCGGATCATGTGGAATGACAGGCCAGGCGGCACGCTCGGCTCTGCCACGAAGGTCCGGTCTTCAAGCACGCAGTCATCGTCGCAGAAGCAGACGGGACAATTCAGAGTACATCCGAAGCACTTGTTACACTTCTTGTACTGGTCGACCCAGAAGTTGAGCCTATCCTCGGAGGACTTCTTCGAGAGCGCAAGCGCAAGCTCGTCGTCCTTCACACCTGCATGTGGTTCGCCCACAGCAACAGTGCTCGGTACAGGATCGTTGCACCTGCACTTCCTGATCTGCTCTTCGCTGCATGCAAGGCCTATCTTCACAATCCTCTTGTCATCTACGTATTTGCGTTTGACTAGTTCGGCCAAGGCCTTCTCGTCGCATCTTCTCGTGATGATCGCGATTTTGCCTTTCGATAGCCACGGATAGATGTTCTCGAGGATGGTTACGAGCTGGTACGGAATGTCGAGCCGAACACCGTCAGCGCTCTCGCCATTGGCGATCATGGCAGGAGCGACATTGCCGTGCTCCTCCCTCATGATGAGCAGGTAGTCGGCACCTTGTTCTTCGAACGCCAGTTTCACGAGCTTCTCACCGAGGGCGCTCAGAACTTCACCTCCCGCATCGGATTTGGGCCCAACTTCGTGATTTCGTCCACGAAATCGACGACGACCTTCTGGAACTTCTCGCCTTCCGAGGCGCTGACCCAGTCGAGCCTCAACCTTCTCTCGTCAATCCCGACTTCCTCCAGGACTTTCTGGACGATGGGCATTCTCTTCGCGGTCCTGTGGTTACCGGTCATGTAGTGACAGTCGCCGATGTGACAGCCGAGGACGAGCACTCCGTCGACCCCCTGCGAAATCGCCTTCAGGACGTACTCTGGCTTCACGCTCGCGCTGCACATCACGCGGACGACGTGCACGTTGGGGGGCATCTGGAGCCTACTGACGCCAGCGAGATCCGCCCCCGCGTAGGAGCACCAGTTGCAGCAGAACGCCAGAATCGTCGGGCTGAAGCCAGTCATCAGGTCTCCCCCAGAGCATTCTTCACAAGGGCGTCAATCATGGCACCCAGCTGGCGAGTCGTGAACCCTCTCTGCTGCATCGCATCGTTCGGGCAAGCTGCAACACAAGTTCCGCATCCTTTGCACAGCGTCTCGTTGACCTTCGCGTATCTCCTACCCTCTTCGTCGACGATCTCGATCGCCTCATAGGGACACGAGGTGACACAGCTCCCGCATGCAGCACACCTGTCTGGGTCGGCCCAAGAGGTGATTGCCTCGACGACAACCTTCCCTCTTCTTATCGGGATCGACGCCTTCGCCGCCGCTGCCAGGCCCTGGCTGATGCACTCCGAGACACTGCTCGGAAATCTGGCTGAGCCGCATATGAACACACCGTCCGTTGAAAACTCGACAGGCCTCAGCTTCACGTGCGCTTCCAGGAAGAATCCGTACTTGTCCGTTGGTACCTTGAAGAGCTTTCCAATATCCCTCGCATCTTCTCTCGAGACCATAGGCGTTGCAAGGACCACCACGTCAGCATCGATGTCGATTTCCTGATCGATCGTTTCGTCGAACACCTGTACGACGAGCCCGTTCCGCTTCCGAGTGATCTTCGAAGGTCTTTCGAGACCGTATCGAAGGAATCTCACTCCCTTCTCCGAAGCCTCTCGGTAGATGTGTTCCGGGACCGTGCCATAGCTCATGATGTCGCGGTGAATTATCGAAACGCTGGCGTTCGGTGCTGCGTTTACGATTCTCAGAGCATTCTTCAGGGAGGTATTGCAGCAGACTCGAGAGCAGTATTCGCGACCCGATTGTCGACTCCCGACGCATTGGATGAAGACAGCGCGTTCTGGAACCTCGCCCTTGGCCAAGCGCTTCTCGAACTCGAGTTGAGTCATGACGCCTGGGACTGACCCGCAACCATACTCCCCTGTTGGAACAAGCTCTCGAGCTCCTGTCGCGAGTATGATTGCCCCTGCTGGGATCTTCACAGACTCGCCTTTGCATTCAACCGTCAGCTCGAAGTTGCCTATAAACCCGGAGGAAGATATGACCCTGGAATCCAGATGGATGTGCGCCTTCGAGGAGTCTTTCAGCTCCTTGATGAGCTGGTCCAAGAGCTCCCTTGTCTTCTTGAACTCCGGGCCTATGACGTCGATGTCTTTCAAGATCCCCCCGAGAGTCCCTTCTCGTTCGATGAGATGGGTATCGATTCCTTGTGCGACGAGCGAGGCAGCGGCCGTCAGTCCAGTCAAGCCTCCGCCTACGACCACCGCAGTCGGAATCACATTTGATTCCATCTCCTTCTGCGGTTCGAGCAAAGCAGCTTTCGCGACGCCCATGGCGACGAGCTTCTTCGCCTTCTCCGTCGCAGCATTGGCATCCTTGATGTGTATCCATGAACAGTGCTCCCGTATGCTGACGAACTCGAACAGGTACTTGTTGATGCCCGCCATCTCACAGATCTTTCTGAACAGAGGCGCGTGAGTCCTGGGAGTACATGCAGCGACAACTATCCTGTCTAGCTTGTTTTCCTCGGCGCTCTTGCGGATCGAACTAAGGCCTTCCTCAGAGCATGAGTACAAGTTGTGCTCTACGACAACTACGCCCGGGAGTGCCTTTGTGAACTCGACGAGCTTCTCGATGCCCACGGTAGAGGCGATGTTGTTCCCACAATGACAGATGAAGACTCCAATGCGCGGCAAGGCTCATCCTCCTCCTTTGAGCAGCTCAGCGACCCTTGCAGCAACCCCTGATGCCTGGGCGACGGAATCCGGAATGTCCATGGGGGCCCGCGCAAACCCGCAGACGAGCACTCCTTTCTTCGTGGAGTCCATCGGGTGTCTGATGTCTTCAGCCTTCAGGAAGTTGTCCTCATCAAGCTCGAGTCCCGTCCGTTTCGCCAGCTGGGTTGCACCTTTCGATGGAATCAACGCAGGACAAAGAACCAGCAAATCGAACTCTTCTGTGACCTGTTCCCCGGCGACGCCTCGGGTCTCATAGGTGACTAGCACGCCGGTGCCGCCTGGAGCTGCTTGCACCTTAGCAGGTCTCGATCTGATATATCGAACGCCGTAGTTCTTCTCGGCTCTCAGAACGAACTCCTGGAAACCCTTTCCAACAGCACGCATGTCCATGTAGAAGATCGTCGTGTTGATGTCTGGCACGTGCTCTCGAGCAAGCATGGCTTCCTTGGTCGCGTACATGCAGCAAACGCTGCTGCAGTACTTGCACATCCTCTCATCCCTGGAGCCCACGCATTGCACAAAGGCCAGCTTCTTCGGCTCCTTGCCGTCGGACGGCTTCACTAGATGACCGCCCGTCGGACCGGAGGCTGATAGAAGCCTCTCGAGCTGGAGCGATGTAATGACATCATTGCATATGCCGTAGCCATACTGGGGCAGAGCCGACGCGTCCATCAGATCGAAGCCCGTGGCGAATATGATGGCCCCTACGTCGAGCTCCACGATCTGGTCCCTCATATCGTAATTGATCGCCTCCCTCTTGCAGGCAGGGGCGCACTGGCCGCACATGGAGCATGGGCCGCAGCCCAGGCATCTCAGGGCCTCCTTCACGGCCTCATCCTTCGAGTAGATTCTCTCGACTTCCTCGAAGGTTGTCCTGCGCTTCTCAAGGGAAAGATGCTCACGTGCAATGCGCTCCCTGAGCGGGATTTGTCCTTTCATTCTGGCACTGATGTCCTCGAGAGTGACGACATATCGTTTTGGCTCCTCCGGATCTGGCTCAATGCTCTCGCCCTTGAGGTACCTCTCGATGTACTTAGCGGCCTTGTTCCCGGCAGCCATTGCCTCGACAGCTGACGCAGGTCCCGTGACAGCATCTCCACCAGCGAACACGCCCTCTATCCTAGTGCTCAGGTTGCCGGGGTTCACCTCGAGCGTCTGGTACTTGGTTACGCCGAGCCCTGAGGCGTTTAGCGTGTTCAGGTCGGGCGCTTGGCTGACGGCTGGGAGGACGTTGTCGACCTCCATGGTGAACTCGGAGCCCTTAATGGGTACAGGCCTTCGCCTACCTGACTTGTCCGGCTCGCCAAGCTCCATCTTGATGCATTCGATTGCATGGACCTTGCCAGCCTTGCCCAGAATCTTCACGGGCGCGACGAGATAGTGGAAATTCACACCCTCCTCCTCGGCGGCCTCAACTTCTGTTCTGATAGCCGGCATTTCATCTCTCGTGCGCCTGTACAGAATGAGCACTTCCGAGCCCATCCTCAATGCGGTTCTGGCGGAGTCCATGGCAGCGTTCCCGCCGCCGATGACAGCCACCTTCCTGCCCAGGGAAATCTTGTCGCCCCTGGCAATCTTCCTTAGAAAGTCGGTTGCATGAATGACTCCGGACAGGTCCTCTCCCTCCACTCCGAGCCTCAAGCTTTGGTGGGCGCCTATGGCGAGGAAGACTGCATCGTACTCCTTCCTCAGCTGGTCCAGAGTGATGTCCTTGCCCACGGTTGTCCCATAATTGATCTCTATCCCCGTCTTGAGGAGGTAGTCAACTTCGGCTTGGAGGATTCTCTTCGGAAGTCTGTAGTCGGGAATGCCCCACCACAGCATACCTCCTGGCCTTTGCGTTGCTTCGAGAATCTTGACACTGTACCCCTTCAGCGCAAGCCTGTAGGCCGCGGTGAGGCCAGCCGCTCCAGCTCCGACGATTGCCACCTTCTCCTTGCGCTTCTCCGCGCACGCGGGCAGTGGGTCTTCACCATGCATCCTGGCGATGTCTCCGACAAAGCTCTTCAGGGCGGCTATGGCTAGCGGAGCGTCGATCTCTTTGCGGTTGCAGGCCTTCTCACACGGGTGATGGCAGATACGCCCACAGACTGAGGGAAGCGGGATTGTCTCGCGGATGAGGTTCAGCGCCTCCTTGAACTTCTCCTGGCCGATGAGCGCGACATATCCTTGTGCGCTGAGACCAGCAGGGCAGGCATCGGAGCACGCTGCCACTCCCTGCCTGTCAATTGTCGCGACTCCAGGGACTGCCTGTAGAAATGGTATGTAGACGGCCTTTCTCTCTCCCAAGCCCATTTCGAACTCGCTTGGTAGCTTTATCGGACATACCGGGAAACAGTCTCCACAGCCCGTGCACTTGCTTGTATTGACGAACCTCGCCTTTTCCTTGATACTGATCTTGAGGTGAGGGAACTTCCCGGTGATTCTCTCCACATCTGAGTACGTGTGGAGTACGACGTTTTCATGACCTGCACACATTATCATCTTGGGTGAGAGAATGCACATAGAGCAGTCGTTCGTGGGAAATGTCTTGTCAAGCTGTGCCATCCGCCCTCCAATTGAGGGAGTCCTTTCGACAAGATGTACTTCGTATCCCATGTCTGCCAGATCGAGCGATGCCTGAATGCCCGCTATGCCTCCTCCTATCACTGCTACCCTATGCGGCATTCTAAGACCTCGCGACTTCCAGTATGGTGGCTGTTGCGACGCGCAGGCGGCCTATATTGCTTCCGCCAAACCTTTGTAACGCGCGTGCTGGCCTTCCTGGGCCGACCCTTGAGGGGCATACAAGTCACATAGATAATAGCTTCCACCAATGAGATTCTATCTTGAATCCCGCTCGGAACGACCCCAACTTATGGCATCTGCCTATCTCTCAGACTCGAGCATCTGGATTCGGTCACTAGGGGAAAGCTTTTATGAGGTTCAGACATAACCGTGGGTCGGGAACATCCTATGCTGAAGGAGTGCAAGCAGCACGGCTATTTCAGGGCTGAAATGTGCCCCGTGTGCGGCGACGAGGGTCGGTTCCTCATGAACGACGAGGAGCTCGACAGGCTCAGCAGGACGATGGCTGGCGTGCTGAGGCACTTTCCGGAGCGGTTCGAACTCAAGATGGATCGGCAAGGGTTCGTTGACTTGAGGTCTTTCGTCAATGCACTTCAGAGGAAGCAACGCCGATATCATTGGCTCAGACCCCATCATGTCATCGCGATAATCGAGACGGACAACAAAGGCAGGTACGAGTACAGGGACGGGATGATTCGGGCCACATATGCTCATTCGTTCGAGGTAGAGCTTGACCACCCGTCAGGCATCGCTCCAGACACACTCTACTATCCCACGACCCAGGAGGAGGTCGACATTGTTCTTGAAGTGGGGCTGAAGCCTTCGGACAGGAAGATGGTCCACCTGAGCAAGAGTATTGGCGATGCCGTGAACGCCGGCAGGGTCAGGACTGAGACTCCGATTATACTAGAGGTGGACGCGAAGGCCGCCGCCGAGGATGGCATAATGATCCAGAAGGCTGGCAAGACCGTCTACCTGACGACCGATGTTCCGCCAAAGTATCTCAAGAGACTCGAAGTCGATCTCACCGAGTTCCCTCTGGAGAAACCAAGGCCGAAGCCGAAGAAGGAAGGCGTGGAGGAGCAGGGGTCAACTGGTCTACCGGAGAAGGACGATTTTCCTGACGTGTGAGCACGTCTGTCACCAGTTTCAGCAATCATCGGCCAAACGATTAATATCTTCAAGGCCACGTCTCTTCACTACATGTTTCAAAGAGCTGACCAGATACTCATCGAGAATAGCGAAGACAAGTTCCCTCTGCACGCGCTCGACTTCTCGTGGCATGGCTTCGAGCCGGCGCTCACATGCTTCGACTCCAGAGACAACGAGGTCTCGGACTTCGATCTGAAGGACCTCAACTTCGCGGTGAGCAAGAAGCGCACTTGCATCGGCTACTTCACTGACGACGGCAAGTACGTCGTCTGCCCGAAGAACACACCAGTCGAGAGGTACGCTCAGTGTCCTGAGTGCTCCGCAGTGTCGTTTCTACCGTACCAGGAATGCTTGTTCGACCCGAAGTGCGATGGCGAGATGTGCGACCTTGAGTTTTGCAGGCGGGAGCACGTCCTCTACATCGCCTTCTATGATACACGTATGAAGATAGGCATGAGCTCGACCCGGAGGGTCGAAAGACGCCTAATCGAGCAAGGGGCGGATGCCTTCGCAATCATAGGAAAGCTTCCCACGAGGAGGCAGGCCCGGGAGGCGGAGAAGAACATCTCTGCGAGGCTGGGGATCCCCCAGGCTCTGAGGCAAGATCTGTTGCTGCGCAACTTTGTGAGGAAGGTGGATCAAACCGGCGTCCAGGGGAGATATGAGGGCCTGAGGCTCACTCTGGCTGGGATGTACCATCTCCAGCCAGAACCGCTCCATTGGATCACTGACTATCCGATCGAACTTCCCTTGGCGACGGTGCCGAAGCTCCAGGAGTCCTGGGGAAAGCACAAGGGCAGGTTTGTGGGAATGAAAGGCAAGTGGGCCATTTACGAGTCAGATGGTCTCAAGGCACTTAATGTGTCGAGCCTGCCCTCTAGGTTCCTATCGAGGGACTAGCTCTCGCCCCTAGATGATCCGCACAACACAGAAATACAATCCGAGCGTTGATGCTGCTAGGATGGTTGGCATGAAGATAACCAGGCTTGGCCACTCGGCATTCTTGATACATGGCAGAGACAAGGTATTGATCGACCCGTTCCTTACGGGCAACCCCAAGGCGTCCACGACACATGACAAGGTGGACTGCGACATCATATGTGTCACCCACGGCCATGGCGACCACCTGGGGGACGCTGTTGACATCGCTCGGAGGACGGGAGCAACGATTGCGTCGATAGTCGAGCTCTCTGACTGGCTGGAGAAGCTCGGCGTCAAGAGCGTCGGCTTCAACATGGGGGGGACGGCGAAGATCAAGCACACGAACATTACCATGGTCCCGGCGTTCCACTCGTCGAGCATCGGAGCCCCCGGACTCGAGTTCTCCGCAGCCATGGCGGTTGGCATGGTCGTTGACTCTGGCAAGGTCGTCTACCACGCGGGCGACACCTGCGTGTTCGGCGACATGAGGCTGATCGGTGACCTCTACAAGCCAGACGTCGCGCTTCTCCCAATAGGCGGATTCTTCACGATGGACCCGAAGCAGGCAGCAATGGCTGTCGAGCTGTTGAACCCGAAGATAGCGATACCGATGCACTACAACACCTGGCCATCGATCGAGCAAGACCCGAAGGATTTCGAAAGGCTGGTGAAGAAATCTTCGAAGGCAAAGGTAGTCATCCTGGAGCCGGGCGAGTCCCTGGAAGTATGATGCCAAATGGTTGAAACACTCACGCCTTCGCAGGTCAAGGAGCGGCACGGCACGCTTTTCTCGAAGAGGCTCATCACGCTCGTCGACGAGCGCGCCGGCAAGGCGAAGGTCATCGAGGAGTGTTCTGCGCAAGGTCCAGTCGAGTGGGATGCCGTCAACCGCATGAGGGCCCGCGGCGTGGTCGAGCATGTCGAGGTCCAGGGAACCACGCTTACGATGGACGTGAGGATAGGCGAGGGCGAGGTGAAGTTCGGCCCTGCGACCAAAGATACTGGCGGTCAGGCGCTGAAGTCTCTTGTCATCCGGAACGGAAAAGTCGAGTCGACCTGGATAGGCCTCGCTGGAGCATCCGTCGGGGTCGGAGCCTGCCTCCCCCAGGCCGAGGGCGTCGAGCAGGTCGAGTATCTGAGCGACAGCGGGGTCGGCGGCAGCAAGAAGGTCGAGGTCAGGATAACGACCCCTCTACACAAGCGCTTGATCATCGGCATCGACGACACTGATACCAAGGAGAAGGGCGCAACATGGGTGCTCGGTCTCAAGCTCGGCCGCCATATGCCTCACGGGATCCTTCTGACACACAAGATCATCCAGCTCAATCCGAACGCCCCGCAGAAGACCACTAACTGCTCGTCGACAGGACTCGCATTCGCCGTTCGTCCGGACGAGATGGGCAAGGCAATCTCTTGGACGAAAGAGTATGTGGCGAAGAACACCTACTCGGACCAATCGGTCATCGCCACGTTCGAGGGGCTCGAAGTACCTAGGAAATTGGTGAAGTATGGAGCCGACGCGAAGCACATGATCCTTGCAATCCATGACGCGGAGCACATAGCCAAAGAGACCGGGGTCGAGCTTATCGAGGTAACGGGCCGGCGGGGATCGATAGGCGCGCTCGCCGCGATAGGCTGTTTTGACCTCGGGCTATATAGCGCTGGCCTACCCGAGGATTTCCGCCACGGCTAACTTTATGAACAGCATGGGCATTGGGAGGCCCTGAGCTATGACATCTGACTTGTCCAGGGCCATCTCATCCACTGCGTACCAGACCTACGAGAAGCGTCTGATCAAGGAGGTAATGTCAAAACCGGTCCCGCACCACGTCGCCATAATCATGGACGGCAACAGGCGGTACGCAAGGGACTTCGGCATGCTTGTCGCGGAAGGCCACGACAAGGGCCGTCAGAAGCTCGAGGACGTTCTCGAGTGGTGCATGGAAATCGGCGTGAAGATGCTGACTGTCTATGCCTTCTCAACAGAGAACGTTGGCCGAAGCAGCGAAGAGATTGACGCGCTCATGCGGATGTTCGTCGAGAACTTCCGGCGCCTCGGGGACGATCAACGGGTCCACAAGCACAAAATCAAGGTGAGGGTACTCGGCCAAAGAGAACTGCTCCCGAAGGACCTCCAGGACGCAATCCAGTACGCGGAGGAGAGGACCAAGGATTACGACAAGTACTTCTTCAACCTGGCCGTGGGCTACGGGGGCAGGGAGGAAATCGTCCAAGGGATCAAGAAGCTCGCCCAGGCAGTCAAAGAGGGCAAGCTGAAGGTCGAAGACATAGACGAGACGTCCTTCTCCAAGTTCCTGTACACAAAGGACATGCCCGACCCTGACCTCATCCTAAGAACATCCGGGGAAGAGCGCATATCCAACTTCTTGCTCTGGCAGCTCGCCTATTCAGAGCTTTACTTCTCAGATATCTACTGGCCTGGATTCAGGAAGATAGACTTCTTGAGAGCGGTGAGATCCTACCAACTCAGGAAGCGCAGGTTCGGCACTTGAGTGCATTTCGGCAGGCGGTTTAGCCTCAATCGTCACTTTTTGGCCCGTTTCGATACGAAATATACCCCTGTCTGCCTACTTTTTGCGTGGATTCCGTTACATCTAAGTACGCCCAGCCTATCGGGGACCGGGATTCCAAATGAACCCTGATACCCCGAAGGAACCGCCCTGCGAACTGTACGAACGGTGGAAAGGCCTCGACCTCAAGATGCTCCCGATCGACAGGACCGACATTAGGATCCTGTGCGAGCTGCGGGAGAACGCAAGAATGAGCAACTCCGAGATTGCGAAGAAGCTCAACGTGACCGAGGCCACGGTCCGGAGGCGTATCAAGAACCTCATCGAGAAGGGAATCATCATGCGGTTCTCGATCCACATCGACTACAGGCTGATCGAGAACACGGTGAAGGCCTACATTCACGTCAAGACTGTCACGGACAAGCTGGACAAAGTGGTGCAGCACGTGACCAATCATAACAGAGTGGTCGCCGTCTACCGCGTGACCGGAGAATACGACCTCCTGGTCGTCGCTCTCTTCGTGGGAATGACCGAGCTACAGGAGTTCATCGATACCTTCCTCAAGATCGACGGCATCAAGGAGACCGACACGCAAATTGTTATGAGCGCGCACAAGGGCGTGCCGTGGACCGGAATATGAGCACGCACATGAAGACAAAGGACGTCGTTAGACAGCTCAAGTCGATGGCTAACCCGAGGAACGTGGAGGGGATGGCCAGGTTTGGGATCAGCTCCAACAACACGCTCGGGATAAGCATCTACGACCTCCGCCCAATGGCCAAGCGGATAGGAAAGGATCACAAGCTCGCCGCTGAGTTGTGGTCGACCGGAATACATGAGGCAAGGCTGCTTGCTGGCTTTATCGATGAGCCCAAAAAGGTGACTGAGAGACAGATGGAAGCCTGGGCTGCCGAGTTTGACTCTTGGGATGTCGTGGATCAGGCCTGCAGCAACCTCTTCGACCAGACGGAATTCGCTTACTCGAAGGCTGTTGAGTGGAGCGGCCGCAAGGAGGAGTTCGTCAAGCGCGCGGGGTTCGTGTTGATGGCTGCCCTGTCTGTTCACGACAAGAAGGCCCAGGACAATGCGTTCGAAAGATTCTTTCCGATCATTGCGCGCGAGTCGACCGACGAGCGCAACTTCGTGAAGAAGGCTGTCAACTGGGCCTTGAGGCAGATTGGGAAGAGAAACCTCCCTCTGAACAAGAAGGCAGTGAAGGTGGCTGAGGAGATATCAAGCATTGACTCCAAGAGTGCGCGTTGGATTGCAGCTGACGCATTGCGAGAACTCAAGAGCGACAAGGTCAGGAAACGACTTTCTGACAGAGCGAAGAACTGACGACAAGCCTATTATCTCTAAAGCGATAGCGAGAGCGGGTCACTGTGAATATCGAGACTAAGAGGCTCGTACTTCGTGCGGTCGAACCCAAGGACGCACGCTTTCTCACGGATCTAATCAACGATCCCGACGTTAGGAGCGCGATGGGAGCTTACGATCTTGTTTTCCCCATGTCTGCCGACATGGAGGAACGCTGGATCGAGTCGGTCTCGAAGAAGGACGAAGTCCATCTGATTGTGACTCTGAGGACCGGTGGGTCTCCGCTGGGAATGCTGTCTCTAAAAGACATCAATGACCGAAATGGGTCTGCCCACCTCAGCATCATACTTCAGAAGAAGAGCTGGGGCAAGGGATATGGGACCGAGGCGGTCACTGGGGCCCTCTGCCTCCTGTTCGATCGGATGAACATGCACAGAGTATGGCTCAGGGTTGCTGAGTACAACAAACGTGCCATTGCCTGCTGCAAGAAGTGCGGGTTCAAGGTCGAGGGCACGCTGAGAGATGATCACTTTGCAGGGGCGACCTGGCGCAGCTCACAGGTCATGTCCGTCCTCGAGAACGAGTTCAGGAGGAAGAGGCCTTGATCAAGGGAAAGAAAGTTGACCTCGTGGCCCTCAGCATGGCATATCTTCCATACTATGTGAGATGGTTCAACGATCCTGAGGTCACAGACGCTCTCGGCAATGTCAAGTATCCGTTCTCCGAAGCCAGGGAAAAGGAATGGATCGAGCAACAGCTGGCTCCATCACATGACAGAAGAGCGTTCACTGTATTGACTAAGAAAGGCAAACCTATCGGAAACGCTGGATTCAATCACATCGACTATCGGAACAAGCATGCCGTTCTTGGAATCGCGATTGGTGAGAAAGAC
>Ga0153916_10002884_pt1 | contig 12637 bp, 12 predicted proteins | sample Opewatmetagenome_FD_109642 | JGI IMG/M metagenome (GOLD analysis project Ga0153916, IMG submission 109642) | Freshwater wetland microbial communities from Ohio, USA - Open water 3 Core 3 Depth 4 metaG | ecosystem: Environmental > Aquatic > Freshwater > Wetlands | place: USA: Ohio, Lake Erie...
CTGGGTACCCACGTTGTGCAGCTCCACTCGATCGTCATCGACGGCAGTAAGCTGGAGAAATCCCTGGCGTGAAAGGTTATCTGCCAGCAGTGATCCGAGCGCTCCAGCTCCGCAAAGGGTCACATGCAGCTGCCCTAGCTTCTGGATGGCTTCCTTGCCGCGATAAATGCTTTCATGTAGGTAGAGATCGTTCATCCTAACTCCATCTTGAATCCTCAAACTTTTGCAATGTACCAGCCATGTTCTTCCTTGTGAATGCTTTCTACCTGCTTTGACAGTCCGTCAGCATGGATAAACACAAAGCCGTTAAGTGTCTTTCCCGCAGCGATGACACACAATAGTGGCTTACCCAAAGCACTACACCAGGCACTCATCGTGCGGATGTCCGTCGCGCTCGGCTTTGCGCCAAAGCCACGCGGATGCGTATGGAAGAAGCCGAGGACATCCCCGAAGCGCTCTTCGCGCCTCAGCGCCCATTCCCAGGCAGCTTCTACGGAAGCGATTTGTCCGGTAGATCGTTGGCGCCTGCGAAAACGCCAGGTTGTCACTCCATCCTGCGCACCTGTGAGAACCCAACACTGCTCAACGATCAGGGTCTGGCTGCGGGTGGAGGCGCTAATATTCCTATTCATCCAGCTCGTCTTCTCCAACGATATATATCCGGTGTTCATCTACAGCCTGGCGTAGCACACCCACCAGGCTGGCCAGATCAAAATGCTGGTCCCGACCCGAAAGGCAAATCCCGGCAGATACAATGGTCAGGTTGTCCTTCTGGATTGTGGAAACGTACTCTACTCCGTCTACTGTATAACGTACAACGAAGACCTCATCCCGTTTGACGAAAGAAGTCAATTTTCCACCAGCGTGGCTCAAGGCTTTTGAGAGCCGTTCCTCGTCTGCATCTTGCACGGTATGCACCAAGGTGGCGCGGATTATTGCATAGGTTTGACGTTCCTCCCGTGATAGGCCTCGCTTGCGCAGGGCTTCTGGTTTCGGCGGTAGCCCATCTTCCGCAACTGTGCCGAGCTGCTCGCGCAGATACGCTGCAAGGGCTGGATCCCGTAGTGGATCGCGGCGCTCATACCAGAACTCATGCCCATCGAAGAGAGCGATGACCGTTTCGAAACGTTCCAACCCTTCCTCAGCCAATCTGAGTGGAACAGGACCCTCAATCCTGAAGCGCTGGTCTCCAGCCTGCGCCAAATTGGCAAGCCAGGTGCGCAATCCGCCGGATGCATCGTAGTCCAGCAGGATCAGTCGAAGCGGGGGGAATAAAGCCAGGTAGAGCGCGATTTCATTTAGGGTGGCCTGCCGGATGAATTCCGCCCGGCTGGTGGAGAGCGAGCGGAGGACCGCCCAGCCGGTGAAGGGCTGTTTGCTCTTCACCTGCAGGCGGCAGACAACACCAGCGATTCGCACCATCACCTGGCTACCGGCAAGCACAGGAGCCAGAAACTCCTGCCCTACAAAGCGCTGTTCAGCGTCTTCCAAGCGATTAAGGATTTCGTCGATGGGCATTTCGGTTAATTAATCAGCCAGGTCCCAGGCTCAAAGGTTGACGGCAGTATCAGTGATGAAGATAGGATAGAATCCATTTAACCCCTTCCCATGCGTGTTCATTATACTGGCTTGCGTTGAGGCAGTGGGTAGTCGAGCACTTCCATGACCATGCTCGCCAGCGATGGATAAGTCAACAGGGGAATCACGTTAGGCAGTGCATAATAGTCGCCACGGAACACAAACACCTGAGGAGCGATACCCAGCTCAGTGCAGGCGATTTCAAGTATATTGTTAGCCTGCCCGACTTTCACCAGGATGACTGCCGGGCGTACCTTCATCTCATCCGAGTAATGGCGGTAAGCATCGCTAAATTTTGGTGCGGTGTTTTCTCCTTCGTCAGTTACCATGACGATTTGTTCGACCAGCTGGCGCTTCTGGAGCATCCGGTAAATTGCGATACCACAGGAGGTGTTACCCCCAGCCCGGATCCCAGCCATAGCGTGCTCCCAATCGGTAAGAGAAGGAGGATGTGACTCTTGCGACGCCTGATCGCGCCCGAAGATTTGCTCGAGCGGATTCGGCGCCCGTTTGGGCTCAATCGTGTATGCCGCCGAGTCGAAGGCGTATGCGAACAGCTCAGCTTCGCAGATCGTCGAGATCAGTGCGCCGAGCTGGCGACCGATCTCAATGGCGACCTCCATGCTGCCTGACTTGTCGATAAGCAAGGCTGTAGGGCGGGTGATCTTTCCGGCTGCCTTGATTTGAGATTCGGTCACTGCATCAAGCGCTTCTGCCAGCTCACCTCCAGCGCCTGCTGCCTCGACAGCCACCTTGGCTTTATAGGCGGAGACGCGCTTATCGTCCTTCGCTGCGGCAAGCTTTGCATCCACCAGCCCTTTGATGTCGGGATTGTTGAACGCACCATGTTTCTTCATTGACCCGATGTTGTTGATCACCTCCTGAGGTGTCATGACCTCAATCAGTGCTGCCAGGACCATCGGCGACATTTCCTTTATCAAGCTAGAAGCGACGCGATACGGAATGCGGTGCTCGACGATCGCACGTGCCTGATCAGCCGGCGTACGAGCCTGTGCAATCTGCTTGACTATAAAGGACAGGCTGCCAGAAGGCGGATTTTCCTCGAATAGAATCGCTTGCGCCCGAGGAGAAGGCGTGATGTGCAAGCCTGCATACAAGCGCTTGAGGGAGCGGCGAGCTACCATCACAGTGCGGTCAAAGCGTTCGGGGTCCGCCTCCCGTTCTCGCAGATAACGGACGACTTCCGTACGCATCGAGCGAGGCACGTTCCGAAACAAGCCAACATTCTTGGGGAGGACATCGTATTCATGCTTTGCGCGGCGAACCTGAGGCTGCTTGGGGGTTCGGATTTTGACGACAGAACCCTTGATGAAATCTACCACGCGCGCCACTTCATATGGGGGCAGCTGCCTGAGCAGAGCCAGGCCCACATCGCGGTGCCCTTCGAAGGTAGAAAGACTCAGCGTGACCACAAACATTTCTTTGTGGTCACGCACGTGACCATGATCAGCATACCAGGCTGCCATGTGCATATAGAACAATGGGTCCTGCTGGATCATTTGTTCGTGAATCGGGTACATCTCAGACAGATCCCGGTGTGGTGTTAAAAGGAGTGTATTGAGCAATTCAGAACGCAGGTCTAGTTCAGTCATCCACCACCTCCTTGCCTACTAGAAGCCAAACTATAAATTTTTGGAAACCGCTATCCTAGAGGTTATCCGAATACAGCTTCTGGACGGACGGTCATGTTACCATTCTCATGACGTTCGATAACATAATGCTTCAGCACACGTTCGGATGCACCCAGGTATCCTGCCAATGCGGCGCGCACATCTTCATCAGTAGATAATACACCCAGGTCCAGATCGGCAAGGGGCAGGTCATAACTGCGACCTTCGTAACGGATGTGCAACCAGGGCACATTATGAATTACTTCTGCAGCCATAAATCACCTCCACTCCAATAATTACGGTTAGGAAAGATAATGGTTCTCATCGACGGACTACTGGACAAAGCCATCGCCAGGTCGGCCTGTACTGAACCACAACCATCGAAATGAGCTATTTGTTTTTTGCATGCGTCAAAGACCGGCTCCAGAATTGTAAGAAGTTCATCCGATTCCGTCAAGATAGGTCTTCGTTTACGAAGTAGCCATTTCACTTTTGATGGCGCTGCCATCGCGATTGTTGTTGGCAAGATTTCTCCAGTGATATCCTTTATTTATTCCTCGATAGTCTTGCCTCCATTTGGTCCCCGTCGGATGTGGTGACAGGCAGATTGCCCAGGATAAGCATGGGGTTTACACCTTTGTCGGTGATGACGATTTTCGAATTATTCCGCAGGGAGTTTTCGGTCATCTCGATCTGCTTGAGGGCTTGGGCATTGCCGACAAAGTATTTCTCGGCCGCCAGATTAATCAGCCGGATCGCCTCAGCTTTTCCTCGCGCAACCTGGATAGCGGCTTCGCGTTCTCCTTCGGCGCGCTGGATCATCGCCAACTTTTGCTGCTCGGCAGCCTCATATTCGCCGGTTGCAAGCAGCCGCATTGAGCGCCGTTCTTGCTCAGCAGTCTTCTGCTTGTGCATCGCTCGTTTAATATCTTCAGGCGGGTCGATCAAGCGGATTTCAATCTTACTGACAGTCAGTCCCCATTCAATGGCAAAAGCGTTCAGAATCCGCTGCAGATTTGTGGCGATTTTCTCACGCGCCACCAGGCTCTCGTCCAGAGTCAAGTCGCCAAACTCCTGGCGCAAGTTAGTCATCGCCAGCTGGATGATCGCACGCTTCCAGTTGTCGATATTGTAAAATGTGCGCTTGATGGATTCTTCATCGACCGATGGCCGCACCCACATAATCCCATCAACCTGGATTTCAACGTTATCCTTGGTGATCACAGGCTGGGGATTGATATCTATGGTGTGCTCACGGATATCACGGATACGGATGAGGTGTACAAAGGGGATTTGGAATCCCAAGCCGGGCATCACGAAGCGTTCGTACTTGCCCAACTTCTCCTGGATCCCTCGCTCGTAGGGGCGAAGGGTGTATATTGGTCCGTAGATTGTCCTCATGGCATGCTCCTTTTGTCAACTTTTTTTCCAACAGCTTGAGCCGTTTGTGAAAGGTGTGATGTGTTTGAAGTATTTAGTTTGCTTGCGGTGATCAACATATCGACCTTTCAAACTTCGCTTTATTCACCTTGATCTATAAACATCTTACAGAGAAAAAGTGCCAATTACAAGAAAAATATGGGGGCGATAAGTGGTCAGGGGCAGGCAAATTCCAGTATAACATCGGTGCCCAAAGTAACCCTTTATGTTCATAGAGTTGACATTAATGATATAAATAGATTAGTATGTAACATTCTCAATTCTGTTGTGTCTTTAATATCAATATGAAGCGTAAAGCGAATGCTTTAAAATTGGATAGAATTTCTGGAATGATTCCACGTCAAAACATGCACGATGATAAAACCGATCTTACCCATGCAATAGAACAATCTGCTTCAAACCCTACTGCGTTTAAGCCGGTTTATGAAGCATACTTTTTACGAGTGTTCAGGTATTGCCTGAGGCGTGTGGGTTGTCTCGAAGAAGCCGAAGACCTTACCAGTGTGGTTTTTACGCGTGCATTGAGCAACATTGCCAGCTATCGAGGCGGTTCCTTCCCAGCGTGGGTCTTTCGGATTGCGCATAATGTTTTGGTGAATCATCTCCGTAACAAACGCGTCATGATACCTTTAGAAAATGCAGAGCAACTCGGTATAGTAGATGATCCGCTTTTTCGGCTGATTGATGTAGAGGAACGCCAACATGTTAACCGCCTGATCGCATCTTTATCCGATGAGCAACGCAATTTGCTTTCACTTAGAATAGCAAGTCGTCTTTCGGCGAAAGAAATCGGTGAGGTTATAGGGAAGAGCGAGGGTGCTGTACGGGTGGCTATCCACCGCATCATCCAACAGCTACGAACTGCATGGGATGAAGAGGAAGAACGATGAACAAGAAAGTGAACGAGATAGAGACCATCGATCTCTTTTTAGATGATTTAATTCGGGATCCAAATGCAACATCTTTAGCCCCTGAAGAAATTGATCTCGAAACAGTCAAATTACTAAGGCAGGTTGTACTGGCAGAACAAGGACAGATACAGGATGTCATATATGAGACCGAAACAAAAGCGCGTGTATGGCAGCGGGTGATATCGAATGTACAGGAAGCCCCAGAGTCAAAAAATCGCACCATAAATAGAAAATTACAACTTACTCATCTGTTACATCAAAATTGGCAGCGAGTTGCGCTTGTGGCGACTATAATTCTTGCCGCTCTTGCTCTCAGTCTGTATGCCCTAATAAGTCGCCCATTGCCAGTACGGGCACAGGAAATCATCGAAAAGGCCTATGCGGCTGCAAACTTGCCCTCAAATGGCGTCGTGCAAAGTTTTATCCTGACTGAGATTCAGCATGCAGTGCCTGCCAACCCACGGTTGAATGCACAGAGTGGCTTGAAAGGTGACGAGCAGATATTGAATGAGACCAAACGCTGGTATGAAGCGCCCAACCAGTGGCGGGTCGAATTTCAACAAGAAATCCTCGCAGCAGATGGCAAAGAAATCTCTCACTACAAATCTGTGGAAGTCAGTGATGGAACGAACATCTGGCACTATGACCCAGGGCAAAATACGGTTTTTGTCAACCCGTTTAATCCAGCTATCGATGGCAAAGGTGGGGTGGCTCTTTTCGGGCAAAATGTTGGAATCCTGGACGATCTACTTCAGCAAGCCACCACCTGTTACAATCCAAAAGTAACCGCTAGTGATTATGTAGCCGGACGGGCGACGTATGTGATCGACTTCGGACCGACAAAATGTCCATCCGCTTCTGCCCCGGAAATGAACGGCAGGTTGGTCATGTGGGTCGACAAGGAGACCTTCTTTATCCTCAAACAAGAGCTATATAACGCTGAGGGTAACCAGGTCATTATGTCGATCGAAGTGACTCAAGTGCAATATAATGTTCCGATTGATCCTGGGCTATTTACGTTTACGCCCCCTGCACGGGCCAACACTACCGATAATCGCCCCAAACCCACTCCGAGTGCTGACGAGTACCAAAAACAACTGGAGCAATTAGCGCAACAGGTGGATTTCCCGATCTTTGTACCTGACTACTTGCCGCAAGGACTCGAGCCGCGCCAACCACGGTTGAATCAAATGGGGGGGAATTCAGTCGAACTTTCCTATGTTCCAACTGAAGAGGTCGAGACAGATACTTCGGCAGAGACAAACGGGATTGTCATTCAACAACTAAAGGCTGACAATAGCCTGGTAGCATTATGGACAGAGGGAGCTGAACCCGCAGCGATTCCTGGAGGGCAAAGCTGGCTGCGAAGAGGAATCCACAACCCGGATGGCACCGGATCCAATTCTGCTGCGCTCCTGCTGCGTGATGGAACGCTGGTTTCGATATGGTCCTTCACGATCACGCCCGATGAATTGATAAAAATCGCCGGTTCGCTAAATCCCGCACCAGGTTCTCATGCGCCACTACCAAACCCCACGCCTCCAACGCTGGACGAAATCCGTGGGCGAGTATCTTTCTCGGTCTTCATTCCCACTTCTCTGCCCCAAGGTCTTGCACCAGGATCATTAAGTGAGGGCGAACTGACAACAGAGAACGTCGAGATTAAGTACATTTATCCAGATGGGGCGGTAGGGCTGCTCGTATCAAACGGGAATCCGGGGTGTTGTCCGGGATTGCTCCAAATGCAGAATGAAGAGGCTAAGTTGCCCAACGGGATAACAGCTCACCTGATCCGGACCCCAATAAAGATGTATGGAGGCATGACCCTGTGGTGGGAGCAGGAGGGCACTCACATTGAAATATCGGGGCCGAACCTTACAGAAGAGGAATTAATCAATATTGCTGCCTCCATGTCGAGTACAGCCAATCTGGGTAAGATAGCAGAAGGAATGCCCATCTATATCCCAACTCAACCCGCCGAACTGCCATTTGACTTGCTCCTGCCCTCTTGGTTGCCTGAAGAGATGGCGAGAAGCGTACAAATGGACGGTGAAATCGTGACTATTACCTTTGACCCTCGCCCTGGAGACGCTCCGCATAGCTTGCTCTCGTTAGTTGAAATGCCAGTTGCCCTGATCGGGCCTGGTGGTGACCCCGATCCGCAGGCGACTCAGGAGCAAATTGGTGATGTGGATGTAACGGTCATAAGGCGAGGAGAATCTTGTATTACCTTTGAATGGAATGTGGGTAACCTATACTTGCAACTCACCAATCCGTACGATCCCCCAGGACAGCCACGTTACACGTGCGATCAATTGAGGAGTATCATCGAATCGATCCGTTAATGAAAAGAACCACCGTTGGGCTCATCCACACTGTAAGCAGAAGACATACCCGTCCTGCCGAAAATTATCTATCAGTTGTGGGCAGTCAGCTTACAGTCAAAATTCCAGTCTGCTCCAGAAAGTAAATGTACAGTTAGAGAAATTTTCCCACTGTGATCAGTTAAAATTTTGATCGTCATGCAGGGGATTGTCACTTAATTTTGAGCTTACAGCACAAATCAAGGTCAGGCATGAACAACTTCAGGAATTCCCGTCATTTGTGCGCTGATAGTCCATAAGCGATTCTGAACTTCTTCATCATAGGACTCGGGTGAGGACGGGACTGCCATACGGTTTGTCCAATACTTACCGGATATCCCTTCCACTTCCGGAGAAGAGGCAAGGTAGATGATTGTATCGGCTCCTTGTTCGGGGGTCAGCGCGAACTGATGGAAAATGCGCATGCTGAGCTTCATGGCGCCACCATTGTTCTCCCCAAACCCGGTCGCAACCGCACCGGGGTGGAGGGCATTAACTGTAACACCTGTCCCAGCTAAACGCCTGGCGAGCTCATAAGTAAAGAGCAGGTTCGCCAGTTTCGATTGGCCATAGGCGCGATAACCGCCGAAGTTGTAGTGCTTCTCATTCTGCAGGTCATCAAAGTTCAACCATTCGCCCTCATGCGCTCTGGATGAAACATTGATGATCCGCGCAGGCGCATTAGCTAACAGCAAGTCCAATAGCAAATTGGTAAGTGTAAAATAAGCCAGATGGTTTAATGCGAAAGTTTGTTCATTGCCATCAACGGTTAACATGCGGTTGGCAAAGATGCCTCCGGCATTGTTAATCAGCACGTGAAGATGAGCGTGCTTTTGACGGAACTCCTCCGCCAACCGGCGGATATGTGCTATTGAAGACAGATCAGCAACCAGTCCATCCACGGCAGGATTTTTAGCTTGTTCCCTGATCTGCTTGACTACCTGCGCGGTTTTATCCGGATTCCGTCCAACGATCGATAGGGTGGCGCCTTTTTTGGCTAACTCAAAGGCAGCGACTTTACCGATGCCATTCGTAGCTCCGGTAATCAGTACCGTCTTATCCGATAACTCATTCATATATATACCTCCAGGTAATAAATCACCCATTTAATTATATCATAAATAAGACCCGATTTATCTGATATAAGAAGGGGTTTTATGAATTATGCGGCGAGAGCCAGCGGCTCCTTTAAAACTAAAATTCACCTGATAAGGAATCCACTTTTTACATAGGAGATGATTTCAGGTATACTAAAAGAAAGCCTTGTGATGATGTGATCGTACAGTTGGTGAGATCACAAGAAATGAGAGAAGATGATCGTTAATTATTATGCCACTTTGCGCCAGGTAGTTGGATGCCGCCAAGCTGACATTCCTCTCCCACCAGGGGGCACGCTACGCCAGCTTATCACAGCAATGGTCAAACTCTATCCGGGATTAAAGAAGGAAATGCTCGACTCCCAAGGCAACCTGTACAGTCACATTCACTTTTTCGTCAATGGGCGTGAAAGCAATTTCCTAAAAGATTCGCTAGACTCCGTTCTGGAGCCAGGGGATATACTCTCGATTTTTCCTCCGGTTGGTGGTGGGTAAATTGAAAAAAGAAAAATACGATCGGTCAGACTGGTAAGTCTGACCGATCGTATTTCGTTTAAAGGATTTCCAATTCTATGAGCTTTGCTTCCGGAACAACACCATTGACCCAGCCGCGTTCTCTATAATACTCTTCGAGCATCAGATCCAGCTCGCATACCTGACCTGTGGATCCAGGGCCGCTAGCCGGTTCTTTGAGAAAGCGCTCGGGTAGGTAATCGCTGCCTTCGCGGAATCCATTCAGGTTATTGTAATAACGCTCCAGGTTGAAGACTCGTTCACCCACCTTGAGTAAATAATTCGCGTCGGCTTCCATTCCGGTAACCGCCGATAGTTGGGCTGCAAAGGTATCCATGGACTCAGCAAAGGTAGCGAATTTGCACACATCCAAACAGTCAGTCACTGTATGTACGTGCTGGAAAATGATGACCAGCTTCCCTTTGCCCTTCCATTCGATCGGGTCGGTAATGGTCGTCGGTCCCAGCACATTACCGATCACCTCAGCAGCCGGAGTGTAGGCGCGTAAATGGCAGGCACCGCGGTTGCTGGTAGCATAACCAAGGCCCATACCCTTGATGCCGCGTGGATCATACGCTGGGATAGACATGCCTTTCACCGACATGGAAATCTCAGGATGACCAAAATGTTTGGCAGCTTGTTCGGTGCCTAGCGCTAGAATATCACCTATTCCCTCCCGCTTGCCAACCTTATCTACCAATGCTAGCATGCCTTCATAGTCTCCCCATGCCAGGCCATCCGCACTTTGGATATAACCCTTCTCGCTCGCTTCCATGTACATCGAAAGCACATTGCCAATCTCGATGGCATCCATGCCGTAATCGTTACACTGGTCGATTATCTTTGCAACACTGGCTGCATTGTCATTGTCACAATTGGCACCTAACGCCCAGGCCGGTTCGTACTCCAAGCTTTCCATATGCAAGCCTTTGTAGGGGCCATCTTTGATTTCAACTTCTTTCTTACAAGCCGTCGGGCAGGCATGGCATGTGGGGTCTTCAACCAGGATGGTTTCTTTCACTCGCTCGCCACTAATCGCTTCATGCTGCGGGAAAAATGTGGTTTGCGAATTCCTGGTGGGCATGGCACCAATCACATTGACCATGTTCATCAAGACATTGGTGCCGTAAACGGAAAGACCGCCCTTGCGTGGCGAAGTGATCACGCGGGTGTCCATAATCTGAGATAAGGCACTAGCATGAGCTTCTTTCCAAAGATCTTTGTTGACGGCCTTTGGCATCTTCTTGACGGCCTTAATCACGATCGCCTTGAGTAGTTTGCTGCCTCCCACACAACCAGTACCTCCGCGGCCACTGGATCGGTCATTCTCATTCATCCAGTTGGCAAAGAGGTTGAGTTTCTCCCCAGCTGGTCCGATGGCGATTACGCTCAAATCCTTCTCTCCATATTTATCTTGGAAGAATTTGACTGTTTCATGCACACCCTTGCCCCATAACTCTGACGCATCTAGAAGTTCGACCTTTTCTGGGGTGACCAGAGCATATACAGGTTTTGAGGCCTTTCCCTTGAAAATGAGCCCGTCATAGCCCGCCCAGCGCAGGCGCGCTGCCGACCAACCTCCATGATGACTATCAGTAATCGTATTGGTCAATGGACTTTTGGTCACAACCGCCATACGACCACTCATATTCACTTCTGAGCCCGTCAAGGGTCCATTCATAAAACACAGAATGTTATTAGGCGAAAGCGGTTCGACTGATGGTCCGTTCTCGAAGACGTACTTTACCCCCACACCACGACCACCGATATACTTTCGCTTCCAATCTTCTGGGATCGCTTCGTAAATCACCGAGCCATCGGTCAGATTTATCTTAGCGATTCGGTCAGCATATCCACCAAGAGTCATTTTAATCTCCTGCTGGTTTTTATAAGCCAGCAAATTGAATTGAGGTGATTAGGGGTGAATTAAACTATTAATAGTGTAGCACAAATAGATTAAAAAACAAACCAGATTATTCATGTGAGTAAAGGCTAAATTGGAAATTCTGCAACCGAGGATTGAAAATAGGGATGGCACTGGTTCAGCTAATCCGCTGCTATTTTAATATTATTTACCCATTGTGGATTCGAACCCCGCCGTCTCTACCGACTATAGGTAATTAGTCTACATGAATGATATTCACCACCAAACATGAAAATTAGTTATAGGCAAACTCGAAGTGTTCACGAATGCGGAAACGAATAGCCCCCCTCCCAACCTCCCCCAAACCGCTTTCTGTGTGGGGGAGGAGTGAACACTATGATCAGTAAGAGCTATTTTCAGATTAATGTTTAGATTTTAGTAATTATAAAAACATGCCATGTGCTCAAAATAATAAATTTTGAGCCCTAATAAATGATGGATTATTCCCAATAACACCAGTGGCTTGTTTTGTGTCACAATTGCCGGAGAGGTCGTGGTGGTAGTGGCATAAAGGCTGAGTGCATCAAATTACATGTATCCCTGTCCTTTGAGCATGATAATCCTGGGGTATAATAAGACTAAATAGAGCTTAATAATCCGCAATAAGCGGATATTCCGAAGAGGGTTATACCGAAAGGGTAAGTGTGATATGTTGAATCTGAATTCCGTAATGATCGGGACAAAACAGCTTAAAGCCTTAGCCAGTTTCTACGAAAAAGTGCTTGGCAAGCCGGCAGACATGATCGATAACGAGAATGGCTTCTATGGGTGGCAAGTTGGCAGTAGCTATTTTTCATTGCTCGACCATTCTGAAATGATGGGCAAGACCAAGGATCCCGGGCGGGTGATGTTAAATTTCGAGACCTCTCAAGTGAAAGAAGAGTTTGAGCGCATCAAAAAACTCGGTGGTGTCGTGATCAGAGCACCTTACGAAATGGGTGGTGGGTGGATTGCAACCCTGGCTGACCCGGATGGCAACTACTTCCAATTGATTACCCCCATGCCAATGTAAGTAGCTCCTGAGACTGCATGGACGTGGTTGGGTGGCGAAATACTCGGGCGCGAAATGTCGTTGGCTAGAAAGCCATTTCGATCCACTAGGAAATAATAAAGAAATAACCTCCTGTTGGAAAGTCGCACGTACTCCATAAGACACTGATAAGCTGTGATTCAGTGTAGA
>Ga0153916_10002885_pt1 | contig 12633 bp, 10 predicted proteins | sample Opewatmetagenome_FD_109642 | JGI IMG/M metagenome (GOLD analysis project Ga0153916, IMG submission 109642) | Freshwater wetland microbial communities from Ohio, USA - Open water 3 Core 3 Depth 4 metaG | ecosystem: Environmental > Aquatic > Freshwater > Wetlands | place: USA: Ohio, Lake Erie...
ATGCCGTGTCAGAATCCTTAGTAATGCTTCGAGAGCTCTGTATTGCAAGGCTTTTACTGCACCTACGGGTTTATTCAATGACATGGCAATAGCTTCATTCTTCCAGTCTTCCAGGTATTTCAGGACAATCACCTGCCGCTGATCAGGGGTGAGTAGGGTGAGCGCAGCCCGCAGCCTTTGGTTTTCCATCGCGTCAGACACTTGTCGGTCCGGCTCATCTGCCGGGTTAGCTCTTAGCTGCACATCCAGTGGCAGGCTAGGGGGGATTTTGCTACGGTAATAATCCGTGATCCAATTATGCGCAATCCGATACAAGTAAGCCTGCAAGTAATTGTCAGGACCACGATCGTGCTTTAAAGCATATATAAATCGGCTGAAAGTCTCTGACATACAATCTCTCGCTAAATCCGCATCACCAAGCAGGCGAAAGGCATATCGATAAATCCCTTGGTTGAACGTGTCGAAGATTTCTTCGAGCGCTTGAGCTTCAAAGCGTTTAGCACGCTCTAAAATCGCCTGATCTTGGCTATTTCTCATAATCTATGACGTAAAGAATCGGCTATAGGAACGGGTCAGTATAAATATTGGTCATTATTGTATCGCGATTGTTTATACACATAAACCAGCGGTGTGAAGTGTGTCCACACCGCTGGGTGAAAGGGAATAAATATATATGGTTACGGAGTCCCGACCGTCTCGCCTTGTGGCGTCCGGATATATACGGTGATGAGCCGGGCAGTAAAAACCCCATCGATCACATTACCGTGAATTGCTACTTTATAAGTATTCAAAAACTGTTTCAGGTCGTTGAATACTATCTGTTGTTTGGCTGGTGTACCTTCATCGTTTGTGCTTTCAGCCCCTGTATCATCTCCTCCCTGGTTGATCTTATATATCAACGTACCGGGTGGAACTTTCAAGTCCAAAGTTGTGCCGATGAACTGTTTAACCTGCGCGTTGCCATGAATCAGGCTGACAGTGATCGTCATCGGATCTGTTACTTTGGTAATATATCCTTGCAGGTAAAAAGGCGTGCGCATTCTCATGCTGTTTCGGAATCCGCTCGCCCCGTTGCTGGCTCCTCGACTCGTGCTGTTGAGTCTAGTCTGGTCGCGATCTCTGGTTTTGTCACCATTTCCCCTATCATTTTGACCTGCGCTGGCCCCATTCCCTTGACCATTTCCATTGCCATTGCCATGACCATTGGATGAGTTGCCTGCCGCCATCACAGGCATAACTGATACTGCCAACAGGATCAAGATAACGCTAATGATAGTTATTTTTTTCATATCCTTCTCCTTTTCATTGCTTATAATAGATGAGTGATGGTTATATTCCTACATTTTATGACGCAAAAAGTGGATGCGGGATATGGCAGGATAGTAATTCTAATTATGAATTAATTTTCACAAAGTGAAAATCTCAGATATTCGGTCTATTATTACGAATGGGCAAATCAATACTTCGGATATATCGGATAAAATCCTTAAGTATTTCTTTCTTGTTGGATATTGTGATGGTCATTTCGGGTGCATCGAATTCCTTGGAGTGTGAAACCACCAGCAGTTTAGTGCATCCAAACGACGGATATAGCTGAACAATGATTAATTGTGGTGGTAATAATATATACGTATTTCAGCTGGAAACTATACATAAATTGCATCCTACACCTGAGGTGAGATGTGACTAGTTGGCATAGCCTTAGCGTTGATCATACCTTCAAGCAGCTCGACTCCCGTCCTGATGGGTTAACCGAAGTGGAGGCAGCTGACCGCTTGAAGAGTTGGGGTGCTAATCTGCTTCAAACCCGTAAGCCAATATCCCCATTTTATATACTTATCAGGCAATTTGCTAATTATTTCATCCTCGTCTTGTTATTTGCTGCGGGGCTGGCTTATGGTGTGAGTTTTTTACCCGGCCAGAGTGACCGCAAGCTAACCGCATATTTCATTCTGATCATTATCCTGCTCAGCGTATTGCTCAGCTTCTTTGAGGAGTATCGCTCACAAAGGGAATTAGAAGCTATAGACAGGTTGCTTGTCTTTCGCACCGCCGTGTTGCGCCAGGGAGGACGGCGTGAGATTGACGCTTCTCAAGTGGTTCCAGGAGATGTCCTGGTGTTATCCCAAGGCTTGAAAGTGCCTGCCGATGCGCGCTTGTTCGAAGCTCGCAGCTTGCGGGTCGATGAGTCTACTCTTACTGGTGAGAGCCTCGGGGTGGATAAATCGGTTGACCCTGTAACCGCCGAAACTGTGTTGGCAGAACGCACCTGCATGGTATACGGCTCAACTTTCATCACTCATGGGGGTGGGCTTGCTATCGTGGTAAATACCGGCAGTGCTTCTGAAGTCGGTCAGATAGCTACTACCCTGGAAAGCATGTCTGAGCGCTCGACCCCATTTCAGGTGGAAGTCCATAAAATGGCTCGACAGATGACCTTGATCATTGGCATTTTGGCTGCAATCGTGGCCATCATCCTGTACTTCTTTTTACACGAGCCCCTGGTTGATGTAGCACTCAACACTCTTAGCCTGGCGGTCGCCACTATCCCAGAGAGCCTGCCCATCGTGTTGACCTTTGCTTTGGCACTGGGTGCCAGGCAGATGGCGCGTGCTGGAGCGGTCGTGCGTAACTTATCGGTAGTGGAATCACTCGGTTCGGTGGATACAGTTTGCACAGATAAAACCGGAACACTGACTCAGAACCGCATGGTGGTCAAACAGTTATTTGCGGGTGGACACCTGGTAAGCATATCAAATGCTGATGGTGTAGATGGTGAAGTCCGCAAATTGCTTCAAGCGGCAATTTTATGTAATGAAGCTGCATTCGAGGTTGGTAAGGCTACTGGCATCATGGGTGATCCCGTGGATACTGCCTTATTGATCGCCGGGCAGAAGGCTGGTTTGGATATAGACCGAATCCGCACCGACCACCCACTTGTGAACATGATACCTTTCAGTTCAGAACGCAAGCTAATGACCACCCTTCACCAGTCGGATGGTGCAGTAGTTGCCATCACCAAGGGTGCTCCAGGTGTTATCTTGACTCATTGCAGCTCGTGTGAGGAAAATGGCCAGTCTTACCCAATGGGTGATTCTCATTGCCAGGTAGTGCGAGAGACGATCAAAAGGTTACAGAGCGAAGGGAAGTATGTGCTCGGGTTGGCAACCAAGCGGTTATCTTCCCCGGATACTTCAGAGCTAGTCGAGCAAGGAATGACTTTTATGGGCTTGCTGGTGTTGATGGACCCACCACGCCCTCAGGCAGCCGAAGCAATCGCTGCAGCTCAAAAGGCGGGTATTCGTGTGGTAATGATTACCGGCGATAACGGGCTCACTGCTCAGGCTGTGGCAGGTGAGCTTGGCATTGGACAGAACGTGGTCGATGCCCGCGATATGGTCGGGTTATCCAATGCAGAGCTTTTTGAGAAAGTAAAGGACGTCGATATAATTGCTCGTGCCACTCCCCAGGTGAAGCAGGTGATCCTCCATGAGCTGCAACAAGCCGGCCATTTTGTCGCCATGACTGGAGATGGGGTAAATGATGCCACCGCTCTCAAGCAATCAGATGTGGGGGTGGCTATGGGCTTGCGCGGTACTGACATTGCCAGGGAATCTGCCCAGATGGTGCTCCTGGATGATAACTTTGCAACCATTGTTGTCGCTATAAAGGAAGGACGGCGGATCTTTGATAACATCCGTAAGTTCACCAACTACCTGCTCAGCACAAGCTTGGGGGAAGTGTTCGTCGTGTTGATGCTTTCCATCGCCGGTTATTTTCCGCTTTCAGCCATTATGCTCTTGTGGGTGAATGTGGTGACCGACTTGGTACCAGCCAGCGCCTTGGCTGCTGACCCGGCTGTGAGTCGTGTGATGTCACGTCGACCGCGCCGCCATGACGAGCCGATTATGAATAAAGCGATCTATGCCACCATCGCTGGCAGCATCTTTCGCACCCTCATTGCTTATGGGTTGATTTTTTGGGTTGGGATACAGTTAGGTGGTCTCACATATGCTCGTACCATGTTGTTCACTGCCATCGTGTTGCACGCCTTCACCCGTGTCATGGTTGTCCGCCAGCTCGATGACCTGTCCATCTGGTCAAATAAAGCCCTGCTAGTGAGTTATGCAGTGGCAGTTGGATTACAGTTACTCGCACTTTACACACCATTACGACATCTATTTGGCGTCCTTCCCTTGGATTGGCGTGCCTGGTTGGTGATGGTGCCCGTGACAGCTGCCTCGTCGTTCTTCGGTGTATACATGACACGTTGGATCCTTAAACTTGTCCCATTATGGGGGGAGTCGACAACGCCAGATGATTCCGGAAGAACATTCCACATATGAACAAAATGTACATAGATCTAAATTGACATGATCGCCAGAGATGTAGCCTTGTCGTGTTATCCCCGATGCCGGCGACCATTATGACATAAACAGACCAGCACTGTGGGAGGTTCACAGTGCTGGTTGATTAAAGGGATGGGATAAATATTACGGAAGGCAATTCAATAATGCGCCTACCGTGATGCGCGAAGCAGTCCAGACTCCATCCACCAGACTACCATGACTGCTGATCTTCTGCCCAGTAGCCAGATCACCTAAGCTTATCGGTGTAGCCACACCATCAGCATTCCTCAAAAGGTAGCGTGTGCTGTCGGTAGTCGATAAGGTGATCTCTTGACCGATGTATGGATTGGCTAATCGATTACCACAGGCAATACTGACGGTGACTGATGGGCCATTAATTGCCGTGATCGTACCCGATAAGGCATAAGGCGAGCGAATGCCATAACCGGTCTGGTTTCCGTAGCAATTGCCATTGGCACTGCCACGATTTGCTGGAGGACCACCCGCAGCCAGGGCTGGGACTACCGATACAGCCAGCATGATCATAACGAGTGTAATAATAGTAAGCTTTTTCATTTTTTTCCTTTCTGGTTCCTTTCAAGAGATAAGTTGGTTTGGAATTTCACATTCCTGCTCATTATGACGTTGTCGCTAATTTGGGGATATGGCTAAAAGAGCATCTTCACAACATCTTCACAATTTGACTGGTTATAATAACGTTGGGAACGATTAAAATAATTGCCAGTGTATGAAAATGTTTTTGAGGAGTGGATTGAGCTATGCTACCGGTTGAACGTGCCAATAAGTTGAGGCAGGAAGCGGATGTCGTCTTGAACATGATCGGTCTGATGAATATTCTGCGCCCTTATGGAGCGGTATATCCAAGTGGCAGCTATTTCCTGGACTTGATGGTCTATCCAGATATCGACTTGTACATCACAAAAGTAAGCCTCGAACAACTATTCGAGATTGCTGCTCGCATTGCCCGACATGAATCGGTCACTCAGGTGGTGTTTGAAAGATCAGATGACCCTGAGCATCTGCCTGAAGGGTTGTATCTAAAGCCCCGTGTGAGATATGGGGATTGGGGTCGCCCCTGGAAGATTGACATCTGGTCTTTAAAGGAAACAGTCATCCAGGAGAAAATGGCAGATATGTACCACTTTCACGCTAGCCTTACATCCGAATTGAGGGAGCAGATCCTCCGTTACAAGCTTTCTATCCTCACCCCGGAAAAACGTACTCCGATGTATAGTGGTTATTACATCTATAAAGCTTTCATCGATCTGGGGTTGACGGATGATGAGAGCGTAACCCGCTATTTGATCTCCAATGGCATTAAGCTTGAACACTAAACGTTGGTTGGATACTTTATCAGCTATTTCTAAGCTATTTATTATCTCTTACTGATAACTTTTGATTGATAATCATGCCTGGGAGGTTTCCATGACCGATTCTGATACTGTCATCCTGATCACCCGCAATGGCATGGGTGAAGCAGTGCAGGAGTTACAACTTAAACTGATCTATACCTACCTGAAGCTGCTGGATGAACATGGTATCCTGCCTGGTGCGATTTGTTTCTACACCGAAGGTGTGCACCTCACTGTCGAAGGCTCTCCGGTTCTGGAGATCTTGCAATCGCTAGAACGTAGAGGGGTTCGCCTTATCTTGTGTTCCACCTGCGTTAATTATTACAATTTGGCCAATCAGGTCAAGGTAGGCATTGTGGGGGGCATGGGGGATATCCTTGAAGCTCAGCGACAGGCTGCCAAGGTGATCACGATTTAGCGATTGGAATGATGCACTTGATTAACAGGGATGGAAATAAATGGTCGTTTGTAATCTTACTGAAAGTATCGTCTCGAAAGGCATTCTCCTTATGCACCTGGGTATGCTAACTGGTCTCGCATCCATATATTGCTCTTACCAGTAGCCAATTACGAATAGATTTCCAGCGACCATTCAAACAAAGAGGTGGAAAATGAAAAATAATACCATACGTTTATTTCAAATATCCGGGATTCCGATTGGGCTTGATCCTTCCTGGTTCCTGGTATTTGCCCTGATCACCTGGGTGTTGGCGGTGAGTTACTTCCCGAGTGAATTCCGGCAATGGTCCAGGATTCAATACTGGTCAGTAGCAGCGGTGACATCCATATTGTTCTTCGCCTGTGTTTTGTTGCATGAGCTGGGACATTCTATTGTAGCCTTGCGGTACAAGCTTCAGGTAAAGAGCATCACCATGTACATTTTCGGCGGAATCTCCCAGATCACTTCCGAGCCAAACGATGCCCTGGCTGAATTCGTCATCGCCTTTGCCGGTCCGTTCACCAGCCTGGTACTGGCTGGTTTTTTCTACTTATTACAATTAGTCTCCGCCGGCATTGCGCCTATTTTCGCCATCGCCAAATACTTGGCTTTGATCAACCTTACCCTGGCGATCTTCAACCTTATCCCGGGTTTTCCGCTGGATGGTGGGCGTGTGTTTCGCGCCATCGTATGGGGGGTTACACATAACCTGCGCCGGGCGACTGAGATCGCGGGTATGCTTGGTCGAGCGATCGCATTCATATTCATCCTGTTGGGAGTCTGGTTGATCTTCCAAGGGAATTGGACAAACGGCCTTTGGATCGCTTTCATTGGTTGGTTTCTCGAGAATGCCGCAGTTGGTCAGGTTCAGCAGCAGCGAATCCATGCTCTTCTGGCCGGACATACCGTTGAACAGGTGATGAGTCGCAGCTGTGTCATGACTTCAGCAGATCTCACTCTGCAGGATTTGGTCGACCAGTTTATCCTGGATAAAGGACAGCGTTGTCTGATCTTGATGCGGGGTGAGGATATAGCTGGTTTGCTCACTCTGCACAATATCCGCACCATACCCCGTGACCGTTGGGCAACCACAACCGCGGCTGAAGTGATGACACCTATCTCCGAGGTGAAGCGCATCAGTCCCGAGGTAGGTTTGGAGCAGGCTTTGGAAAAAATGGGCACCGATGGGGTCAACCAGATGCCGGTTATGAGGGACGGTCAGGTTGAGGGCATGCTCCGTCGGGAGGATATCATCAACTATTTGAAGCTGCTTCAAAATTTAGAAAAGTAGCGCTTCAATTAATTTAGACGCCATCGATGATGGCGGCATGAGATACGATAACCTGTATCTTCTAACATTTATTTACAAATCAATGCGCATTTCAGCTTCAATCCCCAACATCCTGCCTGTCAGGGCGAAGCCATAACGTCTATAAAATGGCTCTGGTCCATCCTCACCTGGATGGCAGCTTAAAGTAAGCTCCCGAGCGCCCGGGCGTGTGCGCACGTAGTCGATCAGCAGGTCCATGGCGCGTTTACCAAAGCCCAGCTTTTGATAACGGGCGTCGATCATGAAACGCCAAAGGAAGTAGTGCGGCTCATCCGGGTCATCGTAAATCATCAGGAATCCGACCGGGGTTTCATCCGCGTAAATAGCTCGGAACCAGGCTTTGGGCTCAAAATAAGCTTCGGCAATTGAAACCGAATTCGGTGCCACGAAGTGCTTTTGTTCCGCACTCACATCCAATCGGCAGATGGCGCGCAAAGTCTCAGCGGTCACCTCACATAGGCTAATGTTGGAATTTCGGGTAATTATGGGCGATTCATCGGTCATGACATAAATCCTTGATCAAGGTTAAGTTATCTCGAGCCATAAGCCAGGCATATGGCGGCTAGTTATGACTTCACAGGAATGGTATGCATTATGGGCGATCAATCCCTGGACTTCTTGGTAGGGGCTGAGCCTACCTTGTGAAACTGGACGGTGTAATGTTTCGTCGCCTAAGGTGTTGATGTATGCAGCCAGTTTCTAGTTAATTAATAACATCCTTTCACAGTCAGCTTTCCAATCTGCCTTTGAGGTCGAATCCGGAACAGAAGGTCAGCCATTCTTGCTCCCGAGTGTCTCCCGGTCTACACTCTGACTTTGCAAACTTAGAAACATGAACTCTTTCCAGAACCGTATATGGTTGACTAGCGCCCATACGGAGTTGAAACGATCAGCTGGCACTTGTGCCAATTGCTCGGCGCTTATCCCCTGGATGCTGGTTGAAAGCGGTGTGAACCAACCAGCCTCCGGGTTGGAGAATAAACCTTGCAGGGCATCAGCCAGCACTTCCGCTTGAGTCATTTACTCCTCCTGACAATATGAAAATTGTTCGATCTATATTGGGTAAATTATAAATTATGTCTGCCCGTAGCGAGTAAACCATCCTGGTGAATAAGGAAAGTATATTTTTTCTCCTCCCCCAATTCACCCTTTGTTTGAGCGAAGCTTGAAAGAGGTTGTTTTTCACATTACAAATTACTACTTACAAATTACTGATCTGAAAATAGCACTTGCTGATTATTGTGTTCATTCCTCCCCAAAACTGCTTTCCGCCCTGTCCCAATTGGTGTGGATTGGGATTTGGGGGAGGTTGGGAGGGGGGCTATTCGTTACCGCATTCGTTAACACTTTGAGTTTTCCTACAGCAAATTTTCATGTTTGGTGGTGAATATCATTCATGTAGACTAATTTTTATTAACTGATAGCTGATCGCTGATGGCTTATAGCCGTCTTCCCCCCTACTTGACACCTCACCCTCTCCCGGGTATAGTCTTTGCCATGAAGAAGTTGCTCTTTGCCTTCCTTGCGGTTGTGCTTACTCTCCAGGCCTGCTCACTACCTGCTTTGGCTCCCGCTGATCCCACAAGCACTCCCACTATACTTCCAACTGTAACCCTGACGCCTTCGCCAACCGTCACAGCGACCTCTACACCAGTGCCCACACCTACCCCCACACCAGCCCCTGAGGTGCGCGTGGCAGAGGGCGATCATGCACTCTTCAATGGCGATTACGAAGCTGCTCTCTCGGCTTATAATACCGCCCTAAACGCCTCCAACGATCCCGCTATTCGCGCTGCAGCCATGCTTGGGCTCGGCCGTTATCATTATCTTACCGGCATCTACCCGAACGCATTGGATGAATTCCGAACCATCGTCAATGATTACCCATCCTCATCCCAGGCTGCTGATGCGTATTATTTCCTTGCAGAAACATTCATGCTGCTCGATCGTTATGCAGAAGCTGCCGACGCATTTGCCAGTTATCTCACCGTACGACCGGATGTGCTGGATGCATATATGAATGAGCGGCGAGGGGATGCTTTTTCAGCCCTTGGTGATTATTCTGGTACCCTTGCAGCGTACACTAGCGCAATCCAATCCCCGCGCTTATCCACTGACTTCTCCCTTGAGCTCAAGCTGACTCACAACTATGTTGTACTTGGTGACTATAACACCGCCATGGTGATGTATGACGATATCTTCTCGCGTTCCAGTTCAGATGATATCAAATCTCAGGTGGATTACACTCGAGGTCAGATGTACATTGCCTTGAACCAGCCTGATCAAGCAACGAATGCGTATGTGGACACAGTGGTTAATTTTCCCCAGTCATATTATTCCTACCTGGCGTTGATCGAGCTGGTCAATGCTGGCTATCCCATCGATGAGCTCCAGCGCGGGTTGGTTGACTATTATGCCGGGCAGTATGGTGTTGCATTTGAGGCTTTCGGTCGTTATCTTAATTTCAGCGACGCAACTTCCTCTGTCGCACTTTATTACAAGGGTCTTATCTTACGCGAACAGGATGATCTGCCCTCTGCGATCGCCATGTGGGATGCGGTCATCCAGGGCAATCCTGCCAATCCTGATTGGGATTCAGCCTGGGAACAAAAGGCTTATACCCAATGGGCTTATCTGGGTGATTACATGGGCGGAGAACAGACCCTCCTTAACTTTGTTGCTACTGCACCCACTCATCCACGAGCAGCGGAATACCTCTTTGATGCTGGACGTATTGCCGAGCGCGATGATCGTTTATTGGATGCTGCTCAAGATTGGCAACGTATCCCTGCCGAGTATCCCAATTCCGACTACGTCTACCGTGCTTTTTTCCTTGCTGCTTTATGTCATTATCGCCTGGGTGATTACAACGCTGCTCAATCAGTGTACGGGCAGGCACAGAGTGTTGCCACCACATCAGCTGAGCGCGCCGGGGCATATTTCTGGATCGGCAAATCCCAGGCAATTCAGGGTGATACCGCCTCTGCCCAGGCTACATGGCAGCAGGCAGCATCGATTGATCCGACAGGCTATTATTCTGAACGTTCCCGCGATATGCTAAATGATCTTTTACCCTACACACCCCCAAAGATGATCGACCTCGGTATTGACCGCCAGTCGGAGCTCCGTCAGGCAGAGTTGTGGATGCAGACGACATTTAATTATCCCTCCGACACCGACTTTTCTGTGCCCGGGCCTTTAGCAGGAGATGCACGCTTCATGCGAGGTCAGGAATTCTGGCGTCTGGGCTTATACGACTTAGCGGAATCTGAGTTCGACAATATCCGCGTGGAGGCTGTAAACGATCCATTAATATCCTACCGGCTGGCAGTCTTCCTCTCTGATATTGGGATGTATCGGCAAGCAATTCTATCCGCCCGACAGGTGCTCGACCTGGCTGGTTTGGACGATGCAGGAACTCTGACCGCCCCCGTACTCTTCAGTCATATCCGGTTCGGCACCTTTTTCTCCGACCTGGTCGTGCCCTTGGCACAAGATACGGGTTTTAATCCCCTTTTCGTTTGGGCAACATTGCGGCAGGAAAGCCTGTTCGATCCCTCCATCAAATCCAGCGCAGGTGCATTAGGTCTGATGCAGATCATGCCAGTCACAGGGGCAGATATCGTGTCTCGCCTGGGATGGCCGGCCGATTACACCCAATCCGATTTATTCCGCCCAGACGTGAACCTGACCTTGGGTCTGGATTATCTGGCTGACCAACGTGATAACCTCGCAGGTGACCTGTATGCTGCCCTGGCTGCCTACAATGGCGGTCCTGGTAACGCTGCCGGCTGGCAGTCGCTCTCAAAGGGTGATCCAGATCTATTTGTGGAAGTCGTTCGCTATGATGAAACCCGCCAATACCTGATGGGTATATACGAGGTCTTCACTATTTATTCTCGCCTGTACGCTCGCGTGCCATAATATCCGCGCTTTACCTTCTACCGGTCGATAATGAATGTTTATCGCCCAAGAGCATTCGATAGGCGATTAGCGCATGACCTGGATTTTTGGAGTCCATTATATGCACACTATCCTGATTGATCGTCGCAATATTAAACCCCCATTTCCGTAAGCATTTTTTAGAGCCCTTTTCTCCTTATTTTAATTTCAATCCATAACTCCGGTTTTCCACGTAGAAACCTAACATCCTGCTCCAATAACGGTTGAGGCGCCGGTCAAGGATTTGGAAACCAATCTTTTCATATAGGTGACAGGCAGCAATGTTATAACTGGTCGTCCCCAAGTGAACTCCTGGCACCCGTAATTGTTTTAGTTGCTGCACATAGGCCTCGATCAGACGTTTCCCCACTCCCATGCCTCGATGACCATTCTTGACGTCAATTTGCAGGTGGGCGGGGTAGATATTGAGGTCAACCTTCGCTTCTTCACCTCTGATCAGGCCAATCAACATGCCCAAAGCAAAGCTACCTGTATGCTTTCCGAGCTTATAACTCCCTTTCATAGCACGGGTCAGTACCTTGCTAAGGATATAGCCTCGCCAATGTTTCGTTTGGGCTTTAGTATCGGCACACCCCAGTAAATAACCGATCACTTCTTGAGAGCTTTCCGCTACCCACACAAAAGGCGTTTTGTGATCAGTATAATAACCCGCAAATGCATCCCAATATAGCTTTCGGTCCTCCAGGAATGCCTCCACTGGCTCTCCAAAGAAAGCTGTATCTGATGATATTTCGTGTACTGCTGCCTGGTCGGTTGTGCGATACTGCCGGATGGTTAAATCGCTCATACTATCTCTACGACCACGTTTATATGAATGGGTAATTGTTTGGAACGGTTTATACATGCTGCCAGAATAATACCATTATCGGCTCATCTCAATTCAATTTCCAGTAACCCCGATTGTAAAGGACCATGCCAGGAAATAAAAGATCTGCTTTTTCTTCGAATGATTAATGTGATAATAAAACTATAAGGAGGTCAGGTATGGAAATCTGCTTTTCGCCCATTGGTACGATTCATAGTCCATTCCACGAATTGAGTGAGATGCCCATCCAACCCGTGAGTGAATCATCTGCACCAGGAACGGTGGAAATCTTGCCAGAGTACATCCCGGGGCTCAAAGATCTGGAGGGTTTTTCACATATTATCCTGATCTATTATCTACATTATTCGCATCAA
>Ga0153916_10002886_pt1 | contig 12632 bp, 7 predicted proteins | sample Opewatmetagenome_FD_109642 | JGI IMG/M metagenome (GOLD analysis project Ga0153916, IMG submission 109642) | Freshwater wetland microbial communities from Ohio, USA - Open water 3 Core 3 Depth 4 metaG | ecosystem: Environmental > Aquatic > Freshwater > Wetlands | place: USA: Ohio, Lake Erie, Old...
AATGCGGCTACTGCATAAGTAGGACCGCCACTTGTATCATAATCACCAATTGCAAGTCCGATCAGAACTACTGCATCACCTAAAGCTAATCCATAACTTACCCAACTTGCAATTCTCAATCCCAGATTTCCATCTACACCGGTGAGATTCCTTGTTTTTGTTCCTCCATGAGCAACAATTGGAATTCCTACCGCACCAATAAGTGTGGCAACAGCACCCATTGGAATAGTCAACCCGGGATTATCATAGATTGCACCTGATGTTATTCCGAGACCCAGGATCGGAGCAACTAAGGCATATCCTAATATAGAAGCATTTTTTGCTGGTTTGAGATCACTGTCTGAAATCTTCACCAGGTTTGTACCCGGGCCAGGTTGTGTAACTACTGCAGCAGGTTGTTCATTAAACACATCCTTACTGCCATTTTCATACTTAATCATGAAAATCTCGGATCTGGCGATCGAATATACCGGACCAGTCAGGTTTTCATATTTCCGGTATTTTATCTCGGTAATTGATACCTCTTCGACTTTGGCTTTAATTTCATCACCATTTTTTTTCACAATCACATCCTGTCCTGTGACTATGAATCCTGTAAACAAGACTAATACGGTAGTGAATAAAAAAATTTTTAAGGAGAAATTGATTGTTTTCATGACCTGAGATTTTAATATTACAAATAATAATTGTGACCCTGTTTTTTCAGATAGTACAATTCAGATATTAGTTAATACCAAATTTACTAATAAGAATATATTTTGTCAAATATTAATAATAGTTGCTACTTTAATAACTAGATTATCTCTATTTGCCACATATTTAAAATTTTACTATTTTTATTATTAGTCATTTAGCCCTTTATTAATTAGGTGTTCGATTATATTATTTATCACGTATCGTATAAACTATTTTTTTTAACCTAACTTATAACAATCATGAAGCTGACAGGACTTACATTGGTTGCTTTCATTTCTCTCCTGCTTTTGCAGGGATGCGAGAAAGATGAAAAAGAAAAGAATCATCCTCCGGTAGCTAACTTATATGCGGACGTCACATCCGGAGACCGTCCCCTGAAGGTTGAATTCAGTGCCAACCTGTCAACGGATGCAGATGAAGATATCCTTACTTATTATTGGGATTTTGGCGATGGCACTAACTCAACAGGTATCAGTCCCTCGAAAACATTTGGTACAACCGGTTCTTTCACTGTCACCCTGACAGTAACCGATGAAGAGGGACTTACGGATGTTGCTACCATCACAATAACTGTTAATGAACCTCCGGATATTTTCCCTTTTTATGAAAATTCCCAATGGGTATACAGGGTAAAACAAACCGATACTGAAAATGGTGAGGTTTCTGATTACGATGAAGGAATTACATATATGATAGTAACTGGTATCGATCCGGAATATAAAAATATTGATGTATTTGATATTCGCATAACCGGAAAACAATATTATAATAGATCACTGCTGGGTGATTTTCTTAAGCTAATACATGTTGCAGGCAAATCGTTACAGATATTTAATAACAATGGCTATTATTATGCGATCGACCTAAGTAAAACTTCCTGGGGTGATTATATAATGTTTTTCTCAACAGGACTGGCGGATACCGATGTCGGATTATCCTCATCATCTGTTACAATTGGATTGGGTACTTTTCAGGCGTATCGTTTAAGTGCCCACTTAGACAACTGGGGAGAGAATTATGTCACAACACGTATGGATATTACAGAACTGGAATATATTAATCCCCAGATCGGATTGCTGTACAGAACTGAATCACGATATGTCGATATGCTGGATTGTTCCTATTGTCCGGTATATGGTGGCAACCAGGAGATTGAGCTGATCGGATATTATATTCCTCAGGAAAGCGGTGGGGCTTTACAGGGAGGTACCGGTTATAATCCGAATAATCCATATGGAGGGAATCTTGGCCTTGTCACTTTCTGGAATAGTGTGGATATTGGTTACACTGACATTTACATAGATGGTGAATTCGTTGGAATGATTCAGCATTATTATCCGGATGGATTAACCTGTGATCAGGACGGGGCAGTCAATGTATTCCAACCGGCAGGCAGTCACCTGTTAACAGCCGATTCACCTAAGGGATACCATTGGGAAGGACAGGTCAATTTTAACGAAGGGGTTTGTGGTACAATTGAACTCACGATTGGCAAAAAAAGTGGTGGCAGCGAAGATCAAATAGCTGCCATTCAACCATAAAGATTGGTAGATGCAAAAAAAGTACGTTTATGTCTTTTTATTCATCGGATATTCCGACTGGGAAATCTCCTATGCTTCCCCTGAAATAATAACGAGTGAGAAATATGGAATCAAGACATTCTGCCTGGATGGCAGGAATGTCAAATCCATGGGTGGATTAAACGTATATCCTGATATGCCGTTGTCTGAAATTAACCATGGAAATATCACCATGCTGATATTGCCGGGCGGTAAGGCATGGGAAGAAAGAACACTTAATGAAATAATTCCGTTTGTTAAAACTTTAAGAAATTCAGACATCCCTGTTGCTGCTATTTGCGGAGCTACATTGTTTCTTGCCGATATCGGATTTCTTGATAATATAAGACATACAAGCAACGCAAAAGAGTATCTGATGGCAATGTCACCAGGTTATAAAGGTAAGGACAATTACCAGGAAATACTAGCTGTCTGTGATGATAATATAATTACAGCAAGCGGAATTGCGCCCATTGAGTTTGCAAGGGAGATATTTCTGAAACTCGGAATATATGAACCGGCGATGGTTGAAAAATGGTTTCAGCTGTTTAAGAACGGGGTCTGGGTAAACTAGGTTCAAATGTTGTCATTTACTTATTTTTAAATTACCGTTCACTGCTCACTGTTCACAGTTCACTGTTCCCAGTTCGATCCCAGATCAAAGTGAAAGATCAATCATCTTTAATGGAACCCGGATAAATCTCGGCCTGTAAATATCCGCATCCCTGAAGTGATCTTCCAGTATAAAACTGTTCGTATTATAAGATATCAATAGTTTGCCATCCTTCATGAACTGGGGATGTGCCATGGCATTGTAAGTGAACAGGTTTTTATTGCTCTCCGGAATTGGTGTAGTGTACAGAAGAGTTTTCTTATTCCAGCTTCCATAGGGTTTATCAGAGACAAATGAATAAATTCCAGGACTGAGAAAAACGCCGGTCTGAGTTATAAGGACGTATTTATTCTTTATTTTAATTACACTGAATTGTTCGGATACCTCGATATCCGGCATTGGAACTGACTCTGCCGGATCTGAACTCCAGCCTGTACTTGTGTAAAATTCCCAGGGACTTTCTACATCTCCTGCCTTAAACCTCGCCACATGAGGTTTGCTTTCTTTTGCGCCATATACATATGTGTAATCCTTTTCTTCAAGTATGGCATTTCCATAATGAACCTGGTTCTCCACACTGCAGGGTATCGGAATTATTTTTTCTTCTTTTATACCGGGCAGTGAATATGTTGCCAGCCATGTGCCAGTCCAGCGGAATCCCCACATACCTGTATCTCCCTGCATCATTCCCGAGAGAAACAGCTTAAACTTATTGTTTTCGAAAAATCCATCACATGGCCAGAACCATATGGAATCCTCAGAGACCTTAAGCCCTCCGGTTGCTTCAGGAGGAGGTATAACAAACGAAACAGGATGTTCCCGGGTCCCCTGATGCAATGTAATGACTGAATCACCATCCTGAACTACCACTGAATTCCTGATAAATATAGGTGTCATCTTTGGCCTGGTATTATCAGGATTTACTGTTCCCAGGAAAGTGTCTCCGAAAATCCATATCGTTCTGCCATCAGGCATAAGGACTGAAATTGTTCCATCTCCTCCAGTATAACCACAACAATCCCTGTTGAACATTTCAGAAAAAATTGTGTCCTGAACTGGTTTCAGGTCAGTTGTTCCGGTCTTCTGCCTGCCCTGAAAACCGGTGCAGGATGAAAGAAACAGCAACAAATATGTAATAGTGATTAATATTGTTTTCATAAGTTCATATTTCCTCTTTTTTCACTTTACTACTTTCAACCTGTAACTTGTAACTTGTCACCTTTTAACCTTTTAAACTTGCAACCTTGTTACCTTGTACCCTGTACCCTGTACCTGCATTCACCGTTTTAAGAATCAAACAACAGGGTTATTCATTAACGTAATTCTCGATCAGTTCCTTCCAAAGTTGATACCCTTTCCCGCTCAGGTGCAACCCGTCAAGACTATATTCCGGATTAAGCTTATTTTCAGAAGTAGCAAAATGAGAGAAAAGATTTATGTAAATGCAGTCTTTCGAAATTGCTAAAGATTCTAATTTTTCATTGATCTTTATGATCTCTGAATTTTTGCGTGTATAATGTAGCGCATCATCAGTAGGAAGGACACTCTGAACATAGATCTTTGTATCCGGAGACTTATTGGATATCCCGTCCAGTATTTTACTGTAATTTTCAATAATATACTCAACGGATTTCCCATTTGAAAGATCATTCGTACCAATCATAATGAAAACTTTATCTGGTTTTGATTCCACCACTTCATCCAGCCGCTCCAGGATGCCATCGGTATCATCGCCTCCAATACCCCTGTTTTTAACATTTGGATTCTCAAACAGCTCAAACCATTCTGCCTGATCGGTTATGCTGTTCCCCAGGAAAATAATTTCATGCACTGTGTTTGGTAGGGTCTCAAAATGCTCTTTCCGGTGGTAATAATATGCTTTCATCGCTTTGTTCCAGGCTTCCAGGTCTTCAGTATATTTGTCATAACTCAGGATCTTATCTTTCTCTTCCCTGGTTAAAATACTGCTGAGTGATGGTGGTGCATCTTCAGGCCGGCTTCCCCATTTCATATTTGGTTTTGGTCCCATCTTCAGAACCAGGCTTCCGCCGTCAACAAGTTCCGAATGATAAAACCATGGCTTATTCAATGGTTTATCATCAAGCGTGGCAGACTGGATATACCTGTTTTCAGGTGATACCTTTTTTGCTTCGATGATAAACTTCCCACCTGGATAATATTTTTTATCAAGGTGAATAGTTACTTTCTCGAAAACCGGGCTTCCGATCTCATAAACAGGTTTTACAGATGCGCCTCCATCCATTTCAAATAATCCCATTGCACTCATCACATACCATGCACCCATCTGTCCTTCATCCTCATCACCCAGCCATCCATGCTCCGGAGTACTTCCATAATAAAGATCGATTATCTCTCTCACCCATTTCTGAGTAAGCCATGGCTTCCCTGAATAATTAAAAAGATAGGCCGCCTGCATGTTAGGCTGATTTCCATGATTTACAGGAAGTATCCCCATACCTTCCAGACTGTTTGATCCAAGTTTTTCAGAATTGAATTTGTGGGGCAGTGAGGTTTCGAATCCTTCTTCAAGCCTGGTATTGAATTCGTCTATACCCATTAGCTCTATAAGTCCTGCAAGATCATGTGGCACAAAATAGGTGAACTGCCATGCATTTCCTTCAACAAATCCTGATCCCAGAAAGGTCACCTGCCCAAAGGGACTGAACCCGTCTACCCATGTTCCGTCTTCATGTTTGCGCCTGACATATCCGACTTCAGGATCATAAACATTCCTGTAATTAAATGATCTTTTTGTAAAATATTTATAATCATCATTTTCCCCCAATGCCAGTGCCATCTGGCCAACCGTCCAGTCGTCATATGCATATTCCATTGTATTTGATACAGGCCCGTCCTCATCCGGGACATAACCATATTTCATATAGGTTTCCAGGTTCCTGTTTCCGACAACACCTCCGCCTTTATGTGGTCCGCCAGGCACCATTTGAAGCTTTTTTACAGCCTCGTAGGCTTTGTTCACATCGAAGTCGCGGATCCCTTTCTGATATGCCCCGGCAACAAAAGAATTCTGATGGGAAGCCACCATGATTCCTGAATATTCAATTCCTGTTGGTCCTTTGGGAAGCCAGCCTCCGCGGTCAGATATTTCCAGCAACGATCTCACCCAGCTGGAGGTTATATCAGGAGTGACCAATGCCCAGAGCTGATTGAGATTCCAGAATGTGATCCAGAAACCATCCCCTCCATAAATTGAGTTTGTACCTGAGGGAAGTTGCTGTTCTTTTTCATACATATCCATATACTTCCCGTTCACGTCATTCCAGGTTGTTTTTGGAGCATAAGCCCAGTAAAGGTTAGTATAGAATTTGGTCTTATCTGTTTCTGATCCTCCTTCAACTTCTATTTTGCCCAGAAGATCATTCCATATTTTTAGGGCATCATTCCTGACTGCATCAAAGTCCCAGTTATAATGATCAAGTTCTGTTTCAAGATTCAACCGTGCCTGATCAATGCTGACAAGTGATATACCTGTCTGCACCATGATCTGTTCCCCTTCTTCAGTTTCAAATTCCAGGAATGCCCCATTATTCTTGTTTTCAAATCCTGACGTGACTGATTCAACATTCCTGTAAATATCTTCATTTACCCATCCGTTAAATGACTTGAATGGCTTGTTGAAACGCATGACAAAGTTCAGGATATATTCATTGTAATTGGCTTTCCTGAGGCTCTGCTGATATGAAAATCCATGTATCTCATGATCGTTGACTCTGGCTATTACTGTCCAGAATATCTCATAATCATATTCGGAAGGGATTTTCATATCTACAATGATCCTGGCCGAATCTGATTCAGGAAAAGTATACCGCTGGAAACCTGTGCGCATAGTAGTTGTAAGCTCAGCCTTCACACCATAATCATCGAGGAATACCGAATAATACCCTGGAGTGGCAATTTCAGTTTCATGCCTGAATTCCGATCTGTAACCTTTCTCTGGATGCCTTTCGGATCCAGGTTCTGTCATTAGCGGACCAGTAGCAGGCATAGTCAGCAATCCGGCCATTGTCCAGGAATGTATGTGACTAAAACCGGCAATATTGTTTATGTCATATTCATACCCGGCCTTCCAGCCGTTATCCTGATTGTCCGGACTCAATTTGACCATCCCAAAAGGCAGGGTCGGCCCTGGAAACAATGTCCATCGCGAATCATGACTTCCGATCAGCGGATTCACATATTCAACCGGCTCTCGTGGAAGAAAAGGTTGTGCTAAGGAAACGAAAGAAAGAAATAAAAACAGTATAAGGATAATACTTCTAATTCTCATTTATTTTTGATTATAAATTTGAGTTTTTATTCAATGAATAATTGAAAGTCATTTTAATTTTAGTCATTCCAAATTTTAAATTTTAGTCATTTGTTCCATCATTCCAGTCGTTCTTTTACCATCTTAATATCACCATTGTCATTTGATATTGAGTAGTACTCTCCCTTGTAGTAAACATGATGCAGTTTGCCCTCGAAATTGAAATTGCCGGATTGACGGATGGGATTGTCTTCGACTTCGGGATAAAATCCAAAGAAACATTTCAGCATGACCTGGGATATGGAAATTCCTCCTGAGGCATCACGGGCGCACCAACCCCTCTCAGCAATCCGCACTTGTGCTTTTTTGTTTTCTTTGTTTTCGCCCCAGAGCTCATGGGCCTGTGCCCAGGTACCTTCATAGCTGACAGGCTCGATTGCATGATAAAAATCAAGCGCTTTCTGAGGATATCCCATCTGCACAATCGCATCCATCGATCCTGCAGGCCAACCGTCAAACGCTCCCAGCGGTCCGTGATCCGGCCGGTCAGAATAGGCAGCAGCTATATCCTGCAAAGACTGTGCACGCATCCAATGATCGGTTATAAGTTCACGATAAAAGAAATCCATCATCTCATCTTTAATATCCGTCGGGATATCCTTTGGCAAGTATCTGCCCAGGAACATGAAATCAAGGCAATGTCGGACTTCAATCTTTTTATTGTTCGGATGAAGACTGTACCATACACCTTCACCTGCATATAGTTTTAAAAGCCTCCGGATCATGTCATCTGCCAGTTGTTTTAATGAATCCGCCTTTTCAGGATTCCCGGTTTTTTCATAAAATGCTGCCGTTTCTCTCATCATCCATATATATCCAGCATTAAATGAGGGCACAATATGCTTATATGTGGGCACACATTCGAGCAGGTTCCATTCGTCATCACCAAAATCTGCAAGTTTATAAATATCATCAGTACATCCCTCTGTGCCATAAACAGATATCTTTTCCCAGTTCATAGCATAATTTTCAAGGTGCTGAAGAACCGTCTTCCCGTTAATTTTTTCCTGAAGAAATCCAAAATCGCCCGATACTGTTATATAAGCCCTTATCATCTGGAAAAGAGCCCAGTAATTAGCTGAATATCCATTCCCTACTCCCTTCCCGCCAAAATTATCCATGCCATAATACTTGCTTGGATCAATTAAGATCCATGATGATATGTGTTCTTTCATCATGGCCGGATCCACCACTGCCCATAATGTCGCCCATTCAGTTATATCCCAGAAAAATGTAATTGATCCTCCCCATTTAGGCCCACCGGTAAGGAATACTTTTTTATGCCGCGGCAAATTGTTGTTAATCATATATAACATGGTGAGAGGCCCTGTGTAATAGACTTTCCTTGCCAGGGTATCAGGTGTTTCAAGAATGGGGAAACAGCCTGATATGATCTGATTATGAGGCCTGAATATTTCCTGCCATCGCTCCTCCCAGGTTTCCCTGACACTGTTAAAATAATCATCAAATCCATTTGCAAGGGAATCTGCTTTGTCTTCTACTTCATCCTTCCAATTGCCATAAACCAACAGGTATTTTATTGTCATCGTTTCGCCTGCTTTCAGTTTCGCCCTCCACGTTGCAGTCCCCCCGCTTCTTTTCACTGTAACATTTTTCGGTGGAGTTACCATGCTGAATGCTGAAACAGCTTCCGTCTCCGTGTCAAATATAAAAATGTCATTCCCCCTGGATTCTGCCCTGTATTTTGGACAGTCTAAAATTTCTTCATCTGTTGGCCATTTTGATGGCACTCTCTTTTCCGTGGGTTTGCCATTCACCAATTCCGTCACTATGACTTCCTGTTTCCCGGATTCCTGACCGATGTGTTTTCTTACATTTTCAACCTCGTCATCCCTCGTGGTCGTCATTCCATCCATTTTCGGATAGGGGTACCACCATTGCCAGTCTCCTCCGTATTTGCTGATAAAACCAATCATGTCAAGACTGATGTTAATTTCCCTGTCCTCTTTGGCAAGATTAATAATATCAATTTTCCACATAATTGCATTATCATCCGGAAGCATGCGCGTGGAACTTAAAACTTCAAAATTGTCAGTATCACCTTTCCTTAATGCCTGGTATGGTTGCCAACGGAACATCGATACCATGGGCGTTTTTCCGTTAATCTTCAGAACACCTGTATGGTAACCCCCGGAAAATGGCGCAGAAACGAACCAGCTGACCGAAGTGAGATCACGGTTCGCCAGCGCTACTCCCCTGAAATTCCGGATTGAAGGTTCCATTGCCGCTGTATCCGCTGATAACCATACCCCGGACACCTCTTCAAGTGAAGGGATATTATCTGATATGTTATTCATTTCCGACTTTTTAAGGTTACAGCCTGCGAGAATAATAAGAAAAGCAAGCCCAATAAACGTCTGAATTTTCATAGCTTTATTTAATTAACTAAACCATTATTCTTAATTAAAGGTTTTTGTTGCCTATTAAGTGTTGCATGTTGCAGTGTTCAAATTAATAAACTGATTATAAATATGTAACCTTGTAACCCTGAACCTTGTACCCTGTACCTTGCACCCTTTCTGAGTTACCCCATCTTCTGCAGTGCATAAGAATATGCCCCCAGCCATATGGCTTTACTGGCTCCCAGCCTTGATACTCCAATACCGGTCCTCGGCAAATCATCATATAAAATCTTGCGTCCGCTTCCGGGAACGGTGATTTCGGCTATCTTTCCTGCAGAGAATTCTTTAAAAACCGAATCATCTTCAAGGTTATATACTTTGAAAGATAACCGTGGCGATGGAATTCCTTTGAAATTCCTATAGGTACGGTTAATCTCACTGAATATATGCGGGGAAAACAGGTCCCAGGCAGCGGTAAGACCTCCTCCCAATACGACTATTCCATCAACAAGAGATACAATATTGGCGATGGCATTTCCAAGTCCAATCCCAAAATGACGGAAAGATTCAACAGCAGCTTCCTGTACCCCCTTTTTATTCCCTTTGGCGATATCATAAATATCTTTTGGCATCAGATCAGTAGTGAAAGGTATACCTGCTTTATCAGCGTATACATTCTGAATAGCCCTTGTACTTATGCTCTCTTCAGCATTCCAGTCAGGATGGTATGCGTTCAGGGTATTGTGAACCTCAGCACCGCATGAATTATCGCCTGTCATAAGCTGACCCTGCACGACTATGCCGCCACCGAAACCCGTTCCCAATGTCAGTCCGATTAGATTTTTGTATTGCTTGATGCTTCCTGCAGCCTTTAGCTTTTTATTCAGCATTGGCAGGTAGCCGGCAAGAGCTTCACCATATGCAAACAGACTGCCATCATTATCAATGAAAACAGGGATCCTGAACTCTTCTTCGAGCATAGGACCAAGGGGAACCCCGCCCCTGAAAGCAGGAAAATTAGGCAGGATCCCAATAATTCCCTTCTCATAATCGGCCGGACCCGGGAATGCAAAACTGATCGCGGAAGGTTTTATGGTTATCTTTTGTGCGACTTCCTTAAAACCATCGATCACCATTGATAGACATTTCTCAAGATCATCCGGATGGGCCCTCTTGTTAATAGGTGCCAGAATTTCCCTGTTCCCCTGAATGGCAGAGAATACAAAATTGGTTCCACCTGCATCGAGTGTCAAAACCACTCTGTTGTCATTGTCAAATGTATTAACCATAGAAAAATCAGTTAGTTTTTGTACGGGTAGCATACCATGTCGCGAATCCAACATACAGTACGCAGATCACCAGGACATAAAGACAGGCAGTAACACTTATCTTATCACTGATAAGTCCCATAATCGGGGGTATAATAGCTCCGCCCACAACTGACAGGATAATAAGACTGGACAGTTCATTTGCATATTTGGGCATCCTGGCAACTATAAGTGAAAAAACTATTGGAAAAGTATTTGAAAAACCAAAGCCGGCCACAAAAATCATTATCCTGGTTACTGTCAGATTATCGGAAATTATTATTCCTGCCATTCCGATAAGTGTTATTACTATACTCCATGCAAGGAATTTGTAAGGATTTAATTTTCTTAACAGTATCGCTCCAAGTAACCGGCCAACCATGAGTGATGCAAAGTAGACGCTGATGCCAAGGCTGGCAGACTCCAGACTTATTGAAAACCTTGTTTTAAGGAAATTTGCAATGTTTGAATTTATCCCTACATCAAAACCCACCATCAGAAAAGTTGACAGGACCATAATAATAACAAATGGCTTTTTAAATAATGCCAGCACACTGCCAAAGGTTGCCGGCTCTTTGTCTGACTTAATTTCTTCAATTTTTACTGAATAGAGCCAAATTACCGAGAGTGCTGAAATACCCGCATAAATGGGAAAAATCAGTTTCCAGTTGCCTGTATATTTAACAAGGATAGTGGTAATGATCGGGCCAAGCATTGATGCAATAGCTTTAATAAATTGTGAAAGGCTGAGATTGGCGGCCTTGCTCTCATCCGATGAAATGTCAAGAAGTAATGGATTTGCTGATACCTGCAATATTGTATTCCCGATGCCCAGGATCATAAATCCCAGAATTGCAGTAAAATATGTATAATGGATATATGGAATTAACATCCCGATACCAGTTATTATCATACCCAGGTTAACAGTCAACCGCTTTCCTTTTCTGTCCTGGAAAAGTCCTGCAGGAATAGAAATAAGGGCAAACCATATTAAAACCATTGAGGGTAATAGTTGAGCTACTGTGTCTGATAACTGGTAATCCTTTTTTACATAACCTGTTGCCACCCCGACAAGATCGACGAAACCCATCACATAGAAGGAAAAAAGTACAGGCAGGACATATTTAAGAGAATTTTGTTTTTTCATTTAACTGGTATTATTTTATTAATAATCAGAGATTTATCTGTTAGTTTTTAGTTAGTTTTAAATATCACGGATTTGTTCTTACATAAGCTTTTATTGTGGCTAATTGCTGTCCTTCCATTCCATCACCAGGCCGGATTGTATATTCTCCAACCGCGGCAGGAATGATAAATGTTTCAGCATTATGAACTGTAAATGCTTCAAAGGCATTCCCGGGACTTTCCACTACGGCCTCTTCACCTTCCACAAGGTTCAGCACATTAACACCATTGTTTGTGTTATGTATCACCTTTTTGGTGAACCAGTGCCGGCGCGTCTCAATAAATTCCCTCTGATGGAGTCCTGTCTTCTCTTCAATCCACCCGTCCCCCTCGGCAATTTTCGTTATTTTATTTATAAGCTGTTCCCTCGTCCACTCAGTTGTCCTGTCCCACTGAATAACATTTGTTCCATGTGCTATATTAATAGGTCGTGGCTTCCCATCCATACCAACCCTTCCCCAGTCCCAGAGCTTAAAAGTAAAAATATAGGGTGTCGAGCTTATTTCCAGTACCAGGCTGTTTTTCCCTGAACAGTGAACCGTACCTCCGGGAATCAGGAAA
>Ga0153916_10002887_pt1 | contig 12629 bp, 11 predicted proteins | sample Opewatmetagenome_FD_109642 | JGI IMG/M metagenome (GOLD analysis project Ga0153916, IMG submission 109642) | Freshwater wetland microbial communities from Ohio, USA - Open water 3 Core 3 Depth 4 metaG | ecosystem: Environmental > Aquatic > Freshwater > Wetlands | place: USA: Ohio, Lake Erie...
TGCGGATCATGCCGGGATGGACGGAATTGACCCGGATGGCGCGGTCGCCCAACTCCAGCGCCGCCGCCTTGGCCATCAGCCGCACGCCGTCCTTGGCCGCTCCATACGCGGCGTATCCCGGCGACCCGATCTTTCCGAAAACGCTTCCAATCAGGATCACCGATCCGCCGCGCCCCTGGGCGGCCATGGCGGTGGTCGACGCACGCAGGCCCAGAAATGCGCCCCGCAAGTTCGTGCGGTTCACGGCCCTGAAGCGCTCCAGCGACATGCGCGCGATCGAGGCCGGATCGGTGACGCCGGCGTTGGCGACCAGGATGTCGAGGCCGCCGAACGTCGAATGGGCCGTCTCGACGACCCGGGCCCAATCCCCGGCCTCGCCTTGGTCGGCGCTTAGTCCGACGGCGCGGCCCCCCTGGGCCGCAATCGCTTGAGCGGCGGTCTGGATCTCGGCCGCCCCGCGGCTGGTCAGGACCACAGCCGCTCCTGCGCTGGCCAGGCGTTCGGCGATGGCGCGGCCGATGCCTCGGCTGGCCCCGGTGACGATCGCCACCCGCCCGTCAAGTTCCCGCTCCAACGCCACGCCAAACACACTCCGAATGAAAACATACCGCCCGGGCCGCGGGGCCCGGGCGGGAGTTGGAGAGACCGACTAGAACTCGTAGCCGAGCTCGACGCCCCAGGTGCGCGGAGGACGGCCGCCGCCGAAGGCGAACAGGCCCGCCACCGGCAGGGCGCCGCTCAGTCCGCGATCGTCCAGCAGGTTGCGGCCGAAGACCGACGCCCGCAGCGTTCCCGTTGCGGTTTCCCGACGCCAGCCGATGTTGGCGTCCACGATGTTCTGAGCATCGGTGCGGCCGCGCGGATCGTTCACGGCCGGGACCAGCGTGCCGCCGACCAGCACCCCGGTTCCCGGCGCGCGGCTGATCGTCGTGTTGTACTTGGAGACGTAGCGGTAGGAGCCGGCGATGGACCAGGCGCCGACGGAACTCGGGATCGTATATTCGACCCCGAGCGAGCCCGTGACCTTCGGAGTGCGCCGCAGCTTCAGGTCCGACAGGTCCAGCGCCGCGAGCGTCACGGGATCAAGACCGCGATATTCGTCGTAGCTGGCGTCCAGGAGGCCCAAGGCGCCGGTGATCGACAGGTTCTTGATCGGACGGGCGTCGAAGTCGAGCTCGAACCCCTTGATGGTCGCGGACGCCGCGTTGTCGACGATCGTCTCCTGGGCGTTGATCGAGCCGGGTGGCGTGGGCCGCACGACCTCTTCCTGCTTGTTGTCGTACTTGGTCTCGAAGACGGCGACGTTCAGCAGGAGGCGATTGTCGAACCACTGCGTCTTGGCGCCGAGTTCGTAGGCGTCCACGGTTTCCGGATCATAGGGCGTGCTCGCCGCCACCGGTGTCGAAGCCCGGCCGTTGAATCCGCCGGACCGGAAGCCCCGCGAATAGGACCCGTAGAGCATCACCATGTCGTTCGGGCGATAGTCCAGGGAGACCTTGGGTGTGAATTCCGACCAGCTGTCGGACCCCCGGGCGACGAAGGCGCCGGTATTGTTGGTGATCTTCTTGGTGTCCTTGGTGTAGCGCCCGCCGACCGAGAACCGCCATCCGTCCGCAAACTTCCAGTCCAGGTCGGCGAAGGCCGCGCTCGACCGCGACGAATGGTCGACGATGGCGGTGGTGTGCGCCGGGATGCCGATGGCCGCCTGAAGGAACGGGCCCCAGTTCGTCCCCTGCACCAGGTGATAGCTGGAGTCGAAGTAGTAGGCGCCCGCCACGAAATCGAGCGACTCAGTCAAATTTCCGGAGACGCGCAGTTCCTGACTGAACTGGTCGTAGTCCTGCTCCCGCAGCGTATCGAAGAAGTTGATCGATGCGCCGTCGAAGTCCTGGCGGACGCTCTCATCCGACTTCCGGTAGCCCGTCACCGAGGTCACGGTGAAATCGCCGATCCGCCAGTTGGCCTCGGCCGTGTAGGCCTGTTCATTGTAGGAAACCGGACCCTTCACATTAGAGAAGGTGGTGTAGAGGTCATCGCCGTTGTTGCGGTTGCACTCATTGGACGGAATGCCGGTGATGTTGACCAGGGCCCCGCCGGGGCCGAGCGGCAAGGCCAGGCAGATCAGGTCAGTGCTGGACGACAGCGATCCCTGCGCAGTTTCCGTCCGCAGACGCGTCCCCTCGGCGGTCAGCGCGATGTCGAAATTGTCCGTGGGATCGAAGCGAAGGGTCACCCCGTAGTTGTCCGACTTGCTGTGCGGTTCGTCGGTCTTTCGGGTGGCGTTGTGGTAGAAGCCGTCGCCTTCCCGGTGGAAGTAGAACAGCTTGGTGGACAGAACGTCGCCCATCTTGGGCAGGTTGAGGACGCCGCGGAACTCCTGCCGCCCATAGTCGCCGACGGTGACGTTGAACTTGCCGCCGAGTTCGCCGGTCGGCCGGGTGCGGTGGACGTTGATCACGCCACCGGTGGTGTTGCGTCCGAACAGCGAGCCCTGGGGCCCGCGGAGCACTTCGACGCTCTCAAAGTCGAAGAAATCCAGCAGCTGTCCGGTATTGGTGCCGATATAGACGCCGTCGATCAGCACGCCCACGGCCGGATCGAACGACTTTTCGATGTCTTCGAAGCTGATGCCGCGGATCGAGATGGCCGCAGCCGAGGGCCCGGCGGTCACCGGATCGATGACCAGGTTGGGCGTCAGGCCCTCCAGGTCCTGGATGTCAGGCGCCGCCGACTTTTCCAGCCGGGCGGGAGAGACGGCGGTGACCGAGAGCGGCGTGGTCTGGATCGTCTCCGAGCGCCGACGCGCCGTGACGATGACGGTTTCGACCGTCGCGCCGTCGTCGGCTGACGCGGCGACCGCCGCAGCGGCGTCGGCGGTAGCGTCGGCGGCATAGGCCGGCGTCATGAGCCCCAGCAAGGCATAGGCGCCGAGCGAAGCCAATACCGGGCGCACCGCGCCCCCCCCAGTGAAGCGTTGCATAGGTCTTTCCTCCCGTGTCGTCTCATTGGGACAGGCCGGAACATCTTGAGTGTTCCTCTACGCCTCGCTCCCTGCGACGAGCCATGGTTCGTTCTGCGGAAGAAAAAAGTCAAGCGTGCTTGTTATAAGCAGGATCACCGGTTTATCTAATAGATGACCGGCGGCCGGGCTTCGCCCACAAAGAGCTGCAGTGGGATGAAACGCGAAAGGAAGCCCGATCCATGGGCCTTAAGGGAAAAGTCGCCCTGATCACGGGCGCTGCAAGCGGGATTGGCGCCGCCAGCGCCCGCCGGTTCGTCGAGGAAGGCGCGCGCGTGGTCCTGGGCGACGTGCAGGTGGACAAGGCGCGCGCCCTGGCCGAGTCGCTGGGCGATCAGGCGCTCTTTACGCGCCTGGACGTCACCTCGGAAGCCGACTGGTCCGCCGCGGTCGACGCCGCGCAGGCGCGATTCGGCGCCCTGACCACGGTGGTCAACTCCGCCGGCGTCTCCATTCCCGCGACCATCGAAGACGAGACCCTCGAGGGGTTCCGCCGAACCCTGGCGATCAATCTCGAAGGGACGTTCCTGGGCTGCAAGTACGGCGTACAGGCGCTGAAGGGCGGCACAGGCGGCTCCATCGTCAATGTAGCCTCGACGCTTGGCGTGCGCGCAGGCTCGATCTTCCCCTCCTATTCGGCGTCCAAGGGCGGGGTGCGGTTGCTGACCCGGTCCGTGGCGCTGCACTGCGCCGAGCAGGGCTACGACATCCGGGTCAACTCGATCCTTCCAGGCGCCATTCATACCGAGATGGTCGACGGCTACATCGCCGCGGGGATCGCCGCCGGCGGCACCCGCGAGGCGGTGATCGATGGCTTCGCCTCCGCCCACCCCATGAAGCGTCTAGGTCGGCCGAACGAGCCCGCCGAGGCGATCGTCTTCCTGGCGTCCGACGCTTCGAGCTTCACCACCGGCGCCGACCTTCCGGTCGACGGCGGCTTCCTCGCTTAGGGAATTCCGACGATGGGCCACGACCAAACCGGGCCGGCCAGCGACATACGCTCCTGCCCGCTGCACCAGATCAACGCCTTCGATCCGGACGTGCTGCAGGACCCCTATCCGTACTTCAAGCGCCTGCGCGACGAGGCCCCGGTCTATCGAGACCCGAATACCGGGATCGTGTCGGTCTCCACCTACGACCTCATCATGGAGGTCAACCGGCAGCCGCTCATCTTCTCGAACGATTTCGGCGCTCAGCTTCGATCCGGGTCGGTGGACGACACCGCGGCTGACGAGATGGCCATCCTGTCCAAGGGCGTGGCGGTCGCCAACACCATGCTCACCGCCGATCCGCCGGCGCACACGCGATATCGCAAGCTTGCCGGCAAGGCCTTCACCTTCAAGCAGGCCGACAGCATGGGCGACTACGTCGCGCAGGTGACCAACGACCTCATCGACCAGTTCATCGGCGAGGGCCGTTGCGAGTTCAAGTCCGCGTTCGCCAACCACCTGCCGATGACGGTGATCGCCGACGCGCTGGGGATCCCCCGCGAAGACATGGACCGCTTCCACCGGTGGTCGGACGCGTTCGTCGTCCAGCTCGGCGGCGTCTCCGACAAGCCCACCCGCCTGGAGGCGGCCCGTCGGGTCGTCGAATTCCAGAATTATATGATCGAGAAGATCGAGGAGAAACGCGCCCGGCCCGCCGGCGACGTGATCTCGGACCTCGTGCACGCCGACCTCGCGGAGGAAGGCGACCCGCGCAAGATGGACTATTCGGAACTGCTTTCCATCCTGCAGCAGCTGCTGGTCGCCGGGAACGAGACGACCGCTCACACCCTGACCGCGGGGCTTTACTATCTCATTTCCAACCCGGACCAGTTGGCCAAGGTCCAGGCCGATCCATCCCTGATCGAGGGCATGATCGAGGAGACGCTGCGCTATCTGACGCCGACCAACAACATGTGGCGCGTGGCGACCCAGGACGCCGAGATCGGAGGCGTGCCGGTGAAGAAGGGTGAGATGATCCTGGTTCGGTACGGCTCGGGCAATCGGGACGAGCACCATTTCAAGGAGCCGGATCGCTTCGACATCACACGGGCCGACTCGCGCAGCCACCTGGCGTTCGGCGCGGGGATCCACACCTGCCTGGGCGCGCCGCTGGCGCGCAAGGAGATGCAGGTGGCCTTCCCGATCATCCTGAAGCGGCTGAAAAACCTCCGCTTCCAGGATGGCGCCAACACCTTCCGCTACAGCCCCAACATCCTGCTCCGCGGGGTCCTAGAGCTGCATATAGCGTTCGACCCCTCATGAGCCGGATCGACGCCGTCCTGGCCTTTATCGCCGCCTGGGAAGCCCGCGACGTCGAGGCGATGCTGGCCCGCATGACGCCCGATGCGCGCTACGAGAATGTCGGCATGCCGGTGATGGTGGGCCACGACGCCATCCGGGCATTTGCCGCGCCGTTCCTGGCCGGGGCGAAGGCGGTGCGCTGGAAGGTCCACCACATCGCCGAAACCCCGTCGGGCGCCGTGCTCACCGAACGCACAGACGTGTTCGAGTTGCCCGATCGCACGCTGTCGATCCCGGTCATGGGGGTTTTCGAGTTTGAGGGCGGCCTGATCGCGAACTGGCGCGACTACTTCGACCTGCCCGGGTTCCTGCGGCAGATGGCATGACGACCGTCAGGCCATGTAGGGCGCCTTGTCGGCGAAGACGATCGTTTCCGACTGCATGGTCTCGTCGAGCACGGCCTTGATCTCGCCGAAGCGCGGGTGGCCGATGAACGCCTGCAGCGCGCGGTCGAAGTGATTGAAGTCGTCGAGCTCCCAGAGATCGATGACCGTGTTGAGCCGCCCGGTCCGCTGGACGAACGCGCCGGCGAGCCGCCAGCCGTTGGCCTCCAGGATGGGCACGGCCTCGGCCATCGCGTTCATGAAGGCCGCCATCCCCGCGGCCCTCACTTCCAGAGTCACATGCAGGTAGACGCTCATGACGCGCTCTCCAGAGCCGGTTCCTTGGCCCAGGCGACGCCCCGGCGCAGAAGATCGTAGAAGACGGGCAGGTCCCAGGCGCCACGCTCGACCACCGGGTAGTAGTCCATGCCGAGGTGGTGCATGTCGTAGTGACCCCGGCAATGGCCGAGAGTGAGATAGAGCACGCCCCCCTGCCCCATCGGCTTCAGATAGAAGACCGGGTGCTTGCGGTGCTCCCAGTGGCTTTCGACAAAGCCGGTCGCCTCGCCCCCGAATTCGGTTTCCAGCAGCACGTGCAGGTCGCCATAGGTCTCGACCAGATAATGCTCGTCGGTCGCCTCGAAGGGCTCGACGCCCGCGACGAGGGGATGGCCGGGGTCAGCGACGGTCACGCGATACGGCGCGATCGGGGGGTGGGCGATGAACATGGAGCCGAGCGTCTCCATGAAGTGCGGCGCCCACCGCGGACTGTCGACCAGGCCGTTGTTCAGGAACCGCAGGATCGAGTTGGTGCCGTGCAGGGCGTACCAGCGCCCGCCCCGCTCGACGAAGGCCCGCAGCGCCTCCTGCTCCGTCAGGGACGGGATCACGTCGCAGGTGTAGGTGATCAGGAAGTCGGCCTCGGCGATGGCCTGCAGGTTGGAGTAATCCTCGAACACCCGCACGCGGACCCGCTCGTCCTCGGCCAGCAGCTTCAGGATCTCCAGCCTGGGAAGGTCGATGTCGTGGTATTTGCCGCCCGCCACCAGCACGGCCTTGATGCGTTTCTTGACGTCGTCGCTCATGCCGCGCCCCTAGTATTGGACACGCTTGGTGACCCCGCCGTCGATGACGACATTGGCTCCGGTCATGAACTGACAGGCCGGCGAGGCGATGAATGCGATCGCGCGCGCCACTTCATCGGCGGTCCCCAGACGCCCCATCGGCACCGCGGCTTTGGTCTGATCGTAGAGCGCGGTCATGTGGGTCTTGATCATGTCCCAGGAGCCGCCCTCGACGAAGATCGGGCTGGGCGAAACGGTGTTCACGCGAATGCCCTTCGACGCCAGCGCCTGAGACATGGCCGAGGAATAGTTGATCACGGCCGCCTTCATGGCGTTGTAGGCCTGGGGCCCGAAGAAATCCTCCAGGGCCGCCGTGGACGAGACGGCGACGATCGAACCCGCCTTCGACTTCTCCAGATAGGGCAAGGCCGCCTCGACGCCGCGGTAGGTGGCCATCAGGTCGAGGTCAAATACCGCCTTCCAGGTTTCTTCGCTGGCGGGACCGCCGCCGGCCGAGGCGAAGGAAATGAAGATATCGCAGCCGCCCAGGGCTTCCGCCGCCCGTGCGACCCAGGCCCGGTAGGCCGCGGCGTCGGCCATGTCTACGCTCTCGCCGTAGGCCTTGACCCCCTTCGCGCTCAGCGAGGCGACGGTCGCATCGACCCCTTGCTGGCCGCGCGCGCAAATCGCAACATCGACGCCCTCAGCCGCCAGCACTTCGGCCGTGGCCCGACCAATGCCCTTGCTGGCTCCGGCCAAAACGGCCTTCATGCCCTTGAGACCCAGATCCATAGCATCCTCCCTATGCACGCCGCCGGACTTAAAAAGCCGTCATGCTTGTTTTTTTCTAGGCCGACTATAGACTCGAGAATGCGACCGTCCACTGGAAAGCAGCGCTCCAACAGCTCGGCGGCGGTTAGGGAGAACGCTCACGATGGACATCGCATTGTCGCCCGAGGATCTGGCGTTTCAGGCGGGCGTACGCCGGTTCCTGGACGAGAAGTTCACGCCGGAGATGCGGCTTGCCGCGGCGCGGCAGGCGGGCGTGTTCGCCGAGGGCGAACTTAACCGCCAATGGCACCGAATTCTCTACGACAAGGGATGGGTGGCGCCGGCTTGGCCGCGGGAGCATGGCGGCGCCGAGTTCACAGCCGTCCAACGCTACATCTTCGAATGCGAGTGCGCCGAGGCGGGAACCCCGACCCTGCCCGCCATGGGTCTGCAGATGTGCGGCCCGATGCTGATGGGCTACGGAACTGAGACCCAGAAGGCCTTCCACCTACCCCGCATCCTCTCGGGCGAACACTATTGGTGCCAGGGCTATTCGGAGCCTCAGGCCGGTTCTGACCTTGCAGGCCTGCAGTGCCGCGCGGTTCGCGACGGCGACCACTACGTGGTGGACGGGACCAAGATCTGGACGACCCACGCGCACTTCGCCAACTGGATCTTCCTGCTGGTCAGGACTTCGACCGAAGGCAAGCCGCAGGCGGGCATCACCTTCCTGCTGGTTCCGATGGACACGCCGGGGATCAGCGTTACGCCCATCATCACCATCTCGGGAGAGCACGAGGTCAATCAGACCTTCTTCGACGGGGTGCGGGTGCCCGTCTCCAGCCGTGTCGGCGATGAGAACCAGGGCTGGGCTGTCGCCAAGTATCTGCTGGAGTTCGAGCGGGGCGGCGTGTTCTCGCCGCGGGCCAAGGGCCTGATGGCCCGGGTCAAGCAGATGGCGTCCGTCGAACGGGCCGATGATGGGCGGCCCCTGCTGGACGATCCGGCCTTCCGCCGCAAGCTGGCGGATATCGAGATCGAGCTCTCGGCCGTGGAATACACGGAACGCCGGGTGATCTCCCAACTCTCCATCGGAGGCACGAGCGGGGATTCCAGCGCATCGATGCTCAAGCTGAAGGGCACCGAGACCATGCAGAAGGCGACGGAACTGGCCGTCGAGGCCCTCGCCCACTACGCCACGCCCGACCAGCGGCCATCCTTAGGGGTCGGCGCCAACCAGCCGCCGGTGGGCCCAGACCATGCGGCGACGCCGATGGCGCGATACCTGAACACCAGGGCCGCCACCATCTACGGCGGCTCCAGCGAGGTGCAACGCAACATTCTGGCCCGGGTCGCATTGGCCCTATAGACAGACCGCGCAAGAAAGACCAACGAGTCGGTTTGTCATGCAAAGGTCCCCGAGGAAATCGACGAAGATGGATGACGGTCTGCTTAGCGTGCCTCACGAGCTGGAGCCGGAAGGCCTGGCCGCGGACGGCCAAGGCTGGCAGCAGCGCAAGAGCGCGCAGACCCGCGTCGCCATCCTCGAGGCGGCGGTCGACTGTCTCGAGAAGCACGGATACGCGCGGACCACGACCCAGATGATCGCCCAGACTGCGGGCATTTCCCGCGGCGCCATGCTTCACCACTACTCGACGAAGCAAGAGCTGATCGCGGCGGTGATCGACTACACGTTCTTCAAGCGCATTGAAGGCTTCACCGCGTCGATCACGGGGCTGACGGAGTTCCAGCGCGTGCAGGAGCACATCGGCATTGAGCTCTACTGGGAAAGCCTGCTGACCCGGGAATACTCAGCCTATCTCGAATTGCTGGTGGCCTCGCGCACCGATCCGGAGCTGCGGGACATCTTCATGCCCAAGGCCCAGCGCTACGACCGCGTCGAGCGCGAGGTGGTGCTTCGGGTTTTCCCGGAATGGGCCGACCAGCCGGAGGCCTATGAGCTGGCGATGGACTACTGCATCGCTGCCATGGAAGGCTTGTTGCTGAACCGCGACATCTGGGACGACCGAAAGCGGCGCACGATGTATCGGACCTTCATCTCCCAGACCCTGCTGAACCTCCGCGACGGACGCGTGACCCTCGAGGGCCGCCTGGCGCAGCCCGCCCCGACTACCCGATAGCCTCAGCGATCAGCGCGTTAACCTCCGCCGCCTTCTCGAGGTGTGGCATGTGGCCAGCGCCCTCGATCCATACCACGCGGAAGCCGGGCGGCAACGCCGCCTCGTCCGGGGCGCCGACGATCTGATCGGTCCTGCCGGCGATCACCAGAGCGCTCGGGATCTTGGCGAGGTCGGCCTGGAGTTCGGCGGTGTCGCCGCTGGCGAGCATCCGATCCCGGATCGCAGTCAGGGCCTCTTCGACGCCGTCGAGGCGCGTGAACTTCAGCACGTCCTCCACCATGTCCTTGGTGACCATCTCGGGATCGGCGACGAGCATCTCCATCCAGGGCTTGAGGTCGCGGGCGCGCTGGGATTCGATCACCCCGGTCAGGAAGGGTTCGGACACCGCCGTGCCCGGCAGGCCAGCCGGGGCGATCAGGGTCAGCGAGCGTGCGAAATCCGGTCGATCCGCCGCGATCCGCGCTGCGACCGCCGCGCCGAGCGAATGGCCGACGAGATGCGCCTCCGTGACGCTGGCGGCAGCGAGCGCCGCCTGGACGGTGTCAGCCAGGGTCCGAAGCGAGGCGTCTCCGACATCCTTGGACGAGCCGCCGTGACCCGGGAGATCGACGGCCACCACCGGGCCGCGCGCCGCCAGGGCCTCGACATTGAAAAGCCAGTTGTTCATGTCGCCGGAGTAGCCGTGGATCAGCACCACCGGCGCAGCGGCCCCTTCGCCCGCCCGGCCCAGCCGGACCTGGCGACCGCCCACCTCGAAGGTGCTCAGGGCGAGCGCCTGGACGCTTTCCCCCTCCTCCGCCTCCGGCGTGAAATTCGCCTGGAAGTCGGCGATGAACGCGTCGAGCTCCGCCTCGCTGACGGCCGGGTCCGCCACCACCGCGATCAGGGCGCCGACGGGCACGGTCTCGCCTTCGCCGATGACGATCCGGCGCAGCACGCCGGCCGCAGGCGCCTCGTAGACGTTGTTGATCTTCGAGGTCTCGATGTCGACGAGGTCCTCTCCCTCGGTCAGGGAATCGCCCTGCGCCTTCCACCAGTGGACGACTGCGCCCTCCTGCATGGAGAGGCCCCACTTGGGCATGCGAACGGGAATCACATCAGGCATGATCTTTAATCTCAGCGATCCTGTTTCCGCCGCTCAGCCGAAGCGGGCGAGGTACTTGTCGAGCGTCCGGTGGAAGTGGCGGATGCGGATTTCCTGGTAGTCGCCCAGCTGCACCTCGTTGTTCTTCGAGGCCTTCAGCCCATCCTGCACGTAGGGCAGATTGGCCATGTCCTGTTCGAAGATGCTGCCGAGCGTCCCCAGCTCGGCCGCGGCGGTCCAGGCCTCTGTCTCGCTCAACATGTTCATCGACACGCTGCGCGGCTTGCGGGCGCCCTTGGGCGTCCGGACCAGGAGACGGACCTCCATGAGGGTGGAGTCCTGGTCCGGCCACGGCCGCCACCGATAGACGATGTTGGGCATGTAGCCGCCCCACGGGGCGAAGTTCGGAAAGACGTTGTAGGTGAAGGCGTCGAGCAACTCGGCGTCGGTGGCGCCGCTGTGGTCGTAGCCGGTTTCCTTGGTGTAGCGCTCGCGATTGGCCGCAGCCATGGCGCGCCGGGCGGTCATGCCCTCCGGCACCTCGACGTTCAGGTCGGTCCCGCCGGCGCGGCCGTTGTACTTGAGGAACTCGTCGACGATCCACTGCTGGGTCTGGGCGGTCGCGTCCAGGTGCGGCGACATTACCGCAAAGGGCGTCAAGGCCACGTTCACGTGGTCGCCGTAGACATTGTAGCGGGTGTTGGCGTCGCCGGTGAACGGCAGGATCTGCGGATGGGTGACCACCGAATGCCAGGCTTCCATGAAGGCCTCGGCGACGGCCTTCCAGTTGGCGTGGATGACCTTTCCGACCCAAACCGCTGTCGTGCATTCCTCATGGCGCCAGCGCTCGAAGTGCTCCGGAAGGGGCGCGAGGTACTCCTCAAGGGTTTGACCGCCCTCCGCCTCCTTGATGAAGATGTAGCCGCCCCAGCGTCCGACCTGCGCCTCGGGCAGGGTCATGGATTCGTCCGTCAGGTGCCCGAAGTCCCAGCGACAGGGGATGTCCTTCAGCGAGCCGTCCGTGTTCCAGGTGAAGCCATGGAAGGGACACTTGAAGTCCTTCGACCAGCCGGACTCCAGGCGCAGCTTCCGCCCCCGGTGGAGACAGACGTTGTGGAAGGCGCGGACCGAGCCGTCGGCCTGGCGCGTCACCAGATAGGACCGCCCCGCATTCTCGTAGACCACCACGTCGCCGGCGTCGGGCATCTCCTCCTCGCGGGCGGCGAACTGCCAGATGTTCGGCCACATCGCCTCGATCTCCCGGCGGAAGAATTCCGGGCTGGTGTAGCGGTCGGCGGCCAGGGGCTCGGAGCCCATGTATTCGTAGGAGTCGGTTCGCAGGAACTCCGGCGGCGTCACCGCATCGGCCGCCATGAAGTCGTCCCAGCCCTCGGCCGGACACCGGGCCGTTCCCGCGCCAACGCGGTCGCCATCGTGAGCCATTTGCGCGTCCTCCCGTACGTCTTGTTGCGGGCACGCTAGCAGCCGTCTTTAAAACCGACAAGCTTGCTTGTTTTTTTCCAGCCCCGTAGATTCCTGGCAGGTGCGCGCAAGGGGACGCGGACGCGATCGCGGGAGGAATTGAGATGACCAGGCTCTTGGGAAAGACGGCGGTGGTGCTGGGCGCAGCCGGCCGCGGCAATATGGGCCAGACGATCGCCCGGCGTTTCGCCGACGCGGGCGCGCAGGTGCTGGTGGCCGGTCGCCACGCCGAGGAATTGGAACGCCTCGCTGGCGAGATCGGCGGGCGCCACGCGCTGTGCGACATCACCGTCAAGTCCGACGTCGAGGCCCTCGCCCGCACGGCTCTGGACTGGACCGGACGCCTGGACGTGGCGGTCAACGCCACGGGCTGGGGTCTCCTGAAACCGTTCCTGGAAACCACCACCGAAGAGCTCGACCGAATGATGGCGCTGCAGTTCCGAGGCCCGTTCCA
>Ga0153916_10002888_pt1 | contig 12628 bp, 9 predicted proteins | sample Opewatmetagenome_FD_109642 | JGI IMG/M metagenome (GOLD analysis project Ga0153916, IMG submission 109642) | Freshwater wetland microbial communities from Ohio, USA - Open water 3 Core 3 Depth 4 metaG | ecosystem: Environmental > Aquatic > Freshwater > Wetlands | place: USA: Ohio, Lake Erie, Old...
GGGAAGGGGGTGGGGGGATGGGGCCCATATCCATTGATTTGGTAAGTGTCCGATTCATCAATCAGGATTAGTGGGGGATTTCCACCCGCCATTATTGGCGGGATGAGAATCCCGCCCTACTTGTTGCTGGCGAGGGAACGCGGGTCGAGGGCATCGCGTAATCCATCGCCGACAAAATTGATCGCCAGCACAATCAAAAGGATGAAGGTACCTGGAAAGAACCACATCCAGGGAGCGGATTCCAGACGGTTGTAAGCCTCATTGAGCATATTCCCCCAGGTAGGGGTGGGCGGCTGCACACCCATGCCCAGGAAACTGATATATGCCTCCGCTAGGATGGCGTTTGCTACTTCGAGCGTGGCGGAAACGATGATGGGCGCCATGGTGTTCGGGAGGATATGCTCGAATATGATCGAAAAGTCGCTGGCGCCAGTGGCATGGGCGGCGGTGACGAACTCTTGCTCTTTCAAGGAGAGGAAGTTCGACCGTACGATGCGCGCCAGGTACATCCAGCTATCGAATCCGATGACAGCAATGATCACCACAACACTGCCGCTGAATGTACGGCCCAGTAACTTCAGCGTGGGGGCTTCAGTGGCGAAAAATTTTGCCAGAACGATCAATAAAAATAATTGGGGGATATTAAACATCGCCTCGGTAAAACGCATCAAAAGGCTGTCGATGATGCCGCCGAAGTAGCCCGAGATGGCGCCGATCAACACCCCTACGGTAACCGAAATGACAACTGCCAGGATCCCGATGATGATCGAAATCTGGCCTCCGTATATGGTGCGCGCCAGGATATCTCGCCCGCCCAAATCTGTCCCGAAGGGGTGCCCTGCAGAAGGAGGCGAAAGCCTGTTCCTCAAGTCTACGTAATTCGCCTCCTCCTCTGTAAATAAGAAGGCACCCATGATCACATACAGAATCAGAGCGACGAGAATGCCAAAGCCGATCAAAGCCATCCTATGACGCACAAAGCGACGGAAGGCAATTTGAGCCGGGGTTAGCATGTATTGCTGGGCAATGTCAATCATAACGGATACGTGGATCCAGGTAAGTATAGGCGATGTCGGTAACGAGCTGAAACAGCACCACCAATACGGATATGATCAAGAGGATACCCATGGTCACGGGAATATCGCCAGCATTGGTAGATTTAAAGTAAAGGCGGCCCATCCCTGGCCAACCGAAGATGGCCTCCACCACCACTGTGCCGCCCAACAGTAGCGGGATGTCCATACCGACGATGGTCACCAAGGGCAAAGCAGCGTTCTTGAGGGCGTGACCGAAAAGCACCATCTTTTCGGGCAACCCTTTTGCACGGGCGGTTCGAATATAATCTTCGTTGATCACTTCCAGCATCTGAGAGCGCACAAAACGGCTGTATCCGGCGATGCTGACGATGGACAGCGCTGCCAGGGGAAGGATCAAATGGATCGCGATCTGGCCTAAGGAGGGTCCAACTGCCAGGTCATACATGCCCACTATAGGCAAGCTGGGTAACCCCCACCGTTTAAAATTCACGCCGAAGATGTAGATCAACATCAACGCCAGCCAGAAGATGGGCATCGAATATCCGATGAAGGAAAACGTCGTGATGAAATTATCCCAGAATGAGTATTGCCGCAGTGCGGAGTAGATGCCGATGAGCAGGGAGAGAATCAGGACCAACACCTCACTGGCAACCATGAGCAGCAGGGTGGGGCTCACGCGTTCAGCGATCACCTCGATGGCTGGACGACGCTCCTGGAAGGAGTTGCCAAAGTCGCCGCGCAAGACCCCACGGCGCGCACCATAGCTGTCAGGAGTGCCGTCTCCATCTACATCCACCTTCATCCAATCGTTCCCGACCAGCCAAATGAAGTATTGCACGGGCACAGACTTATCCAGCCCGAGCTGGCGAGTCAGGCGTCCACGGTCCTCCGGTCGCAGGCGGCGGCGCGTGCCGCCGAAGGCAGCCAGCGGATCCCCCAGGTTGGCCAGCAGGACGAACAGGATCAACGTGATGATGAAGAGGAGGGGGATGGCTTGCAGCAGCCGGCGGAGGATGTAGCGAGTCATAGTCAGATTACCGTCCCTTCCTCTCTTGCCCCTTATCCAATTCGGAAAGGGGAAATAGTGCCGAATTTAGGCTTATGCAGCCTGCAAGAGCAGGCTGCAAAACTCTAAATTCGGCCTCCATCTCCCCTCCCCCTGTCTGACCGCCGACGGTCTGCGTCCGCAGGTCGTAGATACGCCAGGTTATGATGCAGCTGGGGGAGGGGGCTTCTAGAAAGGCGATTCGCCATGGGGTTATTTAACATCCCATTCGTAAGCGAACATCAACGGGTCCGCTCCGGAGAATCTCACATCTGTCAGGCGATCATTGATCGCCCACACATCCGGATCGGTGTGCAGCGGGATGAGGTAGACCTGATCGTACATGATCTTTCCGATCTCATGGAACATCGCGATACGCTTTTGTGGATCCAATTCCACAGCCTGGGCCTTGAAGAGCTCATCCAATTTGGCATCACAGACCCCGTACCAATTGTATCCATAGGGATTCTCCGTTGAGGGGATCTGGTCGCAGAGGAAATAGCTGGTATCCGGGCTGGGGAAATACCACAAGCCATCCGAGAAGTGGGTCATTTCGTACAGGCCATGGGCCATTGGGCCGTCTTCATCGTAGGAAGCCCAGAGCACCTCATACGTATTCGGCAGCAATTCTACTTTGATACCGACATCGCCTAACATCTGCTGGATCGAGGCAACCATAGTATCCCCCGTTTCGTCGCCTCCGATGTAGACATAGCGAAGCGCCAGTTCGACCCCGCCCTTGTCCCGGAAGCCATTCCCATCGCTGTCCACCCAGCCGGCGTCGTCAAGCAGCTTTTTAGCAGACTCCTTGTCGTAAGGATACGGCTTCAGATCGGGATTGTCATAGACGGTCCCATGCCAGTACGTCGCTGGGATTTCATACAAGCCGTGATACAGCTCTTTATTGATCAAATCGCGGTCAATTGCTGAGATGATCGCCCGGCGTACCATCGGGTCTGTCATGCCCGGGTTCGTAGTTTTTGGATCGACGTTGAGGAATAAGGCGACCTGGTAACCGTTTGGGTAGGTCTGGATGCCCACGTTACCCATTTTTTCAATCTCAGGCACCTCTGAGCCAATGATGTAGGTACCGATGTCACTTTCGCCCGAGGCGAGGGATGCTAGTTGAGCAGCCCGATCTTCCGACAGGCGCATAAAGATTTTATCCAGCTTGGGACGGCCTCGCCAATACTTAGGGTTGGCTTCGAAGGTGAGATGGCTGCTGGGCTCAAATTCAGTCACGATGAACGGCCCATTGCTTACGCTGGGTAGCCGGTTCCACTCGGCGTTATCCAGAGTCTTCTCGGCCTGGAAAACTGGCTCTAATATGTGTTTCGGGATGACCCTGGAAATGCCGGTAAAGAGGCTGGTCGACCAGTCCGCATAAGGGCCGGTCAGCTTGATTTGAAGGGTATGCGCGTCTACAGCAGTGACGCTCTCCACATAGGTATCCCATGGATAACGGCTGTAGGAGCTGTTGCCATCGTTCATAATCATCTCATAGGTAAAGACAGCGTCATCGGCAGTGACTGGCGTATCATCAGACCATACGGCGTCTTTTCTGAGCTTATAGGTGATGACCAAGCCGTCTTGAGAGAGCCCGCCATTTTCCACGGTTGGCAACTCTTCAGCCAGGTCCATGACGTATTTTCCATCTGCATCGATGTTCCACAGGCTCATCAGATTGAGGTCGAAGATGCATTCAGCTGTCCAGGAGTAAGCATAGATTGGATTCAGGCTCTCCGGGTCGCCGCCGGTGAAGGTCATGGTAACGACCTTGTCTTTAGCAGGTTCCTGCGGCGGCTCGGTGGTTGGCGGTACGGCAGTTGGTTCCTGGGTTGGTTCGGGTGGAGCGACGGTCTCCGCAGGTGGCGGCGCAACCGGTGGGGCTTCCGTTGCCACGGTCGTTACGGTGGGAGCCTGACCGCAGGCGGAAAGAACCAGGCTGACCAATAGTACCAACACAAAGCAATCACAAAGAATTCTTTTATTCGACATGGCATTATCCTCCTTATAGAACTGATCCAATATGATCTTGGCAGGTTGAGATCCTGCCATTCTTAGGGCTGCCCGTTAAGACTACCTCTCACGTTCAGATAGGCTATTGATCAAGCGCTCCTCCTCGCCTCGCTTCTGCTCGGATGACGATCTCATGCAACCTGGCTTTGACACTGTGTGAAAGGGACTCCGGCTGGTGTTCATCTAAAAGCTTCTGCACGCGAACGGCGGCACGCTCTGCCAGCGTCTGCCCACCCTTCTGCGCCCAGTCTGCATAGTTGCCGCGCTCAAAGAGATCGGGGTACCAGTGCTGGCGGAAATGCTGCCGGGTATGCTTGTGTTTCAGATACTGGCCTCCCGGCCCTACTTGGGTCACAACGTCCAAGGCCAGGGTCTCGTCATTCACTTCCACCGGACTGAAGAAAGCTTTGATCCAGTTCACCATTTGGTCGCAGATGGCTAACTGGACAAGGGAAAAGGTCAAGCCCGATTCTAGGTAACCCAGGTCGTGGACGATGTTGCCGCCCATCAAGATCTCCGCCATCAAGGTCAGGGCCGCTTCGGCGGCAGCCTGCTGGTCGACCAGCTTTGAGTCGGTACAGCCCGAGAGAGAGAAGGTGGGCAATCCGTAGCGCTGCGAAACCGAGCGGATGATGCCACGTTCGGCATATGCGTAAGGCGAGACGAACGTTCGCATGTCCAGCGCAGCAGGGTCCATAGCAGAGAGGATATAGGGCGCGCCCGGGTGCTTGAGCTGTGAGAGCACCAGCCCCATGAGCCCACCAGCCATATCGAGCGCGACTGCACCGGCCATGGTAATCGGGCTGGTGACGCCGGCATTGGAGCCAGGGATATACACCGAAGGCAGCCCCTTGCCTGCAAGGTAGAGCAACTTCTGCAGGCATTCCTCATTGTGCACCGCTCCAGAAACCACATTGATATAACAGGTCAGAAGGGGCTTCTGGCGTAGCGCGTCAGCGCCACCAACCACTGCTTCGGCCATCTCGATGGCGTCCACCAGGCCTCCTACCCCATAGGATACCAGGATGATCGGCTTGACTGTGTTGATGAGCATGACCTCAGCCTGGTAGGTATCGGCGATGGTCTGGTCCACATCACTGGGCAGGAACATCGACATAACAAAGTCGATGTCCGGCAAGGCGTCGCATAGGCGTACACCTTCTATGACATCTTGCATCACCGGTTTACGCCGCTCGCCTGTATGGTGGTCGATGATGTTCAGGCAGTCCGAGCCAGGACCGAAGAAGCAGCGATCGCCTTCCAGGGGCATGACCGGCTCGCCCTGACGGTTGTATAAAGTGACATGTTTTGGGGCGGTGTTCAAGGCTTCTTCGACCAGGTGGGCGGGAAGGTGAACCAGGTTGCCACCGTCCACGCGGGCGCCGGCCTTCTTGAGCAGGTCGATAGCCTCCGGCAGGTAAACGCGCACACCGATGCGCTCCAGGATCTCCAAACAGGCGGCATGGATTTTTTGGAACTGCTCGTCGCTCAGGCGAGAATAGCGGAAGGGACGGGGAAGTTGGTGGTCCATTGTTAGCGAAGCCATTAACCATACCTTTTTAACACGAAGCTATAGCCTGTAGGGTCGCGAAGGCTCACCAAAAGGTGATTCGGGGATATCAAATTTTTATTTTGTTTCCCTTTGTGTTCTTTGTGTTTAATAATGTTAGATAAGCAGCGTACGGGCGTCATCCGGATTCCACAAGATTTTCACCTGGTCGCCGCGTTTGAACTGATCCAGGGCTCTGCCAGAGCGGTTCTGCACACGCACTGTGATAGGTTCTCCGGAGAACAGATTAACCAAATAGCGCGTGTCTGTGCCAATGTAGATTACCTGTGTCACCACGCCCGTCAGATACTTAGCGGTCGACTCCTCGTCAGGAACGAGCAATATTTTCTCCGGGCGAACGGCGATGAATACCTCCTGTTCTGAGGTGGGGCGGGAGTCGCCCGCACTGGCGTTCACGCGCTCTTCACCTACCCTCAGGGTAATGATCCCATCAGAAACCGACTCGACCTTGCTCCGGATCAGGTTGCTCTCGCCGATGAAGTCAGCCACGAAGCGGTTGGCGGGTTTCTCATACAAGGTAATCGGTTCGCCAAGCTGCTGGATGAGGCCATCTTTCATCACGGCAATCCGATCGGACATGGTCAGAGCCTCTTCCTGGTCATGGGTGACGTACACGAAGGTGATGCCCACCCGCTCCTGAAGCTGCTTGAGCTCGATCTGCATCGCCTTGCGTAGCTTGAGGTCCAGAGCGCCCAGCGGCTCGTCGAGCAGCAACACCGCGGGCTTGTTAACCAGGGCGCGCGCCAGCGCCACGCGCTGTTGTTGACCGCCCGAAAGCTGGGAGGGCTTACGATCACCCATCTGCGCCAGTTGCACCAATTCCAAGGCCTCATGGGCTAATTTTTGCCGTTGCTCTCGCGGTATGCGCTTGATCGCCAGACCAAAAGCCACATTGTCCAATACGTTCAGGTGGGGGAAAAGGGCATAATTCTGGAAAACTGTGTTGACAGGTCGTTTATAGGGCGGGATCTTGCTCACCAACCTGCCCTGGATGAATACCTCCCCTGAGGTGGGTATCTCAAATCCGGCAATCAGGCGCAGGGTGGTGGTCTTGCCGCACCCGCTGGGGCCGAGCAATGTGAAGAACTCACCCGGATGGATGTCCAGGTCCAGGTTTTTCACTGCCTGGACATCTTCTGAGGCAATACCGCGGCGGGATGTGTAGATCTTGGTTACGTTTCGCAACTCAACAATCGGTTCAGTCATGGCTTAGCCCTTCGGTGAGGGGTTTCTCCCAGACGGCGCAGCCACTCGGAGAGCACGATGGCGATCATAGAGGCTGTCATCAAAATTGAGGCCATTGAGACAACCAGAGGTAGACGAGTGGGGAATCTCAGTTGTGAATACAGATATACCGGCAGGGTGGGTTGAGTACCTACCAGGAAAGATGCGATAGCGAACTCATCGAAAGAGATGGTGAAGCAAATCAAAAAAGCTGCCACCAGCGCCGGGAAACTGATGGGTAGGGTCACACGGAGCAGCGCCTCCCAATAAGTGCAGCCTAGGTCCATGGCGGCCTCTTCCAGGTTTTGAGGGAAGCCCACCAGCCGGGAGCCAATCACCAGCAGGGCATAAGGCACACTGACCACTACATGAGCCAAACCAGCGGAAAATGCCGAGAGCGGGAGACCTACTTGGTGGAACATGATCAGCAGGGAGACGCCCAGGATGACATAGGGGATGACCAGCGGCATGGCTGCCATGGAGACAAACAGGCTCTTGCCGGGGAAGTCGAAGCGTACCATGGCAATCGCGCCCATCGCGCCCAGAATGGTAGCTACCAATGAGGAGCCGAATCCCAGCAGGATGCTGGTGCGCACTGCTTCGAGCAGCTCAGTGCTCTTGAAGAGCTGCTGGTACCACTTTAAGGTGAAGCCCTTGAGCGGGAACACCAGTTGGATGGAGCTATTAAATGAAAAGATGATCAACAGGATAATCGGCAAGAAAAGGATGGCGGCTACCAGCCAGTAATACAGGGTGAAAGGAGAGGGTAAACGCAGGCGCCCCATCTAGAACTCCAAAAGCCGGGTGCTTGTGCCGGCGCGCAGGAAGACGAAAATTAGCAAAAGCACCAGGATTAACATCGCCAGGCTCATAACCGAGCCCATCGGCCAGTTCAAGGCGCGCACGAATTGGTCCTGAATCAGGTTGCCGTACATCGAGCCCTGACCCCCGCCTACGAGCAGAGGTGTGACAAATTCGCCCAGGGTGGGTATGAGGGCAAACATGAAGCCGGCGATCACACCAGGCAAGCTGAGCGGCAGGGTGACGCGCAGGAATGCTTCCAGGGGTTTACAACCCAGGTCGGCAGCGGCCTCTAACAGGTTGCGGTCGATGCGTTCTAGGGAGGCAAAGATGGGTAGGGCGACGAATGGCACCCAGACGTAAATCAGCGTGATAACCACAGCCGCGCGGCTGTAAAGCAAGATGGGCGATGCCTTCTCGATCACTCCCAGCCAGAGCAAAAGCGAGTTGAGCAAGCCCTGCGAGCCGAGGATCAGCTTCCAGGCAAAGATGCGCAGCAGATAGCTGGTCCAGGTGGGGATAATAATCAAGGTCATTAAGGTGACACGCCGCTCACCGGCAATAAATACCAAGAAGTAAGCCAGGGGATACGCCAGCAAGACGGATACGGCGGAGATGGTGAAGGCGATCAAACCCGAGCGCCATAGCAGGCGGTGGTAAGAGGTGTTTTGAAAGAACTCGATGTAGTTATCCAGGGTGAAATGCCGGCTGGCTTCTCCGATCGTCCCTACCCGGAAGCTGAAAACCGCCATGATGCCCAGCGGCAAGACGAATAACAGCAGCAGGTAGAGAGCTGGCGGGCCGACCAGATACGCAGCGCGACTGCGATTTTCCATCGAATATCGATCCTCCTATGGGCCTTCCCTGACGGCTTCCTCCCCCTCCGGGCTCCTTGCAAGGAGAAACTCGAAAAGGGAAGGCCCAGGTTGGTCTGAGACGATTGATTACTGCGATGTCTTCACTTTTGACCAGGTGTCCGTCCATTTCTGGCGCTGTTCAGCCGTGATGGACTTATAGAAGATGGTCTTGGAGATCACCGTCGGGTCTTCCAGGCCGAGCATCTTGGACATTTCCGGTTTCACTAATGGTATGGCGTCCTTGTTGGCGATGCCGTAGCCATACTCATTTGCCAGGAAGGCCATCGACTCTTTCGCCAGGTAAGCATCGATCATCTCCAACGCCAGGTCGACGTTTTTCGAAGTGGTCGGGATGCCAAAGCCGCACAGGTAGCCTGTGCGCCCCTCCTTGGGAACGATGTATTCGACGTCGAGCCCCTCGCCGAGCAGGCTGACGTAGGATGCGTTCCAGGCGCCCACACCCAGCCAGGCGTCGCCAGAGGCCAGCATCTGGTCCAGGTCAGTTTGGCCAGCCCAGTAAGCCAGCACGCTGGGAGCCAGCTCCAGAAGCTTCTTCTCCACCTGAGCATACTGCTCGTCGGTCTGGTTCCATGGATCGAGCCCCAGAGCAAGCGATGCCCAAATGTGGGCGGCCTCGCCCGAGTCATTGATGGATATGTGCCCGGCATATTGTGGATCCCAGATATCGGCCCAGGAGGTGGGCACTTTCTCGACCAGGTCTTTCCGCACCAGGATCGATTCAAAGCCCCAATCCCAGGGGATCCAATATTGCTTGCCGTTGAACTGTCCCTCTTTCGCCAGGGATTCGATGACGCTACTCCAATTGCTCAGCTTAGAGGTGTCGATCGGCTGCACCAGGTTTTCGTCCACCAGTAGCTTCCAAAAGTTGGAGCAAGGATGCACCAGATCGGCTTCGAAGCCGCTCTGGAGCTTAGAGTAGACCTCGGCGCTCTCGGTGAGAAAGCTGAATTCCGGGTTGATATCCGGGTGGTTCTTAGCGAAATCACCCCAGAACTCAGGGATCTCGTAGCCAGCCCAGTCGAGCATGACCAGCGAGCCCGAAGCGGCTGGCGCGGGAGGTTCGGTGGGTATAGCGGTTGGCTCTTCCATCGGCGCTTCGGTGGGGGGTGCTGCCGGTGGTTCGGTAGCTTCCGCCGGAGGGGGCTGGGTTGGGGCTTCGGTGGGCTTAGGTGCACAAGCTGCCAGCACCAGGCTGGCAATCATGAGTAGCGAGAGGGCGATCGGGATGCTCTTATGACTTGACATGGGAATTCTCCTTATCGATTGAAGGTTGAACTTTGAAAGTATATTTTTCTCGCTTCATTCGCTCATCTTTCCTCCTGGCTCATCATTTCTCACACTTTATTTTTATCAAGATCATTTTCTTCGATCACTCACAGTTAAACAGCTGGCATATCGATCGGTGGTAGACCATCCATGCCCGCGTTGCGGGCGAGCGATTCGACCATGGCGCCCAGCTCCCCAACCTGTAAGGGTGGGTGCTGGGGGGGCTGGTATTCCTGCAACAAGGCTTTGACGCGCACTTTAGCACGGGCGAAAGTGTCTAACCCGCCTTCCTGCAGCCAGCCACGGATCGAGTCGCGGTCGATGACTTTGGAGGGGAGATACTGCTCCTTGGGGAAGAGATCGCGGGTAACGCGCTGTTTAAGGAACTCGCCTTTGAAGTTGATGCCTTCGAACATCGCCAGCGCCAGCGTCTCGGTGTGGACCTGGACGCCCTGTAACAGGCGTTTGACCATCGCGATGGCTTCGGCATCTACCACAAGTTTTTCTGGACTCTGGCAGGCGAGGAAGTCGAGCATACCCGCGCCGGAGATCATATTGATGCCAGCCAGAGCTCCGATCATGGCGGTGATGCCGCTCTCCAACCCAGCCTGGGCGTCTACCAGCTTGGCATCACTGGCAGCCAGGTAAGTATGCGTGGGCAGGTCGAGCGACTTGCCCACCTGGGCGTAGGAGGCATCGATCATGGCAGTCTCGACGGCGCCCATGGGCGTGGTGCCCTTGCGCATATCGAAGATCGCCGGCGCCCCGCCCCAGATGATCGGTGCGCCCGGACGAGCAAGCTGGTGGATGGTGATGCCGCTCAGGCACTCGGCAGCGTGCTGCACCACTGCGCCCACCAAGGTAACCGGCGCGGCCGCCCCCGCCAGGGGCATGGAGACGATCTGGGCAGGGACGAAGGCGCGTGCCAACTCGATCAGGTTCTGCGAGCCAAATTCGCTCCAGATGAGCGGCGGCGAAGGACATACATCGAAGACCGCCTGGGGCTTCTCTTCCAAAGCCTGCCGCCCGCCGCTGAAGATTGCCAGCATGTCGATCATCGTTTGCAGCGTGCGCACCGAGAATGCTCCCGTGACAATAGGCTTCTCAGAATACAGCAGCACCAGGTACAAGCGGTACAGGTCACCGATGGCCTTGGGGATTTCGTTGCACACTACCGCGGTGGACTGAGCGTCGTACTGAGGCAGCATCTCAGCTATCTTAATTAAGCGCACCAGGTCAGGGGCGTAGGATGGTTTATGCTCTAGCGTCTCAGGATCGAGAATGTGCACGCCCGACGAACCCGGATCGAAGTGCACAGCATCGCCCCCGTAGTTAACGGTGGGGTTGCCACGACGGTCGTAGAGATAGAACTGGCGCGGCACGGTCTCTAAGGTTTTGGCAACAACCGCCTGGGGGATTTTGGTCACCTCAGTGGCATCGTCCACCTGAGCACCGGCTTCGGCGAGCAGGCGACGCGCTTCTGGGGACTGCACCTTGACCCCCGGATTCATCAGCAGTTGGTGAGCCTCATCCAGGATACGCTGGACCAACTCGTCGGGGAGGAGTTCGAGTTTTGGCTGCATGCCGTTAACCCTTCTCCACGCTGGCGATGATGCTTTGCAGTTCTAAGGAGAGCCTCGGATCGAGGGGTTCGGGCTGGTGAGTCTCCAGGATTTGGCGTGCTTTGGCTAATGCCCACTGGCGCGCGCCATCGCGCTTTTCCTCCCAAACATTATATGGACGGCGGTCCATAAATTGGGGCACGAAGAGCTGGCGCATGTGCTGGAGGGTGTGTTTCTGCGTGAGGAAGTTACCCCCCGGACCAACCGCCCGAATAGCATCCAGAGCCAGTGTATCGTCGTTCACGGCGATGCCTTCTAACACTTTATGGATCATGGAATAAATCTCGCAGTCCATCAACATCTGTTCGTAGGACCAGATGCGGCTACCGTGCAGCAATCCCACCCCTAGCAGCATATCCGACATCGCCACGCAGGCCATAAAGGTGGAGAGGCAGTTCTCGATGCCCGCCTGCCAGTCGGGCTCTTTCGCGCCGGTGGCAAAAGATCCCATGGAAAGGGGGATATTATAGAAATCAGAGAGTAGGTTCGTGGCGGCGCCGAAAAGGAAATCTTCCGGCCCGCCGCCGGTATAGGCACCCGTGCGCAGGTCGGAGGCCGTCTGAGCGGCAGCGTAGAAAACCGGCGCGCCCGGGTAAGCCAGTTGCAGCAGAGCGGTGGCGCTGATTACCTCGGCGTTGCCCACCGCCAGCGTCCCAGCCATGGTCGCTGGACCGGTAGTCAGGCAAGCTGCCATCGTCATGAAGCCTGTGGGCACGCCCGCTTCGGCGGCGATCAAGGCGGCGTCCAGGCTGCCGCCATCGTGACCGAGGGGTGAGGCCGTGCACTGCATGAGCGAGAGCACTGGACGCTTGCGAAGTGCTTCTTTCCCTCCGGCGATAGCTGCGGCCATCTCAATGGCAGCCATGGCTTCGCGCTCATGATAGATCGATTCGGTCTGTACGTGCTTGGTAGAGTTCTCCCAGACGGCTCGCAGCTCTTGCAGCCCGCGGGTGGCGGGGGGCACATCTTGGGCCGAGACAGCTACCCAGTGGAAGGCTATTTCCTCCAGGTCATCACCCACGCGAGCGATCTCGGCGACATCCTGCAAGCACGAAGTGCGCCGCTTGCCAGTCTGGATATCGAGCACCTCCACGCCACAGCCATCGGTGCCGACAAAGACATGGTTTCCATCCATGGGCAGATCTTGAGATGCGTCGCGAGCGCAC
>Ga0153916_10002889_pt1 | contig 12625 bp, 10 predicted proteins | sample Opewatmetagenome_FD_109642 | JGI IMG/M metagenome (GOLD analysis project Ga0153916, IMG submission 109642) | Freshwater wetland microbial communities from Ohio, USA - Open water 3 Core 3 Depth 4 metaG | ecosystem: Environmental > Aquatic > Freshwater > Wetlands | place: USA: Ohio, Lake Erie...
CCGATCTCGAATCTCCTCTTTTTCCTGGCAGCCCTAATCCTTCCGCCTGAGGGCTTTCTCTTGGGTCTGCCCTGCCAAATGGCCATCAGTTGCCTCGGGATGTGGGAAAGTGGGAGGTGTATTAATACATTTTGGGATTGTTGGCCGGAAGACTTTCTTCATGCAACTTGACCCGAATCTCCTCACCAAGCCATATGCTGGCATAGAACCCGTTCCTTGCGGAGCCGGGGTTGACGAGGCACGTCTCCCCCGCCGTCACGACGCCTCTTGACTCGTGCATGTGTCCAGAGAGCACAAGCCTCGGGGCGAACTCCTGAACGATCTTGAGTACGGATTTCGAACCGCCATGTCTGCCCGAGCGGCCGAGATCATTGATGCCGTACGGGGGCTGATGGGTCACCATGACGCCGTGCTTGACGGCGATCGACCTGAGCGACGACTCGAGGACCTCCTCATCCACCTCGAACGGCATGTTCGAGCTCGTGGGGATGCTCCCTCCGAAGCCGAACAGCTGCCATCCAGCGAATTCAACCCTCTTGTTGTGCAGGTTCGCGTGCTTTGCCTCCAGAAGCTTGACGATGTCTGGCATGTCGCAGTTTCCGGGCACAGCGAGCACGAGGACCTTCTTGATGCGCTTCAATAGCTTCTCGGCGTAGTCGAGTGAGCCATAGGTCGTGAAATCCCCGCATATGACCACGAGGTCGTATTCGTTAGGGTCGGCAAGCCTCCCTATCATCTCGAGCGCATCCTCAGAGGCATGAAGATCCGAACACACTAGCATGTTTACATCTTTCACGGACGATCACCAAGGCCAGGTCATGCCAAGCGAGATATCGCGGAAGACGACCAGGTAAGCCACCGCGTATCCGATTATCGTCCCGCCGTTCAACAGCGGCAATCCCGCCTGTGGGTTCCCCTTCAGGACGAACATCATGAGCAGCGCAAAGCCGATGACCGCGCCTATCAAAGAACCCAACGCCACAAGCAGGTTTCCAGACACTCCAGCGAATGCTTCTGTGGGCAGGAAATTGAGTGACGAAGCGATCAGCACCCCAGGTATTATCACGTCGCCAAGGCCCATGAACATCGCCTCGCGTTCCCCGCCCTCATCCAGCTGTTGCTTGAGGGGCTTCGCCTGCAGGTACGAATATCCGCGCTTCTTTGGGATCACGAGCAATATGGGCAGTTTCATCTGTGTGACACCGTCAGCAAGCGCGACCATGTGTTTGGTGCCGTAGACCGATATCGCATCGTAGACGGCCAGAACGATCAGCAGGATCATCACGGGCAGTATCTGGAGCGAGATCCCGAAGATCCCAATGACTCCTATCGCTACCAGGATCCCCGCGGCGTCTATGACGTACCATTCGGGCTTCTTCACGAGATAGTAGGCTATCACTGCTGTGAGACCTATCGATGCGATTAGCGCGATCACTCCGGTGTCCACGACCAGTATCAAGACCAGTAGGACGTAGAATATCGTGAACACGACCGCGCCGAGGAACACGACTCGCACGATTTGTTCACGCTTCTTCTTGATTATGTAGAGGACTGCGAACGTGAAGCCTATCATAGCTAGTATGTATAGTATGGGTATCAGCGGGTCGTTGGGGTTCTCGAATGCGGCATCCTCCTCGCTCAAGACGGAGGAGACCATCGCCATCGCCCCCAGCTGCGCGACAACGAAGATTAACGCCATGACAATGACTGATCTCACCGCTGCGTCCATTTCCCCCGCAATGAAGGCCTGCTTCAAAATAGTTTGTGCAGGAGAAACCCTCCTGAGAATCTCCAAATAGCTTGACGGCGGTCTCTGCTCCGTGGCCGAACTCGATTTCTTGAAGGTGGATGTGTTCACGGATGAGCTGTACATGGGCAACCCGGCAGCTGTGGTGCTGGATGCGGACTCCTTGGACGAGGTTCAGATGCAAGGCATCGGGTTCGAGGCCGGCTCTCCATCGACGGCTTTCGTGTTGAGATCGCGAAAGGCGGACCTGAGGCTCCGATTCTTTTCACCTTTTGCCGAGGAGCCGCTGTCGGGGCACGCGACGATCGGCGCCATATGGTGCCTCGCGGAGAGGAGGGCCTTCGGAGCCTCCACTGGTGGAAAGCAGCGCCTTGAGACTGCCGCGGGCGTTCTCCCGTTCTCGATAGACTCGACGGGTGAGGGGCCGAGCCGAGTCTGGATGACTCAGAAGAGGCCGATGTTCGCACAAGAGGGCGATATCAAAGAAGTCGCGAGCGCGCTCGGAGTCGGCGTCGAGTCCCTTTTTCATGATGAGTTCCCCATCTGCAGGGCGTCGACGGGCCTGCCTTGCCTCCTGGTCCCTGTGCGGTCTGTCGACATTATCGGGAAGATGGAGCCTAGGCGCGATGAGCTGACCTTGCTTGCGAGGGAGCTAGACGTTGCGGGGTTCGAGGTCTTCACTTGGGGCGTTCTCGATCGGGACTCCACCGTGCACGCACGCTTCTTCGCCCCGTTCCCGGGAATACACGAAGACCCTGCCTCCGGCCTGCCTGCAGGAGCTTTGGGGTCGTACCTGGTCGAGAACGACTTCATCCCAAAGGACAAGTTCGAGAGGATCGTGGTAGAACAGGGGCACTGGATGAGCAGGCCGTCAAAGATTCATGTGAGAATCGAGAAGAAGGGTTCTGCCATCCGCAAGGTGGAAGTCGGCGGTTCTGCGAGAGTGTCGCTCAGAGGAAGACTGTTGGTCCCCTGAGCTTGCCGTCTATGCCCTTACGAGGGTCCCAAACGCGACTGTCCCCGAGACCTTCTCGATCTTGACCTTGACCTGCGAGCCCTTCGCTGTTCCCGGCACGTAGATGATGAAGTTGCCTTTGCGCGCTATCCCGTCGCCCTTCTTGCCGACATCCTCGATCATGAGGTCATAGGTCTGGCCAGCCTCGATCTCCTTGGCCTCTTCCGCTTTGACCTGTTTTCTCACATGGACGGGCCTGTGCGCTCCGCAAGTCTCGCAAACCAGAATCAGAACCCTGCCGTCCTTCACGATCTTCGTGTCGGGCCGATTACATTCGGAGCAGAGCACATACTCGTCGACGTAGTCCTTGATCCGCTCTGCCACCTGGGCAGTGCCGACCTTGCCTTTGAAGACGACCCTTCTGCCCTCCATCGTGCCCGCAGTGCCCAGCTCCCGCAGCAGGTATCCCAGCAGGTGCTCGGGCTCCCGTCTCAGGGTGTCGACTATGTCTCCAAAATTCCTGATGACGGTCGTCTTGCCCTCGACCATGACGTCCGGTTCAGGGACCTGAAACCTGTCGTGAGATTCGAGCGTGGTGGGAAGCTTCTTCTTCGCTCTCTCCAGCAACGAATCGTAGTCGAAGGCCTCTTCTGCCGTCATCGTGGTTCCATAGTGGATGGCATAGTTAAATCTATTGGGTTGTCAAGGCAGTTCTCAACCTTGTTCGAGACCGATTCCGTATCGTCTGGCTGTCTCTGATTGACCACATTCTCGAAACATTTATCCGCAATGCAGGGCAATCACAGCGCACAGGGTTCTTGTCAGAGTGGTGAATCCGACGAACCGAACGACTCCCCCAGGTGAATCCGACAGCGGCAGAGCTCCGCAATCGCATGAGGACCTGTTCCAGGCGCTTGAGGCGGTCCCCGAGCTAGTCTCCGTCATAGACAGCGATTTCAGCCTCGTGTTCATTAACAGCAGGCTCAAGACCGTCGTTGGGAACCTCGTGGGTAGGAAGTGCTACGAGACGACGCTCGGTTCGACAGACCTGTGCATGATCTGCCCAGTGAAGAACAGCTGGGATTTTGACAAAGGGCCCTGCACGCAGCAGGGGACGGACAGCAGAGGAAAGATCTGGGAGTCGACGATCAACAAGTTCGTGGATCGCGGCACCGGGGATGTGTACTATGTCGCGATTGAACGGGAAGTCACAGAGGAGGTGCGGACCGAGCGAAAGCTCAGGACGCTGATGGATTCCATTGATCAGATGGCTGATGCGGTCTGCGTATCCGATCTGGACGGCAAGGTGGTCTACGTCAACAAGGCTTACGTGCAACTGACCGGTTATGACGACAAGAGCGTCGCCAGCCTGAGCATGACAGACGTCACATCAGGAAGTTCCTCCGGCTCGACCATGAACGCAATCCTGAAGGCGGCAGTCGAGCGCGGCTGGCGCGGAGACATGACTGGACTTAGAAAGGACGGGACTAGATACTATACTCGCGTGGACTCGAAGCCCGTGAGAGACGTGAAAGGTCTTCCCGTGGCGGTCGTGACGATTCTGAGGGATGTGACGCGACAAAGGTCGGAGGAGTTCGAAATCGAGAAGTATACTTCCGAGCTGGAGTCCAAGATGGAAGCGCGCACGACAGAGCTCGCGAGGAGGGTCAGCCAGCTGATGACCATCAACAAGATCAGCAGGGCAGTCACCTCGATTCTCGATCCAGACGATCTCATGGCGGAGTTCGTGAAACTGATCTCACAAGGATTCGGATATCAATACGTGTTCCTGCTGTTGATGGACCGAGAAAACGGAGACCTGTATCTGAAAAGCTCCTTCGGAAGAGATCTTGAGATGATCCCGAGGGATTTGAGGCAGAAGCTGAAGGAAGGGATAATCGGCCATGCCGCGTACTTCAATGAGACGCTCGTGTCTGGAAACGTCGAAGAAGACCCACGATACGTTCGCAAGGCGTTGATCGGCACGAAGTCAGAGCTGTCTGTCCCCGTGACCTTCAGAGGAGACGTCATCGGAGTGCTCGACGTCCAGAGCGACGTCAGAGACGCCTTCTCGAGGAACGACGTCAACATCCTCGAGATGCTCGCGGACATGTTGGCGAACTCGATAACGAACGCGAGGATCTACACAGAAGCCAAGGAGCGGGAGGCTGCCCTCTCAGTCCTCGACCGGATAAGCAAACAGATTTCCTACAGGCTTGAACCAAGCGTCGTGCTCGACCAAGTGGCAAGGGATGCGACAGCTCTGCTGAAGGCGGAGAAAGCGATGGTCGGGCTGGTCGATGAGAAAGCCAACGAGATCCGCTGGGTGTCCCCGTACAGGATTGAGAGGGAGAAGATAAAGGGTCTTGCGTTCAAGGCCGACATGGGGGTCACGGGGAGGGCGCTCAAGTCGCTCAAAGTCGAGATTGCAAACGAGTACTCGGCCGATACCGACGCGAGCGAGCGCGATGCTGAGGTCTTCGACATCAAGTCTTTGATAGTGGCCCCTATGATCATTGAAGGTCGCGGCATCGGAGTCATCAACGTCTACAACAAGGAGAATGGCGGCCAGTTCACCAAGAGCGACTCGCTCTTTCTGTCCTCTCTGGCGGACCATGCCGCAATCGCACTTGAGAACGCGAACCTCGTATCTTCTCTGAACCAGAGAGTGCATTCGCAGCTCGCCCTCTTGGAGACAGCTCTCTCCATGCAGAGGCAGGTAGAGACGACTAGCGTCTACGAGCTCGTCGCGAACAAGCTCAAGGATGTTGTCTGGAACGACGAGATTACCTTCTACAGGGTAGATGCCGACAAATCGTTGCTGGTCCCCGTGTACTCCAAAGGGCCTTTCACACAGGAGATCATGTCCGACTCCTCGCTTCCGATTGGCGAGGGAATCACGGGCCATGTGGCAAGGACTGGCAGAGCCGAGCTCGTGAATGACACGAACTCCGACCCCCGGACCGTGCAGATCCCTGGGACCCCGACGGAGAGCGAAGCGATGATGGCGATTCCCCTCATCGAGAAGGAGCGGATCATCGGCGTGCTAGCGATGTACCGTGATGGAGGACCGGTCTTCACCGAAACGGAATTCGAGATCGCCCGGCTGTTCGCAAGCCAAGCGTCCGTCGCGGTCGAGAACGCTGAGCTGTACCGTGCGAGGGAGTCGATGTTCGCGGACAGCAAGAGAAAGGTTGAGCAGATGGCAAAGGTGCTCGACCTCACGATATCGGTCATGTACATGGATAATCTGGACAAGCTCCTTCAGCGGTGCGTGGACGCGGTCGTCCAGTCCTTCGGATTCTGTCGTGCGGCGGCCTTCCTGTTGGACTCCGACCGTGCGGTCTTCGTGATGAGAGCCATGGCCGGATACCCTGGCTGGGTGAAGAAGGGGGATACTCGAAGTGTCAAGAACGTGCTGGAGGATCTCGAGGACAGGTTCCGGATCGGGTCGACTAGCTACTACGTGAAATATGAGGACCAGACCTATGGAATCGAATCCTTCACCTTCATCGCGCATCCCGAGTTTGCGGACAAGCCGAGGGAAGCCCCTGATGCGTGGCATGAGCGCGACATCCTGAGATTCGTGTTCAAGGACCGCAGCGGCAGGCTGATTGGGTACATGCTCGTCGACGAACCCGTGGACGGGAGAATACCGACGAAGGACCATATCGAGGTCCTTGAGATCCTTGGCGGAATCGCGTCAATCGCCGTCGAGAACTCGAAAGCGTATGAGAGACAGGTCGTTGCGGCAAACGAAGTGGCCCTCTTGAACGATCTGATGACGCACGACATCAACAACTTCAACCAGGGCATCATGGGCTACATCGAGCTTCTGCTCCAGGACAAGCGGCTTGACGAAGGCCAAAGGAAGTACGCGGACAGGGCGTTGCTGCAGGTCAGGAACAACACGAGACTGATCGAGAACATCAGGAAGCTAGCAAAGGTCAGGATGATCTCAGAAGCCGAGCTGGTGCCCGTCGATTTGCACAAGGCAGTATCGGACGCAGTCGAGTCTGTGGAGAAGGCGTATCCTGACAGGAAGATCGTCCTGGCGTCACAGCTCCAGAGCGATACTTACTTTGTCATGGCCAACGAGTACATCCACGAGTTGTTCCAGAACATCATCTCGAACGCTGTCAAGTTTGACTCATCGAGGCGCGTCAGAGTTGATGTCGGGATAGCCGAGGAAGCGACGGCTTCTGGAGCGGCCTGGATCGTGTCGGTCGGAGACAGGGGAAGAGGCATTCCGGATGACAGAAAGAACGCCGTGTTCGAACGGTTCGCAACCGGCGTGACGGGCATCAAGGGTTTCGGACTGGGACTATCGATCGTGAAATCTATTGTGGACAAGTACGACGGCCGCATCTGGGTCGAGGACAGGATCAAAGGCGATTTCACGAAGGGCACGGTGTTCAAGGTGGTTCTGCCAAAGGCTGTCCGGAAGCCTACTAGCGGCGAACCTACTTCTTCGCAAACTCAAGAGCTGCCTTCACAAGACCATAGTGGAGAGGGGCCGGTCTCTTAGGCCTGGACTTGAACTCCGGGTGGAACTGCGAGCCGATGAAATACGGGTGTCCTCGAAGCTCTGCGATCTCCATCCTCTTGCCGTCGGGGGACTTCCCAGTGAACTTCAACCCGTTCTCCTGGATTCTGTCAATGTAGTGCGGGTTGATCTCGTATCTGTGTCTGTGTCTCTCCGTTATTTCGGCGGCACCGTACAGCTTCTCAGCCATCGAGCCCTTCTCGATGACCACGTTCTGCGCCCCTAGACGCATGGTCGCCCCCTTCCTCGTGACCTCCTTCTGTTCGGGCAACAGGTCGACCACGGGGTGCGTCGTGTGCGCGTCGAACTCGGTGCTGTTCGCGTCGTGCATCCCAAGGACGTTTCTCGCGAACTCCACATTTGCAAGTTGGAAACCCAGGCACACTCCTAGGAACGGGACTTTGTTCTCTCTCGCGTACTTGATCGCCTCTATCTTGCCCTCGGTCCCTCGGGCTCCGAAACCTCCTGGGATAAGGATGCCGTCGGCTTCGTCAAGAAGGTGTCTGCTCCCTTCTTTGTCCATATCCTCTGCCTCCATTCGCAGGAACTTGACCTTGGTATCCAGCTCCGCACCCGCGTGCGTGAAGGCCTCATAGTGGCTCATGTACGAATCTCTCTGTTCCATGTACTTCCCGACGAGGAGTATCTTGACCTCGTGCTTCGGGTTCATGACCTTCGAGAGGAACTTCTTCCAGTCAGCCAATCCGTCGGGTTTGAGGCTGAGGTTCATCTTCTTCAGGAGGTAGTCCGTCAACCCCTGCTCTTCGAGGAAGATCGGGACCTGGTAGATCGACTTCGCATCCGGTGCGCTAACTACCGCCTCGAGCGGCACGTCACAGAAGAGCGCGATCTTCTTTCTAGCACCGTCCTCGAGCGGTTTCTCGCTCCTGGCCACAATCACATCTGGCTGAATTCCCTGCGACCTCAGCTCCTTGACCGAGTGCTGAGTGGGCTTGGTCTTCTGCTCTAGGAGCGTTCCAAGTGCTGGGACAAGGGTCGTGTGCACGAATATGAAATTCTCGTGGCCCATCTCTCCGCGCATCTGCCTCATCGCTTCGAGGAACGGCATCGACTCGATGTCACCGACCGTTCCCCCGAGCTCCACGATCGTTATGTCCGCTCCCGACTTGATCCCGACATTGGATATCATCGACTTGATCTCGTTCGTTATGTGCGGAATTATCTGGACGGTCTTCCCGAGGAAGTTCCCCTGCCTCTCCTTGTCGATGACGCTTCCGTAGACCTTCCCCGTCGTCACGACATGGTCGCTCGTGAGGCTCGTGTCCAGGTACCGTTCATAGTTGCCGAGGTCGAGGTCCGCCTCTCCACCGTCATCCAATACGAACACCTCACCGTGTTCGAAAGGGTTAAGCGTCCCAGCGTCGAAGTTGAGGTATGGGTCTATCTTCATCGCCGTGACCTTCAGGCCTCTTGCCTTCAGGACCGTGCCGATCGACGAAGACGTGATCCCCTTTCCGAGACCTGACAAAACTCCCCCGGAGACAACAATTACCTTCATCCGCATCTCACGGGAACCGTAGTATGGGATAGCTCAACATAAAGGTTTCCTGGTCTCAGTTATCAACGTCAGCGACGTGCTCCAATGAGGCCAGCAAAGACCCGAACAACCATGTCAATCGTCTGGCGGACGTTCGGAGATATCTCACCTCTGAACGTGATAGACGCGGGCTGGATGCAGACAACCGCTGTCTTCTTGCCGGCCTTCTCAAGGATGGAGGCCATCAGCGCGACAGCGACCCTGTGTGTCGTGATCTCGGTCTCCCTGATGTCTTCCTTCCGGACAAGGAGCACCGCGCCCGGACTCATCTTGACGTCCGATGCGTCGATGATGAAGACGGTCGCATCCTCCCGCTTCTCAGAGATGTCGAGTACAGTCCCTTCGATTCCGTCGTGTTCAGAATATGAATAGTTGGGAAAGAGTCTCTTCAGGGCCTCGGCCACGAGCACTCCGGCCCCGTCGTCGGCCCTGTCGGTGTTCCCCAGCCCGAGAACGTATATCTTGTCCTTGCCGACAATACTCTCGAGCTGCGCCTTCAGATCCGCTTCAGCCTCACCAGGTGCGTCGCGCAGCTTATGCATGGGTCGTACGCCCTCGCCACCATCTCCAGCCCGAGCCTGACCTCATCATCCTTCTTGTCGTCGGCCAGCATTCTCTCGGCCGTGAGCTTCATGTGCTTCTCGATATCGTCCAGATTCTGAGCAGTCGGGGTGATGATATCGGCAGTCTCGATCAAGCCATCCTTGAGGTCGTAGTGGTGATACAGCGTCCCCCTTGGAGCCTCGACGGCACCAGTGCCTGAACCCGTGAGCCTCGTCGGCTGCACGATGGCTGGGTCATCGAGACCCGCGATCTCGTCCACCAAATCCGGCATGTGTTCCAAGGACCAGAGCATCTCGATCGCCTGGGCCAGGTTGTTATAAAGCGGGTTCTTGAGCCACGTGTGGCTGAAATGCTCCTTGAACAGGTCGGCCGCCTGTCCGTCCAGGCGCTTGCCCATATTGACCATTCTCGCATTGGCGCCAACGGTGAACGGCTTGTCTTGGTAGAGCGACCTCTTCGCGAACGAGTGGCTGACCACGCGCTCGGATGTCAGCTTCTTGTAGTCCTCGGCGTTGATCTCCTTTCCGTTCGAGACAAGTATCGAGTCTCCCGCGTATCCGTATTTCTTGTTGGGTGCGTTGACGGACATGAAGACCGTCTCGGCCTCTGAGTATGTTGGATACTCGAGAGACGCGAACAGCTCGACATCTCTCACAGCGTCCGGGATGAGCTCGTGCGACTTCAGCTTGATCTCCTCTAGCGACTTCTTGCTCGGGTACTTCCCAAATCCGCCAATTATTGGGTTCTCCCCATGGACTATCCTTCCGCTTGTCACGGCCATCACGTGATTGCCGAACTTCTTGAGGCGCAGCGCGCGCTTCACGTCGTCCGCATAGTCGTTCAGCATCGCGACCGCTGACGGGTATCCTAGGAAGTCGGGCAGCGCCAGCAGGAACGTGTGGAGGGAATTGCTCTCGACGTTCTCTCCGAGCATCATCAGCTCCCGCATGAGCTGGGCCTTCTCCGGCGGCACGATGCCGAGGGCCTTCTCGAGGCCCCTGATCGCGGAGTACCTGTGCGAGAGCGTGCATATGGCGCATATCCTCGGGATGACATTGAGGTCGTCCTCCGGCTTCATGCCTTTCACGAGCTGCTCGATCAGCCTCGGACCCTCGTGGACGTCCAGCGTGACGCTCTTGACCTTCTTGCCGTCGAGCGTGACCGTGATGCCTCCATCTCCCTCGACCCTTGCGAGTGCCTCGACATTGAGCTCTCTCATGTCTTCGCCTCCTTCTTCTCGAGGTCCTTGACGAGCTGGGCCACCTTCCCCCCTCCGAATTTCTTGATCTTCTGCAGGATCTCTTCTGGCTTGTAGCCCTTCTCCTTCAATAGCTGGTACTCCGAAGGAACGTTCAGGTCGTCAGTCGGTCCCCAGCAGCCCACGCATGGAAGGTTGTGAGACGGACATATCGCTCCACAGCCGCCCATCGTCAGAGGTCCTCCGCAGAACCGGCCCGCGTACAGGATACACGGGTTTTCCTTCCACTTGCATTCCGTGCAAACGGGGAACTTGTAGAGGTACGGGTGTCTTCCAGCGACGAGCTTCGAGACCGCGCCCAGAAACTCCGTCTTGTCAATCGGGCAGCCCGGTATGTACATGTCCACCTTGACGAACGCGTCTACTGGTTGTGCCTCGAATGCCTTCGAGATGGTGATCTTCGCGTTCCCGTAGACCTTCTTGTACATCTCCTCGAACTTGCCCTCGCCGAGCTTCATGGCCTGTGGTCCACCGTGGCACGCGCATGTGCCGATCGCGATGAGTACCTTCGAGCGGTCCCTGATCTCCTTGATCCTCTTGGCCTGCTCCTCGGTGGAGATCGATCCCTCTATCAGCGCCACATCCAGCTCTCCCTCGTGGTTGTCGCTCTTGGCCATCACGAACGATCTTATCTCGGTCGCGTGGAACAGGTCCACGAGCTGGTCCTCGCAGTTGAGTATCATGAGCTGGTCGCCTGCGCAGCCCGTGAAGCCGTAGATCCCTATCTTAGGCGATTGTCTTGTCACCAGCACCCCTCCCTATGAGCTCCTTCATGTGGAGCACGTCCCACCATGAGAACACAGGACCGTCTATGCACGTGTATAGGTACTCTATCGCGCAGTGGCCGCACTTGCCGACCCCGCACTTCATCCTCCTCTCGAGTGTCATCAGGATCTGGTGCTTCGGCACACCGAGCTTCACGACATGCTGCATCACGAACTTGTACATGATCGGCGGACCGCACACGACCGCGACAGTGTTCTTGGCGTCTATCGGTCCGAGGTCCTTGAACAAATCGGTCACCATCCCGAACTTCTCCTTCCACTTGCCAGACTCGTCCTTCTCAACTGCGAGGAGGCAGTTCAGGTCTTCCCTCTCCTTGAGCTGCATGAACTCTTCTCGGAACAGCATCAGGTCGGGCGACCTCGCCCCGTACAAGTAGGTCAACTTCCCGAACTTGTCCCTATTGTCAAGAACATACAGCAGCAGGGACCTCAGCGGAGCCACTCCCAGGCCACCCGCGACGATAAGGATGTCCTTGCCCTCCATCTTGTCGATTGGGAAGTAGTTCCCGTAGGGCCCGCGGATACCTATCGTCTGGTTCTCCTTCAGGTTGAACAGCGACTCGGTGAGCGTACCGGTCTTCCTGATGCAGAACTCCAACAGACCGGGCCTCGAAGGCGTGGATGAGATGCAGAAGGGCGCCTCTCCCTCGCCAATCACTGAGAGCATGACGAACTGCCCCGGCATGTAGTCCGTCATCTGGTCCTCATCGGGATCCAGAGACCTCGCCTGGAAGAAGTTGACGTCGCCTGTCAATGGGTAGCGTCTCACGATCCTGTACATCTTGGGCTTGAACGGGTTGTCGTCGACCTCCCGCTCGTCCAGCACGACACACATCTTCTTCACTTTCCCACCTCCTGTTCCTTCAGCGCGGTGGACACGCTGACGACGTTGATGTCCACGGGACAAGTGGCAACGCATCTGCCGCAGCCCACGCAGGCAGGTTTGCCGAATTCGCCTATGTATGCCTGGAGTTTGTGGGTGTACCATAGCCTCAGTCTGTCCGCCCTTTTGTCCCTGAAGTTGCTTCCTCCGGCAACGGCGGAGTATTCCCTGAACATACAGCTGTCCCAGAACCTGTCCCTCGTGCCCTCGAGCGCGCCGAGCTCGACCTCGTCCACGGTGTTGTAGCAGTTGCAGGTCGGACAGACCATCGTGCACTGCCCGCAGGAAAGGCACTTGTCCGCGAACTGGTCCCATACGGGGCTGGTGTA
>Ga0153916_10002890_pt1 | contig 12624 bp, 13 predicted proteins | sample Opewatmetagenome_FD_109642 | JGI IMG/M metagenome (GOLD analysis project Ga0153916, IMG submission 109642) | Freshwater wetland microbial communities from Ohio, USA - Open water 3 Core 3 Depth 4 metaG | ecosystem: Environmental > Aquatic > Freshwater > Wetlands | place: USA: Ohio, Lake Erie...
AGCGCGCCGAGGGCGTCGGCCAGGTGCCGGTTCGCGTCCATCACGTCGCGATCGCGGGCGTCCGGCCGGATCGCCGCCAGGAGCCCGGGGACCGCCGCGGGGTCGCCGATCTCCCCGAGCGCGACGGCCGCCTCGCCCTTCGCCCTAGGGTGTCCGTCCGCGTCCTTCAGGATCTCGAGCAGCGGCGGCACCGCGGCCTTGTGGTCGCCGGGGGCCTTTCGCACCTCGGCGAGCGCGGCGAGCTTCTCGTCGAGGCGGCTCCGGCTCGCGGCGCGCTTCGCCCAGCCCTCGGCGTCCTTCGGGTTGCCGCACGCGGCGAGGACGAGGAGCGCGGCGGCCAGGATGGAGACGCGGGACATGATCGCTCCTCGTGTGCGCGGCTTCACGGGCCCGCGCGCTTGCCCGGCCTGGGCACGGCCATGGGGGTGAGCTCGAGGTCGTCCTGGGCGAGGGCCGCGCGGCGTTCGCGCGCCGCCGCGGCGAGCGCGTCGATGGCCGGCGCGAGCTCGGGGCTGCGCAGGGCGGCCGCGCGCATGCGCTGCACGGCGTCCTCGAGCACGGCGGCGTGCTTCGCCTCGCGGAGCTTCATCTGGTCCACGGCGTCGATGAAGCTGCGGAAGAACGCCTTGAGCTCGTCGCTCCGGCGCAGCGTCCGCATGCGCGGGAACCGCCCCTGCGAGAGGATCTCGAGGTAGTGCCCCATGACGAACACCGGGCCGGCCACCCGGTGCGTGATGACGACGCCGAGGAGGCCGAGCGCGGCCGCGAGCAGGAACGCGATCGCGCCGAACGCCACGAGGAGCAGGCGGTCGCTCCGCTCCACGAGCGCGCGCGCCTCCGGGTCCGGCGCGATGAGCGCCGTGGCTTGCGCGTGGGCCTGGTGAAGCCACAGCCCGAACACGGCCGCGACCACGAGGCCCGCGAGGGCCATCAGGAGCGCGTACTTGAGCTGGAAGCCCCGATCGACCAGGTAACGGCGGCGGTGGCCATCGGTCTTCGCACCGGGTGCGGCGGATGCCTCGGCCATGTCATGCTGCCCCTTTCGAGAGGGGCAATACTAGCGCGGGGAGCCGATGACGGGAACGCGTGCGAGGCTGGCGGGGGCGTGTGAGGCGATCTGGCGCGAGGCGCTCGCCAGGCTCCAGGCGGCACGCCTCACCCGGGAGGCGCTCTCCTCGGCACCGGTCCCGGCCGGGCCCATCCGGATCCTCGCGCTCGGCAAGGCGGCGGGGCCGATGATGGAGGCCGCGCTCGCCGCGCTCGGGCCGCGCGCGCGCGATCCGCTGTGCGTCCTGCCCGAAGGATCGGCCGCGCCGCGGGGCGCGCGGACCCTCGTGGCAGGCCACCCCCGGCCGACGGCCGGGTCGCTCGCGGCCGGACGGGCGATGCTCGAGTGGGGGGAGGCGGACCGGGGAGCGCCGGCCCTGGTCCTCCTCTCCGGCGGCGGGAGCGCCCTCGCCTTCGCGCCCGCGGCGGGGCTCCTCCCCGAGGACAAGTCCGAGGCTGTCGCGGCGGTGATGCGCGCGGGCGCGACGATCCAGCGGCTGAACGCGGTCCGCAAGCACCTCTCGGCGCTCAAGGGCGGGCGGCTCGGCGCGCTGCTCGCGCCCGACCCGGTTCGCGTGCTGGTCCTCTCCGACGTGCCCGGCGACGACCTGTCCACCATCGCCTCCGGGCCCTTCGCGCCCGACCCGACCACCTACGCCGACGCCCTCGCCGGCATCGACGCGCTCGGCGCGAAGATCCCCCCGGCCGCGCGGGCCCACCTCGAGGCCGGGGCGCGGGGCGCGCGCGAGGAGACGCCCAAGCCCGGCGATCCCCGCCTCGCCGGCGTCGAGCACCACCTGCTCGCCGGGCCCGTGCACCTCGCGCGGGCGGCGGCGGAGGCGGCGCGGGCCCGCGGGTTCGAGGCGGAGGCGGATCCGGCACCCCTCGCGGGGGACGTCTCCGACGTCGCGGCGCGCCTCGCGGCGTGGGCCCGCGCGAACGCGGGCCGCGGCCCGCGGCTCCTCGCCCTCGGCGGGGAGCCCACCATCTCCATCCCCCCGGGCGCCCCCGCCCCCGACGGCGGGCGCGCGCAGCACCTCGCGCTCCTCGCGGCGAAGGCGATCGCGGGGCTGCCGGCCGCCGTCCTCGCGGCCGGGTCAGACGGGAGGGACGGGCCGACCGAGCAGGCGGGGGCCGCCGTGGACGGGGACACGCTCGCCGCGGCCCGCGCTCGGGGAGTGGACCTCGAAGCGGCGCTCGCCGAGGCGCGGTCGGGCCCCGCTTGCCTCGCGATCGGCGCGGCGATACCCAGGGCGGAGACGGGGACACACCTGTGCGATCTGGTGATCGTGGCGGTGGAGTGAGGGCCGATCGCCGGCGCGGCGGGCCGCGGGATCGACACGCCCGGCGGCCGCTCGCCGGACGGTCGGCTGCGGGCGAACACCCCGACGGGTGACGGCTAGGACCTCACGTCGCCGGTGTAGCGGTACTCGAGCAGAAGCACGCTCGAGTCGAGGACCTTGCTCTCGGTGAGCTGGAACCGACGTGTCGGATGCCGTTCGAAGACACGCTGCCGTCCGGAGGCTCCGAGCGTCGTGGGGAACACCATGAGCCGCAGGCGATCCACCAGGCGCGCCTCGACGAGCTGCCGGACGAGGTCGAGGCTGCCGATGGTGCGAAGCGGAGGACCAGGCTGACGCTTGAGGGCGAGCACGGCGTCCTCGAACGCACCTGACGCGAGCCGCGCGTTCGACCAGCCGAGCGGTTCCCTGAGCGTCTTCGAGAAGACGACCTTCGGGAGGTCGTTCATGGGACCGGCCTGCGGCTCCTTGGCTCCCGGCCAGTAACCGAACAACACCTCGTAGGTCTTCCTCCCGATCACCAGCTCCTGGGGCGTGGCCAGGACGCCCTGGATGAAGCGCATCATCTCCGGACCGAAGAAGGGGTGGATCCAGTCCTGCGTCCCCGCGGCGTCCGATGAGAAGCCGTCCACCGACACGAAGAAGTCCGCCGTCAACGCTCTCATGCTCGTTCTCCCGGGCTGCGGGTGGTGAAGAGGACGTCTCCTGGTCCGGGCGCGTCGTCCCGGCCAGGTATCACCACCAGTGACGATAGCCGTTGGTGAAGCAGGGCAGGCCGGCTTCCCGGCAGACCTCGACGATCACCTCGGGCGAATGGAAGTACATGCGGATTCGCGAGACCGCGCCGCCCTCGCAGGTCACGCGAGCCAGCGCGCGGACCGCCTCGCCGTCCCGGTGCTTGAAGTAGTGGAACAGCAGGGGCTCGCCCCTGTGCCGTCGGAGCTCGATCCGTGGCGGCTCGGGCAGGAGCCCGTTTCGCCACCGAGGCGCGATGCCGCCACAGTCCTCGCCGGTGACGCCGTACAGCGCCGCCGACAGGGCGACGCGCGCGCCTCGAACGCCGCGCTCGGAGTGGAGCCCGGGGAACTCGATGACGACATCCTCGCGGAGGAGGGTGGTCAACCGGTCGATGTCGCGGTCGTTGAAGGCGCGGCAGAAGGCGTCCAGGACCGGGGGCGCCGGCGTCGAGGCAAGGTCCTCCACGGGCTCCAGGAGCTTGCCGCGGCCGCGGTGAAGCGCGGCCTTCACGGCTCCCACCGTCGTATCGAGCGCCGCCGCGATGTCCTCCAGGGCGAGTTCGAACACGTCCTTCAGGACCAGCGCGGCGCGCTCCTGGGGCGCGAGGCGGGCGAAGAGGGAGCCAGCGGCCTCGCGGGTGGTCCGGGGATCGGAGCCGCCCTGGGCCTCGGCCTCGGGCAGCGGAGCCTCGCGCCGCCGGGCGACCTGGTTGATCCAGTGGTTCGAGGCGACCCGGAACAGCCACGCCCGTGGGTTCGGTGGAGGGTCGGCTGTCTGCGAGAGGGCCGCGAAGGCGCGGGCCAACGTGTCTTGAACGAGGTCCTCGGCGTCCCAGGGGGCCCGCGTCAGGAAGCGGCAGTACCGGTAGAGGTCGGGCCGCAGCGGCTCGTACTGCTCGAGGAAGCGCCGCCACGGCGCGCTGCGGTCGTCCGGCGGGCGGCCTTGATCGTCCATGCCGTGAGAACAGGCGAGGGGGGCTGGAGGATACGTCTCGCCCGTATCCGTCCCTGGAGCAAGACGATTCCCTTGCGATTCCAGTGAGCTTGTCGTGGCGGGAGAAGGTGAGCCATGTCCTGGCGTGCAGCGCGGCCGACGAGAGGGAGGCGGGCAGCGACGCGGTTCCTGCCACCGCACCCTCCGTCACCGGGGCGAGCGCGAGTTGGACGCCCACGGTCGAGACGCCGTCGGACACCGCGGCGGTCCCCATCCCGTAGCCGTAGTAGTGGCCCGGTGGGTCCGCCGGGTCCGCCTCGATGGCGCGCAGGGTGAGCGCGCTCGATGGGGCCCCCTGCCACTCGCCCCCGGGAAGGACATATGGGTCAGCCACGGCGAGGACGAAGCCGTCCGATGCGTTCGGGAACTGGACCAGGACCTCCGACGAGGGGCCGCCCGACCTTCCGATGACCGTTCCCGTGACCTCGGCCCGGTGCCAGCCTGGCGAGCCGTCGACCTCGACCTCGAGGTCGTTCCCGGTCCGGCCCCTGAGCTCGAACGCCTTCTCGTATCGATTGCCGCTCGGGGCGGCGAACGACTGGTGGACCCGGACCGTGAACGGGCCCGAGACCCGGTCGAAGGCGGCTTTGCCGTCGTCGATTGCGCGGTGGCGTGGGGCCGAGGAGGCATGCTCGCGGCGGATGACGTGTCGCGGAATGTCGCGGTACATACAGCCCACCGATGCGCGTCGTCTTCATGGGCACCCCGTCGTTCGCCGTCCCGTCGCTCGCCGCGCTGGCGGCGGCCGGGCACGAGGTCGCCGCGCTCGTGGCGCAGCCCGACCGCCCGGCGGGGCGAGGGCAGGCCCTGAAGGAGCCCGCGACGAAGGCCTGGGCGCGGGAGAAGGGCATCCCGGTGCTCCAGCCCGAGAAGGTGCGCGACGGCGCGCTCGCCGCCGAGCTCGGGACGCTCCGGCCCGACGTCCTCGTCGTCGCCGCCTACGGGCGCATCCTCGGGAAGGACCTGCTCCTGCTCGCTCCCCACGGCGCCCTGAACGTCCACGGCTCGCTCCTCCCGGCCTACCGGGGCGCCGCGCCGATCCAGTGGGCCATCGCCAACGGCGACGCGGAGACCGGGGTCACCATCATGCAGATGGACGAGGGGCTCGACACGGGCGACGTGCTGCTCCAGCGGGTGCTCCCCGTCGAGCCGGGAGACACCGCCGAGACGCTCACCCCCCGGCTCGCCGCGCTCGGCGGCGAGGCGCTCGTCGCCGCGCTCGCGCTCCTCGCGAAGGGGGGCCTCGTGCCGGTGAGGCAGGATCCCGCGAAGGCGACGCTCGCGCGCATCCTCACCCGGGAGGACGGGCGCATCGACTGGACCCGCCCGGCCCGCGAGGTCGCGAACCGCCTGCGAGGCTTCTCGCCCTGGCCGGGCGCCTGGACCACGCTCGACGGCAAGGGCGTGAAGATCCTGGAGGCCTCGGCCGAGGACGCGGGGGCCCCCGGGGAGGCGTCGGTGCCCGGGACCGCAACGGGCGTCGCCGGCCGCGGCGTCGCCGTGGCGTGCGCCTTCCCGACCGCCCTGTGGGTCCGGCGGCTCCAGCTCGAGGGCAAGGCGCCCCAGGCCGCCGCGGACTTCATGAATGGGCTGCGGAAGAAGCAGCTCACCTTCGGCACATGAGCCCCCGCCGGCGCGAGAAGGCGGGAGGAGCGCCCCCGGCGCCGGGGACCCGGCCGAAGGAGCCTAGGGGTGGCCCCCCCGCAGCGGGGACGGGTGCGGCGTCCGGCAGGAAGATCGCCTTCGAGGTGCTGCGCCGGGTCGAGGAAGGCGGCGCCTACGCCTCCCGCGCGCTCGACGCCGCGCTCGCCCGTGCGGGCGCACTCGATCCGCGCGAGGCGGGGCTCGCGACCGAGCTCGTCTACGGGACGCTCCGCCGCGCCCTCTCCATCGACGCCGCGCTCGCCCGCCACTCGCGGCGGCCCCTCGCGGAGCTCGATCCCGCGGCGCGCGTCGCCCTCCGCATGGGCGCCTACCAGCTCCTCCACCTCGGGACGCCCGCCCACGCGGCCGTCGGCGAGACCGTCGCGCTCGCGAAGGGCGTGGACCACGGCCGGGCCGCCGGCTTCGTGAACGCGGTCCTCCGCTCGCTCGCGCGCGCGCCCCAGGCCACGCCCCCGCCGCCCCTCGAGAGCGACCCGGCCGGTCACGTGTCCGCCGCGGAGGCGCTCCCGCGCTGGCTCGCCGAGGAGTGGGTGGCCTGGCTCGGGCCGAACGAGGCGCTCGCGCTCGCCCGCGCGATGAACCAGCCCGCGCCGCTCGTGATCCGCTCGCCGGATCGCGGGACCCTCGTCGCCCGCGCCCGCGCCGCCGGCCTCGCCGCGGCCCCGGCGCCCCTCTCGCCGGACGGCGTCGTCCTCTCGGGCGCGTCGTTCGCCGACCTCCTGCGCGCGCTGCGGGGAGCGGAGGGGCGGCCCGGCGAGGCGACCCCGGAGCGGGCAGGGGGGGAGCGCAGCCTCGTCGCGGCTCCCCAGGTGCAGGACGAAGCCGCCCAGCTCGTGACGCTCTTCGCCGCGGGAGAGCTGCGCGGGCGCCGCGCTCGCGTCCTCGACGCCTGCGCCGCGCCGGGCGGAAAGGCCTTTCACCTGGCGGAGCTGCTGGGCGCCGGATCCGAGGTGGTCGCCGTCGAGCTCCACCCGAGGAAGGCCGACGAGCTCGCGCGCGACGCGGCGCGCCGGGGCCTCGCCGTGCGGGTCGTCTGCGCCGACGCCACGAAGCCGATCGCCGGGCTCGAGGACGCGAGCTTCGACGCCGTCCTCGTGGACGCGCCCTGCGCGGGCCTCGGCACGCTGCGCCGGCACCCCGAGCTGAAGCTCCGTCGCGCGCCGGAGGACCTTCCGCGGATGGCCGCCCTCCAGCGGGCCATCCTCGCGAACGTCGCCCGCTACGCGCGCCCCGGCGCGCCGGTCACCTACTCCGTCTGCTCGCTCTCGCGCGCCGAGGGGCCGGAGGTCGCCGCGGTCATGCTCCGCGCGGGCTGGCGGCGCTCGCCCCCGGCGCCCTCGTTCCCCGCCGGCCTGCTCACGTCCGAGGGCGACCTCCTCACCCTCCCCCACCGGCACGGGACGGACGGCTTCTACGCCGTGCGGCTCGTCCGCTGAACTAGACTCCCGCCATGGCCCTCCCCATCCGCATCGCGCCGTCGATCCTGTCCGCCGACTTCGGCCGCCTCGCCGAGGAGGTCCGGGCCGTGGAGGCCGCGGGGGCCGACGTCATCCACGTGGACGTGATGGACGGCCGCTTCGTCCCGAACATCACCATCGGGCCGCTGGTGGTCGAGGCGGTGCGCAAGGTGACGAAGCTCCCCATCGACGCGCACCTCATGATCGTCGAGCCGGAGAGGTACGTGGAGGCGTTCGCGAAGGTGGGGGCGAACCTCGTCTCGGTCCACGCCGAGGTGTCGCCCCACCTGCACCGCACCCTCCAGGCGATCCGGGCGGCGGGCGCGCGGCCCGCCGTGGCGCTCAATCCCTCCACGCCGCTCTCCGCCGTCGACTGGGTGATCGCCGACTGCGAGATGGTGCTCGTCATGACGGTGAACCCCGGCTTCGGCGGGCAGCGCTACATCGAGGCCTGCACCGAGAAGATCCGCGCGCTGCGCGCGCTCGCCGACGCCCGGAACCCGGCCCTCGAGATCGAGGTGGACGGCGGGATGAAGCCCGACACCGCGGCGGTGGTGGCCGGTGCCGGCGCGAACGTGCTCGTGGCGGGCACGGCGGTGTTCGGCGCGAAGGACTACCGCGAGGCGATCCTGGCCCTCCGCGCGCGGGCGGCGGCGAGCCGGCGCTGAGGCCGCGCCCGGGCGTCGCACCCCGGGTATTTCTTACCCCGAGAGGATCCTCGCGCGGGGCGCTAGGCTCCGCCGGTCCGATCCACCGGTGACCTCGCGTGGCTCGGACCCGGTCCGGCCATGAACCCCGCCGCGCTCATCGCCGTCGCGTCCGCTGCGCTCGCGGCCTTCGCGGGACTGCTCACCCACCGGGTCGCCTCGGCACCCGGGTCCGGCGATCAGCGGCCGTTCCTGATCGTGGCGCTCTCGTCGGCTACCTACTCCGTCTGCACCTTGCTCTCCACGAGCCCGGCCTCGGCGGGCATCGCGGTCCTCCTCACGCGCGTGCACATGGCGAGCGCGATGGTCCAGCTCTGGGGCTGGCTCCGCTTCTCGCGGGCGTTCCTCGACCTCCGCCCCGGCCGCGCGGAGAGGATCGGGGCGGCCGCCCTGCTCGCCGCCGCCGTGATGACCCTGGTACCGGGGATCGCCTTCGGCGATCGGGTGGTGGAGCGGGTACACCGCACCCTCGGCGTGGTGTACCTGGGAGGATCGCCGACGCTCCTCGGCCGCCTCCTCATGGGCGCCGCGGCAGCCGCGGGAGCCGCCGTCCTCTACCGGTTCGTCCGCGCCTGGGGCGGTGGGATCCCCTACTCGAGGCTCCTCGCCGCCGCGTTCGGCTTCCTCGTCCTTGGCGGCGCGAACGACATGCTCACCGCGGCGGACCTGATCGACAGCTTCTTCCTGCTCGACCTCGGCTTCGCCGCGCCGGTGCTGGCGGTGGGCTGGGTGATCACCGGCCGGTTCGTGGAGTCGACGCTCGCGCTCGAGAAGCTCCGCGGCCGGCTGGTCGCCGACGTGGAGGCCCGCACCAAGGAGCTCGCCACGGCGCTCGACGCCCTCCACCAGGCCGAGAAGCTCGCCGCCGTCGGGCAGTTCGCGAACGGCATCGCACACGAGGTGAACAGCCCGGCCTCCGCGGTCCTGGCGAACCTGCACTACCTCGAGGAGTGCTGCCGCGGCGGCGCGCTGCCCGCCGACGCGGGCGAGGTCGCCCGCGACGCGCTCGCCTCGATGAAGCAGATCAGCGACCTCGTTCGGAAGCTGGTGGACGCGGGGCGCGCCGCGGCCGTCCCCGGGACGCTCGCGCTCCTGTCGGTGGCGGAGGTCCTGGCCCGGGGCGCCGCCGACGCGCGATCGGCCCTGCCGGCCCGCATCGCCGTCGAGGTGGACGCCGCCGAGCGGCTCTTCGTCTCGGCGCGGCGGGAGTCGCTCGAGCAGGTGCTCGCGAGCCTGGTCGCCAACGCGGCCGAGGCGATCCCTTCCGGACGGCCGGGGCGGATCGCCGTGAGGGGGCTGCGGTCGGGCACGGGGGTGCGCATCACCGTGGAGGACGACGGCGCCGGCATGGGCCCGGAGGTGCTGCGCCGGGCCTTCGAGCCCTTCTTCACGACAAAGCCCGCGGGCCAGGGCGTGGGCCTGGGTCTCTCGGTGGCGCGCGGCCTCGTCGAGGCGCACGGCGGCGCGCTCTGGCTCGAGAGCACGCCGGGGAAGGGCACCACGGCGTTCGTGGAGCTGCCCGAGGCCGCTCCGCCGCCGCCGCCCGCGCCCCTCCCCGGCGGCTGATCACTCCGCGACGCGCTCGACGCTGACGCGCGCGACGCCCCGCTCCACCATGCCGAGGGCGCGGGCCGCCGCGAGGGACAGGTCGACCACGCGGCCGCGGACGAACGGCCCCCGGTCGTTCACCGTCACGACCACCGACCGGCCGCTCTCGAGCTCCGTCACCCTGAGCCGGGTCCCGAACGGCGCGGCCGGGTGCGCGCAGGTGAGCGCACGCGGGTCGTAGCGCGCCCCGCTCGCCGTGCGCCGCCCGTCGAAGCGCTCGGCGTAGAAGCTCGCGAGGCCCACCTCGGCCCGCGCGGCCGGCGCGGGACCGGCCCGCGTCGCGGCTCGCCCGGCCTCCTCGCGGCGCGGCTCGTGCGCGCAGGCGGCGGCGAGCACGGCGAGCGCCGCGCCGGCGGCCCACCTCACTCGCGGCCCCCGCGGAAGGTCCGCGCCACCTCCGGGTGCTCCGCCACGAGCCGCAGCGCCGCGTCGAGCAACGTCCGCCCGGGCTCCACCTTGAACCACGTCGAGGCCCCCGAGGGATGCGGCAGGGGGATGACGTCCGCGTCCACGCCGTGGAACCGGATCCGCTGCGCCTTCCCGACCACGGCCGCGATGGGCGCGGTGTGCCCCAGCACCTCCTGGATCGCGAGCCGGCCGACGGGGAGCACCAGGCGAGGCCGGAGGATCTCCACCTCGCGCGCCACGAAGCTGCGCCACAGCCCGCACTCCTGCGCCGTGGGCACGCGGTCCCCGCCCCCCCGGGTCTTCCCCGGGAAGCAGCGCACCACCGCGGCGATGTAGACCCGCGCCCGCACCGTCTCCTCGCCGGCCCCGGTGGCGCGCTCGAGCCACCGGAAGAGCGTCTTCCCGGCGGTCCATGCGAAGGGGCGTCCGAAGCGCGCCTCGTGAGGGCCGGGCGCCTGTCCCATGAGGAAGATCCGGCTCGCGACCGGCGGGCCGTGGATGGGCGGCCCGAAGCCGCGCGGCCGGAAGGCGGCGATGTCGCGGTGCACCGCGCGGAGGGCGGAGACGCGCGGGTCCTCCTCGCGGCGCCCGGCGCCTACCGCCACGGCTCCTCGCGGACGGAGTGGATCCAGCCCTCGCAGCGCGGGACGTTCGAGGGAACGCCCTGGAAGCCGTCGGCCCACGCCGCGGCGGCGCCCGTCGCCGAGAGGACGGCGTCGAGGTGGTCCGCGTGGGCGTCCTCCACCACCTGCGCCGCCTGCTCCATCTCGAACTCGAGCTTGGCGGTCGTCCGCAGCGCGCGGAGCACCCCGGCGCGCGTCGACGAGCGGGAGACGCCGTCGCGCTCGTCGTCGCGGTAGGCGCAGATCCCGAAGAGCGCGCGGGCCACGTGCGCGGGCCGCACCTCCACCACCACCACCTTCCCCGCCTGCGGGGGGTCCCAGGGCGGGAACGCCGCCTGGATCTGGGCGAGCGTGCACAGCCCGAAGAACGTCTGGCGGTAGGTGCGCGCGCTCGTCGGCAGGAGGACCTCGGCGCGGTAGCAGTCCGTGGCGCGCGGCCGGTCCTTGCCGAGCTCCTCGCGGAACCGCAGGGCCGCCTCCGTGAAGTCGCCGCCCGGGGCCACGAAGCGCTCGACGAGGTTCCGCCCCAGCACCGCCGGGCCGCGCAGCGCCTGGCGGAGCAGCCCCAGCTGCCGGAGGTGCGTCTCGGCGAGCGAGAGCGCGAAGTCCACGCCGACGACGAGCCTGCCCTCGGCCCAGCGCGCCTCCTCCGCGAGCCAGTCCGCGAACCGGGCGGCGACGTCCCGGCGTCCGGGCGCGTCGGCGAAGGGCCGCCAGAGCCGGGTGAGCCGGGCCCGCTCCGGCTCGCACTCCAGCTTGGCGGCCAGGATCTGGTTGCCCGCGCCCTCGATGCCGCTCCAGCGGAGCCCGATGACGACCCCGCGCGCCTGCAGCGTCACCTTCGGCGGCGGCGCGCGGCCGTACACGGCGCTCGACGTGCTCCCCTCGCTCTCGCCCATTCCCCGCGTTTATCCCCGCTTTCCTCCGGGCGTTCAACGGCCGGACCCAGGTGCGGCGTGCGCCCGGGCGCACCCGGACTCGGATGGGGTGCTTGCGCGTGGAGGGGTTCCTTGCGAGGGAGCTCGTGACCATTGTGGGGGTAGCCGTGGGACACCCTGCTCGCATCCTCGTCGTGGACGACGATCCCGACCTCAGGGGCTCCCTCGCGGAGCTGCTCGAGGCGGAGGGCTACGAGGTCTCGTGCGCGAACAACGGCGAGGAGGCGCTCGACGCCCTCGCGGAGGACGCGCCAAGCGCCATCCTCCTCGACCTCACCATGCCCGTGATGGACGGCTGGACCTTCCGCGACCGTCAGCGGCTCGACCCGCGGCTCGCCCGCATCCCGACGGTGGTGATATCGGCGTCGTTCTCGGACCCGCGATCGGCGGCGAGCCTCGGCGCCGACGCGTTCCTGGCGAAGCCCTTCGAGGTCTCGCAGCTCACCGAGACGCTCCAGCGGCTCTGTCCTGCGCACGACGTGGCGCCCGCAGCCTCGAGACGAGGGCGGGCACGAGCCGGGCGAGCAGCAGGATCGCGACGGCGGTGATGAACCAGGACGGGCGGCGCAGATCCGCCTTCACCCGCCACACGAAGTGGACCGTGCCGAGGAGCGCCGCCGCGTAGACCAGGCGGTGGAGCCGCTTCCAGCGCGCGTACCCGAGGCGGCGCACCCAGCGATCCGTGGAGGTGACGGCGAGCGGCACGAGCAGGAGCCACGTGGCGAACCCGACCGCCATGAACTTCCGCTTCGCGACGTCCTGGGCGAGCAGCCGGACGTCGAGGAGCTGATCCACCCCCGCGTACCACAGGAGGTGGAGCGTCGCGTACGAGAAGGCGAAGAGGCCGACGGTGCGCCGGAGGCGCACGGGCCAGGCGAGGCCGAGCAGCTCGCGGGCCGGGGTCGGCACGAGCGAGAGCACGAGGAAGGTGAGCGTCCAGAACCCGAGCCGGTTCAGGACCGCCTCGATGGGGTTCGCCCCGAGGCGGCCCAGGACCCCGTCGGCGGTCATCTTCGCGAGGGGGAGGCATGCGAGGACGAGCGCCACGAGCCTCGAGAGCCGGATGCGCGTCCTCGAGTCCACCGCGCCGCTCAGTAGTTCGCCCGGAGGTCCATGCCGGCGTAGAGCGCGGCCACCTC
>Ga0153916_10002891_pt1 | contig 12622 bp, 9 predicted proteins | sample Opewatmetagenome_FD_109642 | JGI IMG/M metagenome (GOLD analysis project Ga0153916, IMG submission 109642) | Freshwater wetland microbial communities from Ohio, USA - Open water 3 Core 3 Depth 4 metaG | ecosystem: Environmental > Aquatic > Freshwater > Wetlands | place: USA: Ohio, Lake Erie, Old...
GTTGGAAGCCGGTGTTGTATGATGCGAGAGGTTGGAGCGATTTTGCTGATGCTGCCGGGTCAGCACCACGGTTAGCGACCCAATCCTTTAATTGCTGCACAATTGGAAGCTGAGTACCGTCAGGTTTAAACCAGGCATTAACGATATTTTTATCGCCTTGGGCTGCGGATAATAACCAGAAGTTACAGGTGAGCACCTCAGAAGGAACTGGATCGGATTCCTGAGCACGACCCGTCATCAATTGAACCAGATTCATATTCTGCCAGGTATGAGCATGAATATCGACCGCTGGAGATCTCGGATCTGGCTGGTCACCGATCCGGCTGCCAGCAGCCAGGAGGATGATGGGGAGGGGTTTTCCAATCGCCGCATTGGCAACGGTGAGATACCAATCGAAGATGCGAAAACCGAGCTGATCCTCAGAGTCTTGCGGGGTGAAGTAAGGTCTTGAATTAGGCCAGCGCTCGGGACCACCAGCGCCCCAATTGGGCGAGCGGTTCCCCAGCCAAGCATAGGCCGATAACACCAACTGGTCCAACAGGTCTGCGAGGCCACGCCGCTGAAGACCCTGAAGGGCAGAAAATAAGAAAGCAGTGTCCCAAAAATCACCCCCTGGTTCCAACGGTGGAAACACAGGAATTATTCCAACCTGGCGCGCATATTCTGCTATCGGGGTAAATATATCGAGAAATCGCTCGACCAAATTGCTTTTTGCCCAATCGGCGGGAGACCAATTATTTAGAAGGTTCGGACGATCGAATAGAGAAATATATCTGACACCCCAATGTGCATAAGCGTTGAATAGAACGCTCAACTCCTCCGGACGCCCTGGATCGATCGTGGGAAGGGGCAGGTGTAAAACCGGCTGTATCCCTTGCTCGACGACCCGGCGGATAAATGCTTCAGGAATTGTACGGTCGATCGGGGCCAAAAGGGTTAGCCAGGAAGCACCAAGCTCAACTAATTCAGGGATCCAAGTGTGAATATCATTCTCCCGATAATGTAACGTATCGGGGAAATAATAAAAACCATAACGATTTATTTGAGGAGTGGTTGGCATCACGACGTAATCCTTTTACTAGTCTTTGGGTTACAAGATGCAAGTGATATGCCAGCCAAGTGCAACACCGGTTACTATCCATGAGGTTTGAATCAATGTATAATGAATCTTCGGAGCGGCTATCCCAAGTAGATACATTCTTGATATTGGCTGCCCCTTATTTGTTGATCCCCATTATGTCCATCAGCGTGGAGGTGTATGGTTTCATCGAAAGGCAAGTTGACAATCACCATCCTCAGCTTGCTTATCATCATTATTTTAAGTGCCTGTAGTTCAGCTACTGAAACCTCTACCCTCGGAGCATATGAGGTAGCTCCGACATTCATAGATTTTTATCGCGAATTCGGGGGAGTATCGATCCTGGGTCAAGCCATCTCACCAGCTTTTGTTAAAGACGGGAGCACTTACCAGTATATCCTTGCAGGACTTCTGGTTTATGACCCAAACCAAGAGCCACTTAAACGCTTCCACTTTTCTCCCATCGCTTCCAAGGAATGGAAGATCAGTGGCATGATAGAACCAGCTCCTTTGGATGCCAACCTTCCATACGTGAACGGACATAGGATCTGGGAAGAAGTCTGGCCCTTTTATAACCGTTATGGAGCAGATATCCTCGGCTTGCCACTGACCGGGGTGATGGCGAATGATGAAAAGCAGCGGTATGAACAATATTTCGAAGGGATTGGTTTTTATAGAAGTTATTCCGATCCCCAAGGGGAGGTGCATTTATTACCCTATGGAGCATGGATGTGTGGAAGTAATTGTACGTATCAGGAAGCTGATGGCGTCCCACGACTGACCTCCTATGTAAGAGATTACAGTGAGACTGAGCAAATGTTTCTGGATGAATCTGAGCAGCTCGGGTATGGTTTCACCGGTGCGCCACTGGCTGCTCCACAAATGGCCTCCGATGGTACCTTCGAGATGGCATTCGAAAACGTGATCATGTTTCTCGATCCAGCCAGCGGGAATCAAATCAGGCTCAGACCCTTGCCCGAGTGGACAGGTATTCAGGCCAATCAACCGACGACAGAAACAAAAGCAGATTGGTTATCCTTTTATCAGATGGGTGAAGGATTCGGTTTTAATATTCCACACACGTTCAGCAATTACATCGCTAATCATGGAGGGGTGACCTATTCAGGAAACCCGATCACCGAATATAGCATCCTGCCGGATGGTGGTTACACCCAATGCTATGCCAATATATGTTTGGAATATCATCCGACAGCACCGGAGGTGTTACGCATCAGACCACATGCACTGGGGATTGTCTATAGCACGGGTGGCAAAGGGACTGCTGTACCCGATTCATCTTTTGCCGAAGCATTGCAAATCAACGCCTGGGAGCAAAATCCACTTATCCCATCAGGACAAAGACAGGTGATCAACATCGAAGCTTCGCAGAATGATGCCCCGCTGAGCGGGATTGAATTGTCGCTGGTGGTGAAACAACCAGATGGGATAACGAAAACTTACAAATTGGCACCAACCGATGAAGAGGGGAAAACGAGCATCAAGCTCGATGCAATCAATGGGCCGAATGGGGCAATCGTTCAATATCAAGTGTGCGTGATCGGGGCAGTCTCACCGCTAGTATGCTTTTCAAGAAGCTATACCATCTGGGAACAATAAGCGATTATATTTCGTGAAATCGTGGCGTACGCCACCAGAAGCTATGGCTGGGTTGATTTGATCACCTCAGCGGTGAGGTGAGGCAAATCAATCGAGCATTCATCGCAAAACAGCATGGCGCGTTCGATCACATTGCGCAGCTCGCGGATATTACCCGGCCAGGAATGATTGATCAGTGCTTCCATTGCGCGTGGGGTCACATCCTGGATATTCACACCCAATCGCTGGTTGGTCTGGCGGATGAATAAGCCCACTAGTTCTGGAATATCATCCTTACGGTCTTTCAAAGGTGGTAGATGCAGGTCGACAACTTTAAGGCGGTAATATAAGTCATGACGAAACTCACCTTTTTCCATGGCAGCAATCAGATCACGGTTGGAAGCGGCGATGATCTGGACGTCGACGTGTACCTCTACCGTTCCACCCACACGACGGAATTTTTGTTCCTCGATAGCACGCAAGAGTTTGGCTTGCATATCAGAGGACATGGATGAAATTTCATCCAAAAACAGGATCCCCTGATCGGCAATCTCCATCAAGCCTAATTTCCGCTTTTCAGCGCTGGTGAATGCACCGGCTTCATAGCCAAATAATTCCGACTCAAGCACAGTGCTCTGTATGGCGGCACAGTTGATGGCAATAAATGGTTTATTCGCGCGTGGCCCCATCTGGTGGATTGCATTGGCCAGCACTTCTTTCCCCGTGCCGGTTTCACCGGTGATAAGAACGGAAACAGAAGCGGCAGCAGCGCGCTGTGCCTGGTTGAGCACAAGCTGCATGGCAGGATTCACGCAGACAATCGATGAAAACTCTTTGTGCTGGGATTCACGCAAATGAGCCAGCTCCCTGCGCATAGCTACAATTTCCTGGGCACGCTGGATAGACTTCTCTAACGAAGTGAACTGGACAGGCTTTTGAAGAAAGTCGTGAGCCCCATTTTTCATGGCTTCGACAGCCATCTCGATATGGCCGAAGGCAGTGATAATGATGATCGGCGGGCGCATCGGGAGATGCGCAGTCTCACTGAGCAAGGTTGGTCCATATCCGTCAGGCAGTTCAACGTCCAGCAAGACAATATCTGCACTACCAAGCCTGAGCTGCTCACGCGCTTCAGCCAGGGTTGAAGACTCGATGACTTCATAGCCGCGTGTGGTAAGGAATTCACTGATATTCAGCCGTGCATTTACTTCATCGTCAACAATCAGAATTGTAGCCGTCATTGGATGTCTATTATACAGTTTTTATCAGGCACAAGGGAATTGAACCACAAAATTGGTTCCACCCAGGATACTATTCACGTAAATTGACCCTTTATGCGCCGTCACGATGCGTTTTACGATTGCCAGACCCAAGCCTGTTCCATGTTGTTTGGTGGTGAAGAAAGGCTCGAAGATTTTCTCCCGTAATTCAGCCGGGATACCTGGACCGGTATCTGAGATATTGACTTCGATATGAGCCTGTTCTCCAGCTTCTGCCGATTGCTTGATCTTTATCGAGAGCATACCGCCCGTGGTTTCCATGGCTTCAATGGCGTTATTAATCAGGTTAGTAAATACCTGCTCCAGGGCACGATAATCTCCTTCGATCGGTGGAATCGATTTATCAGCCTGCAGCTGGTATTTGATATTTAATTTAACCAGCCTTGATCTCCAGCGTTCCAGGAGGTTTGAAATTAATTGGCTGAGGACGATTGATTCAGGCTTATACTCCATCGGACGGACAAAGATCAGGCTCGATTTTACCAGAGAAGTGAGGCGCTCACAATCTTCTTCAAGGCGGGCAATATTCTTCTGGTTCGGATCATCGGGAGGCAAGTTTATCGCCAGCAGCTGCAAGCCAGTAAATATATTATTGATCGGATTTCTGACTTCATGGGCGAAACTGGCGGTAACCTCGCCCAAGGTAGCTCTCTGCTCAAGCTGTTGATTCCTTAGGCGGTATTCCTCCTGATCACTCAGGTCGTGGAACAAGATGATGATGTTATTAATCATGCCATCATTAATGATCGGGATGAGGCGCAGATTTGCCTGGAACGATTCACCATTGCGGCGATACAGCTTGAGGCTGCCGATGCTATCGATCCGCTGTTCGTTTTGGACTAATTGGAAGGAGCTCTGAAGATCTTCACTGCCAATCAATACATTTTCTATTTTTTGTCCCGAAACTTCCACAGTCGCATAACCCAAGTACAACTCTGCTGATGGATTGAGTGATTTTATGGTCAGATCTGGAGCCAGGATGATCGTACCATCTTCCATCGTGTTGTAGATGGCACTGTTGATGAGGACCTTGGTTAAATATTCCTGAATATCCTGCTGTAATTGAGTACTCAGGGCATGGCCTTGAATAATGTTATTGATTTGGGAGGAAAGGAATGTCAGCTGGGGCAGGATATTGGGGGAGGGGGCTGAGTGCTCACCCGAAGCAACTACAAGCCCGATGAAGGCGTGGGTCTCACCAATTGGGGCTGAGGCTATATAGGATGTGCTGGCAGTATGGGCAAGGCGGTGTAAATTAATGAGCGCCCGCTTACCCTTGCTCCATAAGATCGGTGATTGGAGGTGGGAGAAGTCCTGCTCAGTAATTTCCTCCGGGAAGGTAGAATCTGCGCCTGTAAAAGCAACCCTTTGCAGACTCGGGCTTTGTCCGCTGACCTGGTAGATGCATAATAAAGATGCCCCCGTCAATGCCTGTCCGGCTTCCAGGACCAGGGTGAGAGATTTTTCCAAATCTGGCGATAAAAGGGCGCGCGACAATTGGTTCAAGTGGTCCCACAAGGCCAGGGTCCGTTCTTCCTCTTCCCTATGCAAGCGGAATTGTTCGTCGGGTTCAAAAGTAATCAGGGAATATTTATTGTTCTCACCTAACGGGCTGAATGTCAGCTGCACGATGCTTTTCGAGCCTCCGTGCCTGATCAGCTCATAGGGTGAATGATTGGTAACACCCTCCGCCTGGTCTTGCTGATCTGGATTTTCATCTTTTATGGGTTGGAATAAGCTCAGGTAATCAATCTGCGTAAGCTCACTGCGTGTGTAGGCAGTTAATTCGGTAGCTTTCGTATTGACCAGCTGAATACGTGCGGTGGAGTTATTTACGATTATCGCAGCTTGTGAAAAGGAGTTCAGCAACGCTTCAATTTCTGCTATCCCAAGCAAGGGCAATTGGCGTTTGATGAAATTGCTAAACTGCGATACTTTGTTCATTATGTTGAGGCAGCATTAAATGTGGTCTATATGACCGACTGCGCAGGTGGGCTGGCAAGATACCTTCGATGGCGCGATACTTGGCCACTGTTCGGCGTGCAACCGGGAATCCCATGCCCGATAATAATACTGCAATTTGCGAATCACTGAGAGTGTAAGATTCCTGATTGATGATTTGCTTAAGAGCCGTGCGGATGTGCAGGCTGCGATCGAAAAACATTGAAAGGGGTACGATCCGGCGATTGGGTAGCTGGACAGCTTTATCAGAAACAGCGCGCGACATGGTTGACTCATGCACCTCAAGCTCATCGGCTAAATCTGCACGCGTGATCGGTTTCAGGTAGGCGTCTCCATACAGGATGAATTCACGCTGGATAACGACCAGCCTCTGCATCAGACGAACTATCGTGTGGTTGCGCTGCTGCAAGCATTTTACCAGGAGAGTTGCTTGTTCAAGATCACCCTGCCAGAGCTCGGATTTCTCAGAGGGCGCCTGATGAAGCGCTTCACGAAACAACGGATTGACTCTCAATGAGCCATAGAATGGCATGGCGATTTCAACAACCAAGGGAGTATCTTCTTCGTCTGAAACCCGGCTAATGATTATATCTGGGAAATGGAACGCGCTATCCTGACCTTCGTTTGTGTGGCTGTTGGTCTGATCTCCCCAATGCGCACGTCCTGGAAAGGGATTCAGATTATCGCTAATGAAATGTACGATCTCTTTTGCCTGCGAAACGGGAATATTCAAGTGGCGAGCTAATTCTGGCAGATGGTGTGGACTTAGCAGCTCAATGCCAGCTTGGATGGCTTTTTCAGCCAAGGGGGGTACTTTGAGGGTCTCACTCAAAGCTTCCAATTGGATCAATAAGGCGTCTTTAGGGGAAAGCGAACCGACTCCTAACGGATCGGCATGTTGGATCAGGTGAAGGATGTTATCGATCCTCGATAGAGGGGCATGGTAATACAATGCAATTTCAACCGGCTTTATGGTGAGCAAACCGTCATCATCAATGCTGGTAAGGATATGAATTGCAATGGGGCGATCGTCGATTTGAAGCTCGGGTCCAATCTGGCGCAGGATATAAGCGGGCAATGGTTCGCGATCTGGAGCGAAGTTATCGTCGGGTAACTCATCCGAATATTTTCCTGGATTGGGCTTGGTGAAAAAATCTTCGTGGCAGGATAGATATACGATCGGTTGATCGGGGGTAGCACCGATCGTGTTTGTACATGTTGAGCAGGGTTTGTTACTATGGAGCAATTTATGGCAGGTTGGGCAGCGGAATTCGTCGATTAATTCCAGTGCCGGATTACGTGCCAGCTCTGCCTCGATCTTCTGGCGCAATTCGGCTGTAGTTAGCTCGAGTAATGCCATGGTTTGTGCCAGGTGGGCAGTAGTTTGTGGGCGAAGGAGTGGTTTCTGATTTTGTAAAAGCATAAGACACCTCAAGTATATCTCGTTTTGCTAAAGTTGCAAGTTCCATGCCAGGGAAATCTGAACGAATCTGTGCTAAAATTCATTAGCATACCTTGTTAGCACATCACGACGAGGCTACCTTCAATGTTCCGTTCATTTTTTATCTACCTATCCAAGGCCACATGGGCGCGTAATGTCGTCACCAATTGGCCATTCGCGTGGAAAATGGCCTCACGTTTTATCGCCGGGATAACTCTCGCAGATGGGATTCAAGCCATTGAATTACTGAACAGCAAGGGTATTAATGCCACCCTTGATCACCTGGGAGAACATACCGATTCTCCTGAAAAAGCCCGGCAGGCAGCATTGGACATTGTCGAGGCGTTTGATGCGATCGAAGCAGCTGGGGTGCGCGCGAATGTATCGATTAAACTGACACAGATCGGGATGGGGGTGGGCAGTGATATATGCCTGGAAAACCTGGAGCTTATCCTGGAGAAAGCAAAAAGCTATAACAGCTTTGTGCGCATCGACATGGAAGATTCAGCCGTAACACAGCAAACGCTGGATACGTTACGGACGTTGTGCCAGCGTGGTTACGAAAATGTGGGTATTGTCATTCAGGCATACCTGTATCGCAGTGAAGCTGATGTGCGGAAGCTGCTCGAAGACTGTACAAAAATAAGGCTTTGCAAGGGCGCATACAAAGAACCACCCAGCATTGCCTTTCCAAAGATGTGCGATGTGGATGCCAATTACGACCGTTGTGCGGCATTATTAATCAATGCTGCCTTATCCAACGGCTGTCCAAAGATCAGTGCGGATGGCAAAATTCCACCAATCCCGGGTCTGGCAACCCATGACCCAAGACGCATCGATTTTGCCAAGGTGTTTGCAGAAAAAGTCGGCTTACCGAAGGATGCCATGGAGTTCCAGATGCTGAATGGCATACGCCGGGACCTACAGGAGCAGCTGGTGAAGGAAGGCTATTCGGTGCGTGTGTATGTCCCATATGGCGCAGAATGGTACCCATATTTCATGCGACGCCTTGCCGAGAGACCAGCGAACCTGTGGTTCTTTGTCTCCAACTACTTTCACCGCTAAGTTCCAGGTAGAGTTATGCCTGATACGCCTCAACCATCGGCTGCCTGCCTTCGTGGAGAGGTTGGCAGGGTGACCGATATTTTAAGCGGCGGTTCCGACACCAAAGGGGAACGTGGTTCCATTCCGGCGACTGCGAATAGGACCTGCAACCTTTATGGGCACATAATGACATCTCTCAACCAGCAGATCCATTTGAGAGAGGCGAGGCTACGTTTATAATGTGAAATCACTGCGCCTATTCATCCAATTATCCCGGCCAATATTTATCTTGAGCACCGCCTTATTATATATATTGGGCACCGGTATAGCCCATTATTTAAGTGGGCAGGTTAATTGGACAGCATTTATCTATGGTTTTGCCTGGGTGGTGTTACTCATGCTCGGATTTCAGTACCTGAATGAATATTTCGATGCCATGCTTCTCAACTACGATCCAACCAGGAGGAACACTCCTTTTTCGGGAGGAAGTGGAGCAATTGGCGAGAATCGCTTGTCGCGGCAGGTGGCATTATGGGCAGGATTGACCTGTTTGACCATAGCTGCTTCTTTGACTGTTTTGATCGTTAAAAATATGCAGCTTGGTGTCATGGGCGGTTTGATCCTGGGTTTGATCGTGTTAGGTGAGCTGCTTTTGGTTGTGCCTCCCGTGCGCCTGGTGGCTTCAGGATATGGGGAAATCATCATGTCAGTCATCGTGATAGGATTCATCCCTGCACTGGCAATAATTTTACAAGGGCACGATTATCACAAGCTATTATTTATGGTTGCATTTCCGCTGACAATCTTGCATCTCGGTATGTTAATGGCACTGGAATTCCCCGACTACGCGGCAGATCTCAAGCGTGGGAAAAGACCCATCATCGTCAGGATTGGTTGGCAGTTGGGGATGCTGTGGCATAATATCCTTGTGTTGGGAAGCTTCGTGATCATGGGAATCGCAATTGCGTTTGGCCTGCCCCTGCGACTCGCCTGGCCGGTGTTTCTCGTGCTCCCCGTGGGCTTATTCCAAATCTGGATGATGAACCGCATTGGCGATGGTGCAAAACCCAATTGGAATTTATTGATGCTGATCGCTTTATCGACCTTTGGATTGACCGCATATATACTGACATTTGCTTTCTGGACGCATTGACCATGCCTGAATTCTTAAAATTAATCCCCGTGCAACAGGCTCTGGAGGTAATTCTTTCACAGCTAGATGTGAAGATCACGCCGGAGCGCATCAAAACGCTCAATTCCCTGGGCAGGGTAACTACAGAAGCTATTCATTCTCCGATACCACTGCCAACCTTTCCGAGAAGCACTGTGGATGGTTATGCGGTCAGGGCCGCAGATACATTTGGCGCCTCAGAGAGCTTGCCAGCTTATCTAAGGGTGATTGGCGAAATCTTGATGGGCAGCTCACCCGGTTTCGATATCAATCCTGGTGAAACGGGGTTGATCCACACCGGCGGGATGCTGCCTGAGGCGTGCAATGCAGTCGTAATGATTGAGCACACCCAATCCGTGGGTGCAGACACAGTCGAGATCTTGCGTTCGGTGGCAGTTGGAGAAAATATCATCAAGGTCGGAGAGGATGTACAAACAGGCGAGGAAGTGATCCCAGCTGGCAGGCGTATCCGGTCAGCCGAGATCGGTGGCCTGGCCGCTTTGGGGATCCTCGAGCTGAATGTCGCCCGTAAACCGGTTGTCGGGATCATATCCAGTGGTGATGAGGTCATCCCACCGGAGGGCAAACTTCTGCCAGGGCAGGTGAGGGATATTAACTCATATTCTTTATCCGCTTTGATCGAGCAAAGCGGTGGAACTGCACGCCGCTACGGAATATTTCCAGATATCGAAGGTGTTTTAGAATCCACCAGTGTGCGGGCGTTGGCTGAGTGTGACGTATTGGTCATCACAGCCGGCTCATCAGCCAGTGCGCGTGACCTGACGGCTAGAGTGATCAATAAATTGGGCTCACCAGGGGTGCTGGTGCACGGCGTGAATGTCAAACCGGGTAAACCGACAATTTTGGCAGTCTGTAATCATAAAGTTGTCATCGGCTTGCCGGGTAACCCGGTGAGTGCGCTGGTGATCGCAGGTCTGTTCGTGGTTCCAATGATTGAAACACTCCTTGGCCTGGGCGATGCAGGCGTCCGCCGGAAACTGGTTGCCAGGCTAAGCACCAACGTCGCATCACAAGCCGGACGCGAGGATTGGGTGGCAGCCAGATTATCCGAAAACCAGGGTGAATATCAAGTCGATCCGATATTTAGCAAAAGCAACCTGATATTCAGCCTGGTGAGGGCAAACAGCATGATCAGGGTGCCTGCGGACGCGACGGGCCTTTCGACTGGTGAAATGGTCGACGTATATCGATTAACATAGGTTGGATTTGATCTTGGAAGTAATGGAACTCAAAAAGAAGATCGTCTTAGTGGTGTTATTCATATATCTATTATCCTTGCTAACCGGTTGCACCAGTCTTGGCAAGGGGAACAGCGGGGCTGCCGACCCTCTGCCTTCGTCTACCCCGTCAAGCACAGTAACCGCGACGCCATTTTCAGCCATGACCAATACCCCTTTAATCATCCCACCGACCTATACCCACACACCGACCTACACTCCTTCTGCCACCAACACCCCGCCACCCACGGATACACCCGTACCAACGGATACGCCCGTGCCGACACCAGCCCCTCTAATCGAGTATGGCCCAGGAGAGCGCATTATCGCCCCAATCTTGTTGTACCATCACATCGCGGATGCTGGATATGTCACTCGCTATTACGTGACGCCAGATATGTTCCGCACCCAGCTGAGTAAGCTGCGCGAATGGGGCTATACCCCGATCACAGTATCCAATCTGGTCGAGGTGATGATCAATGGCGGTGAGCTACCTGCTCGACCGGTGGTGATTACATTTGACGATGGGAATAATGATATCTACGACAATGCCTTTCCGATCATGCGGGAAATGGGATTTGTAGGCACTTTTTATATCGTTAGCAATCGCTTGCATTCGAACTATTACGTCCATGCTGAGCAAATCCAGGAGATGGCAAATGCCGGATGGGAAATTGGTGATCACAGCATGTCGCATGTCGACCTGACCCTGGATTATTCCATCGCCCGATATGAAATCCTCCAGTCTCGCCTGGATCTGGAAGCCGCGATTGGTGTGCCGATCAATACGTTTGCTTATCCATATGGCAAGACGGATGTATTCATCAGCAATCAGGTCAGTGAATATGGGTACCAGGCGGGAATGGGTCTGGGGAGAAGCTGGGAGCATACTTTGGGCACACTGTTCTACCTGACCCGGATCGAGGTGCAAGGCAACTTCGACCTATCCACCTTTGCTGCCCTCCTGCCCTGGTCTGGGAAATAAGAATTTCAAGCAACTTACATAAGTGCGATATGAATATCTATCTACACGATATCCCCCTCCCACAGGCTAAATCACGTCTAGACGAGGCGCTGCCAGCCACAGGCAGAGCAGGTATATTAGGCATCGAAGAGATCCCCCTGGATGAGCGGGCATCAGGTCGAGTGCTAGCAAATCCAATCTGGGCGAAGCTATCTTCCCCTCATTACCATGCCTCAGCCATGGATGGATATGCAGTGCAATCGGATAGCACCTGCTCAGCCACCCCGGCCCAACCGGTGGATTTAATCATCGGCACACATGCGAAGTATGTAGATACGGGGGATGCGTTGCCTGAATGGGCAGATGCGGTCATCCCGATCGAAGATATTGAGCCGGTAACCGAAATAGATCAAGCGAGCGTCGATCCGACAAGGCAGAATTCGATCCGCATTCGTTCCGCAGTAACGCCCTGGAGCCATGTGCGCACCATGGGTGAGGATATCGTGGCGACGCAACTCGTCTTGCCGGCAGGACACACCCTGAGGCCGGTTGACCTGGGCGCCATCGCTGCCAGCGGACATGCAACGATCAAGGTTGCCCGGAAACCACGTGTTGCTATCATCCCCACCGGATCAGAGCTGGTGGCTGTGGGCCAACCAGTAAGGGCGGGTGAGATCATTGAATTCAACTCAATCGCCCTGGCAGCTCAGGTCGTTGGATGGGGAGGTGAGGCAAATCGTTATCCAATCACAGTGGATAATTATGATCAGATCTGCGAGAGAGTACTGGATGCTGCCCACGAACACGACTTGATCTTGCTAAACGCCGGGTCATCAGCTGGCTCGGAA
>Ga0153916_10002892_pt1 | contig 12621 bp, 10 predicted proteins | sample Opewatmetagenome_FD_109642 | JGI IMG/M metagenome (GOLD analysis project Ga0153916, IMG submission 109642) | Freshwater wetland microbial communities from Ohio, USA - Open water 3 Core 3 Depth 4 metaG | ecosystem: Environmental > Aquatic > Freshwater > Wetlands | place: USA: Ohio, Lake Erie...
ATCCTGGAGAAGTTGCCGGACGGAAGATGCACCTCTATGCATACTTCCTTTATGCCGAAGAGGCGAATCTAGACAGCCACTGGGATAATCTGCAGGTACTAGCGTCCCTTGGGTTTCCCGTAAATGAGCAACGCCGGCGGTGTTCATCAATTGACGAGGTCATTGCATTCTGGAAACGTTGGGAGGCACGGCGGGAGACACTACCATACGACATCGACGGAATAGTTGTAAAGGTGGACTCCCTTCGGCATCAGCGCATCCTCGGGACCATTGCCAAGAGCCCACGCTGGGCTATAGCCTTCAAGTTTGCGGCCCGAAAAGCCGAAACTACGCTTAAAGGAATCGCACTTCAGGTGGGACGAACGGGAGCGGTGACACCGGTCGCTGAATTGGAGCCCGTGTTCGTTGGCGGCACAACGGTTTCACGGGCCACACTACACAATGTTGATTACATCAGACAATTGGATCTCAGAGTTGGAGATACAGTTGTCGTAGAAAAAGGCGGAGATGTCATCCCCAAGGTATCAGCAGTGGTTCGTGAAAAGCGTCCACGGGGAACCTCCCAATTCACCATGCCAACATCCTGTCCAGTTTGCGCGTCGAGAATCTATCGAGGAGAGGATGAGGCAAATTACTACTGCGAGAATTCCGAGTGCCCAGCTCAGGTCCGTGGGCGCATCGAGCATTTTGCCCATCGAGGAGCTATGGACATTGAAGGCTTGGGAGAAGCCGTTGTCGAACAACTTGTTGGTCTTGAGTTGCTGCGAAACTGCGCGGATCTTTTCACCTTGCATAAACATCGAGAAACGCTCGTCAGGCTCGACCGTTGGGGTATAAAGAGCACCCAGAATCTTCTTGACGCAATTGAGAAGAGCAAGAAGCAACCTTTTCATCGAGTCCTGTTTGCACTCGGGATTCGCCATGTCGGTGAGGGTGCTGCACGTATCCTGGCCGATCACTTCTCTTCGATTGACAAGCTCCGGTTGGCCAGCAAGGAGGACCTCCAATCGATCAACACTATTGGTCCTACCATTGCCGCCAGCATAGTTCATTTCTTCGCCGACCGACACAACCGGGAAATTCTCAAACGCCTGCAACGGGCGGGACTCATACTCGAGGCCCCGCGGAAACCCAGAGGATCGTTAACCGGAAAATCCTTTGTTCTGACAGGAACGTTAGCACACTACACACGTGAGGAGGTAAAAAGAATGATTGAGGAACGAGGGGGGTCTGTTGCCTCCAGTGTCAGCAGGAATATTCATTTCGTCGTGGTAGGCGAAGCTCCAGGATCCAAGCTCGACAAGGCGAAAAAGCTCGGCATACCCACCATTTCCGAGGACGAGTTCCTCGCGATGATCACGTGAGGCTCCATGCTTGAACACTTGCGCGTCGCTATTGGCATTCAGGTTGCCCGCTTCCATTTCAGGAAGTGGACCGATGAGGTCATACCCTTTGCGGGGACGGTGTCCGATGCGAGGACAGTCTTGCTGATCCTACCGCTTGATGGCAGTCCACTCTACCCTGTTGCCCCAGTAATTACGATGCTGCGCACACATAAACGTGAAAGCGACATCACCGTTATCCTTTCTTCACAGACCACCGAGGCACTCGATCCACTACAACGATGTCCGGTTATCCGAATTCTTCCGAATGAGATATCCACATTCTATCTCCCCCGCCGAGAGCTTATCACACGAATTAACAAACGGCATCACGATCTCGCTATTGATCTAAATCTTGACTTCCATGTTCCCTCAGGCTATATTTGTAGAGAAAGTAACGCACCTGTTCGCGTCGGGTTCACTAGTAAGCGCTCTGACACGTTTTACAACTTTCAGGTCCAAACCGCTGCACAAGAGAATCGGATGCAGCGATATGAGCGCATGGCGAACTGTCTCCAGATGTTTTAGCGGATAGAACCATGAAATTCGAGGTTCACAATACCGGCACATCAGCCACTCTGAAGCTGAAGGAGCGCAAACTCGACTCGTCGATTGCCGCCGAGCTTAAAGGGGAGTTCATGCTCCTCTGCACACCGAAGATCAAGATCTTGACAATCGACCTTGGGGAAGTCGATTTTTGTGACAGTAGCGGTCTAAGTGCGTTACTCATCGCAGATCGGAAGATGAAAGAACACGGCGGGATAGTCAAGCTCGTGCATATTCACAAGAAGGTTCTGAGTCTTCTCAAGATATCAATGCTCGATCGGGTCTTCGGTATTGATGAATCGGATGGAGGGGCAAAGCACTAAAGGTTGCTGCATAAATTCACAATGGCGCGGGTCCAAACGCCCGCGCCATTGTGTTTTGTGAAGGACATCAGCCTTTCCTATTTTCCAGATGCTTTGCGATTACGCAATCTTTTCCACCTTTATGAAGTTCGTTGACCCACGTGCAAGAAACGGTTGCCCTGCGAGTAGAACAACATACTCGCCGGGGATGACCCACCCTCCCTCAATGCATTTCTCCTGAATCCGTAGCAGTGCCTTGTCAGAATCGACGTCAAGATCCGCAATGACGAATCCGTGAACTCCCCAGACGAGGCTTAGCAGACGGAGAGTCTTCTCGTCAGCAGCCACTGCAACAATCGGTGGTGCAGGTCTGTATCGAGCAAGCACCCGAGCCGTCTGACCTGATCGGGTCACCACAACAATCGCCGCTGCTCGCATATGCTGCGCCAACATGCATGCAGCTTCCCCGAGTGCCTCATGGCGGTCTGTAACCGCTGCGGTGCAGATGTCCAGGTCCCTTACCCCGTGTGGACGGTCTGTCTCTGCACGAAGGATGATGCGATTCATCATTCGAACAGCTTCTAATGGATATTTCCCCACAGATGTTTCACCGCTGAGCATCACCGCATCTCCACCATCCATAACAGCGTTGGCAACGTCATTTGCCTCTGCACGTGTAGGCATGGGACTCCGAATCATAGATTCAAGCATTTGCGTTGCAATGATCACAGGCTTTCCGGCGGCATTGCATTGCGCCACAATCCGTTTCTGGAGCACCGGGACATCCTCCAGCGGCATTTCCACCCCGAGATCCCCCCGTGCAATCATGATACCATCTGCGGACGCGATAATGCTATCAATACATACCACCGCCTCCGGCTTCTCAATCTTGGCAATGACGGGCACATGCCGTCCTCTCCCAAAGTGCGAAATATGGGCGCGGAGATCATGAATATCCTTGGCGATCCGCACGAAAGAAAGAGCCACGAAATCAACATCATGTTGAAGCCCAAAGGCGAGATCCTCCAGATCTTTCGGCGTGCATGACGGAGCGCTGATTGGAACACCCGGAAGGTTAATGCCCTTGTGCGCCGTGAGTAGCCCACCGACAACGACCTTCGATTCGACATCATTCCCACGTACTGCCTGAACAGTTAACTCAAGCTTACCATCATCGAGAAGGATGCGAGTCCCCGGTTTCACATCACTCGGCAGTGCCGAATACGTTGTCGAAACCCTGTTGCCTTCTCCACGCACGGGGTCCGTCGTAATGACGAGCGTGCTGCCAGTCTTTAATTCGATCCCCGGAGCGGCAAGATCACCTATCCGGATCTTGGGCCCTTGAAGATCCTGTAGAATCCCAATCGCCTCACCAGTCAACTGCACGGCTGCTCTAATGTTTTCAAGCATTTCACGATGCTTATCCTGAGTGCCATGAGAAAAATTGAGCCGGAAAACATTCGTGCCAGCTCGAATCATATCGACCAGCATTGGAACGGTGTCGGTGGATGGACCAACCGTGCAAACGATCTTCGTCTTGGTATATTGCTTAGCCCTCACGCGAAGTTCTCCCTTCGTACTTGGCGAGCAACTTCCAGGACTGCCGGAAGGATCATTCCAGCGAGTCCCTGCAGGAACTCGTCTACACTGTCTGTGAGCGGCGTTGGTTCAGGATTAATTTCCACCAGAAAAGCACCGGCTCGCTTTCCAACAAGTGGTAGAGAGGCAGCCGGGTAGACGACCGCTGAGGTTCCAATGGAGAAGAATAGATCTGCCGATTCTGTAGCGCGAACTGCCGCCTCCCACTGATCCTCCGGGAGCATCTCACCAAACCAGACAACGTCCGGGCGTATGAGTCCACCACAGGACGAACATACCGGCGACCGGCTTCTGGGATGGACCTCAACATCCCGGTATGTTGCTCCACACGTGATACAATAGTTGCGTTCGATGTTTCCGTGCAACTCATAGACGAGCGTGCTCCCGGCGCGGCGATGGAGATTGTCAACATTCTGCGTAATGATAGCCATACTGGGAAATACTGACTCCATGGCAACCAGTGCACGGTGCCCCGCATTTGGCTGGACCTTTCCAATAATGGTCCGCCGATACTGATACCACTCCCACACCAAAGCAGGATTCTTCATGAACCCATTCATGCTTGCCAATTCCTCGGGACGCATTTTCTTCCATATACCATCATCTCCGCGAAACGTAGGCACACCGCTCTCTGCAGAAATTCCTGCACCTGTGAACGCCACTACACGTTGCGCCGAGGTGAGGACAGAGCGAAACCGATCCGAAAACGGCAGGGTCATCGATGTGGCTCCAGTCGGAGGACTTCCCGATGTGTACCCTCACCGTCTCTACGTGCGATCCGGTACCCGCCGTTCAGCCAGAGTCGAGTTTGATCATCATAGTGTGGATGAAATACCTGTCCAGACTCGCCTGATGGCAGGACCGCCCTCACCTCCTGACTATTTGCCAGATCGAATACCTGCCGGAAGGAGGGCCCGACCGTCACCGAAAAGGGGGCGTTGAAACTGTATTCACAACTGATAAGGGAGGTTGATCCGCCGCCGATGGGGTAAGGCCCAATATTGAAAATGCGGTCAAGCGGCTTACGCAACCCGAACGGATGGCTCAGGGTCACCGTATGCAGTTCTCCCCACCGCCAGAGTTTCGTATCACCGCCAAAGCGCCGGCGTAAATCTTCTCCTGCTTCACGAAAGCTCCTTCGGACAATATCATCTCGTGTCTCGACCGTGTCGGCAGTCCGAACATCGTCAAACCAAGAGGACGTTCCTTTCTGGAGGAGACTGGTAGTCACCCTGAGCGGGACATTGACCAGCAAAACCCAATCGTGGTACAACTCCTCACCCATTTCATCTTTGTAGGTTTCCTGTAACAGATGGACGAGGAATTCCTGAAAGATTGCTGTTGCAATGTCGTCACGGGTAAAGAAGAAATTCCAGTTATGCAAATACTCCAACATCCGGGAATCCATGGCAGTAACTAGTGTCGTATCCACGAACGCAGCAAAGATGTATGGAACGATCTCCCGTGCACTGGATGAAAACGTGTCGTTTTGCAGGCGCTCAAAATCTTCGACCGAGAACACCTCTCCAGCCCTACCGAGGACTTCACGCAGGCGCAGGAACCTGGATGGCGGTTCCCAGAGATCGGAGATATGATAGGGATAGGTGTCATCAACTACCTTGTTATTTGCCGACGCGATGAACCCTTCTCGTGGATTGTAGAGCCATGGTAGTTGCTCAGAGGGCACAAACCCTTTCCAGGCCGATGACTTTTCCCATCCAGGCAGAGGAAGAATCGAGCTCTGTCTTCGCCGGATGGGCAATCTCGCTCCGCATCGGTATCCGATGTTCCCTCTCACATCTCCATATACAAAATTCTGCCCCGGCACTGCAAAACGCTTGACTCCCTCCGAGAAGGTCTTCCAATCGGTCGCCCGGTCAATTTGATGGAAGGCTCCGATTTGGTCATCAACCTCGGCACCTGTCCACCGCATGCTAGCCACATAGGGTGGTGCACCATGCTGGAGCGAGCTCCGTATATCCGTAACAATCGGCCCATTGTGTGTTTCTCGAATTACCACCGGCACCGCGCTGTCACCCCGGACCAGAATTTCCTCGGTGTGAATAACGAGTGGTTGCCATGCTTCATCGAACCAGTAGTTGGCGCCAGTCGCTGAGTCCAGACGTTCTATGTAGAAATCAGCATCATCCGCCATCAGATTCGTCATTCCCCAGGCGATTGAGTCGTTCCTGCCGGCGACAATTCCCGGTACCCCAGGCATGGACATTCCACCAACGTGATAACTAGGGCAACGCAATTGGATCTCGTACCAGGGGGAAGGAACAGAAAGATGGAGGTGTGTGTCGTTTGCCAAGAGAACACCTCCCGTGATGGATTTACCGGATGCAACCACCCAAGCATTGCTGCCGGTGCTAAAAGATCTCGTACCCACAAAATCGAGATAGGAGGAAGCCGTCCGCAGGAATCCTTGCTCCAGTTCGGCGATGCTAAAGCCTTTCATGGAGGGAACCGTCGGAGGAACATCGCCTGGGTATGGCGGCATGATCTCCGCAGTGCGGTCAGGCCCCACCCGCTCTTGAATTGCACCAAAGGTAAGATCAGTCCACCAAGCCAGGTTTAGCTCCCATGCCATCATGCGCGCAACTAGGATGCAGTCCAGCGTAGACCACGGGTCTGGATCATAGCGCAGAAGATCGAACTCCACCGGATAGCTGCCGCGCCGAGCATCAATATATGCGTTGACTCCGTTGCTATAAGCTTCAAGGTACTCTCGTGTCTCTGACGGAAGAGCCTCTGCAATTCGCTCTGCAGATCGGCGGATACCCACGATTCTGAACATCCGGTCAAACGGTACCGTTTCCGGTCCAAAGAGTTCTGACAGACGGCCTGACGCAGCACGTCTCTGCATATCCATTTGCCAAAGACGATCCTGCGCGTGAACATACCCCTGAACAAACGCCATGTCCCGTTCAGACTGGGCACTGACCGTAGGGACACCGAACTCATCCCGCTGGATATCGACAGGAGCGTTGAGACCAACAACGGGGATGGTACCTTCTGTGACGGGAAACGCCTTTCGAATCTCGTAGCGAACAAAGACGGCAGCTGCAAGAGCAAGCAGCAAAAGGACAGACAGCACACCAATGATAGGTTTCGCTCTTAGGGAGGGCATAAAAATACTGAAGTCCACCACACGGATGGACTTCAATATATCGATTGCGGTCTACTTCTGCAATAAAGTGTTAAAATCGGTATGACAGTGTAGCGAGAACAGTGTTCCAGGTCAACGATTCGTCAACACGGGATGTAGCGTCATAGTTTGACCGATAGTTTTTCCACCAGCTATGGGCGTAGGCAACATCGAGCATCACGGAATTTGTCAACAGGATGCCGATTCCCCCGCTCGCTGTCTTGCGATCAAAGTCAGATGGATCGTCTTTGTACGGTGATGGCCGATACCCGAATCCCCCCCGGAGGCGGATGCCGCTCTTGGCAATGTCATACTCCGCACCCAACCGGTATTCCAGCGTGGAGGTGAAGAGAGACCTGATATTCTTGTTCTCCTGCATCAGGTCACTCTTAGCATCGGTAAATTCCATTGTTGTCCAATCCGTAAACTCCACATCTCCGGAGAGCACAAGGTCCCGAATAGTGACCGATGCCCCGCCGCCGACAACCCATGGGGTTCGCACATCGTAATCTGAAGTTGCTTCACTGTTGTAATCAAGCGTTTGACCATTATCAAAGGTCGACTGAGCCGTCAATCCATAGTTCTCTTTGATCGAGAAGGCCGTTGGTGTCTTGACTGTGATCCCGATTCTGAATCGGTCGGGTACCCGGTACATCAGTCCGAATTTTGCCGTGACCCCTGAGATATCTCCCTCGATGAACTCATCCACCTGAAGTTTGTTGAAGTCGAACGGGTAAGTCTGATAGTAATTATTTCGATCTTCCTCTGTATAGGAACGATCATACCGATATGAGCCAGCCACATAGGTCAGTGTCACACCAGCAGAGAGGTTCGGACCGATATCAAGGGCAGCAGCAACAGACCAATTGTTCAGTCCTCCTGATTCCGTGACATCCCCGGTCTGAGTGACCCGGTTTGTGATAAGGCTCTGGAATACGTTATTGATCGTGTCCGCCTGAGCTAGGCCGAGATCTTCTGCTATGGAGATATCTTGTGTAAGCGGACCATTGTTTGGCGCCCATGATTGGATGATGCTGCTGAGTGGATTAAAGCCGCTGAATTCCAGCCCCGAGTTGAAACTCGCTTCTCGCTGAAACCCGAAGGCAAGTACCAAACTGCCACGACGAACAGGCACGGGGTGAGTAATCCCGAAGCTGTTGAAGTTCATGACGTTGTTCGATGCACCCTGGGTGGGTCCGAAGCTGTTAGTGTTCGTAAGGTACTGCGGAGTATTTCCTGTAGTGCCGAACAACGTGCCATCATCTTGCGCATTCAGGTATGAGAGTCCCATCGAGAATTCACCGAGGGTTATCTGAGCCAGTCCTGCCGGGTTCCAGTAAATTGCACTGTAGTCGCTTGCGACACCGGTGTAAGCACCTCCCATTCCAAGCGCGCGCGCTCCTACACCAAACCCCGGCGTAGATAGGCGCAAAGCATCCTCAGGAAACTGAGCCATAGCCTGCATGAAACCGAGACTCAGTACGATTAGCAGGTACAGACTTTTTCTAGGCATAAGTGCATTCTCCCCTTGAGCTCAACTCCGGTAATTTCCAGATCATTATTACTCAACGACGACTACCACCTGAGCGCCGTTCCCCTCCTCCACTCCTTGATTCACCACCCCTTGAAGCGGGTGCTGGCGAAGAATGCGACGGCGGAGAAGATGGAGGCGAATACGTACGTCCGCTACCCGAGGAGCGCGCCCCACTGCTACGTCCCTCCTGACGGGGAGGAGAACTGTATCGCGCACTGCGGTCACGGCCAGCACGATTGACTGAACCATCTCGCGATGGAGAGCTGGAACGCTGGTCTCCGCGACGGCCCGGCGAAACTCGCGGGGACGGGAGATTCGATGGAGTGCCCGTCGATGTACGACCGGCCTTTCCGAGGGACCGCCCGGTACCCGCTGGAGGCAGATTCGTACCCGATCGTGTCGCTCCAACATTATAGCCACCGTAGCTACCGCGAGTACTTCCTACCATCCGTGAGTTACCGAATGTACGTGTCACGTTGTATCTTCCATACCTCGACCCATAATAGGAACCGTAATAGGACCCGTAATGCGGATACCAATACCCCGGTTCATAAATCGGTGGATACGGACCCCATGCCCAGGCGTTGTAGATGAAAGGATCGTAATACCAATTACCCCATCCCCAATATGGCCGCCAATACCAAGGACTATAGTAACCGAAACCGATACCAAAGGTGAATCCTGGATAGTACGAATCATAGTAGAAACGATGGCGGGCATAGCTGTAATCATCGTCCGTGTAACCACTCGAATCATTGTAGGTGGTATCAACGTCTGTCCCGCGGTATTCCTCCCCTGAAGAATAGTCGCGGTCTTCGCGTACCGACCCGACCTGTGTATAGCAGCCGGAGAACGACCATGCCGCAAAGAGCAGCAGGACGCTCAGCAGACTGAACCGTGAAATGTTCGCCATGGTTGACTCCTTCCTCATGGACCAATTCTCAACAAACAGGGCGCAATATCAGTGCCACGAACGACAGGCAAGCTACTGATGCAATTCAGCCAAAACCGACAATTCTGAGGCTTTTCGATTCAATTCTCCGTCTCTTCCCAACTCATTCTGTACAATGAAGTGGACAGCGGTGGCCTCAACGTATAGGAATATCTACACCTTCATAACCGGGAAACAATCTCAAGACGCGCTGTCCGGTTGACCAAGCTGACCCCGCGGGCGTTCCGGAGAATGTCCTTCACATTAACCCCGAGGGTGAGCCCTCCGGTGAACGCCCACTTCAGCGCCATGTTCAGATATCCTCGCCCTTTCCCAATTGCCTCCCCGCTGTTGTCATTTAACGCAAGATTATATTCGGCAAGCAGAGACAGAAATGGCCCGATTGTCTTTTCAGCTCCCAGATAGATGTTGAAACTCTTGTCACCATCTAGTCGCTCGAAGCTGTAATTGACACCCCCGTGAATACTGAAATAGCCAGCCAAGAGATAGTTCTTGCTGGCGACAGCATACAGTCCGGGAGATTTCACTGCATATCGGTCCAGTTCCCTCACATACCCATCTTTCCCCTGCGAATCAAATCCGAGCGCAAGTGCGGGCAGGGAGACAGATTCCTCGAGCAGCCGAACCTTTATCGTGGCCCCGGGGACAGGATTCATAATCGCTTTCTGTGATCCCAGCAACCGAGAGCCACCGTATGACACGCCGAATGTCAGTCGGTCGAAGATTCCGGCAGAAAGCGTCCCCAGAACGCCGCCTTCCTGATAGAATTCCACGTCAACTGCGAAGCTTCCCTTTGCCAGCATGCCTGCGGTAGGCATATCAACAATGAATCGTGGCTCTGCATCCCCTTTTGTACCCGCAGATCCCTGGGCTTGGAGCGGCGAAGCAAAGAACACGAGGATCAGCAGGCATGCACCCTTCAACCGGTACTTACGCATCTTCATCTCCTCCGAATTCCCGTCGCACATCGGTAGGTAGTTCTGGCTGCTTGAGTGATTCCTCTGCCGGAGGGGTTACCGGAGAAGATGGCCGCGAAGAGGACTGATCAACCTTTGGAATACCTGGCCGTGGTCCAATAACTGTGAAGCCTTCTTCGAAGCCCTCATGCTCAGGAACTTCTGGTGTCTCCCGCGGAACAAAGGGGATAATCTTTGCTTGATGGAGCGGGTCCAGTGGAACCTCTGAAGGGACCGGAGCAGACTCCTCCACAGCTGCCTGCGGAGTATACCACTTCGTCAACGTGGTGCGGAATCCACTTAAGATATCAGCTTCAGTTATCGTCGCAAGCTCGCCGCCGCTAACTGCAAATTGACCGTTGATCATAACCTCCGTAACATTCTGGGCAGTCAGGTGGGCTACCAGATACTCCGCCAGCTCCCGTGCTGCTGACGATCCCGAGATCATTGGAAGACGCAGGTCCCGCACCGAGAGGAATACTGCATCCGCACGCTTTCCCATCTCGATTGATCCAATTTCCGCTCCCATGCCGATTGCTGCAGCACCGTTAATTGTTGCCATGCGCAAGAGTTCCAGGGGAGAAAACGCAGGCACGCCAGACACAAGCCGGGGGAGCTGCGCGAGGAACCTCATTTCCTCGAGCATATCAGTGTTTGCCCAATCGGATCCAAGGGCAAGGCGGATATTCCTTGCTGCAAGATGGCGAAGGACTGGATACCCCGTCTGCTTCAGTGCTGCCGAGCGCGCACAGAGAACAATTGTACACCCGGCATCTTCAATCAATTCAAGATCCTGTTCAAGGAGATGGTTGGCGTGAACCAGAACCGTGTCTGAACGGAGAAGACCTAGATCACGCAACACCTGCCCCAAGCTTTTCTGGAAGTTCCTCCTGACCGTTTCCTCATCCTCCTGACGTTCAGCAACATGTGCCAGGAGCGGCATTTGCATCTCCCGTGCGGTACGGGAGAGATTACTTAAGTTGTAAACTGTAAAATCCTGATCCGAGCCAAGACTTAGAAAGAATCGTTTGACCCCCTTCAGTCCAGCCTCCGCCTGCTCGACCTGCTGCCAAGTTTGGAGGGCAAGCACGGAGCGAAGTTCTGTGCGCGAGACTGATTGTGCCAGGATTTGAATTGCCTGACTATCGAATGCTGGAGGAAAATCTGCAACCGCGCCTGTTCCGCACTTCACGTGTGCAAAGGCCGACGCGAGTGTCAGACTACGGACATCGTCGTACGAGTCAGGTTGCAAGAGTTGCGCCGTAGCGCTGCGAATGCTCGAATCCTGCGCCCAAAGCCCAAAGTGGAGCCCGTCAGTTAAAGGGCGAAGGAGTAGACTCTCGGAGTGAAAATGGGCATTCACCAAGGCCGGAATGACCAACTTGTCTGTTGCATCGATCACCTGTGCCTCGGGAAACTCTCGAGAAAGCGCTCCAGTGGGTGCAAGACCAGCAATCCGGTCACCGCGGATCATTACGTCCAACCGTCCACCACGGTTTGCGGGGTCACAGGTAAGCACATAGCCGCCCTCAATGATCAGGACGTCCTTTTCCATCTGGTCCCCTCGCGTTTATCTTCCAGAACAAAGCCGGCTCGGGCAAGAGCATCGCGTATTCTATCTGAGAGCGCCCACAGCTTCTGCGAACGAATCTCGGTTCGAATGGACACGATAAGATCCATCAGAGCAGCGGTAATATCCGACTGGTCTCTTCCACCGCCGGGATTGACGTTAAAAGTCAGGCCGAGAATCCGACCGGCATGTTCGCTGAAAAAATCGTCGACCTCCCGCAAAAAGGCTGCGGAGACAGGTGTTTGCATCGCGAGCACCTGGTTCACCTCATGGGACAAATCGAACAATGTTGCGATCGCCTGTGGGGTATTGAAGTCATCATCCATGGCTTCAAGAAATGAAGTCTTATAGTCACGAAGGTCGACGCCTGCACGGGCCGGGATTTGCTCCGCCGTCCGGAGGGTGTCTCGGACATCCCGGATTGTATTCGCAAGCTTCTCCAAGCCTTTGGATGCTGCTTCCACCGCATCGTTACTGAAGTCCAGCGTGCTGCGATAATGGCTCTGAAGGACAAAGAACCGCACGGCCTGTGGATGCCAGCGCTGGAATGCATCCTTTAGCGTGAGGAAATTGCCAAGTGATTTCCCCATCTTTCGACCGTCGACCGTCACCATGTTGTTATGAAGCCA
>Ga0153916_10002894_pt1 | contig 12620 bp, 7 predicted proteins | sample Opewatmetagenome_FD_109642 | JGI IMG/M metagenome (GOLD analysis project Ga0153916, IMG submission 109642) | Freshwater wetland microbial communities from Ohio, USA - Open water 3 Core 3 Depth 4 metaG | ecosystem: Environmental > Aquatic > Freshwater > Wetlands | place: USA: Ohio, Lake Erie, Old...
GTCGTAGGGGTAGTCCTTGCGCTCTTCCAGGCCGCGGATGGCCGAGAGGATTTGGGCCCTCGCCCGGTCGACGCTCTGGTCCAATCCCCAGCCCGAGGCGTGGGCATAGCCGGGCATCCACATCATCAACACCCGGCTGCCGTCCGGCCCTTCCCACCAGGCCGGACACTTGTTGTACAGTTGGGTGAACGTGATCCCGCGGGTGTTGTTGATCCCGCTGGAGAAATACTTGATCCCCGAGTTGGCCAGGATCATCGGGAGCGAGGCCTCCTGGGTGGGGACGTCGCTGATCATCGCGCTGGAGTAGGGGATGCCGGTCCGCCGGCTCAGCTCCCGGGCGTAGGCCATCAGCCGACAGGCCTCTTCGTGCGAGCAGAGGCCGGTGAGGATGTTGCAGTAGAGGGCCTGCACGCCGATCCGCCCCTCCCGGGCCAGCCGGAGGAAATCGTCCACTCGCTTGCCCTTGCGGGAGCCGAGGTAGTTTTCCGCCTGCCAGGCGACCTCGAGGTTCCAGGCGAAGCCGGGATACTTTGCGCACAGCTCGACGGCCGTGTCGGTGTTCAGGTCGTGCCGCTCGGCGCACTTGGGCTGGACGTCGGTGTAGCCGACGTCGGTGTGGGCGCTGGCGGCGACGAAGATCCGCCACTTGCGCTGGGGGGCGATCCGGGCGGTGGCCGTCTTCGACCGGCCGCCGACCGTGGCGGTCACCTTGACTTCCACCGGCCCGGCCGCGTCGGGGACGCCGACCTCCTGAGAGACCGCGCCGAACTGGGGGAGCTGCTTGACCGGGACCTCGATCGAGCGGCCGCCCGATTCGATCTTCAGCCCCAGATCGCCCACCGGCCCGGTCAGGCCCACCGTGACGTCCACGGCCCGGAGCACCTCCCCGCCGGAGCGGACGTGAAACGGCGTGCCTGTGATGGTGACGCTCTGGATCTCCGGCTCGGGCATCTTGGCGTCCGGATCGACCAGCAACGTCACGGCGTCGTACTCGACCCAGGAGCCTTCCGTGGCGGCGAGGACGATCTCGTTTTGGCCCTTCTTGAACATCGCGGCGGGCAGGGGGATCTCGATCTTGTGGGGCTTGCCGGCCTGGGGATTGCCGAGCGAGGCGTCACCGCCGCCGGGCGGGAGACGGAACCGGCCCGTCCGCCCCGACACGCTCACCGTGTACACCGGCGGCATCATCGCCTGCACGTCGACCAGCTCGATGCGGAGGCGGAACACGCCGCGGGGCTCGTCGGGCAACGGGAAGCGGATGGTCCGCGGGTGGACGCTGCCCCCCGCCCAGGTGTCGGCCGGCCCGGGATGGATGAACGGCCAATCGGCCGCCGGACTGCTCTTGCCCACTTCGTAGACGACCGGCTTGGCCAGGAACCTCTTGGCGTACGCCGGATAGTCGCCGGCGATGGCGAACTCCTTGTAGTTCCGGTCGGGCTGGCCGATCTGCCAGACGACGGTCTCCGCCCCGGAGGCGATCGACGTGATCGTGAGCACGGTGAGCATCGCGGTTCGCAGCATGGCGATTCTCCTTTCTCGGTTCCCGCACTGTAGCGGCACCCGTGGCCGGTCGCAAGCCCCGGTGTTGACGCCCCAGTCCTGCCGCGGTAACCTACGTCCTGGGGGGCGATCCGGCAGTCCTTGTTCGTGGATGGTCGGGCCGATGCTTTCCCTCTGGGCGATCGTGAGCGAGCGGGACGTCGAGGCGTATGCGGCGGCGCTGGTGCTCCCCTCCTATCTTGCTCACCTCTCGCTCAGCCCGGTCGAGTTCGCCGCCCAGGCCCGCAACGCCGACGGCCGCGAGCCGCTGGTGCTGATCTACGTCGGCGAAGGGCGGGTCGAAGAGTACCGGCTGCATCCGGAGGATCATGCCCTGGCGATGATCCGGTTCGTCTGCCCGGCAGTCATCCCCTCCCGCGTGCAGCTTCCGCAGGACGACGCGAGCTGGCACTGGGGTGAGGGGGGAGAGCGGCCGCAGATGCGGGTCTATTTCGCGCCGACCTCGCAGGCGCTCAACGCGCCGCTGGGGCGTCCGGTCGGGCAGGCGGCCTACGTCTCCGTCTCCCGCCGGCAGATCTTCCTCGGCCGGCCGGTCGTCGAGGCGTACGTCGCGGCGTGGCTGGAGCGGCTGGGAATCGCCCCGGGGGAAGCGACGTTCGACTTCGCCATCCCCTCGGCGGGGATCGAGTTCGTGGCCGGCCCGGTGGGCGGGCAGATGCTCGTCGACGATCGCGTGACCACCTCGGACCTGCTGCGGTTCGCCGGACTGGACAAGGTCGTGGCCCAACTGGGCGACTTCGTCGCGCTGGACCTCGACTCGCCCGCCGAGGAGGGCTGCGGGGTCTTCCAGGATGGCGTCACCATCCAGCTCGAGCCGCGCGGCGAGCCCGAGCCGTCGCCCGACCGGCCGGTCGGCTAGGGCGCATACGAGACGCTAGGGCAAGGCGCAGTCGCTGCTTTCTGGGGAGATTGTCGTGCGGACTTGGGGCCTTGAGCCGGCAGCTTCATCTTCAGGCTCCCGACCAGGAACGCGAACTGGTCGGCGGTTTCCTCGATCCGCTTGGCGGTAGGCTTTCCGCCGCCGTGGCCGGCGCGGGTCTCGATGCGGATCAGGACCGGATTGGGGCAGGACTGCGCGTGCTGCAAGGCCGCGGCGAACTTGAAGCTGTGGCCCGGCACCACCCGGTCGTCCGTGTCGGCCGTGGTCGCCAGGGTCGGCGGATAGCAGGTGCCGGGCTTGATGTTGTGATAGGGTGAATACTTGAATATCGCCTTGAACTCCTCGGGGTTGTCGGCGGAGCCGTAGTCGTCGACCCAGAGGCGGCCCTCGGTGAACTTGTGGAACCGCAGCATGTCCATCACGCCCACCGCCGGCAGGCAGGCCCCAAACAGCTCGGGCCGCTGGGTCATCACGGCGCCGACCAGCAGTCCGCCGTTGCTGCCGCCCTGGATGGCCAGCTTGTCGCGCCGGGTGTACTTGTTGGCCAGGAGCCACTCGGCGGCGGCGATGAAGTCGTCAAAAACGTTTTGCTTCTTGAGCTTCGTGCCCGCCTGGTGCCACGCCTCGCCGTACTCGCCCCCCCCGCGGAGATTCGCCTGGGCATACACCCCACCCATCTCCATCCACGCCACCCGGCCGATCGAAAACGCGGCCGGAAGCGAGATGTTGAACCCGCCGTAGCCGTACAAGAGCGTCGGGTTCGAGCCGTCGAGCTGGATCCCTTTCTTGTGGGCCAAGAACATCGGCACCCGGGTGCCGTCCTTGCTCTTGTAGAAGACCTGCTTGACCTCATACTCGTCGGGCCTGATTTTCGCCTCCGCCCGGCGGAACACCTCGCTCCGGCCGCTGGGGACCTCGTAGCGGTAGATCGTCGGCGGGGTGGCGAAGCTGGAGAACGTGTAGAAAGTCTCCTGGTCGGCCCGCTTGCCGTGGAAACCGCTCGCGGTGCCGATCCCCGGAAACTGGACCTCGCGGACCAACCGCCCATCGCGGGCGAAGACCTTCACCTGCGGCTTGACGTCCTTCAGGTACGAGGCGATGAACCGGTCGCCGACGAAGCCCACGTGGACGAGCGTTTCCTCGGCCTGGGGGATGATCTGCTGCCAGTGCTCCCGCTGGGGCTTCCCCAGATCGATCGCCACCAGCCGCCGCCGCGGTGCGTCCAGGTCGGTCTTGAAGTAGAGCACCGCCCCGTCGTTGCCCACCAGGGTGTATTCGTTCTGGAAGTTGTCGATCAGATCGACCGGCATGGCGTAGGGCTCGGCAAGGTCCTTGACCGCGACGCGGTACTTGTCGTCGGTCCCCAGGCCGATGGTGATCACCAGCCATCGGCCGTCCTCGGTCACGGCGGCGTCGTAGCGCCATTCGGGGTGCTCGGGCCGCCAGTAGGCGAGCACGTCGGCCGACTGCGGCGTGCCGAGCCGGTGGTAGTAGACCTTGTTGTTGAAGTTCAGGGCCTGGAACTCGGCCCCTTTCTTGGGCTCCTCGTAGCGGCTGTAGAAGAAGCCCTTGCCGTCGGTGGTCCAGGAGGCGGTGGTGAACTTGGTCCACTGGAGCCGCTCGGGCAGGAGCTTGCCGGAGTCGATCTCCAGGACGTACCAGGTGGACCAGTCGGAGCCTGCCTCGGCGCGGCAGTAAGCGACGTAGCGGCCGTCGTCGCTCACGTCCAGCCCGCCCAGGGCAATCGTCCCGTCGGGGGACCACTGGTTGGGATCGAGAATCGCCCGGGGCGTGCCGTCGAGCCGGTCCAGCACGTAGAGGACCGACTGGTTCTGGAGGCCGTCGTTCTTGAAGTAGAAATACCGGCCCCCCTCCTTGAACGGCGAAGCGTATTGGGCGAAGTCCCACAACTCGGTCAGCCGGCGACGGATCGTTTCCCGCTCGGGGATCGCTTCCAGGTAGGCGAAGGTGACCTTGTTCTGGGCCGCGACCCAATCGGCCACCTCTTTGGAGGTACGGATGTCGGCTTCGAGCCAGCGGTAGGGATCGGGCACCTTGACGCCGTGGTACACGTCCACTTGATCGCCCTGCCGCGTCTGCGGGTACTCGATCCGGCTCTCGCCGGCCCTTGCGGACACGGCGACCAACAGACCTGCCAGAAACGCCAATCGCCTTGGGTCGAGCGGGTGCACGGTGAACTCCTGGATCTCTTTCCGCCGCGCCCGGAGGCGCGGCTTGCGGTTGGCCGGGCACGCGTTCAGCGATTCTCGGAAGCCGCGATGCCCACCCCGTTCTCTTCCCAGCCCGTTTCCGCAGCAATCGCTTCGACGGGCTCTGGGGAAGCGGCCTGGAGCGGCTCCTTCCTGCGGCGGAACCACCGGCCGACGTCGTCGAAAAACGAGTAGACCACCGGCACGGCCAGCAAGGTCAGCAAGAGCGACAGGGTCTGGCCCCCGACCACCAGGACGGCGATCGAGCGGCGCTCCTCCGCGCCGGGCCCGGTGCCGATCAACAGCGGCAGCATTCCGGCCACGAAGGCGATCGTGGTCATCAGGATCGGGCGGAGCCGGTCCCGGTTGGCCATGATGATTGCCGAAAGCCGGTCCATCCCCTGCCGGCGCAACTGGTTGGTGTGGTCCACCTGGAGGATCGAGTTCTTCTTGATCACGCCGAACAAGACCAGGATCCCGAGGGCGGAATAGAGATTGAGCGACTCCCCGGCCAGCCAGAGGCTGACCAGTCCGAACGGCACGGCCAGCGGGAGGGTGAAGAGGATCGTCAAGGGGTGGACGAGGTGCTCGAACTGCGCGGCCAGGAGCAGGTACATGAAGACGAAGGAGAGAACGAAGGTCCAGCGGAAGTCGCGCAGCGTCCGCTCCAGCTCCTTGCCGCGGCCGAGCACCCTGGTGCTGAAGCTCGGCGGCATGCCCAGCTCGGCGGCCGCCCGGCGGATCGCCTCGATGCGGTCGGCCAGGGCGTAGCCCGGGGCGACGTTCGCCCGCACCGCCGCCATCCGCTGCCGGTCGATGCGGTCGATCCGCGCCGGGCTCTGGCCGGGGCGGAAGCGGACGAGATTGTCAAGCCGGGTCATGGCGGGGCCGGACGAGCCGCTGCCCGGAGCGGTGGAGCCGCTGAGCGGCTCCGAAACGGCGCCTTCGGACGCGCCGTCGCCGGGGGCGGACTGCTCGCGGACGTAAAGCTGCCCGATCGCGTCGCTCTCGGCCCGGTCCACCCCCACCAGCCGCAGCTCGACGTCGTAGACCTCGTCCAATTGCCAGTCGCGGTAGCGCGACACGCGGTCGTCGCCCCCCACGGCGATCCGCAGGGTCTCGGCGATCTCTTCGACGTCCACTCCGAGCGTGGCGGCGCGCTCGCGGTCGATGTCCACGTAGAGGTCCGGCTTGTCGAGCTTCAGGGTGTTGTAAACGTCGACGATTCCCGGGATCTGATCAATCGCTCCCTTGCCCTCGAGATCGTGGAGCTTGTTGCTGAACTCGGCGAGTGCGGCGAGGTCCGGCCCGACGATGGAGAAGTCGATGTCCACCGGGGCTCCCTGGCGGAACGAGGTGAGGTTGCGGACCGACAGCTCGAGGTCCCTGTATTCGGGTTGCAGCAGCCGTCGGCGGATTTCCTGCATTTTCTCGCGCTGGGAGTAGTTTCCCTCGAAGGCGGCCCGGGGCCGCCCGGCCCACGTCTCCCGCACCAGCCGGCCGAGCGAGAACCTCCGCTGGTCGATGTCTTCGAGGCGGACGTAGACGTTTCCGGTGTTGACCCGGGCCAGCCCCCCGGTCCCCACGGTGGTCAAGAGCATCCTGATTCCGTCCACCTGGCGGATCTCGCTCTCGACCGCTTGCATCACGGCGTCCATCGACTTGGTCGTCGCCCCTTCCGGCGCGGTGATCCCCACCTCGAACTCCGATTCGTCGACGTTGGTGGGGATGTAGTCTTGCTTGACGAGCTGGTACAGCGGGACGTTCGCGGCGACCACGGCCAGGGAGACGGCCAGAACCAGCCAGCGGTGCCGCATCGACCAGCGGAGCGTGGCCAGGTAAGCCACTTCGATCCCGTGGTAGAACCCGCGGCGCGAGGCGGGCTCAACCTCCGAGGGCGGAACGGGCTTGAGCATCCGCGAGCACATCATCGGCGTGAGCGAGAAGCTCACCAGCATCGACACCAGGATCGCCACCGTCGCGGTCAGGCCGAACTGGAAGAGCATCCGGCCGGTCACGCTGGAGAGGAACGAGACCGGCAGGAAGACGATCACCAGCGACAGCGTGCTTACCAGCACCGCCAGGCCGATCTCCTTGGTCCCCGCCACGGCGGCCTGCATCGGCGGCATGTGCTTCTCTTCGATGGCGTGGAAGACGTTCTCCAGCACCACGATGGCGTCGTCGATCACCACCCCGACCATCAGCACCAGGGCGAGCATCGTGACGTTGTTGAGGGTGAAGTCCATCGCCCGCATCATCGCAAAGGTGGCGATGATCGAGGCCGGGATCGCCACCGCGGCGATCAAGGTGGACCGCCAGGAGCGCATGAAGACGAGCACCACCACGGTGGCGAGGATGCTCCCCACGATGAGGTGCTTTTGCACTTCCTCCATGGCCGCGTGGATGTAGCGGGACTGGTCCTGGATCACCTCGACGGAGACGTCGGGGGGGAGCAGGGCCTGGCAGCGGGGAAGCCGCTCCTTGATTCCCCGGATCACTTCCACGGTGTTTTCGCCCGACTGCCGCTGCACCTGAACGACGACCGCGGGGACGCCGTCGAGCCGGGCGAGATTGCGGACTTCCTTGGTGCCGTCGACGACTTCGCCGAGGTCGCGCAAGCGGACGGGCGTGCCGCGGACGGTGGCCACGACCATTTCGAGGAAATCGGCGGGCTTGGGAAAGCGGCCGAGGGTCCGCAGGCCCAGCTCGCGGAACCCCGCGTCCACCCGGCCCCCGGGAATGTCCGTGTTCTGCCGCACCAGGGCCTCGCGGACCTCGATGATCGACAGGCCGTAGGCGGCCAGCCGCTTGGCCTCGACGTTCACCTGGACCGCGCGGGGCATCGACCCGGCGACCAACACCTGGCCCACCCCCGGCGCCGATTCGATCACGTCCTTGACGTAGCGATCCGCCAGCACGTAGAGCTCGCGGCGATCCCGGCTGCCGGAAATGGCCAAGGTGAGGATCGGCGACGCGTCGAGATCCTGCTTGCGGATGACGGGGGGATCGATGTCCTCGGGCAGCCGGTTGACGACGCTGTTGACCGCGTCGCGGACGTCCTGGGCGGCCACGTCGATGTCGCGATTGAGGTTGAAGGTGAGGATGATAAACGACATTCCCTCGCGGGAGACCGAGCGGAGCTCGTCGATCCCCGCCACGGAGGCCACCGCGTCTTCGAGGATCTGCGTCACCTCCGACTCGACCTCTTCCGCCGCGGCCCCGCGGTAGCTCGTCATGACCCAGACCGTCGGCATGTCCAGCTTCGGAAACCGATCCACGCCGAGCTGGAGGTAGGAGGCCATTCCCGCCACCACCAGGGCGAGAACCAGCATCGCCGCGAAAACCGGCCGCCGGATGCAGATCTCAGCCAACCACTGCAAGGGAGAAACCTCCGTCCGCCGCAGGGCCGCAGGTTATGCTTCCTGAGGCGTCACGTATCTCGATCCTTCCTTCCCGTCTTGCTCTTACCGCTGTGCTTCCTTCGTCCCAGCCGGCGGCGGCTCCCCCGCGACCACCGGTCCCCGGCGTCCGGTCTGGGCCTCGGCGATGACCAGATCGCCCGGCGAGAGCCCCTGGAGAATCTCCACACGGTCGGCGTCGCGGCGGCCGGTCCGGACGATCTTCTCCTCAGCCTGCTTCTCCCCGGCCTGGCCGTCTCGGACCAGCCACACCTTCTCCACCCCGGCGAATTCGCGGACCGCCTTGGCGGGAACGACCACCGCCCGGGCCTCCGGATCGACGACGATTTCCGCCTCGGCAAAGACCCCCGCCCGCAGCGGAAACCGCCGCTGGGAGCCGCCGGCCGCGCGGCCCGAGTTGGGACCCGCGGCCTTGATGGCCGGATTGGGAACGTCGACCTCGATCACGAGAGATCGGCTGGCGAGGTCCAGGGCGGGGCTGATGCGACGGACCCGCGCGGGGATCGGCTTCTCCCGTCCCTCGACGGTAATCGCGGCCTCCTGCCCCTCCCGGACGTAGATCGCTTCGCGCTCGGGCACCCCGGCGCGGAACCGCAGCGGATCGACCCGCACCAAGGACACGATCGGATCGCCGACGCGGACGTATGCCCCCGGGGCCACGTGGCGATGCTCGACGATGCCGTCGAAGGGGGCCAGCACCTTGCTGTCCTCGAGGATCTGCCGCGCCAGGGCCAGCTCCTGGCGGCGGACCCCGACCAGCGCAATCTGCTCTTCCACGTCGTTGAGTGCCGCCAGGTGCTTCGCTTCGGCCACGGCCACGGCCGCCTGCCGCTGTTGGATCTCTTCCACCGCCATCGCCTTGTGCTGCACCAGGGAGTCGGCACGCTGGAGGTTGGCCTTGGCCTGGTCCCAGAGAGCTTTCTCCTGAAGGACCGCGGGCACGGTGGTGCGATCCAGCTCGTCTTCCTTCTGCCCCTGCTTGAGGCCGAGTTTGGCCCGGGCCTGTCCCAATTGGGCCTCGGCCTGCTTGACTTTCAACTCCAATTCCTCGGTATCGAGCACGGTGAGGAGGTCGCCCCGACCGACCGGGGACCCCAGGTCGACGGGTACGCCCTTCACCCGTCCGGCCACTTTCGCGCCGATGACCACGCTCTCCTCGGCAACCAGGCTCCCCTGGACCCGGACCGCGCGCGGCCAGCCCTGGTACGCCACCCGGGCAACCTTCACCGCAGCCGGCTTTGCCGCCGCTTCCTTGGAGGGTGTCTCGGAAGCCGCCTCGCCGTGGCAACCCGGCACGGCCGGGCCGACAACCAGGAGCGTCCCCAAAATGGCAAGAAGGGCCTGCGGGGCGAGAGGGCACCGCCTGGGGAGCGGGCGAGAGACGCTGCAAGACCGCGGACGACGACTCATCGGGGGGCAACCTCGGCGGGAGGGATCTCTATCACTCTAATTGCCCGGACGCCCCTTGTCCACTGCCCGCGCGCTACCCACCCTTAGGTATTGCTCCAAGCTCCCGATCCTTGACACCGCCGCCCCGATCGCGAACAATGACCAGTGTACCCAAGGTGCGTTGTCGCCGAGAGATGCCGTCGGCAGGTCGAGAACCCCCGGTCGGGCAACTCGGAGGGCATTATGCGCGTGATTTTCAAGTTCTCAGGTGGGCCCCTGGATGGAAAGAAGGTCGTGGGCGAACCGGGAAAGCCGGGCGAAGCGGAAAAGTACTACGCGCTGAGCTACCACGGCCGCGTGGGACAACGCTTCCGCACTGCTTCCGACTACGCCGTCAAGACGCTCCTCGAAGAGCGGCTCCAAGTCGACCGGCCGCATCGCTTCCAGCAGCACGTCTATGAGGTCATCGACCGGATCGACAACGGCGACGTGGTTCTGGTGCAAACCCGCTACGTCCCCGGCAACGCCCCCCGCGGCCGGAAAACCGCACGGTAAGGCCCACGGGAAAGCCCCGAGGAGAGCGAAGGGGTCGGGAGTCGTTTTTCATGTCGGCGAAAGAGTCAACCTATACTCAACAACCATTCCCGCCGACATGAAAAACGACTCCCGACCCCCTCAAGGCAACCCCCTCGGACAGCCTCACGCCAGCGGCACCAGCCAGGCGGCCAGCGTGGTCACGAGCATCCCCGCCAGGCCCAGGGCCGCCGACCAGGGAGTCCAGCTCCGCAGCCCCTCGGTTTCGGTCATGCCGCTCATCCGAGTGACGATCCAGAAGCCGGGGTCGTTCATCCAACTGAACACCAGCGAGCCGGTGCCGATGGCCGCGGCCAGGTAGACCGGATGGCATCCAAGCGCTGCGGCCGTGGTGTCCATGGCGGCCAGGATGCCCGAGGCCGTGGCAATGGCCACCGTGCTCGAGCCCACGATGATCTTGATGGCCATGGTCGCGGTGAAGGCGAACCACAAGGTGACCAGGGCATAGCCGCCTCCGCCCCGGGGGAAGAGCGGCTCGACCACCGTGCCCACTCCCGCCTTGCCCAGCATCTCGCCGAATGCCCCGCCAGCGCAGACCAGGAGGATCATCACGCCGCAGCTCGTGAGGGCCTCTTCGGCGACGGTCGCCAGCCGGGCGAGCGAAAGGCCGCGGCTGCGGGCCAGCAGCACCAGGGCGACGCCCGCCGCGATCAAAAGCGCGAAGTTGGCGTTGCCCAGGACCGCCATCACCCCGGCGACGGCGGCCAGCACGCCTGATCGGGCCGTCCCCTCGCTTTCCGGCCGGACCACCGCCCCAAGCAGCGAGTTGGCCGAGATCATCGCCAGCGGCAGCACGATCGGCACCAGCGAAACCGCCAGGCCCGGCAACTGCTCGTCGGCCGGCGGCTCCCGCTCCGTCTCGCCGGGGTACGGGCGCACGGGGAGCACAGTGCGCCGATTCAAGAGCCGGCTCGCCCCAAGCCCGAGGAGCGCCGTGGGGATGCCGATCAGGGTGCCGGCGACGATCATCGTGCCCAGGTCCACCCGGAGATTGGCGGCAATCAACAGCGGCCCGGCCCCCGGCGGCACCAGCACGTGGGTCACGGCGCCCCCGGAGCCGATGGCGAGGATGTAGAGCAGGTAGTCCTTGCGGGTCTGGCGGCCGAAGCAGCGGGCCAGCGGCACGATCAGGTAAAAAGCGGTCCCGAAGAACACGAGCGGGGCCAGCAGGAAGGCGGCCGCGGCCAGGGCCTCGCTCACCCGCGCCGCCCCAAACAACTCCAGGAACGACCGCACGATCCGGTCGGCCGCGCCGCTTTCCATCAGGCACTTGCCGATGATCGCGGCCAGGGCCACGAGCACCCCGATCTTGCCGGCCATGCCGCCGAAGGCCGTTGCCACCCGCTCGATCTTCTCCACCGGCTCCCCGGGGGCCAGAAGACTCACCAGCATCGCCGCCGTGATCAGGGCCAGGAAGGAATTCATCCGCAGCACGAGGATCATCCCCACGACCGTCGCCAGGCCGACCAGCAGGATCGTCAGGGGATGGGCGGACACGGTGGCAAGCCAATGGACCATGGGCGTTCTCGCGCGCCGGGCGGTTTCCGGAGAGTATAACAACGGGGTAACGGGGTCGGGAGTCGATTTCCGCCAAGCGTTCTCCAAGATAGCCCAGCGCTTGGTCGGGAAATCGACTCCCGACCCCTTGGTTAGGCTTTTCGCGCCCGGCCGCTGCTCCGCAGCGTCGATTCCAGCCCCAGTCGCCTCGCTGTTTCCTCACGCCATGCGAAACCTCCGAACGGACTGCCGCGCCGCACCGATCCCCGCAGAGCGGCCAATTCGGCCTCTGTCTCCGCACCGTTCACGTGCTCGGCCCAATCATCGGGACGAGCCACCGGCCAGGCGTCCAGCGTCACGTCCGCGCGGTCGTTGGCCACCAGCCACAGGCTCGACCATCGCCACATCTCCGCCCGGCTTACCAGATTGGCCCGCAGCGCGTTGCGTTCCACATACCGCATCACGACCAAGAAATGGTCGTCCTGCTCGATCGGAAAGGACTTGAAGCGGGCTTGGTAGATCGGGCCCCTGCCCGATGTCTTATGGAAGGCGTGCCACCGCTGGGTGTGCGTCACGGTGAGCCACCGCATATACTCCGATAGGTGCTCGTCCCCCGCGGGCCAGAGCACGAGGTGCCAGTGATTGGGCATCAGGCAAAAGCCCAACAGTCGCATCGGGACCTCGCGCCGAGCCTCGTCGAGCACCCGCTGGAACGCCGCGTAGTCGCCCTCCGTCCGGAAGATCACTTGCCGGCCCACAGCCCGGTTCAGCACGTGGAACACGTAACCGCCGGTATGGAATCGCGGCCTTCTCGGCATGTTAGCGGCTCAGGGGTAAGGGGGTCGGGAGTCGATTTCCACGTCGGCGGTCGGTTTGGCCGGTTGGCGGACACGTTCTCTGCCGACGTGGAAATCGACTCCCGACCCCTTCGGTCAAAACTTGAGGATCCCCTTGCGGCGCAGCTCCAGGGCGACCTTGCACAGCTCGATCATCTCCGGCGTGTAGCGGCAGCCGATGTCCCCGCCGTCGGAGGCCTTCCCGATGCACGGGCTCGTCGCGTTCCCTCGCGAA